>Ga0136617_10002189_pt1 | contig 17464 bp, 19 predicted proteins | sample AntDrymUQ3222106_2_FD_129672 | JGI IMG/M metagenome (GOLD analysis project Ga0136617, IMG submission 129672) | Polar desert sand microbial communities from Dry Valleys, Antarctica - metaG UQ322 (21.06) | ecosystem: Environmental > Terrestrial > Soil > Desert | place: Antarctica: Dry Valley... | reverse complement strand
CCTGCTCCTGGCGATGGCCACGCCGGTCCTGCGACTCGAGCTGGGCCAGAGCGACTTCAGCTCGTTCCCCGACTCGATCGACAGCGTCCAGGCGCTGTCGCTGATGAACGAGAAGTGGCCCGAGGGCTCCACGCTCCGGCTCCAGGCCGTGGTGACCCGGGCGGACGAGCCGGCCACGCAGGCGGCCATCGAGACCCTGAGCGAGCGGTTGCTCACCATCGAGGGGCTCAGCGGCCCGGTGGAGGTGCAGCCCTCCGCCGACGGCACGGTCGCGCTCATCTCTTACGTCATGTCCGGCGGCCAGAACGATGTGGCCAACCGGGAGATCGTGCGGCAAGTCCGGGCGGACGTCGTGCCGGTGGTCTTCGGCGCCCTGCCGGGTGTGGAGGCGCTGGTGACCGGCGACGCCGCCTTCACGGCTGACGTGGTCGGCTTCTACGAAGCGGGCATGCCGCTGGTCTTCCTGTTCGTGCTGGGCTTCTCGTTCCTGCTGCTGCTGGTGGCCTTCCACTCGGTGGTCATCCCGCTCAAGGCGATCTTGCTCAACCTGCTCTCGACGGGTGCGGCCTACGGGCTGTTGGTGCTGGTCTTCCAGGAGGGCTGGGGCGCGGACCTCCTGAACGTGAAGCCGGGCATCATCGAGTCATTCGTGCCGGTCTTCATCTTCACCATCCTTTTCGGCCTCTCGATGGACTACCACCTCTTCATCCTCACCCGCATCAAGGAGGCTCGGGACCGGGGTCTCGGCTCGGACGCTGCGGTGGAACGCGGTATCTCCATCACGGCCGGCACCATCACCAGCGCGGCGGCCATCATGGTCGCGGTCTTCGCCGTCTTCGTGACCCTGGAGCTGTCGATCATCAAGCAGCTCGGCTTCGGGCTGGCCGTGGCCGTCTTCCTGGATGCCACGGTCATCCGCAGCGTCCTGCTCCCGGCCTCCATGCGGCTTCTGGGCGAGTGGAACTGGTGGATGCCGCGGTTCCTGGGCTGGATCCCGCGCATCACCATCGAGGGCGACTCAGACGAGCCGAAGGCCGAGGTGCCGCCTTCGCCCGGCGACACGAGGCTCGCGCCGCAGCCGACGCCGAAGGCGCCCGCGCACTAGCGGCTGCGCCCCACCGGCATCGCTAGGTGGAGCTCCCCCATCGGTATGAGAGGCCCGTCATCTTCCGCCGGACGATTAGCCCCGAGATGAGCAGGCCCGCCAGCAGCGCAACCAACGGACCGGGATCGGTCCCACCGGTCTCGCCAGCTGCGGCGGTGGCCGTGTCCGGAAGCGATCCAGGCCGGCCGGGCGCCAGCAGGTCTAGCACTTCCCCCACCGAGTGCGCGGCCCGGTATCTCTCAGGGTAGCGGTGCGCTGGGACACCGAAGCTCTGTAGCTCGACGGCCCCACCCGGCAGCACACGCCAGGCGATGGACGACCGGTCGTTGAGGCTTAGCCAATCACCAAGGGCGCATCCTGGGCTTCGTCTTGCCCGCCGCGTTCCGCCCTACCACGACCAGCGGTCCCGCCGGGAACGTGACGTCCAGCGGCCGGTACGAGCGGAACCCGGTCAGGCTCAGGCGTTCGACGCGCACGGCAGGGGGCGAGGAGGAAGTGGAGCGGGAGAAGGGACTCGAACCCTCGACATCCAGCTTGGAAGGCTAGCGCTCTACCAACTGAGCTACTCCCGCCCGGGAGCCGATCACCACACTACCACCCCCGTCACCGGCAACCATCGAGTCCATCTGTCGAGTCCATCTGTCGAGTCCGGTCGGGGCATCATGCGGCCACCCAGGCCGCTGACCCGCCCCGGCCGCACCCACGACACACTGTGCCGGTGCTCCCCTTGGTCGTGGCGTTCGCGGTGCTTGGTGGCCTGTTCGGCGTCTGGCAGGTGCTGTTACCGGATCTGAAGCTCCAGCTCGATCTGAGCGATGGCCAGCTCGGTGCGATGCTGACGACCGGGTTCTTGGCCACGTTCCCCGCCATGTGGCTGGCCTCGCGCGTAGTGGAAGCCGTCGGCACCCAGAAGCTGATGGTCGCCACGGGCATCATCCTGGGCCTTTCGGTCGTGGCGTTCTAGACACTGCCGGGCGTGGGGCCGCTGACGGTCGTGCTGCTCGTCTTCTTCGCTTCCAGCGGCGCCTACGACATCGCCATCAACCGGGCCTCATCGGCGGGATCTCCGAGCTGGCCTCACCTCGAGTGGCCCTCCTGACCGTTTCCATGGCGGGCCTCGTTGTTCTCGCAGTCGCCACCATCGGCCTCCGCGCCGGACCGATCGGCGGTGGACCGACGCGGTAGCATCGCGCGATGGATGCTCGCGCAGCCATCGATCTGCTCGGTTTGATCATCGACCTGGTCGGCGTGGCCGTCATCGTGTCGGGCACCGCCTTGGCGGGTGGGGCCGCTCTGCGCAACCTGGGCCGCGCTGACCGGGAGGAGGCGTACCGCGGATTCCGGCAGAACATCGGACGTTCCATCCTGCTGGGCCTGGAGATCCTGGTGGCCGGCGACATCATCCGCACGGTCGCCATCGAGCCCACGATCGACAGCCTGGTCGTGCTCGGCGGCATCGTCCTCATCCGCACATTCCTGAGCTTCACGCTGGAGGTCGAGCTGACCGGGACCTGGCCCTGGCGGCGCGGTGCTGCGGTACCGCAGGCGGACGCTGGGACGGAGATGGCGGATGCAGGGACGGAGATCGAGGATGGCGCTGACGCCCGCAGGCCGCTATCGTCATGAGAACGCGACGGCGGTCGAGGGGCTGAGCGTCTCGTTCTGAAGAAGGATCCCGGTGTTCGAACGGTTCGGTCGCAGTGTGGAGCTTGCCAGGGCGAGCTGGAACGTCCTTCGCTCCGACAAGGAGCTGCTGCTCTTCCCGGCCATATCCTTCCTGCTCACGGTGCTGGTGACGATCTCCTTCGCCGTGCCGCTCTGGGCCACCGGCGCGCTGGAGCGGGCGGCCGACGGCGGCGTCGATGTCGTCACGGCGGTGCTCGCCTTCCTCTACTACTTCGTGACCTACACGGTGATCATCTTCTGCAACGCTGCGCTGGTGGGTGCGGCCATGATCCGGCTGGAGGGCGGTGACCCGACCGTTCGTGAAGGCTTCCGCATCGCTTTCTCGCGATTGCCGGCCATCCTCGGCTATGCGGCGATCTCCGCTACGGTGGGCATGATCCTGCGGGCCATCGCGGAACGCGGCGGCGTGGTCGGTGCCATCGGCTCAGCCATCGTGGGCATCGCCTGGATCCTGGCCACCTTCCTGGCCGTTCCCGTCCTGGTCGTGGAAGGCGTCGGCCCCATCGAAGCGGTCAAGCGCAGCGGCTGCCTCCTGAAGCGCACCTGGGGCGAGCAGGTCGTGGGCAACCTGGGGATCGGACTGCTCTTCGGCCTCATGGCTCTTGCCGTGATCCTGGTGGGTGGCGCGCTCGTCGCGGTCATCGCCAGCGTCGCGGCTCCGCTGGCGATCGTCGTCATCGTCCTCGTGGTGATCGCCGTGGCGGCCATCGCGCTGGTGGGTGCCGCCGTCAGCGGCATCTTCACGGCCAGCCTCTACCGCTACGTCACCAAGGGCGACGGTGGACTGATGTTCCCGAAGGCGACCCTCCAGCAGGCTTTCCGAGCCAAGGCCTGAGACGGGCTCGGACGGAGAGCCGCACCCCAGGTCAGCGGCCGCGGGAGCCCGTTGTCCGAGGCCCCCGATGATTCGCTCGGCATCGACCCTCAGGCTGGAGCTGTCGCCCCCGCTTGACATTGCCGCCAGCGTGGCACCGCTCGGCCGGTGGGGCGACGACGGGATCGACCGATGGGACGGCGCCCGACTGCTGCGCACGATCCGGCTGGAGTCCCGCAGCGTGCCCTATCTCGCTTGCCCCGCGGGGACCATCGAGCGGCCCGCCCTTGAGGTCACGGCGGCACCAGCCGAGCTCCCTGCCGTTGCCCAAGCGGTGACCGGGATGTTCGTCTCCGGCGGTGATGCCCTTGTCGACCTCCTTGCGAACGACCGGCGGATCGCCGCGCTTGATGCCATGTATCCAGGTGTGCGACCCGTCCTGCACCTCGATCCCCTTACGGCGCTCATCCGTTCCATCAGCGCCCAGCAGGTCAACCTTCAGTGGGCCGCGGAGATCCGGCGCCGGCTGGCCGTCGCCTATGGCACGAGGCACACCATCGAAGGGCACGAGGTGCGCTCTCTGGAGGCCGGGCCTCTTGCTGATGCCTCCGTCGCGGATCTGCGGAAGCTCCAGTTGACGACGGCCAAGGCCCGCAGCGTCGTCGCGGTCGCCGGCGCCGTGCTCGAAGGCCATCTGGAGCTCGGCGCCCTCGACGCACTGGATGACGACGCGGTGCACGACCGCCTCGTCTCGCTGCCGGGCATCGGACCGTGGACCGCCGACTGGTTCCTGGCCCGTACCCTGGGACGGCCCCGCGTGGTGGCCGGCGACCTGGGGGTGCGCAAGGCCGTGGGACGCGTCTACCTCGGTGGTCGCTTGCCCCCCGAAGCGGAGGTCCGTGCCGTCACTGCGCACTGGGGAGACGCGGCGGGCGTGGCCCAGCAACTCGTCCTCCACGAGCTCGCCATGTCCTCGCTGGGTGTTCCGCCGACGGCGGCCGAGTAAGACCAGGTCGTTCGTCATACGTCCTGTGGCTGGGCGTTATGCGGCCCGCGGCGCCCGCCGAAGCCGATCCGGCCTTGATCCGACCCCGCGCCCCGGCAGCGGAGCGTGGCATCAGCCCGTGCCGTGCTGAAACGCGGCGGCATGAGCCAGGGACCGCGTCGAGTCGTCTCATAACGTCGCCCGGTGGCACGTATGAGAAGAGTGGCCGGCCGATGAGAAAGTGGCCGTCGCCTCATCTTGCCGGCGGCGTGGCCGGTGGCCCGCCTGAGGCGCTCGACTCGCCGAAGGCGGCCTCCAGGAGCGCGATCTTCTCCACGCGTCGTGCATGACGGCCGCCGGCGAACTCCCCCGCCACGAACGCCGCCACGCAGGCCAGCGCGACCTCCTGGCCGATGATCCGCGCTCCCATGGCCAGCACGTTGGCATCGTTGTGCTCTCGTCCCAGCAGCGCCGTGACCGGTTCCGTGGCCTCCACGCAGCGGATGCCGCGGATCTTGTTGGAGACGATCTGCTCGCCGGTGCCGCTGCCGCCCAGCACGATGCCCAGCTCACACTCACCCGCCGCCACGGCCCGGGCGGCCGGCGCGATCACATCCGGGTAGTCCACCGGCTCGGCGCTATCGGTGCCGTAGTCGACCGGCTCGTGGCCGGCGCCCCGGAGCCACTCCAGGATGGGAGCCTTGAGCGGGAGACCTGCGTGGTCGGAGGCCACGGCGATACGCATCAGCGGACCGTAGCACGGCCAAGCTCGCGCTCGGGCGCCAGCATCGCTACCCTGCACGGATGCTGACCAACTCGATCCGGCTCTTCCGCGTCGGTGGCATCGACGTCGGCGTGCACTACAGCTGGCTGGTCATCTTCGGCCTGGTCACCTACTCGCTGGGTGTGGGGTTCTTCCCGCAGGCCGTGCCGGGCATCCCAGCCGCAGAGGCCTGGATCCTGGGGGCCATCGCGGCCATCCTGCTGTTCGCCTCGGTCCTGCTCCATGAGCTGGCCCATTCGTTCATGGCCAAGGCGCGTGGACTGGACGCCAAGTCCATCACGCTGTTCATCTTCGGCGGCGTCTCTAACCTGGCCGGCGAGGCCAAGCAGCCGGCTACCGAGTTCCTGGTGGCCATCGTGGGGCCGCTCATGAGCTTCGCCATCGCCGGGGTCTCCTACCTGGTGGCGGTCAACGTCGCCGAGCCTCGGGTGGAGGCCACGGCCAGCTACCTGGCGATCATCAACCTGCTGCTGGGCGCCTTCAACCTCATCCCCGGCTTCCCGCTGGACGGCGGCCGCGTCCTTCGTTCCGTGGTCTGGTCGATCACGGGCAACCTCCGCCGCGCGACGGACCTGGCTGCCAACATGGGCAAGCTGGTGGCCTACGGCTTCCTCGCCTGGGGCTTCCTGCGACTGATCGATGGCGACTTCCTGGGCGGTGCCTGGATCGCCCTGATCGGCTGGTTCCTCCACGGCGCCGCCTCGTCCAGCCTGGATCAGGTGGTCCTGGACACGCGGCTGCGACGCGTTCGCGTGGGCGACATCGTGCGGCCCGATACCTTCACGGTCCCGCCCGGGCTGCCCGTGGCGCAGCTCATCGAGGAGGTGCTGCTGCCCGCCAACAAGCGCGCCGTGCCGGTGCAGCACGACGGCCAGCTGATCGGCATGGTGACGCTCAGCGACCTGGTCAAGATACCCGCCGAGCGGCGCCTGACGGCACGCGTCGATGAGGTCATGGGTGGTCGCAGGGGCGTCATCACCGTGCGGCCCTCCGATGCGCTCTCCCACGCCATCGGTCTGCTCAGCGAGCACGACTTCGAACAGATGCCGGTGGTGGAGGGTGAGCGCCTCATCGGCATGCTGACGCGCGCCGACGTGATGCACCAGCTCCTGTTGCGGGAGGCGCTGGACGTCTGAGCGGCGGTCCTTGGCACCGCTGCACCCGGCCTCACTCCGGGAGCGTCTCGCCCTGTGCCTCGCGCTCGCTCTCGGCCTCGAGCGCCTCGGCCCGCCGCGGCGCGACCTGCGCCAGCTGCGCCTCCGCCCGGTCTGCCTCGAAGGCCTCCACGATCCAGTCGGCGGCTTCGCCGATGTCGTCGGTCAGACGTAGGAGCGCGAGGTCCTTGGTCTCGATCTTGTGCTCCTCCGACATCGTCCCGCGCAGCCAGTCGAGCAGGCCCTGCCAGTAGGCGGTCCCCACCAGCACGATGGGGAAGTGCTCGATCTTGCCCGTCTGGACCAAGGTCAGCGACTCGAAGAGCTCGTCCAGCGTGCCGTACCCGCCGGGAAAGATTACGAAGGCCTGGGCGTACTTGACGAACATCGTCTTGCGCACGAAGAAGTACCGGAAATCGATGGACAGATTGCAGTAGCGGTTGACACCCTGTTCGTGGGGCAGCTCGATACCCAGTCCCACCGATACGCCGCCTGCCTCGTGGGCGCCGCGGTTGGCCGCTTCCATCACTCCCGGTCCACCGCCGGTGATGATGGTGAAGCCCCGACGTGCCAGCCGCGAGGCGAGGTCCCGTGCCTGCTCGTACTCCGGATCGCTCGCCGGCGTCCGTGCCGACCCGAAGATGCTGACCGCCGGACCCAGACGCGCCAGGGCGTCGAAGCCTTCCACGAACTCGCCCATGATGCGCAGCGCGCGCCAGGCGTCGGTCTCCATGAACGAGGCGTCCGCGTACGGCGCACCCTGTAGGAACGTCCGGTCGGCGGTCGGCTTGTGCTGGGATCGTCGCTCCTGCGTCATGACGAGGCAGGATAGCCGCCGTGCCCGTGGAGGCGCCCAGGATGGGGATCAGGCCACGGTCCGCCATCCAGCGCGGCCGGACCTGCGAACATCCGGGCGTGCCCGTCGTCCATCGTCACATCCGAATCGGGGCGCCCATCGAGCGCGTCTGGGAGATCCTTGCCGACGTGCCCGGACAGCCTCGCTGGATGCGCGACCTGGTGCGGGTCCGGATGGTCGGAGAGGGACCCCTGGGAGTAGGCAGCAGGGCCATCGGGGACGTGCAGATGTTCGGCTTGCGCCAGAGCGACCCCATCGAGGTTACCGAGTTCGAGCCGCCCTCACGCTATGCCGTGAAGCATCTGGGGGCATTCCGAGGCTCGGGTGAGTTTCGCCTGCGAAGCCTCGAAGGCGGTCGCGCCACGCACGTCTGGTGGCGCGAGGAGCTGAGACCAACGCCAGCCGCCCTTCCCGCCGCTACGCATCTCTTTCGCATCCCTGTCGCCGGAGCCCGCCTGGAAGCATCGGCCGGTCGGTCGCTGCGACTGATCGATCCGTTGTTCCGACCGGTGTTCGAGCTGGTCTTTCGAGCCGACCTACGGCGACTGAGGCGTCTCGCCGAGGCCGGTCCAGGGAACCCCGAGCGCCGGCGGGGCGTCACGGGTCGATGCTGAGCCGTTGCCCAGTCCGTCGCCTCCTGACGGCCATCGCGATGCTGGGGATCCTGGCGGGCTGCTCCACGATGGGTGGCGCCACGGGGCAGGCCGACGACCGTCCTGTCACAGCGCCGATCGACCGGCCGACGGCAGCGCCGACGACCACCGTCCCGACCGGCTCCCCGGCGCCTGCCCGCCGATCTCCCGACACCGCGCCCGTCGCGACGGCCGAGCAGGCCCTGGCCGCTGTCATCGAGGAGCTCCCCCGGTTCGAAGGCTACCCGCTCCGTCCTGCACCGGAGCCGGAAGGTTCGCCCGGTCCCATCTACGGCGGCGGTCTGATCGGCCAGAGTCGCTGGGTCATCGCGCGTGAGGTCGCGGCGGGCTTCGAGCTCACCTTCGTGACCGGGTCGGGAGACTGCCCGTCAGGCTGCATCGAGCACGCCTACGAGACCTACCTGGTCGAGGCCGACGGAGCCGTCGCCCTGATCTGCAGCGAGACCGACGTGCCCGGCGCGGCGCCCTCCGTAGCGGCTGGTCGCGAGTCCGGTCTCTCGTTCGAGCCCTGCGCGGACGTGCCTCGCTAGACTTCGCGGCCAAGACCCGGCGCACGACCGGGACCCGACGAGGCAACGACGATGGCCATCGCGATCGACCCCGTGTGCGGCATGGAGGTCCAGACGGACACCGCGCAGCAGACCACCGAGTACAAGGGCACCACCTACTACTTCTGCGCCAAGGGCTGCCGGCTCGAGTTCGGCGATGACCCCGAGAAGTACCTCGATCCGGAGTACCAGCCTTCCGGCATGTAGCCCTGGCCCAGGCGTTCAGATAAGGCGTTGATAAGTGACGGTGCATCGGCCGGCAACGGCCGCGATATAGCCTCTCCCGAATGTCGTTCCGCCTCCCCGCGGTCCGACGACCCGCCCCCCATGGGTACAAGGATGGAGAGCCATGGATATCGCATCGTCGTTCGTCGTCCGCCACGGTCGGATCATCGAGATCGCCATCGCCGCGCTCATCCTGTCGGGACTCGGGCTGCTCTTTCTCGCCGTCTGCGCGGAGGTGCTCGGTGCCGGGACGGTCGGGCCCCTGCCTGACACCCGATCGGCGCCCTTCCGGTGGCGTCCGGTCCCCATGGGCCTGGCCTGAACCTTGGCTCTATGGCGGCAGGGGGCCTGTTTCGCGTCCCTGCGCAGGTGACGGCGTGGCCGTAGAGTCGGCTCGTGAACGCACCCCGGCCGCGGCCCTCGCGTGCTCCCGTCTACGTGACCGTGGCCGGCTTCGCCATCGCCATCGGTCTGGTGCTCTTCGCTCTGCGCGGCTTTCCAGCGCCTGAGGTTCGGATCGATCGAGCCGGGACCGCGGATTCGCCCCGGGAGGTGACCGTGATCATGCGGGATCATCGATTCCAGCCGGAGCCGCTGACGCTCATCCGCGGGGAGCGGGTCCGGTTCACCATCTTCAACGGTGGCCTCGAACCGCACGAGTTCGTGCTGGGTGACGACACGGTCCAGCGAGCGTGGGCGGAGGCCGACGCCGCGGCCACCCCGCCGCTTCCGTTCACCACGGCCCCGCCGGCGAGCGTGCCACCCGGCACGGGCGGAGTGCGTCTATCGCTCGGCTCGGGCGGCGAGGGGACGGTGGACTTCCAGGTGCCCAGATCAGGCGGCTTGTCCCTGGTGTGTCATCTGCCGGGACATGTGGAGAAAGGCATGGTCGCCGAGGTGGACTTCACCGTGCCAGCGGCGCCCGATGTGATCGAGACGCCCGCGGCGACTGGCGGGTGACTGGGGGTTCTTCAGCAGCACGGCCGCGGATCGACCCGCCGTGTCGCGCTAAGATGGTCATGGCCGGCCCCTCCGAGGAGACCCTGGATGACGTATGTGATCGCGGAACCCTGCATCGACGTGCTCGACGAGTCATGTGTATCGGTCTGCCCCGTCGACTGCATCCACTTCGATCAGGGTGTCGATCGCAAGCTGTACATCGACCCAGACGAGTGCATCGACTGCGGCGCCTGCGAACCTGAGTGCCCCGTCAACGCCATCTACCCGGAGGACGCGCTTCCTGTCGAGTGGGCGCCGTACACAGAGGTCGACGCGCGGTGGTATCAGGACAAGGACTCGACGCGAGCGACGATCGACGAATGGAAGCCGCCGGCCTGAGCTGAGGGACCGGGCTCCATCGCGAACCGGGGTCAGCTACGGGCGAACATGGCACCCACGATGGCGCGGACGCCCGGCCGGACCCCATAGAGCAGTAGCGTCGCCCGGAAGACCCGCGCTGAGGCCACTGTGGCGAGTGCCGTGAAGATCGCCAGTGACACGATTGATACGATCACCATGCCCCAGGGGATCTCGGTCGAAAGGGTCAGCACCATGAGCATCGCCGCCGGCGCGGTGAAGGGGATGAGGGCCAGGATGACCACGATCGGCGAGGCGATGTCGCTGACGAAGACGCTGCTGAAGATGACCGGCACCACGGCGAAGAATCCGAAGAAGCCGGCGTACTGCTGAGCCTCGCGGCTGCCGGGCGCCAGCGCGCCGACGGCGCTGAAGATCGCGCCGAAGCCCAGGTAACCCAGCGCGAAGTAGACCAGTCCCAATACGACGGTGATGGGAGCGATCGACACCCCGGCCAGGCCGCCGCCGTCGCCCAGCAGGGCCAGGGCCACCAGCGCCGAGAGCACCCAGAAGGCGACCTGCGTCAATCCCGCGGCGCCCAGGCCCAGGATCTTGCCGGCCATCAGCGGGAGCGCCGGCACGGAGCTCAGCACGATCTCCACGACGCGATTCTCCTTCTCCTCCGTTACGGACTGCAGCAGATATCCGCTGGTGATGAAGATGCTCATCACGAACAGCATCGTGAAGGCGAATGGCACCAGGAACGAGGCGAGGGACGGGCCGGCCGGTCCAGGCTCGCCGGCGGTCGTCTCGGTCGCCAGGGTGTACGGGGACACGACGCGTCGGGCGATCTCGGGCGGCACAGCGGCGTCCTCCAGCAGTGTCGACTGGAGCCACACGGCTAGCTCCTGTTGCTGCCCGGCCTGCCGCTGAAGCGCAGACACATCGAAGCCGCTGCTGGGGTTGCCGATGCGCAGCACGGTCGGATCGTCCGGATAGCCTGGCAGGATCACATAGAGCTCCTCCGCGGTGCCTTCCCCCAGCCGTGCCAGGCCGTCTTCGCGGGACACGAGCTCGACGTGGGGTGCCAGCTCCGGCTGCGGCTCGAGTCCCAGCTCCGATTCGTCGGCCACCAGCAGGACGAGCTCGCCCGCTTCGGGCGGCCCCCCAGGCACCTCCGCGCCCATGCCCGTGGCGGCACCCGGCAGGATCGTCGAGAGCAAGATGAAGACGCCGATGCCCAGTGGGAGCATGAGCGTCCCCAACACGAATCCGCGGCGTCGCACGGTCCGAACGTAGTCGCGCTTCGCCACAAGAGCGATCAGGTGCAGGAAGCTCCGCCCGCCGGTACTCATGGGGTCGCCCCCATCGCCACGCTCATCGGACCTCCTCGGCCCGCCGGTCGCCGGCCACGGTGCGGATGAAGATCTCATCGAGCGTGGGTGTCGACACCTCGAAGCGCTCCACGGCGGCGCCTTCGTCGGCTAGCTCGCGGAACAGCTCTCGTGGGCTGGCCCCCTCGCGCAGGAGGAAGCGGACGCTGCCGCCGACCTCGGCTGCCTCGGAGATGCACCGATAGCGGCCGGTGGCTGAGATTCCCGCGCCACGTACCTCCACAGCTCCGTCGCTGAAGGCGCGCTGGATAGCCGGGACCCGGCCGTAGAGGAGGCGCCGGCCCCTGTCGATGAGCAGGATGCGATCGCACAGCTTCTGCGCGTCGGTCATGTCGTGCGTGCTCATGACCACGGCCGCGCCACGGTCCCGCTGCGCCAGGAGCACGCCGCGCAGCATCTGGGCGTTGACCGGGTCCAGGCCCTGGAACGGCTCGTCGACGATGAGCAGATCGGGCTCATGCAGCACGGTCGCCACCACTTGCGCCTTCTGGTGCATGCCGCGACTCAGCTCGGCCGCCTTCTTGCGCATCGCTTCACCCAGGCCGACCTCCGTCAGGAGGCGTGTCGCCCGGTCGCGCGCGTCTCGCGTCGACAGGCCGCGGAGCGCCCCGAAGTAGGTCAACGTCTCGAGGATCGGCACATCCCGGTAGAGGCCCCGTTCCTCCGGTAGGTAGCCCACACGTGACTGGTGCGCGATACCCGGCGGTCCGCCGAAGACCGTGATGGCGCCGCGATCAGGGCGGATGATGTCCAGGATCATGCGCATCGTCGTCGTCTTGCCGGCACCGTTGGGGCCCAGGAAGCCGAGCACCTCGCCACGGCGGACCTCGAAGGAGAGGTCCTGCACCACGTCGGTCTGCCCGAAGCGCTTCCACACGCCTTCGACCACCACGGCCGGCGTCAGGGTATCTGCGCGGCTGCTGGGCCCGTTGGCTCCGGTCGTCTCCCTCGCGTCGGCCATCGGGTGCAATGGTATGCGGCGTCGGTGGCCACGGCGCGCGCGGCTAGAATCGGTCGGTGCGCATCGTATCCCTGCTGCCTTCCGCCACGGAGATCGTCTACGCCCTCGGGCTCGGTGAGGAGCTGGTGGGCAGGACGCATGAATGCGACTTCCCGCCGGAGGTGGCCTCGGTCCCGATCATGACCGCCGACGTCGGCGGGAGCCCGACGGACAGCGGCCGCGACATCCACCTGCGCGTGTCCGGATCCATCCACCGCGGCAGCTCCCTGTACCGTCTCGATACCGAGGCGCTGGCCGCCGCCCGACCGGACCTGATCCTGACCCAGGAGCTCTGCGACGTGTGCGCCGTGTCCTACCGAGAGGTGACACGTGCCGTTCGAGCGATCGCCCGGGAGCCCGGCCACGAGACCAGCGTCGTCAGCCTGGAGCCGACCTCGGTCGAGGGCATCCTCAACAGCATCTCCACGGTGGGCGCGATGGCCGAAGCGGAGGACGAGGCAGTGGGGCTCGTCGAGATCCTGCGCGAACGGCTGGGCGCCATCGAGAACCGCGTGCTCGAGCGGCGGCTCGAGGGCATGCGTCCCCGACGCGTGGTCTGCCTGGAGTGGCTCGATCCGCCCTTCGCCGCCGGTCACTGGGTGCCCGAGCAGGTCCGGCGCGCCGGCGGCTGGGACCTCCTCGGCACCGAGGGGGAGCCGTCTCGAGAGACGACCTGGGAGATCGTCCGTGAGGTGGATCCCGAGCAGTTGATGCTGATGCCGTGCGGCTTCGATACGACCCGGACGGCCCAGGAGTTCGAGCGGATGTCACGACCGGGATGGTTCGACGAGCTGCGCGCCGTGCGCCGCGGCGAGGTCTTCGCGCTGGACGGTTCCGGCTACTTCAGCCGCCCCGGGCCGCGCATCATCGACGGCATCGCCCTCCTCGCGGAGCTCTTCGACCCAGAGGGTTTCGTGGACGTCGCGCCGCCGCAGGCATGGATGCCGGTGGGACCGGCCTATCCTCGCTGAGGTGCCCTTCCGAGAAGCGTTCGACTGCCTCTGGTGCGGCCGTGCTCACCGGACCCGCTCCGACCAGGACCTGGAAGGCTGGGCGGGCCTCTGTCCCGACTGCGTGGGCCGTGCCGGGGACAACGGCTTCCTCCGCTTCCGCCTGCGGGCCGCCCTCCAGGAGCGCAGCCGGGAAACCGCAGCCAGCCTGGCGCCCGACGCCGACGCCCAGATGAAGGCCTACTACGCCGCTCGTGCGCCCGAGTACGACGACGCGTATCGTCAGCAGGGCGGCGCGGATGGGTCGGTGCTCGACCTGTGGCGGGAGCGAGAGCTCGACGAGATCACCGGCTGGCTGGACCAGGTCCCGTTGCGGGGCGAGATCGTGGAGCTGGCGGCGGGCACCGGCTGGTGGTCACCGCTCCTGGCCCAGAAGGGTGAGCTATCGATCTACGACATCAACGCCGAACCGCTGGACATCGCTCGCCAACGGCTGGTGGCCCACGGACTGCGCGCCCACATCCATGTGCGCGACGCCTGGCAGGAGCCGGATCGCCAGGTCGATGGCGTCTTCTGCGGCTTCTGGCTCAGCCATGTGCCGCGTCACAGGCTGGGCGACTTCCTGAGGCTGGTCGCTCGCTGGCTCCGCAAGGACGGTCTGTTCGCCTTTCTGGACGAACGGGCGGGCACCGCCAGCCGGGACCCCGGGGCCGACCCCGAGACCGGCCTGACCACGCGGCGGCTGAGTGACGGCCGGACCTTCCGCATCCCCAAGGTGTATTACGGTCCGGACGAGATGATGGCGGCGCTGCGTGAGGCCGGATTCGACCGCACCGAGGTTCACGAGACGTCGCGCTACTTCCTGATGGGCACGGCCGTTCGATGACCGGGTCGTCGCGGGGGCTGGGGAGCGTCGGCGTGTGGTCGCATCTCGATGGCCTGGCGGCGGCTGAGATGCGTGCCTTCGTTCGGCGCGTGGAGGCACTGGGCTACGGCGCGCTGTGGGTGCCTGAGACGGTCGGCCGCGAGCCGTACACGCTGCTCGGCGCGCTCTCCGGGGAGACGGAGCGGATCATGCTGGGCACGAGCATCGCGTCCATCTGGGGCCACGATGCGATGTCCACACGCATGGCGGCGATGACGCTCCACGAGCTCTCCGGCGGGCGCTTCGTCCTCGGCCTGGGCGTCTCGCATCCGCACCTCGCGCAGAAGTTGCGCGGCCACGTGTTCGAGAAGCCGGTGACGCGGATGCGTGAGTACCTCGACGCCTATCGGCGGCTGCCCTATCGAGGACCGCAGCTTGGTGGTGCCGGAGCCGCGGAGGTGGTTCTCCCCGAGCCGCCGGTCATCGTCGCTGCGCTCCGCGAGCGGATGCTGGCGCTCGCCGCGAGGGAAGCCGACGGAGCCTTCCCCTATCTGGTCACGCCCCAGCGCGTGGCCTGGATGCGCGCGGTGCTCGACCGTGAGGCTGGCGCCGCGGGTCGATCCTCACCTCTGCTGGCAGTGACGCTACCGGTCGTGCTGGAGCCCGATCCAGCGGCCGCCCGGGCTGCCGCGCGCGCCTATCTCGCGCCGTACCTTCGGACGCCGACCTACCATGCGAGCTGGACCGCGCAGGGCTTCGCGCCGGAGGACTGGGCGCAGCCCACCAGTGACCGGCTGGTCGATGCCATGGTCGCCTGGGGCGACGCCGGCGCCCTGCACGAGCGGATCGCCGCCATGCACGCCGCCGGCGCTGACCATGTCGCGTTGATCCCGCTCGCCCCCGACGGCACGACCGAGCAGCTACCGACGCTGGAGGCACTCGCCGGGGCCCTTTAGCGAAGAGTGTGCGATTCCCACCACTCATCACCGGGGGTGATGGCATCTCCAGCGAAGGCCGCCACGCCCACCACTCATCACCGGGCGTGATGGTAAGTGGCGTCGGGTCGCCTCATCGGCCAAGGCGCCCCTGAGTACTCGCCGTGTGCTGCCTCAGCCACGCTCGGACGGGACCCTTGAGGAACCTCGAGGATGCCTCTAGCGGATCCGAACGCGGCGAAAAGCGGTGAAAGCCTGGCTACCATCACGCCCGGTGATAGGTGGCGGAGATCAGGGTCGGCGCCGGCATCGTGCAGCGCATATGCCCGCCGCGGGAGCCATCCCTATACTCCGCGCCTGATGTCACTGAGGGACTGCATCATCACGACCGTCGGGTCGGGCGTGATGGCGGAGGCGATGATCGCGGGACTCCTCAAGGGGGAGGAGGTCGGCCCGGAGCAGATCATCGCCTCTCATCCACGGGTCGAGCGCCGGGAAGAGCTGACCCGCGTGCACGGCATCCAGGCCGTGGAGTCGAACGTGGACGCCATCGCACGAGCCGACGTCATCGTGCTGGCCATCAAGCCACAGATGCTGCTGAGGGTGGGGCGGGAGCTGGCGCCAGTGCTGCGCGAGGGACAGCTCGTCATCTCCATAATCGCGGGCGCGACCACCAAAGCGCTGGGCAACGTCCTCGGTCATCGTCAGGTGGTTCGCAGCATGCCCAACACCCCGGCGCAGCTGGGACAGGGCATGACGGTCTGGTACGCCACGCCGCAAGCCACGGAGCAGCAGCGTGCGCAGGCCAGCTCACTGCTGGGCTGCCTGGGCAAGCAGCTGGAGGTCGATGACGAGAAGCTGGTGGCGATGGCCACCGCCGTCAGCGGCACCGGCCCCACCTACGTCTTCCTGGTGATGGAGGCGCTGGTGGACGCCGCCGTCCATCTCGGGTTCCCGCGTCACGTGGCGCACGACCTCGTGGTGGAGACGCTGGAGGGCAGCACGGCCTTCGCCAAGGCCACCGGGATGCACCCGGCCCAGCTGCGCAACATGGTCACCTCGCCGGGCGGCACCAGCGCCGCCGCGCTGCATGAGCTCGAATCGGGGCGCCTCCGGACGGTGCTCTCCGAAGCCGTCTGGGCGGCCTTCCGACGCACCGACGAGCTGGGCCGGCAGCTCGAGGCCGACACGGCCCCGGACACGGCCTCCGACCCCCGACCCTGACACCCGCCGACCCGACGCAGCGGGGCTGGCTGCGGCTGACCGCCGTCTTCGCCGTGGCCAGCTTCATCGAGACCGTCGGCTTCGGGCACTTCATCGCGTTCCTGCCGCTCCTTGTGAGCGACATCGGTGTCCCCGCGCCGGACGTGGCCACCACCGTCGGGCTCCTCTCCGCCGCCGCGCTGCTGGTGGGCATGCCGCTCGTCCCGTTCTGGGGTGCCTGGGCGGACCGCTACAGCCGCAAGCTGATCATCGTCCGCAGCGCACTCGTGGAGGCGGTGCTCTTCGGGTTCCTGATCTTCACCCACGAGGTCTGGCAGCTCTTCGTGCTGGTGCCGCTGGTCGGGCTCGTCCTGGGCAATACCGGCGTGATGCTGGCCGAGATCACCGATAGGACCCCGCGACACCGGCTGGGATTCGCCATCAGCCTGGTGGGCACGGCGGGGCCGCTCGGTTTCGCGGTCGGTCCGGCCTTCGGCGGGTTCCTGGCCGACCGGTACGGGGTCCAGTCACTGTTCCTGATCGACGCCGTGCTCACGGCCGGCGTGGTAGCGCTCCTGGTGCTGGGCTACCACGAGCGCGCCGACCGGCCACGAACCACACAACGGGTGCTCACGCTGGTGCGGCGCTCGCTGGTGGCGGTGGTCCGGCATCCACTGGCGCGGGCCATCTTCCTGGCCTACTTCCTGTTGTTGCTCGCGCAGCGTCTGCCGCTGCCCTTCATCGCTCTGTGGGTGGAGCAACTGAACGGGCCCGTAGGACTGGCCACGGTGGTCGGCCTGGTGGCGGGCGGGTACGGCCTCGCGTCGGCCATCGGTTCGCCGCTGGGTGGTCTGCTGGGCGATCGCATCGGCTACCGGCGGGTCTTCGTGGCGGGCGTCCTGGCGGTCGCCGTCTGCCTCGGGCTGATCGCTCTCTCGCCCAGCCTGGTCCCGTTCGCCCTTGCCTACGCCGCCTACGGCGTCGGCTTCGCTACGGCCGGCTCGATGCTGT
>Ga0136617_10002188_pt1 | contig 17467 bp, 8 predicted proteins | sample AntDrymUQ3222106_2_FD_129672 | JGI IMG/M metagenome (GOLD analysis project Ga0136617, IMG submission 129672) | Polar desert sand microbial communities from Dry Valleys, Antarctica - metaG UQ322 (21.06) | ecosystem: Environmental > Terrestrial > Soil > Desert | place: Antarctica: Dry Valley... | reverse complement strand
TTGCTTCGCGCGGAATCTGCGGCAAAATACCGCCTTCACGCGAGATTTTCGCACCGCTAGCTCAATTGGCAGAGCAAGTGACTCTTAATCACTGGGTTGTTGGTTCGATTCCAACGCGGTGCAGAACACTCGCCCCGCGCCCCGACTCTGGGTGCGTTATCCTGCTGCGCGCTCGCTTGACGTGCGCGAGGTCTTCGGACGCGACTTGCCGCGACGTGGTGCCAACCGCGCCGGTGCGCCATGGGATATCGTATTCCGAGCGATCACCGCGTATTCTCCTTCGGACAACCGGTCATGATCAAAGTCGCCTCTCCCACAGGGAAAATGGACGATTGCCTCTTCGAACCCAAATTGTCTGCATAAAGCGACCAGGACCTCTGGAAAGAGCGGCTTGTTGTGGGTCGGATCCACCCAGAATGTTTTTAGGGCGCGGTGCGAATGCGGATTGACTGTCTCGACAATTAGGACGGCATTATCCTTGAGCTTCAAGCGCGCGAGCTTTAGCAGACTTAGCAGCTGATCATAACTCAGGTGTTCAGCGACCTGCGCACAAAAAATCGCGCCGATACTCTTCTCCGGCTGCGTCTCAAGGTACTCCACCGCATCAATCTGACGGACGTCGTGCCCCTTGCCCCGGGCACGTCCGACCATTCCGGCATCCGTGTCAACGCCAACGCCTGCGATCCCTTGTCTCTGTAACAAATCGAGCATCTCACCACGTCCGCACCCAAGATCGACCACGGGAAGATGGCCGGCCAGGAGATCGACATAATATCTTTGTCGCGTTCGGATCATTTCCTCGCTACCTCGAAATATGCTCTCGAAGGAGACGTAAAGGTCGTCAGCCGATCTGTTCGCACCAGAGCTGCTGCGATAACCGATGGCGGGGCCACTGGCTGTGTCTGCCTTCAGCGCGTCGGGATCGCTCATGTAGGGCGGAGCTTCGAAATGAGATGTGATATTGCCCAATTGATCTGAAAGCGACTTCAGCGCAGCCTCAATCGACAGCAAACGCTCAAGGCCTGATGACAACGGCGGGACGATCGTTTTGATGTAGCCGAGTTCGTTCTCAAGCGTCCGCACCGTCCGCAGTTGGCTTGTCTGTTCGTCTCGCAGGTCCTGCTGTCGTTTCCGGAGCTGGTCAGCCTCTTGCTCCAATCGGAATAGTCTGCCTCCTTCCTCTTCTCTGACGTGGAGGAGGGCGCGAGGAGCTGCTTCCAAGGCTTCCAATCGTTGCTCCAGCAGATCGAAGGGTCGACCAGCGCCGAACCGCAGCCGCCGCGCCCGAATGGCGGAAATGCGATCTTTCATCGCGGCACCTGCGACGCGCGGGGAATGAAGCGTGCGGATGTCTTGAGCGGCACGAGTCCCGAAGTCAGCCGCTTCGCTGCGGTTCGCGTAGACATGCCGCATCAACTCCGCCGCTTTATCAATGTCTGGCTCTGCCCACCGCGAGTTTGGTGGATATGGACTGGCGCCTGGGCCGATGGAACAGTATTCAAATGGGCAGAGATAACTGTTGGCCGGCGTCATGAATTCCATGTTGCCCGAGTAGCCAGTCGCGATAACGGGCTTTCCCAGGGCCATCGCTTCGGCCATGGTGAGGCCGAAGCCTTCGGATCGATGGAGTGAGACATAGCAGTCGCAGTGCGCCATCATCGCGTTCTTCTCGCTGGCGGATAAATATCCCTCTTTAACGACAATGTCGGAGCGGCCACCGGCCGCGAACCTCACCCTTTCCAAGTCCAGCACGCGCTGGTCGCCGTTGATCGTCTTGATCACGAGCGTGGGGCCTTCGTCTGGCTTGAATGCACGCTTGAAAGCGTTGATGAGGCCGATGGGATTCTTGCGTTGCATCACGCTCAAAAAATCGAAGCTGAAGAGAAAATTAAATCCCACCGCCAATCCGAGAGCCGACTTTGGAACGTCATCATCAACATTGCGCGTGACGATCGGCAGGCGAAATCTGTAGACGGGTTTGGAGGCTACCTTCAGCAAGGCTGAACGCATGTATTCGGTCGCCACCCAGACCTCATCCACATACTCGAACGCGCCGTGCAGGGTGCTTGGAAAATCCTCTATTTCCCAAAACCACACCCCAATCGTGTAGCGTCCGTCAAAAAACCCGTTCCCCATCTTTTCGGCGAAGGTGGGCGTTTGATCCGCATTCACACATATTATGTTGATATCACTCTTCGCACCGTCGGCCGCTGCTTCTTTGAAGGCGTGGTGTTGGCGATTGGTCGTGTCATCGTAAGACTTGGTAATGTATGGGGTATCGGTTGCCTCCAGGCCCGCGGCCAGGAGGCGGGCCGCTTCGCCGACTCCTAACTCGGCGTGAAAATATCCGGCTACAGTAACGTGCGGTTCGTCTCCGGCCGTCGATCGCTCCACAGCTTCGCCTATCGATGACGAGCCGAGTCCGGTCCCTTCGCTCGTGGGGATGAGCGACTCGTGCACCTCTTCCTCCCATCGTCCCCACTTAAGCAACCACTGGTAAAATTGGTCCGCGTCGTTCCCCAGCGGCTTAGGAAATGCCTGCTGCAAGTCTTCCCGGTCCCGATAGATCGCCATCATGAACCGCGTCACAGTTGGCGGGGCCGGTCGCATCGGTTCGTTAAGCCAATCCAAAAACATCCCTTCGCCCTCGGATAGGAAAGGGCTGGGAGGCTCCGGACCATCGCCCCTTTCGTGCTTACTCAATCGGTCTCGATAAAGGCTGCGAATGCGATCGCTGAGTTTAAGCCCGTTCGATAGCTGATCGAAGTGGTATGGATTGCGTTTCGTCTCGTTGAATCCAGCCTCGATGAGTTTTTTCCGGTACTCCTTGGTGATTCGTGCCACTCCGGGATGATCGCTGAGCAGAACCCTCGGTCTATCACCTTGGTGTCTGCTCAGCAGGTGCGCCTGATCTGGGTTGTAACCGCTGTAATGAAAGAAACGAAGCGGCCGTCCATTGACCGTATATCGATTGCCCTCCCACTCCAGCTTTCGGGAGTGAAGGTTCCAGTAGGCGACGTTGTAGCCCGGATCGCGCAGGATGTAGTGCTCGTATAAGCCAGGCACAAAATCGATCCAGCGTTGATCGGTAAACCGCATGCGGCTTGGATCGATGACGCTCTCGCGACGCAGGCGAGCGGCCCACCAATTAAGAAAGGGTTCGCTGCGCGGTCCGAGAGCGATGAAACCCAGGTTGTAAATACCGGAGCCGAGAATATCGCTTTCGCTTAGACGCAGTTGATCCTGCGGGATCGGCTCTGTCACATGAGGAGTCAGAACAATGGAATGCTTTCGAGCCAGCTCTGCCACCTCGTGCAGAGGCGTGAAAATTTCGATGTCTGGGTCGAAGTAGATGACAGATTGCGTTTCGCCATCCAGCAGCCGGCGGAGCAGCCACGGTTTCACGGCCGTCGACAGCTCAGTCACGTTGTAAATCATCGGCATGCGATAGGCATCGCCCGGTTCCAGGCCGATGTGATTCAACCCGACTAGCTTGACGCTATCGTTAGGTAGTTTGTCCCCCTCCGGGTCATCGACGATCAGAATGACAAAGGGGCAATCCGGATGGTGTCGCTTAAAGGAGCTAGCCAGGACTCGGGCCTGAGCCAGATAATTCCGAGCCGCGATCGTACACCCCGTTATCATTGACCTCGCCGCACTTCCGCGCTGGCCCCGTTCCCTGCTCTGGTTTGTCGCCGTTTGTGCTGCGCTCCTACTCTTCATTATTAATTATCGCAGCAGAAATTTGCGCTAGCCGCGCGGAGAAGTTCGCGGAGGAGATCTCCTCTGAGCGGTATTAACGACTAGTCCGATTGGGTCTTGCGCCAATAAACACCGATTCGGTCGATTGCCACAAGCTCCTCTGAGATTCTCTTTTTCTCTCCGAAATCGTTCACTGCCCGCCGGCATGCATTATAGGCGTGATAGTCGTCAACGATAACAAAGCCGCCGGGATTTAACCTGGGATACAAGTTCGTTAGGGCGTCCATCGTGGAGTCGTACATGTCACCATCCAGCCGGATGAGTGACCACTTTCGATCTGCGAGGCCTGGAAGAGTATCCTGAAACCAGCCTTCCACAAAGCGCACTTGATCATCCAGCAACCCGTAACGAGCAAAAGCCTCTGCACCCTTATCTCGCGAAACGGCGAGAGTCCGATCGAAGTGTAAGCTTGCTGCATCATCGTCCTCGCGTTCGGTTTGCGGTAGTCCAGCGAAAGAATCAGCGACGTAGACCACGCGCGTCTCATCATCATACGCTGCCATGACACCTCGCATCAGAATACAACAGCCCCCACGCCAAACGCCCGTCTCAATCAGGTCGCCGGGGATCTTATTTGCGAGAAGCTCCTCGACACATTTTCGCACATTTTCCAGCCGCCTCTTCCCAACCATGCTTTCGCCAACGCCACGGCGACTCGGCGGCCATCCTTCCCCAAGCGCATAAGCCTCTTCGGGGATCGTCTCCCGGACACAGAGTTCGAAGTCACTTGCCCGGATCACTTCTCGAACATCCGCGGGGATACCCGGCAACAGGGCTATTGGCGCGTAAACGGATTCACGCCAGCGCAAAGAGCCGTTGATCGACTCGATGAGTAGGTCAAGATATCTCGAGCGGACGCTGGAAGCGCTCACGCGGAATGATTCACACAGCAGAAACGAAATGTCTATGAATCAGAGCTAGAGATATCGGTGAATTCTAGTCTGCGCGTATTCACTCCTGGTTGCGTTGGAGCTACAAATAGCTATACCGAAGCTATGCCACAACGGTGTTTGTATCGGGTAAAGCGCTATTCGCACCCGAAATATAAATTCCTGGTGCGGTGGAAATCAATGGAAAAATGGAAGCGTCGCTATTTTTTGACGAAAAAAGACGCTTGCGCGTTTGCGGCTTCCCAGAACACTCCGCCCAAAGCGCTATTGCATGGGGGCGGGATGAAAGAAGCCCGCGCCGAGGATAGATTCGCAACTGCCGAAATGAACTCGGACCGCTCCGCAAATCAAAATGCAGGCGCAGAAAGGGCACATGCCGGCGCTGCCTTTCCGGACCGTAGAGGTGGGGACCGACTCGGTGCAAGGCGCGATGAAGCTCTTCTAGGCGCCAACCCATCCGCGAGGGCAATCTTGCCTCTCTCGGAGATCGTTGAACCGGTGTATCGCGGCCCCCAAATAGAACGATACTTCGGCGATCATTGGAGTATGCACCTGCCTTTTGCCTACGAGCTCATGCGCGAGCTTGCGCCAAGGGTGTTCGTTGAGCTTGGGGTTTGGAAAGGCGAGTCCTACTTCACCTTTTGCCAATCGGCTGCGGAAAACAAAGTCAACGTCAAGTGTTTTGGCGTGGACTCATGGCTCGGAGATATTCACATGGGCCAATTCGACCCTGAACTGGGCCGCGAGGTAGCTGATTACAACTGGAGGTACTCAAGCTTCTCGGAATTGATGGCGAAGACCTTTATTGAAGCTCTTCAGCATTTTCCTGATGGTGCGATCGATCTCCTTCACATTGATGGCGCCCATACCTATCGCGATGTAAAATCCGATTTTGAGTCCTGGCGGCCGAAGCTTTCCCCGAACGCGGTTGTGCTTTTTCACGATGTCATTATTCGCGACCGAGGTTTTGGTGTGTGGAAGCTATGGGAAGACCTTGCGCGTCCAGAGAATTCCTTTCTCTTTGAGTTCGGTTATGGGCTCGGCGTTTGGAAGAATGCACCGCTTTCAAACAGAGATGCGCCGTTTCTCCGCCGACTTCTAGGCGCTGGCGAAGCCGGGAGACGGCAGATTAACAACTACTACGCGAACGCGGCCGGTGCGCTGGCACTCTGGCACCGACTCGAGAAGCGGACTGGCACGGTAGGACCTGTTGCGCCGGCCCCAGTGGTTTCCCCGCGTTTAGAAATTTTCTCGGATCAAGGTAATGGCTATGATCAGGCCTGCACGCTATCTGAATCTTTGCTCGCGGACGATACCTGGCAAACCATCCGCATAGCAAACCTCGAGCGCATTTACACCGATAAATCGCGCCCGCTAAGGATCGACCCCATCGACTGTCCATCGGTGGTTACCCTTTCCAGCATCCGTATTGTTCGGACGCGCGACAAAGCGATTCTCTACAGTGCTGAGAGTCCCGCGGATTTCGAAAAGATTCAATTCTCGAGCAACCTTCGAACCGGAGTGGACGGCGAAAATCTGGTTCTCCTTGTGTCCGATGCGGATCCGCAAATTTATCTTCCGGTTTTAACCAACCTTCCCAACGAACCTTTGCGAGCGGAGGTCACCCTGAGAGTGGAAATCGCGCCGCGCGGTCTAGTGACCAAGTATGCGAGGGCGCTCGAGACAAAATCGGAACTCGAAGCCGTCGTTAGAACCACCCAAACACAGTTGGCGGAGATCGAAGCAGGCCCGGGCGATTGCGCACCCACCTTAACGGAGCTGAGGAGTGGAGGCGCGATAGGCCGGTCCGAAGCTGGGACCTTAGCATCAAGGTTCAACGTGCAGCTACAACCCATCGCGGCGCGCGACACTGAACTAGTAAGCTTAAAGGAGACTTACACCGAAGCTCAGGTAAGCACGCATCGCATGGCATCGAGTTTGGAAGCGCTGAAGAACGAAAAATTCGGCCATCAAACCAAAATCCGGAAGTTTGAGGCCAAGATTGTGGCACTGGAACAAGAGACCGCGGGCTTAAAGCAAGAGATTGTGATCAGGGAAGCGGACAATGAACGGCTGTCTGGTCTTCTGGAAGCGAAGACGCAAGAAAACGCAGGTCATCAGGCCCATTTCCAATTACTCGCGAAGGAGTGTCTCTCCTTTAAGGCTGAGTTCGAGGGGGCATCTGCCGGAGTCGATGCGCTCAACGATCAGCTTCGAGACCTTCAGAATGCCGCGCAGAAAAGGCAGGATGAAGGGGCGCGGCTGTCAGGCATATCGGAGATTCTAAAGACGACTGTCCATGGTCTGAAGGTGTTCAATGCACATCTACAGCGTCGGCTCGCCGACGTTTCCGGTGGATTGCGCTCCGCTGCGGCCGCTTTAGAAAAACGCGATTCCCAAACGCCGGCGCTTGTCGATTTAGTCTTGGATGACATTGATCGACTTCACAGCCCCTCGGTGTGGTCGAAATTTGCGCAAGCTTTCGGTCGTCTCAGTGTGGCACCACCATGGATCCTGCGTGCCGCCTCAGATCGCCGCGGCCTGGCGTCCCAATTGGTCGCCGGATTACGCGAAACTCTCAAAGCGCTCTCTTCCGAAACAACCGCCCCGGAAGTAGCGGCCCAGGACATAGCCCGTATTTTAGAGTTACGGCGTCGAACGCGCCAACTCGCGCATTCGCTGCGATTTCCTAATTGTCTAAAACATAACCGTCCAAAGCCAGAGAAGGCGATAAGAGATCTCGTCCGGTGGGCGGAGCGAGCTAAGAACGGTTCGGCCCGAACTTTACCTGCAATACCTCTCTTCGACGCAGCTTGGTACCTTGGACAATTCGCGGACGTCGCCGCTTCCGGCGTCGATCCCCTTGAGCACTATCTTAGATGGGGCGCGCGCGAGGGACGCGACCCGAACCCACTCTTTAGTACGGGGTATTATCTCGCGCAATACCCCGACGTCGCTAATGCGGATCTTAATCCGCTGCAACATTATTGGGAGTTTGGCGCGCGGGAAGAGCGTGACCCGAATCCGCTTTTCAGTAGCAAATGGTATCGCACTAATAATCCAAAAGCGGCCACGATGAATCCGCTCCAGCACTACCTGGAGGAAGGGGCGCGAGAAGGACGCGATCCCCATCCTGTTTTCAATACCGCTTGGTATTTGGCAGAAAACCCCGAAGTCGCCGGACTGAATCCTCTCGAGCATTATTTGCGGTGGGGAGCGCAGCACGGAAGAAGCCCGCAGCCGCTTTTCGAAACGGCGTGGTACCGAGATCGCTACTGTGCCGCAGACAAGAAGGCCGATTTATTGCAACACTACCTAACTATTGGTTGGAAACTTGGGTATTGGCCTAACGCCCAATTCGACCCAAGTTTCTATCTCCGCGCCAATCCCGATGTGGCTGAGGCCAGGTTGGAGCCATTCAGTCATTATGTTCGCACAGGCAAAGCAGAAAACCGGGCGACATGCGCACCGGATATTTCCGTTGAGGCGTGTCGGTCTGATTTGGAAATTCCCCGTCAATCAGTTCTGCCGGCGAAACCCCAGCCGCCCGAGGTTAAGGCAATCGCATTTTACCTTCCGCAGTTCCATCGGATTCCGAAGAACGACGCTTGGTGGGGGGAAGGCTTCACAGAGTGGGCCAACGTCCTAAGAGGACGCCCCAATTTTGAGGGTCACTACCAGCCCCATGTTCCTTCGACGCTTGGTTACTATGACCTCGCCCAAGACGACGTGCTTGAAAAACAAACGCGACTTGCGACCGCGGCCGGTCTCTATGGCTTCTGCTTCTACTACTACTGGTTTGATGGAGAGATTCTCCTCGATCTGCCTGTGCGCAGGATGGTGGAAACGGGCAAACCGGATTTTCCATTCTGCATCTGCTGGGCTAACGAAAATTGGACGCGCCGTTGGGATGGCAAAGATAACGAGGTCCTTATCGCTCAAAAACATTCCCCCGAAGACGATCTCGCTTTCATCAGGAACCTTGAGCCGATCTTTGCTTTAAAGAATTACATCCGCGTGGATGGCAAACCGATGTTGCTGGTCTACCGGCCTTCCTTACTACCGGACGCTGCCGCAACATTAAAGCGCTGGCGCCAGCATACGCGCAGGGCGTGGGGGGGCGAGTTGCATCTCGTGATGGTCCGTAGCTTCAGCGAGCGAAGATCACCGGAATCTTATGGGTTCGACGCCGCCGTCCAGTTCCCGCCTCACTTAGCGGTTACGCCTGTCACTCCCCTAATCTCTGGTAAACACGAGGAGTTCACCGGCTTCATCTATGACTACCACGAAGTCAAAAGAAAGGCGGTTGAGCAGTTTTCCGCCGCGGCCCAGAAGCCGCCGCTTTATCCTGGAGTCATGCCCTCCTGGGACAACACCGCACGCCAACAACGAAGGTCCACCGTCTGGGTCAACTCCTCGCCGGAAGCATATTGTCAGTGGCTCGCCGAGGCCGCCCGACTAGTTCGGATAAAAAATACCCCAGCAGACCAGTTCGTGTTTATCAATGCCTGGAACGAATGGGCCGAGGGATGTCATCTCGAGCCAGACGAACGATTCGAATACGCGTGGCTCAATGCTACCTCCCTGGCATTGCGTGATTCCTCTCCACCGTCTCGAGAACTCAGAGACTCTTCGCCCCATCCCCGGCCGCCCGTGGTCCCGCGAATCGAAGTGAACCCGTTAGTCGGGCCACTCAAAGTCGTCCTCTCAGTGCTTCTCTATCACCGGGAAGATATCATTCCCGCATTTCTCCGAGCTCTCCTGCCCCAGATACGCACTGCCTCGGCAAAGCCCGATTTGTCGTGCGAGCTGTTTCTCTCCTTCAATTATAAGCCCACGTCTGCCCTCCTCGGAGAGCTGCAAGACCTTGCTTCCGCAATCCTTCCCGGCTCCGATTGCCATATGGTCGAAAACGGCTTTAACCTTGGGTTCGGCGCAGGCCACAATGCCATCTTTAAGCAAGCTGACTCGGACCTATTCATTGTCTTAAACAGCGATCTCCAAATCCAAGACGATGGCTGGATAAAGAAATTCGTCGAACACTTCCGCACTTCGGACGCAAGTATTATCGGTTTACAGGAGAATGCTTCCCGTCTGCGAGAAGATGGTTGTGGCGTTCCCGTGTACGAAAAAGGCGCGGCGTTCGATTTTATCGACGGATCGGTCCTCGCCATCCGATCCGACTTGGTTTCACGTTTTGGCCTCTTTTCTCCTTCATTTGATTACTTCTACTACGAAGATGTCGACCTTAACCTGCGCTACCGGCAAATCGGGCTTCGGACCGACACTCTCGCTATCGCCTGTATCCATGAGCGAAGCTCAAGCTCTCAACTTCTGCCCGCTTATGCGGTCGAAAGCGTTCTTGACCGAAATCGAACCCGCTTTTTCGAACGCTGGGGTAAGTACCTAACGAGTCACTCTCTTGAGAATAGGCTCGCCCTACGCTTCGCCCAGGCTGACCGCCAGCTTCAATGCGCTAGTCTTCCCGCGATTTTCGGCCTTCTCCGAGAACATCCTACAGCGATCCTCGACCTTTGGGGAACTCATGAGCAACTCGTGCCGCTCTTCCAGCACGAGCGGATTCGATTGATTCCGAGCTGGCAGACGCTGCGCGAGGCCGATTACCTTCGATCGTACGCGCTACATCACGAGGCGCAAAGCGAACGACCTACAGCGCTTGAACTCGCAGAGCAGATGTTGGTCGAGCCGGACTTCGAACAAGCGCGGCTGCATCTTAGCTCGTTAGTAGTCCCCAGCACGACTTCTGAGAATAACGCGCCCAAGGCTTTACTTTACCTCGCACGTCAAGAGTCACTGTTCGCAGGCAGGCAACCCAATCCGCGTAGCTTTCTTGCAGCCGAAGAAGTTCTTCGACGAAAGAATTTTCGCCTACAATGCTACAGTGAATATGGAACGTTCGAGGTTGAATCTGTAACTAAAAAACAGAGGGACAATTGGAAATACACGGCTTGGTCTGACGGGCTTGAATTCTTGACTGATCTAGCCCAAGCCGAAGTTCTCGTCACTTCGGACGGATGGGCCGCGGAGCTGGGGCAACTCCTGGACAAACGAATGTTCGTATGGCTAGGAGCAACATCTATCACTTCTTTGATCTGGAACGATCGTTATGCCAGCTCATTTATCGACGACTCCTTAAGCTGTCTGGGCTGCCATCATCGATTCGGAACAATCGGGCGCAACATTTGCCTGCGCGGCGATATCGCCTGCATGCGGGAATCACTGGCCGACCCCTTTGCGATCGCCTTGGACAAATTTCTCGATGGTCACTCCCCGCCAACCCACCGCACCGGCCAATCCTCAGCAAATCTTCTGTCGCGGAAACCTCTCACTCGCTCCTCACAGGAAACGTTAGCGGCGTGGCCACGCAGCTCGGCCGCTTCCGTCCTCGTTCTTACCCCGGTGAACCCTAATCTGGACAAAGCGGTGTTAGCGCGCGCCAGGATGTTAGCCGAACGCGCCATCAGCGGCATGCGCGGATCTCGTATCGTGTACGACGATGCCGGAGAGGCCCCTCCGCGCGGAGCCATTTTTCCCTATCGGCTTGCTGCGATTACCCCGCTGCGGCAAGCAATGATCGAGCGCCATCTGCGCGACGAACGATGGGTCTTCTGGGTCGATGCCGATCTGGTGCAATACCCTGCCAACTTAATCGACCAGCTCATAGCGCGGGCCGAGGGAGGTATCGCGGCCCCGCTTGTCCTGATGGAAGGCGATGTCGCAGAACCCGCCTATCCCACTGGCTTCGGCCCCGGCCGTTTTTATGATATTGCCGGTTTTGTCGAGCATGGTCGTTGGGCTCGTTTTACTCCGCCCTATTTTGATCAGGGAGGTCCCGTCTATCAGTTGGATTCTGTCGGGTGCTGTTACCTTGTGAACGCAGACCTATATCGTTGGGGGGCAAAACACGAACTAGATCCCGCGTCAAAACGCTTCATCGCGCAACATTGCAAGTGGCCGGATGATGCGATCGAACGCAATCAAAGCGGACCGGCCAACTCTTTCACTGACCATTACACGGTATGCGAATTCGCCCGTCAAGCCGCGCTCCCGGTCCAAGCCTTTGGAGATCTAGTTGCCCTTCATCAACGCCCTTGATACGAGGGTGATGGTACCGCCTCCGGTAAAAACCTACTTCTGCATCAACCTACTCCGGAACAAGATAAACTAGGATCTGCAGGGGATCGATAAGGTTACGGTCATATCCGACCATACGCCAATCAGTCGCGTGCTGTTTTAACCAGTCAAGAGATAGTGAAGCGTCACCATAAGTAACCTCGCCATCCACGGCTGCACGGACATGTGGAGCAAATGCAAATCCATGGTCGTCGTGCTGTTTGATCATTTCTTCGCGAGTAAATTGATCGTTGCTTCGGTCCCAATATTCCTTCGGACGAATGGTAATAACAAGCAACCCGCCCTTGAGTAGGTATCGGCGCAAGGTGGCAAGAGCCATGATCGCTGCGCGCGGCGATAGATGGGTAAATACAGAAAAACAATATATGAGATCAAATTTAACATCCCCTACGGGAAGCGTAGATGGGAGATAATCGGACACTGCCAGGTGACCGAGAATGCCATCACTTCGGCACAGTTCGATCGACTTGTTCCAAGGATCGACGCCCCAGATTCGTGCAGGTGCAGAATAGTAATACATCAGACGAAGGATGCGCCCGTAACCGCAACCGAAATCCAAGATGGTCCGATCGTTGAGTTCCTGACCTATCAGGGCCTGATACTTGGACGCAACGCAGCGAACGAAGCTCGTCGTTTGCTGTAATAGTGGGATTCCAACGTTGCCCGTCCAGTCTTGCTGCACCTCGTCACTCGCCATTCGAGGAAGACACCCAGACAAATTTGGTAATGAATCGTGAGGCAACTGTAGGAGGAACTCCCCAAAATCGTCCAGGGATAATTGGCGTAAATGGCTTAAGGCGGCGTCAGCCCCGCCGTGGGCCGCGGCTTCTTCAGCTGCGATAAGAATATGGGGAAGATAAGAAAACATATTGTTCATCGTGAGAGGTCATTTCCAGGAGTGTAGTAAAACCTATTACTTCGCCAGTCGTAAGTCACAAGCGTCATGCTTTGAGCTGTGGATCCTGGAGATACGTGTACGCGCCACTTACTTCGCTTGTCGCCGGCGAAAGTCCGTTCTACGATCGGGGCCAGAAGTTGCATTGAACCGTCCTCATTTCGGGTTCCTAGAAACGCGGCATCTGGAACTCTTTCCCCGTCCGGGGCGCACCAGCCGATTACGTCGATGCCGTCGGCGCCAGTAAAGATCGAATCGATCTTCCCCATCCGCTTATCTGCTTTGAGCATGAGAGGCGAGACCTCTCTCCCCGGTGGAACCATCCCCTTGATCAGTCGTCGCGAGGCTATGCCGTCAAAAAGCGCTCCCCTGTCATCACGAGGGCAAATTTCATGCAACTCGTCGTCGTTTCGAAAAGCCGGCGCGATTTTAACGAATTCAAACAGGGATCGATACGTTTCGCGCATACCCTGCCCCCATCGCAACCTTACTGGTTCACGATAAAGCGACAAAAGAGCGAGAAGGCTCGTGAAAACAATCCAACTTTTGTAAGTCCATTTGTCCCTAGGCGCGAGGTCTGGTTCGCGTGCTAGTGCTACCGCCATTAACAACAAACCAGCGGGTAACAGCACGGCGTAACTGATATAGCGAGACTGGGCAAGACCCTCGAACCCTGAACGGGACCTTGCCAGAGCAATGATACTAACACTTAGCAACCCCCACGCTGCCAGCGCAAACCCGGTGGAATATAGCGCGCCTTCGAATGCGCCTGTTTGATAACCTCTGACGCAGAGCCAGGCCATCATCGCAACCAGAATAGCTGCCACTGCTATGGCCGCCGCGGTGAACGTCGAAAGCGACTGCGGAAGAGTTGTCGTTGCATCCAAGAAAGGATTTCCCAAAATTATAGCGAGGCCTTCGAGAGATTTGCCGCCCAGGGAAATCCCTCCCGCGCTCGTAGGCTTGAGGACATAGAAAAATCCTACCGCTCCGATAACAAGGAACCCGCAAAGGGCCAGAAGAGGCAGGACGTCCCGACGTCGGCTGCGCAGATATCTAAGGCATAGAATAACGAGCAGTATTGCGGGAACAAGAAATCCGCTCCCCATCGATAACAGAGCGACACCTGTGGCCAGCACGATCGTTATCCCCGGCGCGAGCTTTGCCCGGGAGTAATAAAGCGCCGGGACGGCAGTGACAAGGCACAGGATAGGTATCGGCCATGCCAATTGAAAGCCCCATAACCAGTTCTGCCATTGGTTGGTGCCGAAGAGGAAAATCGCCACCACCATCAGAGCTAAAGAATCGATGAGCGCATCTTTCCGTTCGTACCGGACCGACCGGTAGAGTCGAAAGAAGATCAATAGCGTCAGGAAAAAAGTGCACCAGCACTCATTGCGATTATCCCAAGTGAATAAGACGGCGAGCGTGGCAAAGCAGAGGCGCGGGATGACGATAAAGTGCTCGTTATGGAACGCGAAAAGCAAGCTTAGTGAAGGGTGACCGTCTCTCACCGAGATAAGAAACGGCGCCACATCCCACTGGTCATTTACCGGGAGCGGAGCAGCGAAGGAATATATATAGTATATCAGGTAGCCAATGGGAAAGACGGGAAGGAGAACGGCAAGTTTCTTCCTGCCGCTGCTCGCCGCGGTATTGCGCGAGAGTTCTGTAGTGTCCAAAGCAAGACCTACCTCGTTGTAAGAGAGAAGACGGCGGCCCCAGCGGTCTGAGTTTGCAATTTGTCGTTCCTTTAGAACTACGGCTTCGACAATTGCATTGTGTAAGCCCTAACGCCGAGTTTTCGCCCATCATCGGTTAGGCCTAGCGCTTTTGGGGAGGTGGCGTCTGGAGTACGGAATTCCAGACTTAAGGTTGTCTCGCGGTTCGCGACTTCGGCCGGAATTTGCACAGTGAATTTCGCCGTGTCAGCGACGTGCCAGTCTGCAAGCTTTTGCCCATTTGCAAATACTTCCACCGTCTGGGAAGGGGCAGCCGGCGGACTGATTAGCGCGCCGAGGATCATATTAAGTGTTAAGGCGCCAACCTTCGCCGGAGTCGGCAAGACTAGCTTGGCCGAGTCCCCCTCACTCCAAGTATAGTCTTTCTCCGTCGTGCTCCAACCCGAGAAGCGAAATGATTCCGATCCCCCGCCTTCCGCGAAACTGATCGTTCGCCCGATGATCGACGAAGCGGCCGTCGCAATTTCGCCGGCGGAGCTGGAGGTTATGGCCGTGGTAGGAGCTGGCGAGGCCGTTTCCGCTTGATCTACCTTCTTGCAACCTGTCTGAGCCGACAGCAAAATCAGGCCGAGTGGGATCCAACAATAAGACCTTGGTGTGCCCCGCGAAATCGTTACTCCAATGATGCGGATAATGTTGAGCATTTCATTGCATGGCTCTCGCAATTCTGATTGTCAAGGAGTCGACTACTTGAAAATCGCTCCTCGTGGTGAGCCTCAAGGTTTGCGATAATCTCCCCGACTGAGATGTTTCTCCAGCCAGATGTAAAGGCAGATGAATAGATAACGGCTGCCCATTTCCTTGATCCTTAACTTCGCCCGACCAGTGCGACGGTTGCGCCAGGTGATTGGCATGCTTGTCCACCGAAATCCGCGCACGACCGCTTTGAGCGGAAGCTCCACCGTCAGATTAAAATGAGGCGCAATCAGCGGCCGGCAGCCATCGATGGCGGTTCGCCGATATGCTTTGAACGCGTTCGTAATGTCGTTGTGCCGAATTCCGAAGAGGACTTCCAGAAACCAATTCGCCATTCGATTCAGGAAGAGTTTGAAGCGCGGATAATCGATCACCCCTCCGCCCTTCATGAACCGGCTCCCGAAGGCGCAGTCGTAGCCTTCATTGAGCAATTTCCAGTAACGCACCACATCGCGGACATCGTCCGATTCGTCCGCCATCATGATCACCACGGCGTCGCCTTTCATTTGGTTCAGACCCCAGATGATCGCGCGTCCGAAGCCATGCGGGCCCGGATTCTGGGTCGGCGCTAAATTTGGAATTCGCTCTTTCAGCTCCGAAAGAATGTTCCAGGTTTGATCGCTGCTCCCATCATCGACTACCACGATCTCGTGCGGAACGTTCTGCAGCCGAAGCTCGACGTGCAGGTGCTCCACGGTCGAGGCGATGCAGCCTTCTTCGTCGCGCGCCGGTAGGACGACCGAAAGCAGTTTCAATTCATCCGCGAGACGCTGCGGCTCACTCATAATGGCGCCGAGATTTTCAGCCAATCCGGGTGAGCCTCCGCGTGCGCTGCGATCTCTTCCAGAATCACCTCGAGTTTGATATTCGGCGCCCAATCCCAGGTGCGTTTCGCGAGATTTGAATCCAACACCACCCATGGGAGATCAAACGGTCGTGGCGTGGGATCAACGTCGACTTCGCGCCTGCCGAAACGCTTCGCGCACCAATCGCTGAGCTGTGCGAGCGACATCGTGTTTTCCTTGCCGCCAGCGAGGTTCAAAACGCGCGGCTTCTCACCCAAGCCCTCCTTCATCTGCTGGATGAGCAGCGGCACGAGATCGCGCGGATGGAAACAATCCCGCGCCTGAAATCCCGTTCCATCGAATCCGATATACTTGAGCGGCTCCCCTCGCAGATAGGCATTGATCCAATAGGAAAAAATTCCCTGGTCGGCTCGGCCGAACTGGCCCGCACCGGCAAGCACACCGCAACGGTTGATCCAGACGGGAAAATTAAATGCTTCGCCATATTCCAGCGCCAACGCTTCCGACGCAATCTTGGTCGCGCCGTAAATCGAAACCGGCGGAGCGGTGGAAAACTCTTCCGTGATGCCGTCGACGGACAACCCAGTCGGCAAGGGAGTATTCGCCGCCGGCTGAAACGCCTTGTTCCTTTCCTCGACCGCGAGTGATGCCAGCGGCTTGATCGAGTAGACGCGGCTGGTGCTGAGCAGAATGAGCCCGGCCCGGCTCTTCTTCGCCAGTTCGAGGAGATTGACCGTGCCGTAGAGGTTGTGCTCGACCAGCTGCCGGCAGCTCGTCTTCCCATCCACGCCTGCGAGCACGCTTGCATTCGCGGCCGCATCGATCACCCAATCGACCTGCGGCAAGGTCTCCAGATCGCTCGGCAATCGGACATCCGCGTGGTGCAACTTAATGCCGCGGGCTTTCAGAGGTTCGCGATTTAATTGACTACCCGGACGAATGAAATTGTCGAGGCCCGTGATTTCGAGAGTGACATCTTGTTCAAGCAATTCCTGCGCAATCACGCTCCCAACGAAACCACAAATTCCGGAGATCAGAATTTTCACGACGTAAATGATGGCCGCGCCGTATCCATCTGACGGCTGTTTCTCCGTTGACTGGCGCCTCGAGACATAGCTTGGGTTTGACGACAGCGACCCGGCTTGTCAACGCCGCAGCCGCATTCGATTGGTGCAGCACGTTAAGCAGGATTGCGCGCGTTTGGCATGTATGATTGCACTCTAAACTCTCATGCCAGCGATCGAAACAGCCAGAGTGCCGGAGGAATTGAGCGGACGGCAGCGGCGCATGCCCGTCGGCAAGGTGACGTGGCGACATACCTTCCGCGCGCTGCGACATCGCAATTACCGGCTCTTTTTCTACGGACAACTTGTTTCGCTCATCGGCACCTGGATGCACCAAACGGCAATGAGTTGGCTGGTCTATCAGATCACGGGATCGAAGCTGATGCTCGGGGTAGTGGCCGCGGTCGGTTCAGCGCCCATGATCTTTTTCTCGCTTTGGGGCGGATCTCTGGCGGAT
>Ga0136617_10002187_pt1 | contig 17471 bp, 17 predicted proteins | sample AntDrymUQ3222106_2_FD_129672 | JGI IMG/M metagenome (GOLD analysis project Ga0136617, IMG submission 129672) | Polar desert sand microbial communities from Dry Valleys, Antarctica - metaG UQ322 (21.06) | ecosystem: Environmental > Terrestrial > Soil > Desert | place: Antarctica: Dry Valley... | reverse complement strand
GCCTTCGGAGCAGTCGCAGGCCTCGTTCTGGGTGGAGTGGCCGCACGCCATGACCTCACGCTCGACGTGCTGGACGACCTCCAGCTCGCGCTCGAGACGCTGCTCGACCAAGAGGAGGACGAGAGCGAGGTCAGCATCGTGCTCCGCGTCGACGGTTCCGCGATCGACGCCTCGGTCGGCCCGTTCGACGACGCAACGGTGCTCGAGCTCGAGCAGGAGGCCGGAGACGCGATCGGCCTGCGCCGCCTCCTGGACACGGTCGTCGACAGCGTCGCCGTCGAGCGGCGGCCGGACGGCTGCTGGGTCGAGCTGCACAAGGGCTACGCCACGACCGCCGCGGAGAGCGCCTGATGCCTCGCGAGTCCGACAAGATCCTCCTGCGGCGCTACCACGAGCAGGGAGATCTCGCGGCGCGCGAGCAGCTGATCGAGCAGTACCTCTCGCTTGTCCGCTCGCTGGCGCGGCGGTACAGCTATCGGGGCGAGCAGCTCGACGACCTCGTCCAGATCGGCTGTATCGGCCTGATCAAGGCAATCGACCGCTTCGACCTCGACCGCGGCGTCGAGCTGACGACGTACGCGACCCCGAACATCATCGGCGAGATCAAGCGTCACTTCCGCGACAAGGGCTGGGCTGTGCGCGTGCCCCGCGGCCTCCAGGAGCTGAACGTGCAGCTCTCGAAGCTGATCGAGGACCTGACTGTGCAGAACGGCCGTTCCCCGACGATCCCGGAGCTCGCGAAGGCGGCGAGCGTCGAGGAGGAGGAGGTGCTCGAGGCGCTCGAGTCCGGTCGCGCCTACACCTCGCTCTCGCTCTCGTCGGGCGGTTCCGACGAGGACGGCGAGCTCGACCCGCTGGAATCGCTCGGCACCGAGGAGCACCAGTACGCGGTCTCGGAGGATCGGGCGGTGCTCGCACCCGGCTTCCGCGCGCTCGACGAGCGGGAGCGCCGGATCCTCCATCTCCGTTTCTTCGACGGGCTGACCCAGTCGCAGATCGCGCAGCAGGTCGGGATCTCGCAGATGCACGTCTCGCGTCTGATCCGCCGGGCGCTCGAGAAGATCCGCGAGGAGATCGCGAGCGACGAGGACTTCGAGACGCCCGTCGAGCGCGCCGCCGGCTAGCGCGCGCGGGCCTTCTACACTTCCAGGGTGCACACCTCTGCCGAGCTCCGGGAGGGCTTTCTCTCCTTCTTCGAGGAGAAGAACCACCTACGCGTCGCGTCGTGGCCGCTCGTTCCGCGTGCGGGCGACCACTCGACGCTGCTCACGACTGCCGGGATGCAGCCTCAGATGCCGTACTTCCTCAAGCGCGAAGAGCCGCCGGCGCCGCTGACGACGACCTCTCAGAAGTGCTTTCGCACGCCGGACATCGACGAGGTCGGACGTGACGGGCATCACCTGACCTTCTTCGAGATGCTCGGCAACTTCTCGTTCGGTCAGTACTTCAAGGAAGGCGCGATCGAGCTCGCGCGCGAGCTCGTCCAGGAGCGCCTGCAGCTCGACTGGGATCGCGTCTGGGTCACGGTCCACGCGGGCGACCCGACCTTCGAGCTCGGGCCCGACGAGACGGCGATCCGGCTCTGGGAGCAGGTCGGGATGCCGAGCGAGCGAATCGTCCAGCTGCCGTCGGCCGAGAACTTCTGGTCGGTCGGCGGGCCCGGCCCGTGCGGGCCCGACTCCGAGATCTACTGGGACTGGGGGCCGGAGCACGGCTGCGGCGAGCCCGGCTGCGCACCCTCCTGCCCGCGCTGCGACCGCTTCCTCGAGTTCTGGAACCTCGTCTTCATGGAGTACGAGCAGCATCCCAACGGGAGGCTGACCCCGCTCCCCGAGCAGAACATCGACACCGGTATGGGCCTCGAACGGCTCTCGGCGACCGTCCAGGACGTGCCGAATCGCTCGGTCTACGAGACGGACGGCTACCAGGCGATCATGGCATGGGTGGCGGCCGAAAGCGGGGTCGCGTACGGGGAGTCCGACGCGGCCACGAAGGCACATCGCGTCCTCGCCGACCATGGCCGTGGGATGACTGTCCTCGTCGGCGACGGCGTCACGCCGTCGAACGAGGGCCGCGGCTACGTGCTGCGCCGGATCATCCGGCGCGCGATCCAGCAGGCGCGCACGATCGGCCTCAGCGACCTCTGGCGGCTCTCGGACGTCGTGGTCGACCAGCTCGGCCCCTGGTACCCGGAGCTCTTCGAGAACAAGGAGAGGATCCGAAGCGTTCTCAAGGACGAGGAGGCGCGGTTCGCGGAGACGCTCGAGCGAGGGATGCGCGAGTTCGAGGAGCTTGCCGGTGGCAGCGCGATCTCTGGCGAGGACGCGTTCAAGCTGGCCGCGACCTACGGCTTTCCGATCGAGCTGACGACGGAGCTCGCCGAGGAGCGCGGCCAGGCGGTCGACGTCGACGGCTACGCCGCGGCGATGGCGCGGCACCGGGAGATCTCCCGGCCGATCTCCTCGTTCGACCTCGGCGTCCAGCTCACGGGCGGGAGCAGCGACTTCGTCGGCTTCGAGCAGACCGACGTCCTCACCGCGATCGTCGCCTACGCAGAGCTCGACGGCGGTCTCTTCCAGGCGAAGCTCGAGCGCTCGCCGTTCTACCCGGCCGGCGGCGGCCAGGTGCGCGACGCAGGCTACCTCGAGCTCGAAGGGGCGGACGCCCGCGCGGAGCTGATCGAGGCGACGCGGCTCGACGGCGACCAGGTGCTGACCTTCAAGGGCGAAGGCTTCGCCGCCGGCGACCGAGTGCGGGCGGTCGTCCCGTGGTCGGTGCGCTTCCCGACGATGGCGAACCACACGGCGACGCATCTTCTCCACGAGGCGCTCCGGCGGGTGCTCGGCGAGCACGTGCGGCAAGCCGGCTCGGCCGTGCGCCCCGACAAGCTGCGCTTCGACTTCACGCACGACCGCGCGCTGACCGAGGAGGAGCGCGCCGAGGTGGAGCGGGTCGTCAACGACCAGGTCTTCCAGAATCATCCGGTGCGGATCTTCGAGACGCCGATCGAGGAGGCGCGGAAGCTCGGCGCGCAGATGCTCTTCGGCGAGAAGTACGGCGACGTGGTGCGCGTTGTCGAGATCGACGGCTTCTCGCGCGAGCTCTGCGGCGGCACCCACGTTCGCTCGACGGCCGAGATCGGCCCCGTCGTGATTCTTTCGGAGGGATCCGTCGGCTCGGGGGCGCGCCGGATCGAGGCCGTCAGCTCCGGCGAGGCCTATGCGCTCCTGCACGGCCGAGCGCAGGAGGCGGGCGAGCTTCGCGGCCGGTTGGAGGAGGCCCGGAAACACTCGAAACAGGAGCCGAAGCAGGCTGCGGCCGAGTTCGAGGCGTCCTTCGAGGAGTCGCTGGACGGCGTCAACGTCCTGATCGGCACGGTCGCGGGCGATCCCGGCGCGCTCCTCGATGTCGCCGACCGGCTCAAGCAGCAGCGGCAGCCGGCTGCGATCGTGATCGGCGCGTCCGAAGGCGAGAAGGTGAGCCTCGTCGCGATGGTCGATGCCTCGCTCGGGGAGCGCCTGAACGCGGTCGAGTGGATCAAGGCAGCCGCGATCCCCGTGGGCGGCGGCGGCGGCGGACGCCCGACGATGGCACGCGCCGGCGGCAAGGACCCGTCGAAGCTCCCGGCGGCGCTCGATTCGGCCCGCGACTGGATCACGAAGAGCCTGGCTCGAGCGTGACGAGGTGAAGGTGATGGCTCTCGACTACGGCGCTGCCCGGACGGGCGTTGCGATCTCGGATGCCACGGGCACGCTCGCGCGGCCGGTCACCGTCGTCGAGCGCGCAGCGACGGCTACGGGTCTCCGCCGGCTCGCAGAGCTCGTCGCGGCCGAGGAAGCGGAGCGGATCGTCGTCGGCCTCCCCTTGACCCTGCGTGGGGCCGCCGGCGCCCAGGCCGAGGAGACAGAGCGCTTCGTCGCGGCTCTGCGCCGCGCCGTCTCGGTCCCGGTCGAGCAGTTCGATGAGCGCTTCACGACCGCGCTCGCGGCTCGGAGCACCTCGGCGAAGGCGCCCGAGGACGCTCGCGCCGCTGCCCATCTTCTCGAGAGCTATTTGGCATGGTCGACAGACCGGGCGTGATCCCGCCGCGCCGGGGTCGCGACCGGGCGCGGACCTCGCGCGGACGGGTGCTGTTGCGGCGCGTCCTCGCCGGCGCGCTTCTGCTCGCGTTCTTCGGCTTCGCGCTCTGGCTCGGCGTCTCCGCGCTCGGCGGCGGGGGCGACACTGGCGATGTCTCCGCGCCGGCGACGACGACGGCGCCGCTTGCACCTTCGCTCAAGATCGTCTTCCCGGAGGGCTTCACCCGCGACCAGATGATCGCGCGCACGGGAGCCGTGCGGAAGATCGCGCAGAAGAAGCGGAAGATCACGCCCAAGCTGACCGGACCGGCGTATGCGACCGCCTCGAAGGCGGCAAGGGTGCCCGCCGAGTTCCGCGAGGACGCGCGCGGGGTCGAGGGCTTTCTCTTCCCGGCGACCTACGAGTTCACCGCGAAGACCACCGCGAAGCAACTCGTCGCCGACCAGCTCGAGTTCTTCGACCAGAACTGGGCGAAGGTCGACCTGCGCGCGGCGAAGGACAAGAACCTGACTCCCTACGACGTGCTGATCATCGCCTCGATGGTCGAGAAGGAGACGATCGCGCCGGACGAGCGCCCGAAGGTCGCGGCCGTGATCTACAACCGCCTCAAGGCCGGGATGCCGCTCGGGATCGACGCGACGATCCGCTACGGGCTCGACGTTCCCGGCACGGAGGCGCTTCGGGTCTCGCAGCTCGAGAGCGACAACCCCTACAACACACGCAACCGCACCGGGCTCCCACCGACCCCGATCGCGAATCCAGGACTCGCATCGATGCAGGCGGCCGCGCATCCGGCGAATGTCGACTTTCTCTTCTTCGTGCGCAAGCCGGACAAGATCCATCACTTCTTCACCGCGAGCGAGTCGGAGTTCTACGCCAAGGCCTGCGAGTACGGCTTCGGCTGTAACTGAGCTTGTGTTGATCCAACACAAGGTTCGATCGTGATCGGGGTCTCCACGCGGCTGGTCACTCTGCTCGGCCACCCGGTTGCGCATTCGCTCTCGCCGCGGATGCAGAACGCCGCCTTCGCCGCCCGCGGGCTCGACCTCGCCTACGTCGCGCTCGACGTGGCGCCCGAGCGGCTTGAGGCAGCGGTGTACGGGCTCGCCGCCCTCGGCTTCGCCGGGGCGAACGTGACCGCGCCGCACAAGCTGGCCGTCACCGCCCTGTGCGAGACGGAGCTGGCCTCCGTGAACACGCTCGTCCTGTCCGACGGGCGCCTCGTCGGCCGCTCGACGGACGCGGCGATCCTCGAGGGACTGCCGTCGGAGCGGCCAGTCGTCGTCGGCTCGGGCGGTGCAGCGGCTGCGTTTCTCGCGGCGTTGCCGCAGGCGCGCGTCTTCTCGCGAAGCGGGGATTGGCCGCCGGAGATCGACGACGCCGACCTGATCGTCCATGCCACTTCCGTCCGCGACGAGGCGCTCTTCGCGGCGCGGGCCGGGCAGACGCTGATCGACCTGCCGTACCCCGACTCCGCGACGGCCGCCGCTGCTCGCGAGGGGGGCGCGACGGTGCTCGACGGCCTCGAGGTCCTGGTCGCACAGGGCGCGGCCTCGTTCGAGCTCTGGACCGGCGTGCCCGCACCGGTCGAAATCATGCGCGCCGCAGTAGATTTGCGCACGTGACCCTCGGCCTGACGACGGCGGGCGAGTCGCACGGGCCCGCGCTCGTCGCGATCCTGACCGGCCTACCCGCCGGGCTCGAGCTCGACCGCGCCGCGATCGACGCCGACCTCCGCCGCCGCCAGCAAGGATACGGGCGCAGCCCGCGCCAGCAGCTCGAGCAGGACGAGGTCGAGGTCCTCGCCGGTCTCCGCCACGGGCGCACGCTCGGGACGCCGCTCGCGCTCGTCGTCCGCAACCGCGACCACGCGAACTGGACTTGGGGGATGAACCCTTGGCCGCCCGAGGGCGAGCCGAGCGGGAAGGGCACGAAGCCTGTGACGTTGCGGCGGCCGGGTCATGCCGACCTCGCGGGCGTCCTCAAGTACGGCCACGACGACGTTCGGAACGCGCTCGAGCGGGCGAGCGCACGGCACACGGCGGTCTTCGTCGCGGCGGGCGCGGTCGCGAAGGCTCTGCTGCTAGAGCTCGGGATCGAGGTTGCGGGAACGGCGCTCGAGGTCGGCGGCGAGAGCGGGGAGGAGGCGCAGCGCGCGGCGACCGACGCAGCGAAGGCCGAGCGCGACACGCTCGGCGGGATCGTCGGGGTACGCGCGACCGGCGTGCCGCCCGGACTCGGCTCCTACGCGTCGCGCGAGGATCGCCTCGACCGACGGCTCGCGGCAGCGCTGATGGGGATCCAGGCCGTCAAGGGAGTTGAGGTCGGCGACGGCTTCGCGCTCGCGAGCCTGCGCGGCTCGGCCGCGCACGACGAGATCGAGCCGGGACTGCGCCGACGCACGAATCGCGCCGGCGGGATCGAGGCCGGGATCTCGAACGGCGAGGAGCTCGTCGTCCGGGCCGCGATGAAGCCGCTGCCGACGCTGATGAAGCCGCTCGACTCGGTCGACCTCGCGAGCGGCGAGGCCGCCCAGGCGCTCGTGGAACGCAGCGACGTGCACGCGGTCGAGGCGCTCGCCGTCGTCGCAGAGGCGGTCGTCGCGTGGGAGCTCGCGCGCGCCGCGAAGGAGAAGTTCGGCGGCGACGCGATCGGCGACCTCGTCGCGGCGCATCGCGCGTACCTGGAGCGGATCGCGTGGGAGCGCTGAGCCGGCCGCTCGCGATCGTCGGCTTCATGGGCGCGGGCAAGTCGACCCTTGGGCGCGAGGTCGCCGAGCGAACGGGTCGATCCTTCGTCGACGTCGACGAGCTCGTCGAGAGCGAATTCGGCGGAACCGTCGCGGAGCTCTTCGCCCGCGACGGCGAGCACCGCTTCCGGGAGCTCGAGGAGGAGTGGGGGATGACCCTGCTCGACGAGCACCACCAGTACGGCGTGATCGCCTACGGAGGAGGGGCGATCGAGTCGGAGCGACTGCGCGAGGAGCTGCGGAGGCGGGCGACGACGGTCTGGCTCGACGTGCCGGTCGACGAGGCGTGGCGGCGCGCGCAAGGGACTGCGCGCCCGCTCGCCCAGGACGAGGCGGAGTTCCGCGCTCGCTACGAGCGGCGCCGGCCGCTCTACGAGGCGGCCGCAGACTTCGTCGCACGCGATCTCGACGGTCTCGTGCTCGCCGCTGCGGGAATCACGTTCGAGCGCGGTGCGCTCGAGCGGCTCGGCGAGCTCGTCCCCGGCTCCGGCCCTGTCGAGATCGTGGCCGACGCCCGTGTCGCCGGCATCTACGGGATGGAGGCCCAGCTCGCGCTCGGCGCGCGCGTCCAGGCTCTCCACGAGCTGCCGCCGGGGGAGGAGGCGAAGTCGGCCGACGCGCTCGAGCGGCTCTGGCACGAGCTCCGGCTCGACCGGCGCGGGACGCTGGTCGCGCTCGGGGGCGGGACGACAACGGATGCGGCCGGGTTCGCCGCCGCGACCTGGCTGCGCGGGATCGACTGGGTCGCGGTCCCGACGACGCTCGTGGGCCAGGTCGATGCGGCGATCGGCGGCAAGACGGCGATCGACCTCCCGGGGGGCAAGAACCTCGTCGGCGCCTTCCACTGGCCGGTCCGGATCGTGATCGACCCCGCCCTGCTCGAGACGCTGCCCGAGGAGGAGCTCCTGAACGGCCGCGCCGAGCTCGTCAAGACCGGCCTCCTCGCGGGCGAGCCGCTCTGGGAGCTCCCGCTCGGCGACGCCGTCCGCCGCTGCGCCGCCTTCAAGGCTGCGGTCTGCCTCCGCGACCCACACGACCTCGGGGAGCGGAACCAGCTCAACCTCGGGCACACGTTCGCGCACGCGCTCGAGGCGGCGGCCGGGTTCGAGCTGCCGCACGGGCGCGCGGTGGCTCTCGGTCTCCTCGCCGCGCTCCGCCTCTCGGGGCTCGACACCGCGGTCGTGGAGCAGGAGCTTCGGCCAGAGCCGGTGCGCGTCGATCGCGATCTTGCCTGGGCGGCGCTCGCCCGCGACAAGAAGGCGGAGAACGGGATCCCGAAGCTCGTCCTCCTGGAGCGGCCCGGAGCCGCGCGAATCGGTGTCGAGCTGCCCGAGGCGGACGTCAGGGCTGCGCTGGACAGTTTGATCGCCGGGTAAGGTCAGCCGATGCGCGTCGCCGTCCTCAACGGGGTCAACCTCGACGTCCTCGGCCGCCGGGACCCGGCTCTCTACGGCGGGATCACGCTCGCAGAGCTCGAGCGCCGGATCTACGCCTGGTCGAAGGAGCTCGAGTGCACGACCCGCTGCCGCCAGACGAACCACGAGGGCCAGTTCGTCGAGTGGTGTCACGACGCGCTCGACTGGGCCGACGGCGTCGTCCTCAATCCCGGTGCCTGGACGCACTACAGCTACGCGATTCGCGACGCCGTCGAGCTCTTCGAGATGCCCGTCGTCGAGGTGCACCTCTCGAAGATCGAGGAGCGGGAAGAGTTCCGCAAGCACTCCGTCCTCGCAGACCTCGCCACCAACCGGATCACCGGCAAGGGACCGGACGGCTACCGCGAGGCGCTTGAGTTCCTGGCCAAGAAGGACGCTGCCACGTGAGCCGGATCGAGCGGCTGGCCGCTGTCCTCGAGCAGCCGCTGCTCGTCACGAGCGGGGTCAACGTCCGCTACCTGACCGGGATGGCGAGCTCGAACGCCGCCCTCCTCGTCGAGCCGAGCGGGGACGCGACCCTCTACACGGACTTTCGCTACGCGAAGAAGGCCGCGACGGTCGCGGGAGTCGAGTTCGTCCAGACAGCCCGCGCGGTCATCGGCGACCTCGCGAGCATCCTCTCCGGGCGGACGATTGGGATCGAGTCGCACGTCGTCACGGTCGCGCAGCTCCACGAGCTCCGCGCCGGCAAGGTCGCGGCACAGCCGACGAGCGGGATCGTGGAAGGCCTGCGGGCGGTCAAGGAGCCGGCGGAGCTGGACGCGCTGCGCGCTGCCGCCGCGATCTCGGACGCCGCCTTCGCAGCGCTCGCGGACGAGCGCTTCGTCGGCCGGACCGAGATCGAGCTCGCCTGGCGGATGCGCGAGCTCTTCCACGAGCACGGCTCGTCCGAGCTCTCGTTCGACACGATGGTCGCCGCGGCGGAGAACGGCTCCAGCCCGCACTCGGACAACCGCGAGGTCGCGATCCCGGCGAACACGCTAGTGATCGTCGATGCGGGCTGTCGCGTCGACGGCTACGCGTCGGACTGCACGCGCACCTTCGCGACGGGGGACCTCGACGACGAGCTCGCCCGGATGTACGAGGTCTGCCTGGAGGCACAACTCGCCGGGCTCGAGGCGATGGGGCCCGGAGTGAGCGGGCGCGACGCCGACGCGGCCGCGCGCGAGGTGATCGCGGCCGCCGGCTGGGGGGAGGAGTTCGGGCACGGGCTCGGGCACGGGATCGGGCTCGAGGTGCACGAGGCGCCCGCCTCTCGCCCCGAGTCGAACGACACGCTCGAGGCCGGAAACGTGCTCAGCTGCGAGCCCGGGATCTACCTCCCGGGCCGGGCGGGCGTCCGCATCGAGGACATGGTCTTGGTCACCGACGACGGCCGCGAGCGGCTCACCCGGGCCGGCAAAGCGCTCGTCACGGTCAGCTAAGCTGGCCCGCGCCGATGGCCGATGTCGTCTCCACGAACGAGTTCAAGAACGGCATGCACGTCGAGATCGAAGGCTCGGTCTGGCGCATCGTCGAGTTCCAGCACGTGAAGCCGGGCAAGGGCGGCGCTTTCGTCCGGACGAAGGTGAAGAGCATCGACTCGGGCTCCGTCGTGGACAAGACCTTCCGGGCCGGCGAGAAGTTTGCTCGCATCTACACCGAGGTCAAGAACATGCAGTACCTGTACGACTCGGGTGACGAGGTCGTGTTCATGGACGAGCAGACCTACGAGCAGATGAGCCTGCCGCACGCGGCGCTCGAGGCCGAGCTGCCTTACATGCAGCCGTCGACACCCGTCCAGCTCCTCTTCGTCGGGGGCAAGCCGTCGGGTGTGCAGCTGCCGTCCTCGCTCGAGCTCGCGGTCGCCGACACCGAGCAGGGCGTCAAGGGCGACACCGTCTCGAACGTGACGAAGCCGGCGACGCTGGAGACCGGCGCGGTCGTTCAGGTGCCTCTGTTCGTGAACGTAGGCGACCGGATCAAGGTCGATCCCCGCGAGGCGCGCTACATCAGCCGCGCCTGACCGACGCACCCGGCCTGCACGAGCGGCTGATCGATCCACCTCGGCGGCCGGTCGCGAGCGTAGCCGCTCGCCGCCGCACGAGATACAACTAGATCGTGTCCAGGGTCGCGCTCGTTCTCGCGCTCGTCGGTGGCCTCCTCGCGGTCGAGCCGGCCCTCGCCCGCGAGTGTGGGATCCCGGACTCGAAGCCGCTCTGGGTCGACTTCGCGGGGCACGACGCACCGCTCCCGCAGAAACCGGGCCTGACGCTCGCCTTCACTTCGGGGACCGAGAAGCCGGCCGCGGCGCGGGCCGCCGGTGCGGCCACCGTCTTCTTCGACCTCAACTTCAACAAGCGCGTCGGCACACCGACGGTTCCGGCGGATCCGGGGTCGATCGTCGAGAAGGCCGATCGGCTTTTCGACTTCGCCGTCTTGGTGACCGGCTGCGCGACGCCGTGGATCGCGCTGAACGAGCTCTTCGGCGCGCAGACGCCGACCCCGTGGACAACGACGACGGCGCAGTACCGGGAGAACACGCTCGTCCTCCTCCGCCGCCTTGCGGAGCGCGGCGCCCGGCCGGCAATCACGATCGCGAATTCTCCTTACACGGGCGGTGAGGCGGGGGATTGGTGGCGGGAGGCAGCTGCGACCGCGCTCCTGATCCGCCAGGTCTTCTTCACGGCCCCGAACGTTCCGCAACTGCACGCGCTCGGTCCGGTGCGCGGGAGCCGGGCTATGCGCCGCGGGATGCGTGGCCTCGTCCGCCGGTTCACGGAGATCGGGATTCCGGCGAGCCGCGTTGCGCTCGAGCTCCAGTTCCACTCCGCACCGGGACAGGGCGGGAGAGAGGGCTTGCAGCCACGCTCGAAGTGGCTCGAGATCGTCAAGCTCGAGGCGCTCGCCGCGCGGCAGGTGACCAGGGAGCTCGGCACCCACTCGATCTGGTCGTGGGGTTGGGCCACGTTCAGCACGGCGGGGATCGACCGGGACAAGGGCGAGGCGGTCTGCGTCTACCTCTGGGTGCGCGATCCGAAGCTCTGCAGCGGCCCCGGCGCGGCGGGGCCTGCGTTCGATGCCTCGCTCACCGCCGGCCAGCTCGATCTTCCCAAGGGCGTGATCTGCACGTCGAGCGTGGGGGACCTTCGGACAGCCGCGGTGGCGCCGCTCCTACGTGCGCTCGGCGACGGCCAGCTCGCCCGGACCGTGGTGCTCGAGCGGCTCGCGCTCGCGGCTGCTGTCGAGCTCGAGCCACGAGCCGTGCTGGCGGCGGAGCTTGCGCTCGTCGAAGACCGATACCGCGATAGTGTGGCCGCGTATCTCGCGGCGCTCCGCCGAGCCGGGTTGACGCGAACGGCGGCGCGGGCGCTCCTCGCGGACGAGCTCAGGCGGGACGCGATCCGCTCGCGCTTCGTCCCGCCAGGGCCGAATGCCACGGCGATCGCGGAGTTCCACAGGACGTACGCCGGCCTGCGGGCACGTTTCGTCGAGGTGGACCGGCCCGTGGGCTGGCTCGGCGGCCTGACCCGCGGGCTCGCGCTCGAGACCTTCGCTCCCAGCCGCATCTTCGCGCTCCGCCGCGCCGGTCGCGTGCGCGGTCTGCAAGGACGTCTCGAGGTGAGGCCGCTCGGGCCGACGACCTCGCTCGGAGCGATCCCGCTCGTGTCGGCGCGCCACGCGATGGTGACGGCCCTCAACCGCTTCGCCCGCGCCAACGCCTATGAGCACTGGCTCCTGAAGGAGGAGCGGCGGATCCTGGAGGATGCGACGTGCCTCGGCGACGAGCTGCCGCAGACGGGCGCGATCGGCCTGGACGACCTGCTCCCGTAGACACCACCCATCGCCGCCGCGGCCGCGACTCGACCGCTTCCCTCACTCGCTAGGGTCTAGCACGTGCCTCGCCTCGTCGACACCACGATCCGCCTGCTCTCCCAGGAGCCGCTCGCCGGGCGGATGCCGACCGCCGACCTGCTCAGCCTTGCCGAGGCGCTCGACGGCGCCGGATTCGCGTGCCTCGAGGTCTCGGGCGGCGGAGTCTTCGACGCGGCGGTCCGGCGCGGGCTGGAGAGCCCCTGGGAGCGGATCCGCGCGCTCAAGGCGCGGACCGAGACCCCCCTCGGGCTCGCGCTCCGCGGCCGCTTCCTGGTCGGCTCGCGGCCGGTGGGCGCCGACTTCGTCCGCCGCTTCGTCTCCTCGGCCGCCGAGAACGGGATCGACGTCTTCCGGCTGCACGACCCGCTCAACGACGTCACGAACCTGCGCGAGGCGGGCGAGGCGATCGTGGACTCCGGCAAGGAGTTCCATGCGGGGCTCGTCTACAGCCCCGGCCAGACCGGCGCGAGCGACGCGCTCGTCGAGCAGTCGCGGAAGCTGCGCGACCTCGGCGCCTCTCGCGCGCTGATCCACGATCCGTCGGGCGGCCTCGAGCCGCATCAGGCGGGTGAGCTCGTCGGAAAGATCGTTGAGGCATCCGGTCTCCCGGTGGGCTTCTACTGCCAGGGAGCCGCGGGCACCGGCCTGGCCGACTCGCTCGAAGCCGCCCGTGCGGGCGCCGACCTGATCGCCTGCGCGCTCTACCCGCTCGCGCTCTCGCTCCACCGGGTCGCCGCCGAGTCCCTCGCCTCGGCGCTCGCAGGGATGGGGATGGACACGGGCGTCGACGTAGACAAGCTCTGGGAGGCCTCCGATCTTGTCGACGAACATCTCGAGGACGCCCCGATCGCGCCGCTCGCCCCGCGGCTCGCCGTGCGTGCGGCCGAATACGACCTTCCCGCCGGGCTCGTCGCCGCGCTCGACGGTCAGCTCCGAGCGCACGCAGCGGGGGACCGCCTGCTCGAGGTGCTCGACGAGCTGACGACGATCCGCGCAGAGGCGGGCTGGCCGCCGCTCGCCGCGCCGATCGGGCAGATCCTCGCGTCGCAGGCGCTGATCCACGTCCTCGCGGCCCGGCGCTACGGCACCGTCGTCGACGAGTTCCGGGCGCTCGTCCAGGGCCGTTACGGCGCCCCACCGAGCGAGATCGACCCCACAGTGGCGCGCGCCGTCGCCCTGCTTTCGGACGACATCCCGCTCGACGAGGACCCGCCGAGCGCAGAGGACGTCCGTGCGGAGGCCGAGGGGCTCGCGGCCAGCGAGGAGGAGCTCGTCCTGATCGCCCTCTTCGGCGAGGAAGCAGAGGCGCTGCTCCAGTCGATCCGCGCCCGCCACTTGCGCGAGGACTCGCTCGGGGACGGCGTCGACCAGACACGCGCCGAGCGAATTCGCGAGATCGTCAAGATCGTCCAGGAGAGCGGCGTCGCCGAGGTCGAGATCGAGGACGACGGGATGCGAGTCTCCGTTCGGCGCGCGGACGAGCGACCGCCGCTCCAGCTCGTCGCCCCGCTGGCGGAGGACGACGGGGGCGAGCCCGAGATCGTCCCCGCGCCCGCAGCGTCGGCGTCGCGGATCGAGTCGCCGATGGTGGGCGTCTTTTACCGCTCTCCCGAGCCGGGGTCGCCGAGCTTCGTCGAGGTCGGCGACGTCGTCGCGCCCGGACAGACGCTCTGCCTGCTGGAGGCGATGAAGCTCTTCAACGAGCTGAAGGCGGACAGCGCGGGGCGGATCACGGCGATCCACGTCGAGAACGGCCAGCCCGTCGAGTTCGGGCAGCTCCTCTTCGAGCTCGAGCCGATCGCGCCTCCACCCACCTTCTGATGTTCTCGCGCGTCCTCGTGGCGAACCGCGGGGAGATCGCCGTGCGCGTGATCCGCGCCCTGCACGAGCTCGGCGTCGAGGCGGTCGCGGTCTACTCGACCGCGGACGATGATTCGCTCCACGTCCGGCTCGCCGATCGCGCGGTCAAGATCGGCCCGCCGAGCGCGGCGCAGAGCTATCTCAGCATTCCGGCCGTGATCGCGGCGGCCGAGACGACGGGTTGCGAGGCGATCCACCCCGGCTACGGCTTCCTCTCCGAGAATCCCGACTTCGTGCGCGCGTGCGCCGAGAACGAGGTGGTCTTCGTCGGACCGCCGGCGGACGTGATGGAGCGGATGGGCGACAAGGCCCGCGCGAAGGAGGAGATGCGCGCCGCGAACGTCCCGCTCGTTCCGGGCACCGAGGGCGCGGCCACGTTGGAGGAAGCTCGTGCGGCAGCTGCCGAGCTCGGCTTTCCCGTTCTGCTGAAGGCGACCGCTGGAGGCGGCGGTAAGGGGATGCGGCTCGTCCACGCGCCCGCGGAGCTCGAGGCCGCCTACTCGACCGCTCGCGTCGAGGCGGAGGCCGCCTTCGGCGACGGCTCGCTCTACGTCGAGAAGGCGCTCGTCCCGGCGCGGCACGTCGAGATCCAGGTGCTCTGCGACCGGCAAGGCGGCGTCCTCACCCTCGGGGAGCGTGAATGCTCGGTGCAGCGTCGCCACCAGAAGCTGATCGAGGAATCGCCCTCGCCCGCGCTCAGCGCCGAGCGGCGCGAGGAGATGGAGGCGGCGGCCGAGCGGGCCTGCCGGGCGATCGGCTACGAGAATGCGGGCACGTTCGAGTTCCTGCTCGGCCCCGACGGCACCTTCCACTTCATCGAGCTGAACGCGCGCCTCCAGGTGGAGCACCCCGTCACCGAGGTCGTGACCGGGATCGACGTCGTCCGTTGGCAGTTCCGGATCGCCGCCGGTGAGCCGCTCTCGATGACCGGGCGAGCACCGCGGCGCGGGCACGCGCTCGAGGTCCGGCTGAACGCCGAGGATCCCGCAAACGACTTCGCACCTGCGCCCGGACGGATCACGCGCTTTCGGCCGCCGCTCGGCCCGGGAGTCAGGATCGACACCTTCCTGGAGGAGGGCTCAGCGATCTCGCCCTACTACGACTCGCTGATCGCCAAGCTGATCGTGTGGGCGGAAGACCGGGACGCTGCGATCGCGCGGGGGGTCCGGGCGCTCGACGAGCTCGAGCTGGACGGGATCCCGACGACGCGCTCGCTCGCGCTCGACATCCTCCGCTCGCCCGAGTTCCGGAGCGGCGAGTACTCGACGAGCTTCCTCGACGAGGCCGAGGAGCACCTGCCCTCGCTGCACCCATGAGCGGCGTAGGCTTGACAGGGCCGCCGAGAGCGGAGGTGCCGGCTTTGCCGGCGCCGGAGCGGGAATGAAGCACGACGGTCACACGATCGCCGGCCCCGCCGGCTCGATCCGGATCGGGGGTGACGCGCTCGCCGGACTCGTCGTCACGGCGGTCGAGCTCGTCGACGGCGCCCGCGCGCGACGGCCCCGCCGGGGTCTCGACGTCACGATTGCGGACGGTCGCGCCCAGGTCGCGCTCGAGCTGGCGGCTCGCTACGGCGTGGTTCTCCCGGAGCTCGCCGCCGCCGTGCAGAGCGGCGTCGCGGAGGCGCTGCGGCGCGCTACGGGCCTCGAGGTCGACGCCGTGCACGTGTCGATCGAGGAGCTGGAGCAGTGAACGCGGCCGTGGGCAGGCGCCAGGCGCGCAGGACCGCGCTCTTCCTGCTCTATCAGTGGGATCTCACGGGGCAGCCGTTGACCTCGCTCTACGAGGGGACTCCCGACCCGTTCGCGCTCGAGCTCGCCGAGGCCGTCTCCCTGCAGATCGAGGAGCTCGACACGAAGATCACGGCGATCGCCGAAGGCTGGACCGCCGACCGCCTGGGTACGCTCGAGCGGAATATCCTGCGGATCGGGTTGCACGAGCTCGCGGGCGAGGGAGTGCCTGCCGAGGTGGCGATCAACGAGGCCGTGGTGCTTGCGAAGCGGTACGCATCGGAGGACGCGGCGCGACTCGTGAACGGGATCCTGGGCCGCGTGGCCCGCGAGAGAACGGAGGAGGGAACGTGAGCGAAGGCGTAGGCTCGACGGAGCCGGGCGGAGGTGGCGGCCCTGCCGGCACCGGAGCGGGAAAGGCAAGCGAGACAGAACAGGCCCTCGGCCGCGCCGAGGAGCTGCTGGAGCGGCTGAAGACGACGCGGGAGGAGCTCGAGCGGCTGGCGGCGGCGGAGAACGCAGAGGCGGCCGTCGACGTCCTCGCCGAGCTGGCCGAGCTCGCGAAGGAGGTCGAGAGCGAGCTCGCGAAGGCGCGAGCGCGCGCGGACGGGCCGCCTGCCTGATGCGAACGGGCGAGGAGCTGCTCGCGCTCGTCGAGAGCTATCTCGGCGAGCTCGCCTTCACCCCGGAGCTCGGCGGGCTGGAGGAGGCGGTGCGCTATCCGCTCGAGTCGGGCGGCAAGCGGATCAGGCCGGTGCTCTGTCTTGCGGTGGGCGAGGCGGCGGGCGGCGACCTGGAACGCTGCCTGCCCGCGGCCGCCGCGGTTGAGCTCGTGCATACGTTCTCGCTCGTCCACGACGACCTGCCCGCCCTTGACGATGACGACGAGCGCCGCGGCAGGCCGAGCGCGCACGTCGCCTACGGCGAAGCCGTCGCGCTGCTCGCGGGCGACGCCCTGCTCGCCGAAGCGTTCCGGCTCGCGCTCTCGTACCCGACACCGGCTGTCGGCCGGGAGCTCGCGGCCGCGACGCTCGGGATGATCGGCGGTCAGTACCTCGACGTGACCGGGTCGGGCGCTGACCTCGCAGAGCTTCATCGTCTCAAGACCGGCGCGCTCTTCTCGGCCGCGGTTGGGGTCGCGCTCTGGGCGGCCGAGGTGCCCGAAGTCGAGCAGCGCCCCTGGCGCGCGTTCGGCGACGAGCTCGGCCTCCTCTTCCAGATCGTCGACGACGTGCTCGACGGCGACGGCTACGTCGCCGCTCACGGAGTGGACGGCGCGCGAGCCCAGGCGGACGACGCGGCGGCGCGCGCTCTCGCGCGGCTGGACGCGATCCCAGCGGAGACGTCGGTCCTCGTCGGCCTCGTTGCGGGCCTCGCCTCGCGCACCGCCTGATCGACACTGGTTCGAGCGCCCGGCGAGAGGACGCTCGCTCAGGCGAGGATCTCGTTGTTACTCCGATGCCCGCTGAGCGTTTCAGCGCCTGCGTCGCGCCCACTCAGGAAGTTCTTCCTCGGAGATCGGAACACCCTCAACGGTGCCCGAGGCCAAGAGAACCATTCCGCAGCAATCGCACCGCTGACCACCCACGAACTGCCACACCACCAGCAGTAACCGTTGCTCCTGCGACGTAGCCGGTTCGCGGCCAGCCTCAGCCGCCAGCGCCACGGCCGCTGCAGTTCCTTTGCCTCGACCACGTGACAGGGTCTATCAAGACGTCGGCTGCTCGGCGCACATTCCCGAAACCTGGCCCAGGCGAGCCT
>Ga0136617_10002185_pt1 | contig 17485 bp, 18 predicted proteins | sample AntDrymUQ3222106_2_FD_129672 | JGI IMG/M metagenome (GOLD analysis project Ga0136617, IMG submission 129672) | Polar desert sand microbial communities from Dry Valleys, Antarctica - metaG UQ322 (21.06) | ecosystem: Environmental > Terrestrial > Soil > Desert | place: Antarctica: Dry Valley... | reverse complement strand
GTCCGGGCCGTGCTCCTCAGCCAGAGCGCAGAACAGCGCGAAGCGGTCGAGAGCGTCACCCTGGTCAGCCCGGAAATCGTCGATCTGGTCGTGCCGGGCGTGCCGCCAGAGAGCCTCGAGCGCCGCCCGCTTCGCCGTCCACACCGCATCGCGGTCGATCACGTCGCCGCTGCTGGAGGGGCCGCTCGCCGCGGGCCGGAGGGCATCCACCCGCGACCGGGTCGCTCGATCGGTGCCGGCGTACTCCGGCGTGTCCTCGATGCGCAAGTACAGCGGCGAGCGAAAACGACGACTGGACGGGTAGTAGGGAGAGCTCTCGACAGGTTGAGTCGGCGTCGGGGCGTGCAGTGGATTGCACAGCACCAAGCCGGCCCGGCCGCCCGCAGGGGAGCCTGACCACCGCACGATGTCCGCGAGGTCCCGGTAGTCGCCCATCCCCCACGAACCCAAGCTGCGCAAGCTATACAGCTGGATCGTCCAGCCCCAGACCCGCCCCGGTAGAGCCGGGAGCGGCTGAGGAAGCTCGGGAGGTGATGACACACCAGAGCGTCGGAACGCAGCAAGCGCCGCAGCGATAGCAACAGGTGACTGCGCATCCACGCCGAGCGCCCGCAAGACGTCGACCACGGTTTCCACAGGGACAGACGTCCGGCGACCCTTCGAGTCCACATACGACAGTGCGACGCCATGGGCGCCGGCCAACTCGGCCAGTGCCCGGCTTGCCTCGGGGGACTCGCTCACCAGATTTCCGGATTCCGGTCGAGCCACGGGCGGGCGGCCTCCAGTTGCGCGGACAACGACAGCAAGGTCACCTCATCGGCGGGACGGCCGACCAGCATGACGCCGATGGGCAGGCCGGCATCGGACCAGTACAGCGGGACACTGACCGCAGGCTGGCCGGTCATGTTGCTGATGGCGGTGTACGGGGTGAAGCGCTTCTGCGCCTCGAAATCTTCAGCCGGGTCGGAGTCATCGCGAAGACCATCCACCATGGCCGGCGGCTGGGCAAGCGTGGGGGCCAACAGCACGTCATATGCGGCGGTGGCACTGACGATCGCCCGTGCGGCCATCTGCAGTCCGCTCAGCGCCCGGATGAAATCAGGGCCGGAGTAGCCGCGGCCGCGCGCACGCAGCCACCGGGTGAGCGGTCGCAACTCTCGCTCGCGGGCCGGGTCAAGTGGCACCCCGTTGGCCGACACCGACCACACCACCTCGAACTGCCCGATCAGCTCGGGTCCGATCGGCAGGACGACGTCCTCGACCTGATGACCAAGCTCTGCAAGCAGCACCGTCGCCGACTCCCAGGCGGCCCGGCAGTCCGGGTGCAGCGTCGCCTCCGGAACGGCCGCCTCGCAGTACCTGCCGATCCGCAGTCGGCTGGGATCACGGTGCGCGGCAGCCAGGAACGTCTCGCCGGGCGGCAGTGGCGGCGCCCAGTTCGGGTCACCGGGCATCGGCCCGGCCATGGCGTCGAGCAGTGCCGCGGCGTCGCCGACGCTGCGGGCGATCGGGCCGTTGCACGCCAGGCCGGTGATGTCACCGGCGAGCGGGCCGTTGCTGACCCGGCCGCGGGACACCTTCATGCCGAACACGCCACACACGCTTGCCGGTATCCGGATCGAGCCACCCCCATCACTGCCCTGCGCGAAGGGCACCAGCCCGGCCGCGACCGCGGCGGCCGCACCGCCACTGGACCCGCCGGCGGACCGGTCGAGGTCCCAGGGCGTCCGGGCCGGTGGTGCCACCTCCGGCTCGGTGTAGCAGGGCAACCCGAACTCTGGGGTGTTGGTCTTGCCCAGACCGATCGTCCCGGCCTGCCGCAGCAGCGTGACCACATGGTCGTCGAGCGCCGGGACGAAGTCGGCGTAGCAGGCCGAGCCGAAGGTCGTGCGTACCCCCGCGGTCAGATTGAGGTCCTTCACCGCGATCGGTACGCCGTGCAGCGGTGGCAGCTCGTCGGCGGACCGCACGGCTCGCTCCGCGACCATCGCCCGCTCGAGGGCGGCCTCGCTGGTCACGGTGACGAAGGCTCCGACCGTGTCCGCCAGGCGCTCGATCCGGCTCAGGTAGTGCGCCGCCAGTTCGACCGGGCTGACGTCACGCCGCCGGATGGCGCTCGCCTGGTCCACAGCGGACAGGTCATGCAGTTCCGGCATGGCCGTGAGGCTAGCCGACAAGCCTGCCGCGATTGCCCGCCCATACACCGAAGGGCCGGCCGTTAGCTCGAGCTCCTGTGGGTCAGCGCGGCCGGTACACGTCGGCACGGTGGTCGATGTGCACGACCAGCACGGCGCGGGCCGGTTCGTCGATGCGGATGAGCGCTCGTAGTCACCATGGCGGGCAACCGATGCGGGCCACGCCGGGTTTCGCCAGCGAGTTCGACCCGGTATGGGCCGGCCTCGGTCACTGCGGCGGCGCGACCGTGTCGGGTCGATTCGGCCTCGTCAACTGGACATGCGGGGATGTCTGCACAGTGCCGGCCGGTCTGTTCGGGTGACGTCGGCCCACACCAGGTCGGTCCACACCAGGTCCGGCACCTCGATCACCACAATGCCGGACGCCGGCCCGAAGCCGACGACTGTGCCTTGGAGGCAGCGCCCAGCCACCGCAACCGCCGCCGCGACCAGCGACCAGAGCGCAGCGATCCTCTGCCAGATCGGGTTCAGGCGCTGGCCGACTCGGTGTCGGCCAGGTAGGGCTTCCAGCGCGGATCGATGCTGCGGTGACCCAGCACCCGCCAGGCCATCCCGTTCGGCACCCGCGGCGCCGCACCCAGCCGCCAGCCCAACTCGGCGACGGACCGATCGGCCTTTGCGTGGTTGCATCGACCGCAGGCGGCGACGACGTTGTCCCAGGTGTGTGTCCCACCTCGGCTGCGCGGCACGACGTGGTCGATGCTGCTGGCCCCGGCACCGCAGTAGACGCACCGGCCGGCGTCCCGTGCGAACACGGCCTTGCGGGTCAGCGGTACCTGCGCCCGGTACGGCACTCGCACGAAGTGCGTGAGTCGTACCACCGCCGGGATGCGCACCGTCCGGGTGGCACTGTGCATGTCGCCCTCCCCCGGCTCGACGGCCACCGCCTTGGCGGACAGCACCAGGACAACGGCACGGCGCACCGGCACGACGCACAGCGGCTCGTACGTCGCGTTGAGTACCAGCGCCACGACCGAGCGGGCCACGAGTCTCACCTCCGACTGGCCACAGTCTTGCCGACGGACGGCGATTTAGCACGCCCCTTGCACCCAAACGACACCGATGCGCTACCAAGGACACGTGAGCATCGCCGTCCAGAGCATCGCCGTCCAGAGCATCGCCGTCCAGAGCATCGCCCTCAAGACCAACGCCACGGCCAGCGCGCTGTTCGCCGCGAAGCCGGCCTGTGCCGACGACGAGGGAACGCTCTGCCGATTCGTCTACCAGCTGACCAAGCAAGGCTGGCTGGCCGGCAGCGCCGAATGGCTGATCGCCAAGCCGCTGCTCGTCCTGCTGATCGCGGTGGGTGCGGTGGTGGTCCGTTTTATGGCCCATCGGGCGATCAACCGGCTGGTCGCTTCGACCTCGGACGACCGGGTGCCAGCCATCCTCCGCCCCCTGCGCGACCGGGCCAGCGAGCATCTGGAGATCGGCTCGTTGCTTTCCGAACGCCGACGGCAGCGCGCACAGACGATCGGGTCCGTGCTGCGGAGCACGTCGTCGGCGGTGATCATGTCGCTCGCAGTGCTGATGATTCTCGGGGAGCTCGGCCTCAACCTGGGTCCCCTCATCGCCAGCGCGGGCATCGTCGGGGTGGCGTTGGGCTTCGGCGCCCAGAATCTGGTCAAGGACATCTTGTCCGGCATGTTCATGATCCTGGAAGACCAGTACGGCGTCGGCGACTCTGTCGACGTGGGCGAGGCGACCGGGACGGTCGAGGCGGTGGGGCTGCGGACCACCCGCTTGCGCGGCCTCGAGGGGACCGTGTGGCACGTCCGCAACGGCGAGATCCTGCGGGTCGGCAACATGAGCCAGGGCTGGTCACGGGCTGTACTGGATGTTCCGCTGAGCTATTCCAGTGACCTGCGCCGAGCGGGGACGGTGCTCAAGGAGGTCGCCGACGAAGTCTGGCACGACGACGACTTCGCCGAGCTCATCGTCGAGGAGCCGACCGTCACCGGCATCGAGACCATGAGCCGCGACGGACTGACCATCCGGCTGATGGTGAAGACCAAGCCGGAACAGCAGGGACCGGTGGCCCGCGAGCTACGGGCCCGTATCAAGGACCGGTTCGACGCCGAGGGGATCGCCCTGCCGCGTCCGCCCGATGCGACGCTGGTCACGCCAAGCAGCCCACCGTCCAGTCCGGCGCCCACCCCGCCGGGCATCGCACCGGGCATGGCACCCGACAAGGAGAAGACGTGATCCTCAGGAACGGTCGCGGACGATTCCCAGCGAATACGGCATCGTGAAGCCGGGAAACACCGTAGCGAGCGAGCCCGCGCCGCAGCGCTTCTGCAACACCTCACCCAGCACGGTCCGGTAGTCGGTCATCCCCCGCACATCGCCCTGGTCGAGATTCGCCCCGGCCAGGCCGGGCCACGGCCCGTGCACCCGGCCGCCCTGCACGCCGCCGCCGAGGAGAAGCACGGCGTTGCCGTGTCCGTGGTCAGTCCCGCCTGAGCCGTTCTGAGTCACCCGCCGGCCGAACTCTGACAAGGTCACGACGGTCACGCCGGACATGCCCGTTCCGAGGTCCGCGGCGAATGCGGCCAGCGCACCGGCCAGGACAGCGAGCTGGTCGTTGAAATTCCCGCCGGTCGTGGGCCCGCCGAGATTCTCGTGGAAATCCCAGTCGCCATAGTCGATGCAGGCGACCTGCAGTCCGACGCCGGCCTTGACCAGCCGCGCCACGTCACGCAGCGCCTTGGCCAGCTTGGTATTCGGGTACACGGCACCGTTTGCGGGCACGTACGCAGTGGCGGCAAGTTGCGCGGTCGTGGCGAGAGCACCGAGCGCGGCGCCCGCGGGCGCTGCCTGGGTCGACGCCGCCGTGGCGTACGCCGCGCCCAGCGCCGCCGCGCGGCGCTGGTTGATTGCGCTGTTGCCACCGAACTTGAAGCTATCGACGTTGCGCATCGCCAGCTCCGCGGCCGGTCCATTGAACGACGATGCGGCCATGCCGCTGCCGAGCTGGGTTGCCTGGAAGGTGGTGCCGGCCCCGCGCACGCCCAGCATCCGGTCAAGCCAGCCGGTGCGCAGCGACGAGCCGGGGGCGGCCCGCTCCATCTCCTCCAAGGCCGCGAAGTGCGACCGGCTCGGGTTTGACTGGCCGACCGCGTGCACCGCACCGAACGTGCCTGCCTGCCAGTAGGGAAGCAGCGGGGACAGCGCCGGGTGCAAGCCGAACATCTGGTCACGGGCCAGCAGCAGGTTGGCGGGCACGGCAACGTCAGGGCGCGCGGCGTAGTACGCCGGGTCGCCGGCCGGCACGACGGCGGACAGCCCGTCGAACCCGCCGCGCAAGGACAACACCACGAGCACATCGCCGGTGTAGGACGTGCCGTCGGCGGCGTAGGCCAACTTGGTGGACAACAGCGGCCCGCCGAGCCCGCCCAGCCCGCTCACAACGCCGGCCGCCGCAGCGGCACGCAAGAAGCTGCGCCGGCTCAGCCCGCGAGACGGCTCCTCCGACGGGCAGCCACAGGCTCGCGTCGACACCACGGCGTCAGCTCCTCCACTGTCAGTCATGGCTGCTCACCGCAGCCCGTGCGGGGGCAGGTCGAGAATGAGCGCGACGAAGTAGGGCAGCTTCCAGGTGAGCCACTGGTCGTTGGCCGCGACAGTGCCGGTAGCTGTCTTCTGGAGGAAGGTGAGCACCGCATTCCTGTCGGCAGCGGCGAGCTTTTGACCCAGCAGTCGCACGCCCAAGGCGTCCACCACACCGCCCCAGGTCGCCGGGAGGGCGGCGGGCAGCAGGGTGCGCAGCGGATGCCCGGTGAGCGTGTTCGGCCACCAGCGGGCCGTGATGTTGAGGTGAGCGTTCCAGCGCCCGAGCGTCCCAGAAGCCGACTGCCAGGCGGTGGCGACATCGGGATACCCGTCGGGCTGGGTCCAGCCCAGCGGCGCCTGGCCCATGTCACTGACCGTCCAGTACAGGTCCATCGACGCCTTGGTGCCGGTGGTGTCTGGGCCGAGACCCAGCGTGCGCACCGTGGCGATCAGATCCTCGTATGGCCGGCGCACCTTCTGTCCCGCGGATCCTTTGAACTCCGCGGAGTGGAAGAGCTGACGCAGCACCGGACGGATGTCGGAGCCGTTGCTGAGATACGTCTGCGCGAGAGCGGTGACCAACGCGTCGGAGGGGTTGTCACTCACGAAGCGAATCGCCAGTTTGCGGGCAATCCGTCGGGCGGTCTTGGGATGCATCGCGAGATAGCGCAGGTAGCTCTCTGCCACGGTGGCACCGCCGGCAGCACTTGCGTTGGCAGAGCTCCAGCCGAGCACCCTGACCGGCCCAGTGTGGTGCCAGGTTGGACGGAAGGTGTAGGCGCGGGTGTTCCAGTCGATCGAGCATCCCGTCATCACCAGCGCCGACGTGCGCACGTCCGCTTCGGTGTATCCGCCGTCCACACCGACGGTGTGCAGTTCGAGCAGCTCACGGCCGAAGTTCTCGTTCGGCGACCTCTTGTGGGAGCCGTCGTTGTTGAGGAACTGCAACATGGCCGGGTGCAGCGCGCTGGCCACCAGCATGTCGGAGTACCTGCCGAGCGCGTGCGGGCGGATGACGTCGGCGTCGTAGCGGTGGCGGGTGTCCCAGGCGTCGCCGAAGGGACAGGTGACGTTGAGGTGGTTGGACCAGAACTCCACCATCACCTCGAACAACTGGCGCTTGCTCCAAGCCGCGCGGAGCACCGTAGCCGCGCCCAGGTCCTGCATCGTCTGCCACGAGTTGTCCGGCTGCGCGGCACGCACCTGCGCGGTGGACATCGACAGGAGGGGAAACCGCGCCAGGTGCCCGTCGCACAGGGTGTCGGCGACTCCCGACGGCTTCAACTGCCGTTCCAGCCAGCTCGGCCAGGTCAGCCGAGTCACTTCCTCGACCAGCCCTGGCGTGATCCCGTAGGTGGCGCGCCGGATGAGATGCAGGATCGGGTCGCTGCTCAGCGAGGTGCTGGCCGCGGAAGCGCTAGGTCCGCCGGCAAGGGGACCCGTGACGACCGCCACGCCGCCGGCCGCCGCCACGCCGAGAAGACGGCGCCGAGTGAGCGCGGGACGGGTCACCCCAGCAATGTCGGCCGGACCCGGCGGCTACTTGATGGCCGGCACTGGTGGAACTCGCGGCTAGCGCGAGCCGCGCGGTGCGAAGATGGTGCACGTGACCGAACAGCCGGAGACGAGCTTCTACGCCGCGATCGGAGGCGAGGACACGTTTCGGCTGCTGGTGTCCCGCTTTTACCAGGGCGTAGCGACTGACCCCGTACTGCGCCCGCTGTACCCCGACGAGGATCTGGCCGAGGCGCAAGAGCGGCTGCGGATGTTCCTGATCCAGTACTGGGGTGGACCGCGCGCTTACTCCGAGCAGCGCGGGCACCCCCGGCTGCGGATGCGACACGCGCCGTTCGCGGTCGGGCCACGGGAGCGGGATGCCTGGCTGACCCACATGCGAGCCGCGGTGGACTCCCTCGCCCTCCCCCAGCCGTACGCCGAGACGTTGTGGAACTACCTGGAGTCGGCGGCATTCAGCCTGCAGAACCATCCCGACTGATCACAACTCGCTCGCGCCCGCTGCGCTCGGGCGACTCGACGACAGACGTCTCCTCGGCGGTCGTCAGACCCACGCGGTCGGCGATCCCGCGAGCGACCACCTCACCCACCTCACGAGCGGTCAGCCACTCCGGCCGGCCGGCGGGCCGGTCGCGGGTGATCACCGGTCCGAGCACGAACGCCAGCACTCCGACGCCGGCCTCGCGCTCCTCGATGCCGAGCACCCGCGCGGCCATGAGCTCGGCCGCGGCCGCCACCGAGACCGGGCCGGCGCCGGCAACCGGCTGCTGCGCCGTGTCGCCGACAATCACCCCGTACGTCGCTCCTGGTCGCTCCCGCAGCAACGGTACGTACGTCGACGCGATCACCTGATGAGTACGCAGGTTGCCGGCAAGGACTGCGTCCCATCTCGGCAACGAGACATCCGCCAGCTTCGGCCCGCTCGCCCAGCCGCCGACCGCCGCGATGACGGCATCCGGGGGGCCAAGCGTGCCGACGACCTCGTCGCGCACCAGCCCGGCATCAGCGGGATCGGCCACGTCGCCTACCACCCCGAGCAGGCGGTCGGCACCGCCCACCCGGTCGCGCAGGCCATCAAGTCTCCGCGTGTCCCGGGATGGCACCGCCACCGTGGCGCCGGCATCGAGCAGCGCGGCCACGATGCCCTCCCCCACGGCGCCCGCGCCTCCGGCAACCAACACCACGGAGCCCGCCAGCGTCGTCACAGCGTTAGCCTCGCATAGCGGGCCCGGCTACCACGCTCCGCGCCGGCCAGGCCGCCTGCTGCCGCTCCGCGCCGCGATCGCAACAGCCGCGTTACGACGAAGCCGTTCGCGCCAAACGAGCTTCCGGCGCTATCGGGGATGTCGAGGGTCGGGTCCCACCAGTCGAGGCGGGGTCCAGCGGGGCGGCCGGCTCACCAACGAGCGATGACCCGGCACGGCCCGCCCGACCCTTGCTCCCAGGGCACGAGCCCGACGAAGATCTCCGCCCCGCTGGGCGGGATGCTGCGCAGATTGCGCAGGTTCTCCAAGCCCCAGCGGTCGGCGCCGAGCAGGCGCACATGCACCCCGAAGCTGGCCGAGGGGCCGTGGTCGAGCGAAAGCGTGTCGACCCCGATGCCGGTGATCCGTCGACGGGTCAGCAACCAGTCGACGGCGTCGAGGTCAAAGCCCGGGAAATGGTAACCACCGCTGGAGTCGGTGCCGCGGTATGCCGCGATGGATCCGGCCCGACTCTCCCAGCCTGAGTGCATGAGCACCGCCGCGCGATGCGGGATGCGTCCGTGGCGCCGCTCCCAGGCGAAGAGGTCTCGCACGGTGACTTCGGCATCGGGATTTCGGTGTACCTTCTCGCTGATGTCGACCACCGCGGCCGGCACGAGCAACTCGTCGAGTCGGATATCCGGCGCGAGCCGGCCGCCGGGAGCGAAGTGTCCCGGGGCGTCCAGGTGCGTCGCGGTGTGCTCGTAGAACGACCACTGCTGCAGGTAGTAGCCGTTGTCCTCGATGGTCACGTGCATGCGGCGGGTGGCTTCCTCGCCGTCTGCGAACACCGGAAAGCGGGTGGAGAACGTCCACGTCAGATCACGCATCCGGCGACCTCGGCTTGGATGCACGGCCGCGGTGGCGGCCACCGGCCGGGCCCAGGTCGTTCCCGCCGCCATCATGGCCGCCCCCGCGAGCATGGCGCGCCGGCTCATCCCGGCGAGCCGCTGAGCAGCCGGTCCATCGGATACCGCGTGCTGGTGCTCGTGCGCGCCTTGGTTGCCGAGAGCAGCGTGCGTCTCCGGCAGGCACATGGTTGCCTCCTGTTCTCGACCGGCCACTGGCCTTCCCGCCCGCCGCGCCCGGCAGTCGAGCCGTGAAGGGGAATCTACCCCGCCGCATCGGCACGGCGTGCCCCTCTCGGGCCATGCGGACGCGCGTGATTAGGCCGGGGACAAGGACAGGCCACCGCCGCGTCGGCGGTAGGCAGAGCCGTACGCGGCGGCACAGCGCAGCCAAGTCGGGCTGACGGAAACGATCACTTCCCCGTCTGGGCGGAGAAACCCCATCCGAGCGAGGGCATGAAGCACGCGCAGAGGCACGGCAACCGTGATGCCGGCGTCGGAGACGGTGAGCGACTCGTGCTCCAGCAGAGCCTCGCCAACCCGGCCGGGATCAGCCGACAGCGCCGCTCGGCGAAACGCTTCAGTACCAGCCCGAACTGTTGCCAGCAGGTCGGCCGATGGCACCGCCTCGACCCGGCGCCATCGGCCGGGCCCGGGGAGCGCACCGCGCCACAGTTCGTCGCGCGAGAGCGGCAACGTCACTCTGCGGGGATCGGCTTCCAGCCGGGCCAGCAACTCGGCCACGGCGACACTGGAATCCGCGGGCTCCAGCTGGCCGGCGACCCGCCGGGTGACGACGACGTCAAGTGGCAGCCACGACCACAGTTCCACCCCCGGCCCGGCCTGTCGCAACCGGACCACGGCATTTCCGTCCAACCGCACCACCCGAGTGAGGAAGGCACCGGTGTCAGCTCTGTCCTCAGTTGAGTCGAACAGCAGGGAAGCAGTCATCCACGCCGCCCTTCCCGCACGGGCTCACCCTGGTTGTGGCGCGCACCGGCCCGGCAGGGCAGCTTCCCACACGGGCGTTGATGATCGGATCCTTGCGGGCGGCCATGCTCCTAGTCCCGGGTGAGCTTGCGGTAAACGACGCGATGCGGGCGGGCGGCCTCCGCGCCGAGCCGCTCGATCTTGTTGCGCTCATAGTCCTCGAAGTTGCCCTCGAACCAGAACCAGCGATCGGGATCTTCTTCGGTACCTTCCCAGGCCAGGATATGAGTGGCCACCCGATCAAGAAACCACCGGTCGTGACTCGTGATCACCGCGCAGCCGGGGAACTCCAGCAGAGCCTGCTCGAGCGACTGAAGCGTCTCGACGTCGAGGTCGTTCGTCGGCTCGTCGAGCAACAGCACGTTGCCGCCATGCTTCAGGGTGAGGGCGAGGTTGAGCCGGTTGCGTTCACCGCCGGACAGCACCCGCACCGGCTTCTGCTGGTCCGGCCCCTTGAAGCCGAAGGTGCCGACATAGGCGCGCGCCGGCATCTCCCGGTTTCCGACCTTGATGTGGTCCAGGCCGTCCGAGACAGCCTCGAAGATCGTCTGGGCACCCTGGAGCTGCGATCGGCTCTGGTCCACGTAGGAGATCGACACTGTCTCGCCGATCGTGAGATCGCCGGTATCTTGCTTCTCCGCCCCGATGATCATCTTGAACAGCGTCGTCTTGCCGACACCGTTCGGGCCAATGACTCCGACGATGCCCCCGCGCGGTAGGGAGAAGGACAGGCCGGCCATCAGGGAGCGACCGTCGAAACCCTTCGCCAAGCCCTTGGCGTCGATCACCAGGTTGCCCAGTCGCGGACCGGACGGGATCTGGATCTCCTCGAAGTCCAGCTTGGTGCCGCGCTCGGCCTCGATGACGAGTTCCTCATAGCGGTGCAGCCGCGCCTTGCTCTTGGCCTGCCGCGCCTTCGGGTTAGATCGCACCCACTCCAGCTCTCGGCTCAGCTGACGTTGCCGCTTGGCGTCCTTGGCGCCCTCGACCTTGAGCCGGGCCTGCTTGGCCTCGAGGTAGCTCGTGTAGTTCCCCTCATACGGGTAGGCACGGCCGCGATCGAGCTCGAGGATCCACTGGGCGACATTGTCCAGGAAGTACCGATCGTGGGTGACGGCGAGAACGGTGCCGGGATACTTGGCCAGGTGCTGTTCGAGCCACAGCACGCTCTCGGCGTCGAGGTGGTTGGTCGGCTCGTCGAGCAGCAACAGATCCGGCTGCTGCAGGAGAAGTTTGCACAGCGCGACCCGGCGACGCTCGCCGCCGGAGAGCGTCGCCGCGGCGGCCTCGCCGGGTGGGCAGCGCAACGCGTCCATCGCCATCTCGATCCGAGAGTCGAGCTCCCATGCGCCCGCGTGCTCGATCTGCTCCATCAGCTCGCCCTGCTCCACCAGCAGGGTGTCGAAGTCGGCATCGGGCTCGCCCATCCGGGCGCTGACGTCCTCGAACCTGGCCAGCAGCGCCCGGGTGGACGCGACCGCCTCCTCGACGTTGTCACGCACGCTGGAGTCATCGCTGAGCGACGGCTCCTGTTCCAGCAGGCCGACCGTGTGGCCAGGGCCGAGTGTGGCGTCACCGTTGGAGGCGTGGTCCAGGCCCGCCATGATCTTGAGCACTGTGGACTTGCCGGCTCCGTTAGGGCCGACCACGCCGATCTTTGCGCCAGGGAGGAAGGAGAGGGTGACGTCGTCAAGGATGACCTTGTCGCCGTGCGCCTTGCGTACCTTGCGCATCGTGTAGATGTACTGAGCCACGGGCAGGAGATCCCTTGCTTGGAATGGATGTCTCCACCAGTGTCTCAGTCGAGCACGCTGCCGCCGAACCCGCGCCTCACCGAGCTGACAACGGCCGGTCACGCGGCAGGTATCGGCTCTTCCTCCTCCACGGCGAACGGCTCCGGCCCCTCGACCTCGAACTGCGGCGGAGTGTCACCCGAGCGCGGGGTCGGGTGGAAGGTCGTGGTGCCACGGGTCAGGTCGTGGCCGACGGAGTAGGCCTCGAGCTCATAGGCCGTGCGCTTCTGCCCCTCGACCTCATACTGTCGGCAGAAGTAACGACCGTGGACCACGGCTGGATCGCCCTTGATCAGTGAACGAGCGGCGTTGTCAGCGAGCTGGCGCCAGCAGCTCACCCGGACGTAGAGCGTGTCGCGATCGGCCCACTCGCCCTTGTCGCTCTCGTAACGGCGTGACGTGGACGCCAGCCGGAACGTCGTCACGCTGGAGCCGTTGTCGAGCACCCGGCGCTTGGGGGTATCGACCACATTGCCGGCCACGGTCAGATACGTGTCGAACATGGAGGTTCCTCCTGGACGAGACTGCGGCGACGCGGATCGTCCCGCTGGGAAGATCCTGACGTCGACGCCCACCGTCCCACCAACCCGGCGCGGCTTCTGTGGACGTTGTCCCTCCTGGGGTAACCGCCTTGACAACAGGTCCGCTGGGCATCCTCACCTGCCACTCAAAGAAGTGAGGATCGGCTGGACGAGCAAACCGAGCAGGGTCTCGACCACGGCGAGAAAGGTCTCGGCGTCGCGCAAGAGATCGTCGGCGTCCCGCGCGGTCACCGCCCGAGGCAGGCCGGCCTCGGCGGCGGCCCGCTTGGCCGCACCCGCGGCGAAGAACGCGGCCCATTCCGAGAGCTCAGGAGCGACCCGACACAGCAGCGCCCACGCACTGGTCGGCCGTGACGGTCGGCGAGATGTGCTCGCCGCTGGCCGGGCCCGTGCGGCGAGCACCGCCGCAGCCGCCCGCAGCGCGGCGAGGTGCGTGGCGGCGTAACGCTCAGCCGGTTGCTCCAGAGTCGCCGCCTCATCCAGCGCGCGCCGGGCCTGACCGAGCAGGCTGAGGGCCGACTGCCGGGCCGGCGGCGGTAGCGCCTGGGACATCGTCCTAGTCCTGCACTCGTACGACGGTCCACTGGCCATGCAACCAGTCAAAGCACAGGTCGAACACTCCGATGTCGTCGAGCCGACCGGCACCAGCCGCTACTCGCCAGAGCTCCCGCTCGCCGTCATCGAGCACTCCCACACCACCGTTGGGCTCCCCGGGCAGCGCCGCGCGGGTCACAGCGGTGCGCCACAATCCTCCGGACTCCCTCCAGTGCCCCAGGACGCCCCGAACGAGATATAGCCGGTCCCGCCACAGGAACTGCTCAGGCTCGTCGGCGCACCGCCGCACCTCAGCGGCATCGCCGGACAACCGCGCCACCGTCATCCGCCTCTCCTCGCACAGCCGTCATCATGCGGCCGACCCATTCTCCGCACTCGAACGTATGTTCGAGTGCGGAGTCAGTAAACCTCGCCCTTGCCCAGACCGCAATCCCCCTCTCGTCGCACCCGCTCTCAACCAGTCGACCTGGTGAGTGGTGCTCCCGCGACATCGCCGAGATGGGCGCCTCGCGCCCGCTCGGCGAATGGATCACCGATCTGATGCTCCGCGAGGCGCCGGCCACCAGCGGCCCCAGTGGGCGAGAAAGGCACTCGATGACCTCACCGAGCGGTTCTCGCCTCGGTGTCGTTGTTCGCGACCGATACGGGCGTGCAGCGGCCAGGAGCCGTCGTGGGCTACTCCTCGGTGCGCTCCTGCGTACGCAGGCCGCTCGCCCAAGGGCTGTTATGGGCGGTGTCGGCGGGCACTTCGCATTCGTCCGTGACGGCAGCGTGGTTGATGTTCCGGCGCCGCACGACCCGGGCGGGAGCGCCTACCACGATGCTGTACGGCGGCACGTCACCGGTGACGACGGCGTGCGCGCCCACCACCGTTCCCCGTCCGATGCTCACCCCGCGAAGGATCGTCGATCGCACTCCGATCCAGACGCCGGGACCGATGCACACCGGCGACTTGACGATGCCCTGGTCCTTGATCGGGGTCGTCACGTCGGCAAAGACGTGGTCGAAGTCACAGATGTAAACCCAGTCCGCGACAAGGGTCGCCGCTCCGAACTCGATGTCGAGGTAGCAGTTGACGGTGCTGGCGCGGCCGAATACGCACTTGTCGCCGATCCGCATCGTGCCCTCGTGCACCCGCAGCTTGTTGCCGTCACCGATGTGCACCCAGCGGCCCAGGATCAGTCGGCCGTAGCCGGGTCGGGCGTACAACTCGACGCCGCGGCCCATGAAGACGAAACCTTCCGTGACCACCCGAGGGTGGCGCAGCTTGAACCAGAAGAACCGCCAATACCGCACCAGGTGGTACGGGGTCCAGGCGCGGTGCCGGATCACCCACCGCAACGAGGCGAGGGTGAGAAACCGGGCCTGGCGCGGATCGCGGCGCACTGGACAACCCTAACCAGGCACCCTGCCAACCCGGGCGGCATTGGTGCCGTTGAAACCAACCAACCGCACCTGGACCATGGCCATGTGACAGGCAATGGGACAGGCAACCTGACAGGCAACGGGACGAACGCCGTGGCCAAGCTCGGCACGGACCGCGTGCTCGCCTGGCGGCTGAGCCGGCAGTTGCCCGATCCACGGGGCCAGGCCGACGCTGGCGCGACCGTCCGTCGGCTGTGCGGAGTCCAGGCACAGGTAGCCTCCGCTGCGCGGCTGGCCGTGGCGACCAGGCAGCTCCACCCGCGGCCGCAGGAGTTGAGCGCGGCGTTGACCGACCGGACGCTAGTCAAGACCTGGGCCATGCGCGGGACTCTGCACCTGATGCACGCCGCCGACACTGCCGCCTACCTGTCCCTCGTGGCTGCCGCGAGGACCTGGGAGAAGGGCTCGTGGCAACGCGCGTTCGTCTCCACCGACCAGATGGCGGCGTTGATCGACGCAGTCTGCGAGTTCCTCGACGGCCGGCTACTGAGCCGCACGGAACTGGTCAACGAGGTCATCGCCGTCGATGTGGAAGGAGTTCAGCCTACGCGCGCGCCGCCGACGTCGAGGCCATCGCCTCCACTGCGCCGAGCGCGGTAGTCCGCCTGCTCCCCGCCTTTGACCAGTACGTGCTGGGCCCGGGCACCAATGCCACCTGGATCATCCCAGCGCGTCGCCGCGTCCAGATCAGCAAGACCGCCGGTTGGATCTCGCCGGTGGTCGTCGCCCGAGGACGGGTAGCCGGCACCTGGGGGATCGCCGATGGCGTCGTGGTGGTCGTGCTGTTCAGCGAGGCCGGTGCAGTGCCAGCCAACGCGCTGGATGCCGAGGTCGCGCGCCTGAGCAGCTTCCTCGGCACCGAGCTCCGCGTGTTGGTGCGGACAGGACTGAGCTACGGCTTCAGTCCGGTCACCAGGGCGTTGTAGAACAGACCGGGCGGCACGATGCGAGACAGCACCGCAGTATCCAGTGCGGACAGTCGCTGCCAGGTGCGGTAGGCGAACATTGCCCACCCCCGGCCCAGCCGGTCGGAGGGGACGGCGCACTCGAGAGTGCGCACCGGCCACCCGAACCAGGACGCCGTCAGCTCCTCGGTCTTTACCTCGACGTCGACGGCTCCGGCGCAGACCGCCAGCCTGCGCAGTTCTGCGGGCGCGAACGTGTGAAGGTCGACGATTGCTTCGAGCGCAGCCGCACGCGAGGACTCGTCGAGCTCCCGCTGCGGGCGTCGCCAGCCCTGCAGCACAGGCAGCTTTGTGACCTCCGTCGCCGCCCACCAGGTCAACCGGGACAGTCGACGAGCGACGACGTCGCCATACCGGGTCGGCTCCCCCGCGAAAACGAACCGACCGCCCGGTCGCAGCACCCGCAGCACCTCGCGCAAAGCGAGGCCGACATCGGGGATATGGTGCAGCACCGCATGTCCGACGACAAGGTCGAAGCTGTCGTCGTCATAGGGGATGGACTCCGCGTCGGCGACCCGGCCCTCGACCTCCCTGCCCAGCCCGGTGGCGTTGCGCTTGGCCACCGCGACCATCCCCGGGCTGATGTCGGTGACGTGGCCTCGCTCGAGAACGCCGGCTGACGCGAGATTGAGCAGGAAGAAGCCGGTCCCGCAGCCGATCTCCAGCGCGTCGCCGTAGGGCCAGCCGGCAGTGCCCGCGACGTGGGCGAACCGCTCCCTGGCGTAGGCGATGCAGCGTTCGTCGTAGGAGATCGACCACTTGTCGTCGTATGTCTCCGACTCCCAGTCGTGGTAAAGAACGTTGGCCAACTTGGGGTCAGCACGCGCCGCGCTGACCTGCTCCGGAGTAGCGTTCACTCGCCGGCTCCCAACTCGCTCCGCGCCTCGCTGCGCTCGATGCTCATTCGCCGGCTCGACGTAGCCCAGGTCGGCAATCTCCTTGACGTCCGCCCCGGCGGACGAACACTCTCGGCCCGCCATAGATCACCACCGCGCGGATGTCACCCCGCGCGGTCACCTCCCGTGCCGCCGCCCGGAGCTCCTCCTGCACAGCGATGTTGAGTGCGTTCATCGGTGGCCGGTCCAGCCGGATGGTGCCGTTACCTCCATCGACATCGAGTCGGACGAACTCGCCCACAGCCGCTCCTCCCGCCGGGGTCCGGCGGGAGGCGCCTGTGCTCATCTGAGCCTGCGGGATCTCGGAAAACTCTCAGTAGCCTGGGCCGGAGCGGGCGAACCAGCGGCGACCGGCGCGTTCGACCACGATCGGCAGGCCGTAGGCAGCCGAGAGCGTGGCCGGGGTCAGCACGTCGCCGAGCAGCCCCTGCGACACGACCTCCCCCCCGGACAGCAGCAGGGCGTGGCTGCACCCTGGTGGAATCTCCTCGACGTGATGGGTGACGAGCACCAGCGTGGGGGCGTCCGGGTCCTCGGCCAACCTGGTCAACCGGCGCAGCAGGTCCTCCCGGCCAGCCAGGTCGAGGCCGGCCGCGGGCTCGTCGAGCAGCAGCAGTTCCGGGTCGGTCATCAGGGCGCGGGCGATGTTCAACCGCTGACGCTCCCCCTCCGACAGGGTGCCGTAGGCGCGATCCACCAGCGCTCCGCACCCCCACTGGTCCAGGAGGTATCTGGCCCGCGACTCGTCCGGCCTGGCGTACTCCTCCCGGAACCGGCCGACCACGGCGTACGACGCGGTGACGACGGCGTCCAGGACGCGCTCGCCGGGCGGGATGCGAGCGGCCAACGTGGCGGTCGAGAGGCCGATGCGAGGTCGCAACTCGAAGACGCTTGCTCGGCCAAGACGCTCGCCGAGAACGCTGACCTTCCCGGCCGTCGGATGCAGGTGAGCAGCCGCCAGGAGG
>Ga0136617_10002184_pt1 | contig 17487 bp, 12 predicted proteins | sample AntDrymUQ3222106_2_FD_129672 | JGI IMG/M metagenome (GOLD analysis project Ga0136617, IMG submission 129672) | Polar desert sand microbial communities from Dry Valleys, Antarctica - metaG UQ322 (21.06) | ecosystem: Environmental > Terrestrial > Soil > Desert | place: Antarctica: Dry Valley... | reverse complement strand
GATCGAGCACCTCAACCGTGGCACCTCCCTTGAGGACATGTTGCAACTGATCGAGGTGCCTCCACACCTTCGGGACAGCCCTTACGTGCAACAGACCTACGGCTCCGTGGATTTCGCCGTGCGAGGGACCCATCGCCGGTACGCGGGCTGGTTCCACGACGAAAACCCAACCCATCTAGACCCCTGCAAGGCGGCCGAGGTGTGCGCCGAGATCGCTGCTCTCCTCCCCAGTCAGGACGTCGTCATCGAACGTGCCCGCGCCCTCATGTCAGAGGGGCGCCACCGCATGGCCCTCCACCTCCTCGACGTCTTGGTTCTCGGATCAGGGCATGAGGAAGCGCGTCGCGTGAAGACCGACGCGGTGCGGGCATGCGCAGACGCGACGGACAACTTCATCGCCGGCAACATCTACCGCCAGCTCGCAGATCCCCTCGACTCCGAGGACGAAGGCTGAGCGTGAGCGGCGGCGACGGGGCGAACGAGCGTCCGCCCGGTGGCGGTCGGTTTGACGAGGCGGGGGATGCGACGCGGAGGACGCTGCTTGCGAACGAGCGCACCTACCTGGCGTGGTGGCGGACGGGACTCACCGCCTTTGCGGTGAGCTTGGCCGCCGGAGAGCTCGTTCCGGGGCTCACCGATGTGACGCGGTGGCCGTATGCCCTCCTCGGTGCCGTGTTCGCGGTCCTCGGCATCTGCTGCATCGCGTATGCCTACCAGCGTCAGCGCGAGGTTGAGAGAGCTGTTGCTCGCGGTGAGTTCGCTCGACCCGATCATTGGATCGTCGCGGGCCTTGCCGCCGTCGGCGTGCTTCTCGGTCTGGGACTGCTCGGCGCCATCCTCTTCAACGGCTAGATTTGGCTGCGCCGGCGCTTTGGGCTCTTGAGCGTGCTCGGGGAAGGGATACTCGACCTTCGTCGGGCCTCGCAGGACCCGGCGAACTCGACGCCTACCACCGACGGGTGCACCCGCGATTGCCGAGATCGCCAGATCGACAGGGTCGCTCACGACGAATTGTCGACTTGACACGCGCGACGCGCGACTCCAGACAGCCGGCCGTCGATGCGACGACAACCCGCGCCCTTGCGGTCAAATGCATGCGATCGGGCAGCACGGCGCTGCTTGCTCATGACTCAGGCTCAGACGGTTTCGACATTTGTTGGTTCGGGCGCCCTGCTCAGCGGGCTATGAGGTGTGGGCAAGCGTGATCTGACCGGCGTGGTGGGCGGGCTGCTGGCGGCGCGCGGCCAGCTGCTGAGGACGATAGGAGTCGCTCTGTCCGCTCGTGGCCGCACTATTCGACACCGGTCCATGGTCTGTCTCCGCGATTACGCCCGTCCCGCGCTGTCGACGCGGCACACGTGCTGCGAAGCGTCCCGCGTCGGTCGGCAGCGCTGGGGGGGCGCGAGCGCCTGGAGCTCTCCGAGTCGCGCCACGCCCGCGCGGCGCAGCCGATCGAGCGCGAACTCCCCTACACGTCGTCGCGCACCAGCTCGCCCACACCGACGGTGACGCTCTCGTCCAGCGCCTCTACGGCCCATCCGAGCGCGGAATGCGCGATCAGATCCGCCCGGCGTTCGGCTCATGGGGAGCAGATGAGGAGCAGGCCCCGCGAGACGTGCCTGCAAATGGCGGGGTTTCGTAGCTTGTCTCACCCGCCGTGTCCATCTTGGGCCGGTTTCGGTCCTAGCTGCGGCTGGCGGCCCTCAGCCGGGCCGGCAGACGGTTCGGTAGGGCTGGGCGGGCAGCGCGTCGGTCCACTCCTGTCGTGTGAGCTCGCGCCCCGCGACGCGGCAGGCGTGTCGCTTCCAGGCCTCTGGAGCGACGTCCCAACGGGCGGCTCGCCGGCTGGAGGAGGCTGCGAACAGGCGCGAGCCGTCGGGCGACAGGTCGGCGGCAAGGTAGCTGTCGGGCTCGACTGGCAGCGACGGCCCGATCGGGTTCTGCGTCTTCACGTCCCACAGCGCGAGCGCTCCGTCCTGTCCTGCGCTGGCCAGCATGGTGCCGTCGGGGGTGAACTCCATCCAGAGGAAGCGCCGTTTGTTATGGCCCTCGAGCGGACGTCCGACCGGCTTCCAGCTCCTGGTCGACCAGAGCTGGCCGGTGCCGTCGTAGTGGCCGGTGGCGAGCAGAGCGCCATCGGGCGAGAACGCCACCGATCGCCCGTTATCGGGGGTGGGGAGTGTGGCGATGAGCCGGCCGCTGCGTGCGTCGCGGACCTCCGTGGGACCACCCGAGTTTGCTGCGGCTGCGAGGAGGCTGCCGTCGGGACTGAACGCGAGCGAGGGCGACGGAGTCTCGAAGTGCACCGTCGTCGGCGCGCGCGAGCGGACGTCCCACACCCGCACGCTGGCGCCAGTGCTGCTCCAGGTCTGCCCCGGGACCGCTTCGATGCCCAGCTCAGCGACGGCGAGACGCCGGTCGTCGGGTGAGAACGCGAGGGTTTGTACGGTCGTCCGTAGGCCGCTCAACGTGCCCACGGGCCGCAGCGTCCGCGCATCCCAGAGCGTCACCTGCCCGCGCCGGCCCGCGACCGCGAGCAGGCGCCCGTCGTGGCTGTAGGCGATCGCGCCGACGAAGCCGCGCAGCGCCTGCAGCCTGCGGCGCCGGCGCAGCGTCCGGGCGTCGAGGAGGTCGACCTTCCCGTCGCTGTGTCCGAGCGCCAGCGTGCGGCCGTCCGGGCTGAGCGCGAGTCCGCGCGGAAGCGGGTCGCCGTCGTTGGGGAGGAACGGCCGCGCGACGGCGAACGGCCGCACGAGGCTCCGGTCGCCGGTGAGATCCCATGCGAATGCGCGCTCATCGTGGCCGCCGCTGTACAGGGTGCGCCCGTCGGGCGAGACCTGGAGGGCATCCACCTCCCCCTTGGCGTGGCCCGTGAGCCTCCCGCGGATCTCGCCGTGGGCGACGTCCCAGACGTTCAGCACGCCGTTGGATCCCGAGGTGACGAGCGTCCGCCCGTCGGGTGTGAAGCGCATCGCGCCGACAGACCCCTCGTGGCGTCGCGCGAAGCGCCGGACATGCCCTGAGCGCAGGTCGAGCAGGCGGACGTCGCCCGCTCCCGAGCCGAGCGCAAACGCGCTGCCGTCAGCGCTGACGGCCCCGGTGACGTCTCCGGCGGGCCAGCGCTGCAACACGCGCAACGACTCGGCCTCGATCATGGTCGTCTGGTCGTCCTCCGCGCTGGTCATGAACAGCCGCTGCCGGTCGGCCGTGGCCCACATCCCAAACGAGGAATGGCGGCCCACGCGTCGCGGCGGCCCTTCGGTCGCGCCGGTCTCCCCGTCGTACCGGCGGAGCAGCGACGGCGGCCCGTCGACTTCGGACCCGCGAGTCTGCTCGACGATCACGTCGTGGCCGTCGGGCAGGTACTGGACGTTGAGTCCGAGGGACTGCACCCGGTCGGGGAGCCGCGGAAGCACGATGCGAGCCCGGCGCTTGTGCGTGCGGGTGTCGACCAGGTCGACCAGCCCGCTGGACGTCGAGGTCGGAAACTCGTGTCCGGCCACCGCGACCGTCGTGCCGTCGGGCGAGAAGTCGAGGCTCTGGATGGAGCCGCCACGGAGCCGATACGGCCGGCCGACCGGCCGACGGCTGGCCGCGTCCACGAACGTCACGATGGCGGAGCCACCGCCGTGGACCACGAGACGGCCGTCCGGGCTCACGGCGGAGGTCCAGAGCTCCAGCCCGTCGCCCGGCAGCTCGCCGAGCGCCGATGGATCGCGCATCAGCGCCCAGAGCAGGTTGCCGCGCGTCGTGGTGGAGTCGTCGAGTGCCACACCGGCGCGTGCCATGAGCAGCGCCTGGTCGAGGCGCTCACGGTTGCGCCCCTCGGCGCCGAGGCGCTGAGCGTCGGCCGTTACGGTGGCCTCGCGCGCCTGGCCACGCTGTGAAACGGCGACAACGCCCGCCACCACCGCGAGCGCCAGCAAGGCTCCGACTCCGGCGAGCAGGACCCGCAGGCGACGATTCACCCGCCGCTGGCGCTCGCCCTCCAACTCCGCCTCGGCGCGGCTCGCGGCGACGAACGCGCGCTCGAGCCCGTCCAGCTCAGGCGCGTGCCGATCGGTCCAGTCGAGCGCGGAGGCCAGCCGGGCGCCGCGGTAGAGCTCCGCCGGATCGTGGTCTGCCGAATCCCAGCCACGGGCCGCATGCATGAGGTGCAGGTGCAGCCGGCGTCCGTCGGCGTTCTCCTCGAGCCACGTCCGTAGTCGCGGCCACTCGCGCAGCAGCGCCTCGTGCGCGACCTCGACCTCGCCCTCGCTGATCGTGACCAGCCGCGCCGCGGCGAGGACGTCGAGAACTTGCGCGACCGCGTCGCCCTCGAACTCGCTCAGCCGCGCGCGGCGCCGCACGACGGCGTCGCCCGCGCCCTCTCCGGCCAAACGCAGCAGGACGCGCCGGGCCAGCGCCCGGCCCGCGGGGTCGAGCTGCTCGTAGGCCTGCTCGGCCTGCCGCGCGACCGCTCCGCGGACTCCCCCGGCCTGCACGTAGTCCGCCAACCGCAGCGTGCGGCCGTCGCGACGCTGCCACAGCTCCAGCAGGGCCGACGAGACCAGCGGCAACGCACCGGGCTGACCGTCGACGTCGGCCACCAGCGCGTCGACCAGCTCGCTCTCGACCTGCAAGCCGGCCCGTCGGGCGGGCAGCTCGATCGAACGGCGCAGCTCCTCCCGGAGCATCGGGCCGACGAGCACGTGGCCGGCGCCCAACAGCCGCGACAGCTCCGTGTAGGCGGCGCAGTGACCGTAGTAGTCGGCGCGCACGGCGACGACCACCAACGTGCGCCGGCGCAGATTGCGCACGCAGGCCACGAGCGCGTCGACGAACGCGGTGCACTCCGACTCGTCGCGACAGGTCGTGAACGCCTCCTCGAACTGGTCGACCGCCACGACCAGCCGGCCGTGATCGGGCGCCGCGGCGAGCGCCTGCTCGAGCGCGCTCACCGGATGTTCCCCAGGGCGCAACACGGCGAGCGCCCAGCGCTCGCTCCCGGGAAGCACGCCGGCGGCGAGCGCGGCGAGCAGACCGGCGTGCAGTGCCGAGGACTTGCCGCTGCCGGACGGCCCGACGATCCCCAGGAACGGGCTGCCTGTCACCCGCGCGACCAGCTCGGCCACCAACCGCTCGCGCCCGAAGAAGTATCCCGCGTCGCCGGCCTGGAAGGAGGCCAGCCCCTTGTACGGGCAGACAGCCGCGTCTCCGGCTTCGAGCGCATCCAACCCGGTGCGCTCACCGGCGGCCTGCAGCTTGACGATGCTGCCAATGAGGTCGTCTTCCGCGGCGAGCAGCCCGGACCGATCGGCGGTGATGCGCCCGACCGACTCGGCGAGTCGGCGCAGCTCCAGCATGCGCGCCCACTCCGACGCCGCGCGGTGCAGCAACTGCGGCAAGCCGCCGCTCGCTGCCAACAGGCGCTCAACCGGCACGTTCACGTCGTCGGTCGCGCCCACATAGTGCTGGGCCAGGGCGCGCACGCCGCCGGCGTCCAGCGGCTTCAGGATCAGCGTCCCCGCCGGCCGCAGGGAGGCTGCGCGCGCGACGTGCTCCGCCGTCGCCACCACGAGATCCGCCCGTCCCTCCAGGCCGGCGAGGGTCGCGCCCGTCAGATGCAGCTCGCCCGCCTCGTCGGTGACGTCGTCGAGAATCAGCAGGGTCGGTCCGTCGGCCGAGCGTGCGGCGGCCAGCGCCTCGTGCGACGCCTGCGCTGAGCCGTACAGCACAGCTCCGTGTCCATGCAACACCTCTCCGGCGAGCGCGGCCACCAGGCGCGTCTTGCCGATCCCGCGCTCGCCGGCGACGAGGACGATCCGGCCGGCGCCGGCGAGCGCGCGACGCCAGTGCCCACGCAGCCACTCCAGATCGGCCTCTCGGCCCACCAGCGGCGTCGCCACGGCGAGCTCTGCCGGCAGCCCACTCGCGTCGACCGCCCCCGCGGGATCGAGTCGGGGATCCTGGCGGAGGATCGCCTCATGGAGGTGCCGCAGCTCGGGGCCGGGCTCCACGCCGATCGCCTCCACGAGAGCCGAGCGTGCGTCCCGGTAGGCCGCCAACGCTTCCGACTGCCGGCCTGAGCGATACAGCGCGAGCATCAGCTGCGCCCGCAGTCGCTCGCGCAACGGCTCATCCGCGATCAGCGACCAGAGCTCGCCGAGGACCTCTCGGTGACGGTGCGCGGCGAGGTCGGCGTCGATCGCCACCTCGGCCGCCTGCAACCGCAGCTCCTCCAGTCGTCGGATCTCGACGCTCGCGAACGGCTCGTGCGCCACGTCTGCAAGCGCACTGCCGCGCCACAACGCGAGCGCTGCCCTCGCTTCTCCGTTCGGGACGCCGCCGGCCTGCACCGCCGTGTCGACCAGCCGCTCGAACTCGGCCGCATCGACGCGATCGACCGCGAGCCGAAGCTCGTAGCCGCGGCCGCGGGTCAGGATCTCCCCGGCGCTCCCACGCAGCAGCTTGCGCAGCTGGGACACATACAGCTGCACCATCTTGGAAGCCGTCGCCGGGGCCCGCTCGCCCCACAGCCCCTCGCTGAGCTGATCGGCCGAGACGGTCTGGTTCACCCGCAGCGCGAGCATCGCCAAAACGGCACGCTGCTGCGGCGCTCCGAGCGCTACCGGCCGGCCGTCAAGGCTCGCCTCGATCGGCCCGAGGAGCTGGATGTCCACATCGTGCGACGCGAAACGACCCTACTCCCGTGCACACGGCGGATCAATTGGTCCATAAACCGCACGTATACCGGCGTCAGCCACCGTCCGGCGCGTCCGTTACACCGCTGTCCCGGAGGCCGCCATGCCAGCACCCATCCGTTTCACCCGACCGCTCGCAGCCACGCGTGCAATGCGCGCCGTCGCCGTCGCCGCCGCCGTCTGCGCGGGAGGCCTCGCGACAGAGGTCGCACCGGCACTGGCAGCCTTTCCGGGCGCGAACGGCAAGATCGCGTTCACCAGCGACCGCTCCGGCAGCGCCGACATCTGGGCCATGAGCCCGAACGGAGACGGACTGGTCAACCTGACGCCCGATTCGGCGGCCGACGACGCGTTGCCCAACTGGCGCGCCGACGGGCGGAAGATCGTGTTCTCCAGTGACAGCAATGCGCTGGGCACCAACCCCACCCCAGCGGGGTCCGAAGGCCCCGACTTCGAGCTCTTCACGATGATGGCCGACGGATCGCACGTGCGGCAGATCACGTTCAACGAGCTCGATGACGATGATCCCGCCTGGTCGCCAGACGGCAGGCGACTCGTTTTCCAACGCGACTTCGATCCTGTGCGCGGGCAGGTTGACTACGACATCTTCACGATCAAGGTTTCCGGCGCCGACGAGCGCAACCTCACGAACAACCCGGCCCTTGACGTGGAACCCAACTGGTCACCGAACGGCCGCAGGATCGCCTTCACCAATGTGCCTGAGGGCGGCACCGACGAGGAGGCCGAGATCTACACCATGAGCATCGACGGATCGCGCCTACGCCGGCTCACGGACAACAAGGTGTTCGACGGTCAGGCGAACTGGTCGCCCAAGGGCAAGAAGCTCTCCTTCCAAAGCTATCGAGAAGGGCAACTCTCGATCTACACCATGCGCAACGACGGCAGCGATCAGAAGCGGCTGACGTACGACGTGCCTGACGCGTTCGGGTCAACCTGGTCACCCGACGGCCGCACCATCGCCCACTCGAGCTTCTCGGCGGGCGAGATCTTCACGATCAATGTGGACGGCAGCGACTCGCGCAACCTCACCAATCACCCGTCGTTCGACTTCGCGCCCGACTGGCAGCCGCTTCGGAGGAAAGGTCACTGAACCAGCCTCGAACCGAAACGCTCTCCACCGACGGCCCGTCACCTGCAAGGCGCCTCCCCTGGAGGCGCCTTGTTGTCACCGGCATCGCGAGCCGGGGTGCCCCGACCGCGCGCCGTGAGGGCACCGAGCGACTCTGATCGCAGCGAGTTGTCTCCCCGCTTCAGCCGGCGCGATCCGCTGAGTCCGTCAGCGCTTGGCGCGCCGCAGGGTCAGCGTGCGCGTGACGGCTCGGGCGCCCTTCGGGGCGATCCGTAGCTGGACCTTCGCGGTTTTGCGCTTGCGCAGCAGAGCCCGGCCTCGCCTTGTCAGCTTCACCTTCACGGTCGACCGCTTGCCCGCAGGGATCCGGTAATTGCGCTTGCCGTACACCACTGCGGCCGTTGCAGTCGCGCGCGCCGGGGCACGTCTCCGCAGCAGCCTCAGGGTGCCTCTGCAGGCGGCTGCGTCGGTGTTGCAGATCAGGTCGACCAGGGCGTTGCCGGACGACACGCGCGCCACGCGATTCCCCAGCATGATCGGGCGCGTCGCAACAGAGACTCCGGTCGGCGATCCGGCCGGCGCCGAGACCGTGGCCGGCGACCAGTCGGCATTCAGGAGGAGTTGGACGCCCTTCGCCCCATTGCGGTTGACGTTCTGCGTGCCGACTGCGACGGCGGGCGAGAAGACGTTCGAGAGCGAGCCTCCGTCCTGCGCCGTGGTGTCGTGTGCGGGGATGCTCACGCCCGGAGCGAGGATCGACAGCCCGAGCGCGTCGAACGTCCCGATGCCCTGCGCGTTCCGGCTGGCCTGGACGGGAAGGTTGACCGGGATCGTGGTGACCGCGTTCGGTGCGGGGACGAACACCTGGCTCGCGGTTGGAATCTGGCAGCACTGCGACGGGGCGGGCAGCGTCTCCTGCGTCGGCGCGTCCGACAGGCTTCGCAGGATGACGACCTGCATCGGACCGGTCGTCGGGCCGGTCCTGACCCGTACCTGCGTGACGGTGCCGTCCCCGGGTACGTTCGCCGTCTCGGCCAGGTTGCCGAACGTGCCCGCGCTCGTCCAGGTACAGCTTCGCGGGTCGGGGAGGCCGACCGAGGTCGGCCCGAACAACGGCACGAAGACGGGGTAGCTCTCGCAGCCGAAGGTGGCGTTCGCTGGGCGGTTGAGGTCGGCTCCGAAGCTCTGCTGGGCCTGTGCGGCGGGAGCAAACGCGACCGTCAGCGCCACCGTCGCTGCTGCTGCGGCAGCGCATCTGCGCCCCACCCAGGTTGCCCAACAGCGCCCTGCGGAGTCATCCGTGACCACAACACACACGTTACCGGAAGATCGGTGGCTCCGCTCGGGATTTCTGGCGCGGACTATCCCCCCTGCGCCATCAGGCCTCGCTCGCCCAGCGGTCGAGCGCCGGACGGGGGTTCATCGCGCGACCGCCGGTGAACCGGCCCGGGGCGGTCCACAGCTCGAAGTGCAGGTGACAGCCATCAGCGTTGCCGGTCGCTCCCACCTTGCCGATGCGCTCTCCCGCGCCGACGCGGTCTCCCTTTCTTGCGGGGCTCGGTCCGAGCAGGTGGAGATACGCCTGCTGACGACCGTCGGCGTCCTCCACGACCGCGTAGTTGCCCTCGTTGCCCGCGGTCGCCGCCTCGACGACCCTCCCCGCGCGAGCCGCGACGACGCGAGTCCCACACGCGGCGAAGATGTCCTGGCCCTCGTGCCCGCGACCACCGCCGAAGCCGTTGATCGCGGACCCCAGCTCGTGGCGACCGCGCACCGGAAACACGCTGACCGGCGCGGGCGCCTCCGGCCGGCCGGATGCGACCAGCAGCCGTATGCGGCCCTCGGTTGACGCGCGCACGGGCACGCTCGCCTCCGCGGCCCCTTCGAGCGTGCCGGGGAAGTGGGGGACTGCCAGCAGACCCAGCGCAGTGGCCAGGCCGGCGGTTCGGCGTTGCATCGAGCCCCTCGTCGGCATCTGCACCTCTTCGCGTCGTGCCTACGGGGTGAGCTGACGGGCTCGCGCGCAAGAGGCAGCGCGCTACGGCGCACGATGGCGCCGATTCGCCCCACGAGATTGGTTCCCCCGCTCCGGTCGGCGCAGAGCCGGCCGGATTCGGCGTGTCTCCTCCGAAGCAGCGCAGGCTATCGCGTCGCGGGCTGGACGGCGACGATGTCGATGAGGCTCTCGGTGCCTCGAAAGTCGTCCGGGTTGCGCGTGTAGAGCGGCAGGCCGGACGCCAGCGCCGTGGCGGCAATCAGCAGATCGAGGGATCGCGCTCCCCTCGCCTTGCGTCCGGAGCCGGCCACGGCCGCGTAGATACGCCCGTAGGCGCGGGCGACCGCTGCATCCACGGCCAGCGGTTCGAAGGTCGCCTCGGCGCGCTGCAGCCTGTCCTGTCGACGGGCGCGCTCCTGCGGGTCGGCGGTGGCATGCGGCCCCGCGGCCAGTTCGACCATCGCGATCGCGGACACCGCCAGTTCGGTGGGTAGCTCACGCGCGCCTACGAGCAGAAGCTCGGGGAGTCGCGGCGCGTTGTACCACTGCCGCGGACGTCGTCTGCGCCGGGAGCGACCCCAACGCGTCGCGACACGGGAGGCCACGGATGGCCGACGGATCAGGTTTCGCAAGCGGGTGTGTCACCACGCCGAGTTCTCCGGCGCGTCCCCGAACCGGCCCGGCGCGCTGTCGCACTGGTGGCGCTGGCCGCCTGGTCCGCCACGCGTCACTGGCCGCTGCGACCTTGCTGCTGCTCCCCGCAACCGCCGTCGCCGCGCCGGCCCCGCTCGTCCAAACCGGCAAGCCGAACGCGATCGACGGGCAGTACATCGTCGTCCTGAAGCCCGCAGCCGGCGCGGATGCGACGGATAGGGCACGGCGGACGGTGCGCGCCCGGGGTGGACGCATCCGGCACGTGTACAGCCGCGCCCTGCGCGGCTTCAGCGCGAAGCTGTCGGATCGCGCGCTCATCGACGTCCGCAGGGATCCCGCCGTCGCCTATGTCGAGCCCGACGCGGTGATCTCGATCGCGGCGACGCAGAGCGAGGCGACCTTCGGCCTCGACCGTATCGACCAGCCGGACCTCCCGCTCACGACCACGTACTCGTATCAGCAGACCGGGGCGGGCGTCACCGCATACATCATCGATACCGGGATTCGCACGACACATGCCCAGTTCGGCGGCCGCGCGGAGTCCGGCTTTGACTCGATCGATGGCGCCCTGCCGGCTGACGACTGCAACGGCCATGGGACGCACGTCGCCGGGACGGTGGGCTCGGAGAGCTTCGGGGTCGCCAAGGACGTACGCCTCGTCGCCGTGCGAGTGCTCGACTGCGGCGGCAGCGGCTCCTACTCGGGCGTGATCGCCGGCGTCGACTACGTGACCGGCAGCCACGCGGCCGGGGCGCCTGCGGTCGCCAATATGAGCCTGGGGGGCCCTGTCTCGACGGCGCTCGACGACGCGGTGGAGGCGTCGATCGCCGATGGCGTGAGCTACGCTCTCGCGGCGGGCAACGATGCTGTGGACGCCTGTGGGAGCTCACCTGCGCGCGTGCCGGACGCGCTCACCGTCGGTGCCACGGACTCGGCGGACTCCGAGGCCTCCTTCTCCAATTATGGCTCCTGCCTGGCCCTGCTCGCTCCCGGCGTCAGCATCGCGTCCACGTGGTCGACGTCGGACAGCGCCACGAACACGATCAGCGGGACGTCGATGGCGACACCGCACGTCGCCGGGGTCGCGGCGCTCTATCTCGAGCAGGCTCCCGCAGACTCGCCGGCGTCCGTGCACGCCGCAGTGGTGTCCGGCTCGACCGCCGACATCCTGGATCTGTACGACGGGCTGGGAACACCGAACCTTCTCCTCTACTCGCTCATCGCGCCGGTCGACACGACGGCGCCGCAGACCACGATCGACTCCGGGCCGACCGGCACGATCACCACTGCAGAGGCACGATTCGACTTCTCCGCTGAGGCCGCTGCGACGTTCGAATGCCGCATGGATGCCGGTGGATGGACGGCCTGCTCCTCGCCGAAGCTCTACAGCGCGCTGCCCGACGGGGCGCACGTCTTCTCGGTCCGCGCCACCGACCCGGCGGGCAACACAGACCCGACCGCACCGACACGCAGCTTCAGGGTCGACACGAGGGTGCCGAGCGGTGGCGGCGGACCGGCAAGCGCCAACCCCGGCGCTGCCACGGGGGCGCCGGCCGACAGCCTCGATGCGAGCGCGGGGCCGAACCCCATCAGCGGCGCCGCAGCACTCAAGCTGACGATCTCTCTCAAGCGCGGCACGTTGGCCGCCATCCTGGCCAGGGGGTTGCGCGTGACCTCGACCTGCTCAGCTCGGTGCCGCGTCAAGGTACAGGTCCGACTCGACCGCAAGACGGCGAGAAAGCTCAAGCTGAAGGGACTCGTGGGTCAGCGGATCGGCACAGCGGCGAGCAGCGCGCCGAACCGACTCACGGTCAGATTCAACGCCAAGGTCCGCAAGGCACTCGGGCGACTGCATCGCATCACCTTCACCGTCCTCCTCACGGCGCGCGACGCCAGGGGCCACGCCACCACCCCGGTGAAGCGAACCCTGACACTGAAGCGCTAGCCACCGGCCAGTCACGCAGTGCCTTCCGGCTCGCGCGGTGAACACGCCGTACGGCTCAGGTCCGGCGCAGTTCCGCCGATAGGTGCAGATGCGCCGTCTGGCTCTTGTCATCGTTGTGCTCGCGGCCGCCATGTGCGGCTGCGGTGACGCGTCGAAGCCCGCCGCGCCGCGGCTGGCCGCCGACTACCGCGGAACGCCCGCGCAGGTCGGAGGGCTGCAGCTGCCGGGGCGCGTGCGCGGGGACTTCGTCGAGCTCGCGACCGCCCACGACGGCTTTCAGCCGCGCTTCTGGCCTGGTGTGAACCTCGGCTCGACCGTCCCCGGCCGGTTCCCCGGGGAGCTCGCGCAGACGCGCGCCGACTACCGTCGCTGGCTGCCGCAGATGGCGGCCCTGGGCACACGCGCGCTGCGCGTCTACACGATCCTCCCGCCGGCGTTCTACGAGGAGCTGCGCCGCTACAACCTCGCGCATCCGGCCGCACCCGTCTACGTCATCCACGGTGCATGGATCCCGGAGGATCGCTTCATGGCCACCGGCAACGCCTATGACCCGGAGGTGCAGCGCGAGTTCAGGGCGGAGCTCACCGACGTCGTCTCGGTCGTGCACGGCGACGCCGACCTGCCCAAGCGCCGCGGCCACGGCGCCGGGCGCTACCGCGCCGACATCTCCCAGTGGCTGCTGGCCTGGTCGATCGGCGTGGAATGGGACCCCCTGGCGGTCGCTCGCACGCTCGAGCTCAACCCCGGCGTGCCCGCCTACCAGGGGCGCTACGTCACCACGACGGGGAAGCCCAACGCGATGGAGTCCTGGATCGCGAGCCACCTGGACTATGTCGCCGGCCTCGAGGCCGAGCGCGGTTGGAGCCGTCCGATCACGTTCACAAACTGGCTGACGGCCGACCCGCTGCACCATCCGTCCGAGCCCTCGCTGCAGGAGGACCTCGTCTCCATCGACGCGATGAAGATGCAGGCCACGCCCCGCTGGCCCGCCGGCTTCTTCGCCTCCTACCACGTCTATCCCTACTACCCGGAGTTCCTGAAGCTGGAGAAGGCCTACCAGACCTACAAGCGGCCCGACGGCAAGACGGATCCCTACGCCGCCTACCTGCACGACCTCAAGGCGCATCACAAGGGCAAGCGGTCATGGTCACCGAGTTCGGCCAGCCCAGCGCGCTCGGCATCGCGCATACCGGTCCGATCGGGCGCAACCAGGGCGGGCACTCGGAAGCCCAGTCGGCGGCCAAGAACGCGGACCTGATGTCCGCGATCCGCCAGGAGCGCTTCGCCGGCGGGCTGGTGTTCGAATGGGCCGACGAGTGGTTCAAGTTCACGTGGAACACGAAGGAGCTCGAGCTGCCCGCGATGCGGCGCGCGCTGTGGCGCAACCCGCTCACCAACGAGGAGCACTTCGGCATCGTCGCCTCGGAGACCGGCGACAAGCGCCCGAAGGTCATCGTCGACGGGAAGGGGAGCGAATGGGAGCGCCGCGGCCACTCCCCCGTCACCGCGGAGTCGCGCGGGGCGGTCAGGGAGGTCCGCGCCACCCACGACGAGGAGTACCTCTACCTGCGCTTGAAGACCGACAAGCCCGCGGGCACGACGCCGGTCACGATCGGGCTCGACACCCGGCCGGGCACCAACGTCGGACTGCCCGGCCTGGGGAGCACCATGCCCGAGGCCGACGTCGCCGTCACGCTCGGCACGGGCCGCCGCGCGACCCTGCGGCTGGCGGCCTGGACCGACATCCTCTCCTTCCAGTACGGGGTCGCCCAAGAGTTCATGAAGGTCGATCGCAAGGCCCTGCGCCGGGGCTCCGGCGTGTGGCACAGGCCGCGTCTCATCCTCAACCGCCCGTTCGTGACGCGCGACACCAGGGAACAGCACTTCATCGAGCTGGCCGACATCGGGCGCCTGCGCTGGGGGACCGCGAACCCGGCCCAGCGTGGCTTCGACGACCGCGTCCTCGTCGCGTCGAAGCGACACACCGTCGAAGTTCGCCTACCGTGGATGATGCTCGGCTACTCCGACCCCTCTTCCCACCAGGTCATGGTCCCCCACACCCGCGGTCCCGTCACGTCCAAGCGCACCGGGCGCATCCAGATCTCCACGACCGCCGGCGGCCAGCAGCTCCGCACCGCCGGGTATGACTGGGAGGACTGGAACGTCGTCGAGTTCCACGAGCGCCGCAAGGCCGGGTGGGACGTGCTCGCCGCCGGGTTCGACCGCGCCGCCGCGGCGCCGCAGGAGTAGGCGGGCTGCTGACCGCCGCTCCTGTCGACGGCTTCCGCCTCGCCTACGAGCGCGTGAGACCGTCCCCACCCGCCCCGCCGGTTGTGTTGCTGCACGGCTGGCCGGGCGACCACACCGACTATGACGACCTCGTCCCGCTGCTGAGCGGCGGCGCCGAGGTGATCGTCCCCGACCACGGTGCTGTGGCAGAGCGACGACCCGCTCTTCCCGCGCGCGTGGGCCGACCGGCTCGATCGCTTCTTCAGCCAGGTCGAGCTGCGAGAGCTCGACGGCGTCGGGCACTTCACACCGCTTGAGGCCCCGCACGCCTTCGCGGACGCGATCCGCCAGGCGATGAGTTCATAGGGCGCCGCTCGTCACGGCAGCGTCAGCGCTCGGCGCGCACGAGCAGGGCGATGTCCCACGGGTCGCGCGCGAGCAGGCCGTCGGGGTGCTGCTGGTGCTCGGCGCCCGCCGCGATCACGCGCTCGCGCAGCGCTGCCGCGTCGGCGGCGGGGAGCACGATCGTCCAGTGCCGCAGGCCGACGACGCCGGGCGGCACGGGCGGGGCGCCGGGGCCGCGCCAGACGTTGATGCCGAGGTGGTGGTGGTAGCCGCCGGCGGCGATGAACGCGGCCGAGTCGAGCAGCGTCATCACCTCGAAGCCGATGACGTCGCGGTAGAACGCGAGCCCGCGCTCGATGTCGCCGACGTGCAGGTGCACGTGGCCGACGACCGTCTCGGGGGAGACGTCGGCGGGGAGCGCCTCGCTCTCGACGAGCTCGAGCAGGCCGGCGACGTCGAGCGGCTCGGGGCCGCCGAGCGCCGTCGGGTCCGAGAGGTTGCCCCAGTGCTCGCGGCCGCGGTCGGCGGCGAGCTCGATGCCGTTGCCGTCGGGGTCGGGCAGGTAGATCGCCTCGGAGATGCCGTGGTCCGACGCGCCACTGATGCGGGTGCCGGTCGCGGCGAGCCGGTGCGCGGCGCGCGCCAGCTCCAGGCGCGAGGGGTGCAGGAGCGCGAAGTGGTAGAGGCCCGAATGGCGGCCGGCGGGCCGCGCGCCCGTGTCCTCGACCAGCGCGAGCAGGTCCTCGCCGCCGGCGCCGAGCGCGGCGCGACCGTCCGCGCGGCGGTGCAGCCGCAGGCCGATCGCGTTCTCGTAGAAGGAGACCGAACGGTCGAGGTCGGTGACGGTGAGCTCGACGGCGCCCACCCGCAGCGAGGCGGGGAGGACCGGAGCCTGGGTGTGCGTCTGGGAAGCAGTCATGGCGAGCCCCAGATGCTACGCAGGCGCCGGTGGCGCCAGCGGAAGGCGGCCTCGAAGACCAGCGCCTGCAGCCCGCCGGCCGCGCGCAGGCGCGGCGCGAAGGCGACCTCGTCGACCACCCGCGTTCCGCCGCCCGCGAGCGGGTGCAGGGTGCGGTCGTGGTGCCAGGCCGAGCAGGAGCCGAGGCGCGACCGCTCGCGGAACCCGCGTCCGGGCTCAACCGCTTCGAGCACCAGGTCGTCGTAGTCGACGGGCAGCACGCCGCCGAGCAGGATCCACGAGCGCCCGAGCGCGCCCACCCGGATCGCGCCGTCACCCGGCGAGGTCATCCGTGCAAACGGCGCCAGCTCCGCGTTGACGCCCTCGATCGTCGCGACGCGCGCCCACACCTCGCCGGGCGGCGCCGCGAGGGTGGAGGACACGCGGAAGGAACGCACGTGACTTAGTCTCGCGGGCCGTGACGCGCCTGAGCGAGCTGACCACCCTGCGCCTCGGCGGGCCCGCGCGCGCGGTGGTGGAGGCGAGGAGCGAGGACGCGCTGCTCGCGGCCGTCCGCGGCGATGCCGGGCCGCTGCTGCTCGTGGCCGGCGGCTCGAACCTCGTGGTCGCCGACGACGGCTTCCCGGGCACCGTCGTGCGGGTGCTGACGGCGGGGGTCGAGCGGCGCGAGCGCGACAGGCGGGTCGAGCTGACCGCGCAGGCGGGCGAGGAGTGGGAGCCGTTCGTGGCGCGCTGCGTCGCGGAGGGGCTCGCGGGCGTCGAGAGCCTCTCGGGCATCCCCGGCTCGATCGGTGCGACGCCGATCCAGAACGTCGGCGCCTACGGGCAGGAGGTCGCCGAGACGGTCGTGTCGGTGCGCGTGCTCGATCGCCGGCGCGACGTGGTCGAGGAGCTGCCGGCCGCGGACTGCGGCTTTGCCTACCGCTCGAGCGTGTTCAAGCGCACCCCGGGTCGCTGGGTCGTGCTCGCCGTCACCTTCGCGCTCGAGCGCCGCGAGCTGTCGGCGCCGCTCACGTACGCCGAGCTCGCGCGCACGCTCGCGGTGCAGCCGGGGGAGGGCGCGCCGCTCGCCGACGTCCGCGGGGCCGTGCTGGGCCTGCGGCGGGGCAAGGGGATGGTGCTCGACCCCGCCGATCCCGACTCGGTGTCGGCCGGCTCGTTCTTCACCAACCCGATCCTCGAGCCGGACGCGTTCGCGGCGCTCGAGCAGCGCGCCGCGGAGCACGGCCGCCCGCCGCGCTTCCCGGAGCCCGACGGGCGGGTCAAGACGTCAGCCGCCTGGCTGATCGAGCGCGCCGGCTTCGAGCGCGGCCACGGCGACCCGAGCGGCATCGCGATCTCCTCCACGCACACGCTCGCGCTCACCAACCGCGGCACGGGCACGACCGCCGAGCTGCTCGCGCTCGCCCGCGAGATCGCTGCCGGGGTGCGCGATCGCTTCGGCGTCAGCCTCGAGCCGGAGCCGACGCTGGTGGGCGTCGCGTGGCCGTAGCGAGCACGATCCCCGCGTAGCCGAGGCGGGCGTGCTCGGGGACCTCGCGGACCTCGATCGCGCAGTCGAACTCCGGCTCGAGCACGGCGCGCAGGTCGTGCTCGTCGACGTGGGCGCTGGGGAAGCGCTTGCCG
>Ga0136617_10002183_pt1 | contig 17489 bp, 20 predicted proteins | sample AntDrymUQ3222106_2_FD_129672 | JGI IMG/M metagenome (GOLD analysis project Ga0136617, IMG submission 129672) | Polar desert sand microbial communities from Dry Valleys, Antarctica - metaG UQ322 (21.06) | ecosystem: Environmental > Terrestrial > Soil > Desert | place: Antarctica: Dry Valley... | reverse complement strand
TTGTTCTGAAACGCATGCAGTGCGGCGAACAATCCCGCACCGCCGGCACCGAGAATCAGGATGTCGGTTTTGAGGCGTACCGGCGTGAAGTCCAGATCCTTCATGGCGGACGGATTCTAAGGGGGACTATCAAGAATATCGTCACGAGCGTCACAAGAGAGCGCTGTCGCTGGGCGGCTTGCACGACCGAGGCTCATCGCGCTTCTAGTGTGGCGCGATCACCGTCGCCACCCAGTTAGCTCTTGACGTCCATCGCCGCGAGAGCGGCGGTGCGTTTGTCGCGCGCCGCACGATCTACGCGCGCATAGAGGCTCTGACCGTAGCTGTCCATGGCGACCAGCAACGGTCCGAAGCCGCGAATCCGGAATTGCCACAGGCTCTCGGGATTCAAATCGTCGAGATCGACATCCTCGATCGCCTCGATCCACGTGGTTTCTAGTGCGGCGGTGCCGCCGACAATCGCCAAATAGACACCACCCTGTTCGCTGAAGGCTGCCAGCGAGTCGGTGCCGAGTCCTCCCTTGCCGATGATCACGCGCACGCCGTATTGCGCGAGCAACGGCCGCGTAAAGCGCTCCATGCGCATCGATGTCGTCGTGCCGATGCACACTGGCGCGTACCCGGTCGGGTGCTCCGCCGATGGCGCTACTTTGGCAACGTTGGGCGCAGTGTGGATGACTGGATAACCGGCGAGATCGAGGCGCGTCGATCGTCCGCGGTCGAACAGCGCGATTTGCGTCGCGTCGCGGATCCCGAATAGGGTGCCGTTGAGCGTGACCGTATCGTCGACGCGAAGTGCGCGGACTTGAGCTTCGCTGATGGGCGTGGTCAGGTCGTAATGCATCGCTTTTCTACGTTTTTTCCAGCCTTTCTTCTGCGAATCGACTGGCTCAGTTGACAAAGTGAGCAGCGTTTCGCAGGTGGCCGAACCCGGCAAGGGTGTGGGTTCACTTTTGTCGGCATTTCCTATCTCAAAATCGCTTGGTCCCCTCACCCCCAACCCTCTCCCGCAAGCGGGAGAGGGAGCTTGCGTTCCCTCTCCCCCAGCGGGGAGAGGGTTAGGGTGAGGGGGAAACGCCGTTGCTGGATTTTGAGATGAGTTCTACTGTCAGCATTACCTAAAACCCGTACGTGATACCGCTCTCGGTTAAACGTGCGCTCGCGCGTCGCGCCGAATGGCACTGCATGTTGACCGCGACCGGATTCATCGTGATGTGTGTCGCGGCAATCTCCACTTGCACGGCGAACGCAGTCGCATCGCCGCCCAGGCCCTGCGGGCCGACACCCAGCGTGTTGACAGCGGCCGATAGTTGCCTCTCCAGCGCCGCCCCTCCGGGATCGGTGCACGGGGAACCCAAACGACGGGTCGCGGCAACTTTCGCCAGATGAACGCACAGATCGGCGGTGCCACCGATGCCGACGCCGACAATCGTCGGCGGACACGTCTTTCCGCCGGCGTCGAGCACGCAATCAATGACGAAGCTCTTGATCGCATCGACACCCTCGGCGGGGATCGCCATCTTGAGCCACGAATTGTTTTCCGACCCCGATCCTTTGGGGATCATCTCGATGTTGACGCCTTCGAAATCGTCGCTGAAGTCAACCTGAATCACCGGAACTCCGATACCGCACGAGGAATGCTCGTTCTTCCGCGTCAGTGGATGCACGACTGACGAGCGCAGCGGATGCTCGCGTGTCGCGCGCGCGCAACCGCGCCGCAGCGCCGCCTTAAGCGCCATTCCTTCAAAAGCGACATCCGAACCGATCACCACGTTGTAGATAGGAATGCCGGTGTCTTGGCAGAGCAAGTTCTCGGTTGCCTCGGCGACGGCGATGTTCTGCACCATCGTTCCCAACATCGAACGCGCCGTCGTGTCAGTTTCTCTGGCAGTCAGGCGTTCAAAGCCTTTCTTGATATCGGGCGGCAAAATCTTGAGCGCCCGAATGTAGAGCTCTCGTGCAACATCTTCGACGACCGCAGGATCGATTCTCAGGGTCATTTAAGGGAACCTCCTTCCCCACCATTGAGCGCAAACGCGAGCGCGCACGCAATCGCCAGACCCGCCCCGAGCGCGAGTATCGTTTTCTGCGCGTCGGCTCGCCACCCCACAAACTCGACGAACAATAGGCGCAATCCCCCGGCGAGGTGAGCGGCGAGTGCCAACACGAGTAGCGTTTCCGCGACCTTGACGAGCGGCGCGCTGGTCCACGAAATAAATGTGTCGAAAGCCGACGCGTCGGACAGCAGCATACTCAACGTCCAAAAGTGCACCGGCAAAAACAACGTGAGCGCGAGCCCGGAAACCCGATGCACGATAAAAGCCCAGAACGCTGCGTGGCCGCGGGCACGCGCGTCGTTGCGGCGGTATGACGCGGCAACGCTCATGCTCGCGTGACCGCGTAGACGGCGCGCAATCCCGACGCAAGTAACGCCAATGCGATCAGCGCCAGCGCAAGATCGGTAGCACGGCCGCGAAGCCCCACCCATTCAGCGAAAATCGCGCGCAATCCGATCGGCGCGTGCACCGCGACTGCGATCACAAACATGCCGTAGAACAGCGCCCAAGCGGCACTGCCACGGGTCCGTTCGAGTATCTCTGCCGCGGACAAGCCGCCGCGCACTGCGATGATCATCGTCGCGAGATGGACGACCACGGACAGCGCCAGCACCGCCGCAGAGCCGCGCTGTGCGAGCCACAAGTAGGTCTGCGCGCGAGCGGTACTCATTCAGGCTCGCTCTCCACTGCCACCTGCACAAACCGGCAGCATGTTCGCGACGCGAGCGGAGCTTATATGTTGTCCCCCGACGTCACTTCGCGCCACTCCCCCTGACGGAGGCGAGCACTTTGGGGCCGCCCTGCGGTGCTTGTATCTCATCGGATCTCACCCCGCAGCGCCGCCCGCGCAACGAGGCGCTTCAAGCCCGCAATCGAGGCGGTCGGTGCGAGCTGCTTCGGACAGCGTTCCGTGCAGCTTTGATGCGTATGGCACGCATGGCAACCGGCATCACCCGCGACCGCTTGCAACCGCTGCGCTTGCCCACCGTCGCGAGCGTCATTGCTAAGCGTCCATGCGCGGTTTAAGGCCGCCGGTCCCAGATAGTCGGGCTTCCAGCCAACCACATCGCACGACGCGTAGCAGACGCCGCACCCGATGCATTCGATCGCCGCATCGACGGCCCGCCGAGCGGGCGACGCTGGCGCTATTCGCGCCGCCTCGTCGCGGCGCGTCGTCGTCGGCACAAAGCTGCCGCGCGCCGCCGTCCACTTGTCGAAAAACGGCGCCATATCGACTACCAAATCGCGTATCACCGGCAGATGGGCGAGCGGCGCGATCTCAAGCTTGCCATCGCGCGCGACGCTATCGACATGCGTACGGCAAGTCCATCGCGCGCGGCCGTCGACGGTCATCGCACACGAGCCGCACATTCCGACTCGGCACGCAAAGCGATAGGCAAGCGATGCATCGATTCGCCGCTGAATATGCGTGACGACATCGAGCACGGTCTGCGCCGGACGGCGCGGCACATCATATTCGCGGAATGCGCCGTCGACTCCGCCGCGCCATACGCGCACCGCCAACGTTGCCGCGCTCATACGCCCTCGAATCAAGACCCGCGATCACGGGAACCCGCCGGATCGTGTGCCGCGCGTTAGCGACCGCGAGACACCGCTTAAAGCAACCTGTCCGATCATACACGCGACACATGAGGAAGCCCGCGATGCCAGCAGCGCGTCCGAACAAAACCCGCACTCCCGGAGCCAGGAACGCGACGACCTGACCTACCGCCGACGGAGATTCGATGACCTCATGCGTTGCGGCGCAACGGTTCCGGTTCAGCGGTCTAGGCGGTATACCCGGTAACCCTCGCACGCGAAGGCGGGCGCATCGAGGAACGACGCGGGCCAGGCAACTTGGCTTTCCGGCCGCAGCAAGTACCACGCGATCTTGCGTTCCGCGGCGAACCGCCGGATGTCTGACGCGTCAGACATCCTCTTCAGAATTGCCAGGTCGCGAATCCGCTCATGGAGTCCGTCCGGTGGGCGATTGATCGCGAACATCGCAAATGCCTGGCGTTCTGATAGCGCGGAGACGATGAGCCGGGAATCGTTTTCCGAGTCCTGAATCAACTCGTCGGGCCGGGTACTTTCACGCAGGTAGCGCGATGCCGCGATCAGGCACGTGGGCACCGAATTCGCCGTCCTAAAGCTTTCGAAGGCCACCCATCGCGGAAAAGTCTGAAGGTTCGCGGCGTTGATCAGCGGACCCGCAAAACTCAGGATTAGGAGGAGCAACAGCAAGACGCGAGCCGCAAGATTTTTCGGCAGGTCTTCGCCAAAAAAGCGCAAGTAAGCAGCGCCGCCCGACCACGCGGCGACGGCGAAGTACGCCCAGACCAAAGGCCGATTCAGCAACTCGTCGGGACTGCCGATCTCCTTCGTATCCAATGCCAGTCCCAACGACATGGCAAGGTAGTTGACCGCGACCACCAAAGGGAACCACAAATCCGCATTCGGCAACGTCTTCCGAAGTGAGACGGCGACCGGTATGGCGACAAACAGCCACGCTCCGAACGTGGACAACAAGAGCATCGCTGCACCATAAAAATAAAGCGGCGCAATCGCCACCTGATACTGCCGTATGGCGTTCTGGAAAAAACGTCCGAGCCATCCCGGATCGTAATTCGACGCGACGTTCGCTAGATAAGTGGCCGCACCGCTGCCATCGAAGCGCAGCGTGGGGATACGATCGACGTGCCCAGACAGCAAAAGGGCCAACGCGAAAGCAGTAACAAATGCAGCGGCAATGCCGATTCGCCAAGCCGGCTTCACGCGAGTAAAAAATAGGCATGGATAAATCAGGACGAGCAGCGCGTTTGCGACAAAGATGTGCGCCTTGTACGTCAAGGTCAAGGCGACGATGAACCAGCCGATGGCGAGCGACGAAATCGTTCCCTTCCTACATCCGTCAAGGATGAATATCCACGCAAGACTCGCGAGGGCAACTCCATAAAGCCCCGCAACGTTCACCTGCTGCATGAAGTTATAGCTTAAGTACTTGTTGCCAAACCCTTGTTGATAGGCGTCGGGGATCAAAAGAATAGCCACGGTGGCCGCGACACCCGGCCAGGCTCCCCACATCGAACATGCGAGGGAGTAGGCGGCGAGACCGGTCAGCAGAATGCCGACCGGCAAAAGAAAACTTGCGAAAGTCTCGTATGCGCCCGATTGCGAAATCGCGGCGACGATCCCCGGTATCGCGTAGCACGCGTAGTGATACAAAAAGGCGGGCGCATCCGCCATGCGAATATCGGACAGCGTTGCAAAGCCTTGCGCGTGCATGAAGGCGCTGATGTGCCGGGCATGCACGAAGCTATCACCCCATAGTCGGAAAATCGTGTTCGAGCCGTCGCGCACGAGTGGGTCGAGTCCATCGCTGCACCAAAGGGTTGCACCCGTCGCGCTCAGGACGAGGGCGAGCAGCTCGGGCGCGCGCCGGCCCGATTCCACTCGATTTCCAAGACGTCCCCGGGTCGCCACGACAACAACGAGCGCGCACGTCCCGGCGACGATGAGGTTTATCGTTGCTGTAAACGGAGATGCAAGCGATAGTGCGTAAAGCAGCGTGTTTAGGAGCAGATAGCCCGCGAAAAATTGCAGATTGAGTGAGTCTCGGCACCGGATAGGAAGCGGCGCGAATTGCAGCACTAGCCTTCCAAACGCGAACGAGAGACCGACAACCAGAGTGAAGACCGCAAGGGCGTTGAGGGACGGGCCTCCGGTTACGCTCCAGTGCCATGCCGAAAAGAAAATGACGAGTGCCGCGGAATGCAGTAAGAAAAACGCGCCGGCAAGTCCCCGGTTGGCATTCGGCACGGAGTGAAAAGAGTTCGCTCGAGCGTACATGCAAATCGGCGCGGTTTTGGGCGAGTCGCAGCGCCGCAATCGCAGCATGATGACGGGCGATTGCATAGGCGGGCACCTTGCCGGCCCGCCGACCGGGCGCTATCGTACTCGCACCCGATCTTGGAATATCGCACGCACATGCAAACTGCCGCGACGCAACTTGCAATCGTAGTTCCCTGCTTCAACGAAGAGGATGCGCTTCGCGTAACGTGCGCCAAGATCACCGCGTTGCTCGGGCGGCTTCTTGACCAAAACAAAATCAGCGATGCCAGTCGTCTCTACTTCGTCGACGATGGCAGCGGTGATCGCACTTGGTCGATCGTGGACGAGTTCGTCCAGAACGGGTTGCCGGTCATCGGCATCAAACTTTCGGCAAATCGCGGTCACCAGAATGCATTGCTTGCCGGCCTGCTTTACGCAAAAGGCGATGCCATCGTTAGCATCGATGCTGATCTACAGGACGACGTCGGTGCCATCGAGGCGATGGTCGACCGTTTCCACGCGGGGTGGGATGTCGTTTACGGCGTGCGCAAGAATCGCGGTAGCGACGGCTTCTTCAAACGGTTCACCGCCGTATGTTTTTATCGGCTCATGACAAGCCTCGGTGCCCGCACGATCCATAACCATGCCGACTGCCGGTTGATGAGCAGGCGCGCCGTGGAGGCGCTACGGGAATTTAGAGAAACCGCCCTGTTCCTGCGTGGAATCGTGCCGTTGATCGGCTTCCGCAGCACCACCGTCGAATACGCCCGCCTGACGCGCCACGCGGGAAAATCCAAATATTCATTGAGAAGAATGCTGGTGCTTGCGGCTGACGGCGTAACGTCGTTCTCCGTCTTCCCGCTGCGGTTCATTAGTTTGATTGGCATTGGCGTATTCGCGGGCGCCATGTTGGTGACGCTATGGGCGTTATGGGTCAGATTGTTTACCGACAAGACCGTTCCCGGATGGACATCGGTGGTCTTACCTATGTATTTTCTTGGAGGTGTGCAGTTATTGGCGCTTGGCGTAATAGGTGAATATCTCGGAAAGATCTATGTCGAGACGAAAGCCCGGCCGCGGTTCATCATAGAAGACGTCATCGGCGATTCCAGCGTGAAATCAAGTTCGCTCCTCGATCCCGTCCGGGCGGCGGATTCCACTCGCGTTCCCTGACACGTCTTTGGTGGCACACGGCGTGCTGGTAGCGGGAGGACTGCTCCACGTGAGCCGCTTCATCGGTATGGCGTTGGCAGCCCCGCCGAAAGGCGCTACAGGTTCACCCTAAAGAAGACGGATGCCGCTGGCCCGGTGTAGCAACCGGGCCGATTCCGATTGCGCCGCACGCAGTGCTCGAGACGCCAGTCGCCGTACCGCTAAGCTCCGTTCGGTACGCTAGGCGCGACCTCCTCCCGCGACGAATGTGCGGACGTCGCATGATGACGGCTGGGCTCCCCGCCCGGAAACATCTCCTTCAAGCCGCAACGTAGGTCGTCGTTTTTGACCCATGGGTTCTAAGAAGCGCAAGAATCGACCTCCCGTTCGGCGACTTACGACGGTAACGTTGTACGCGCGGCGCTGCCGCGCAATTAGAGTGCCGGCACATGTACTGAGCGTTGCTGCGTGCAGCAGGACCACCGCTTGCCACACATCTAACGCCCCCTTGAGGAACGCGAGCCATGGACCCAAACCAGTCGAGACCGCGCCACGCGAAGGCCGCGAAGGATTGGCCGCAGCTCAACTTCATTATCTACCACGCAGCATTCCGGCATCTTGGCCCAGGCGTCGACCCTAAGGTCGTCTTTGCTGAGTTCGAACGGACCGGCGGGATCGATTGGGTCAGCGACCTGGCGGAGATCCCGGCGCGCCACGGCGTCAAGAATGTCTATTGCGATATCGGCGGGACGTTCGGTACCACCTGCATCGACCATCCCCGGCTTGCCGCCGCCGTGCTCGGAGTCCTTATCAAGGGCCTTGGTGCCGAGCATGTCACTTGGGGTACCGATTCGATTTGGTTTGGCTCGCCGCAGTGGCAAATCGAAGCCCTGCGCCGGATCGAAATTCCCACGGCCCTGCAAAAGAGATTCGGCTTCACGCCGCTAGGCGCCGCGAACGGACGCGTCAAGGCCGGAATTCTCGGCGCCAACAGCGCCCGTCTCTATGGCATCGAACCGAAGACGGCCTCCACGATGTTTGCGGACGACAACTTCGCCAAGCTCAAGGCCGACTATGAAGCAAACGGCGGGCAGCGGAGCAACCACGCCTACGGGCTGGTCCGTAAGGCGTCGGGCGCGGCCGGCGATCGGCAGTCGTCGTGATGACGCGCCATGCGTCCCCGCAACTGCTGAACAGGAGTACGACATGAAGTCGATCGGGCGCTTAAAGGCGAGCACATTCACCTTGGCAGTGACAGGTTTCTTGTGCGCTCTGGCAGGGTTTGCCGTCGCTGAGACGCGGAATCAGATGTCGGTGCGTCCTTTCGAGCAGGTGAAGTTCGAGCCACAGGATCCGAAGAATCCGGACGGAGCTCAACTGGCAGTCCTCTTAGGTTCGCGCTCGGCCGGGCCGGTCGCCGTGCTGTTGAAGTGGAAGAAGGGAGACATCCCGATGCACTCCCACACCTTCCCGTATCACGCGGTTTTAATGCAGGGCACGGCCAAGCCTGGGCACAAGGCGAAGACGTGAGCGCCGCTCCCGCGCTGCGCCCTGGCAGTTACTGGTACCAGCCGGGCAAGTTGGTGCATACGGACGCATGTCTCGAGGAGGTGTCGGAATGCATGATCTTTGCTTACTCGTTGGGAAAGCAGGACTTCATCCCTGCAACTCGCCGCTAAAGCCGCGGCCTAAGTGTTGGCGCAATCGAGGTCCAAGGATCGACCATGGAAACTGACTTGCACGGTTTTGAGGACTTCATGAAGCGACGCGGGAGAACACCATGAAGCTCGAGCGAATCACGACCCATCCTGATCCATATGAGCCGTTCCTCCTGTCTCAAGGCATTCGGCTCGGAGATCTGCTCTTCATATCCGGGCAAGCCGGCTATGCCGACGACGGCAGCATCGTGAAGGGCGGTTTTCGTGCTCAGGGCGAACAGGCGTTCGCCAACCTTCAGCGCGCCCTGTCCGCAGGGGGCGCCAGCCTGAAATCAGTGGTCAAGGTGACGATTTTCCTGACCGACATGAGTGATTTCAACGAGGTCGTCGAACTTCGCCGCAAATATTTCAGCGCGCCCTATCCGGCCGACACCATCGTCGAGGTTAAGGCGCTCTATACGGCCGAGGCGATGATCGAAATTGAGGCTGTAGCGGTCATGAGCGCCGCCCTGGAGGACGGATGATGGCTCTCGGCTCAGCTTCGCCTGACAAAAATGTCGCGCGGCGGTCATTGTGCGGCACTCGAACTCTCAGATGCGTTTCCTGATTCACGTCGCAATGGCACTCATCTTGGCAGGGTGCGGACCCCCGCCGACTACAGCGCAGAAACCCGCGGCTGCCATCGCTCAGACCCAGCGGCCCGGCCAATTCGAGTCCTTGAGCGCCGCGCCGTCGAACAGCTGGTGGTTCGAGACACCGGACCGGGGGTTTGGTCATATTCGATGCGCAGCGAACACTGAGCGACGCGCGGGCGCTGGTCGTGGGTGACGTGCTGACGCCGCGGCGGGTTTCATTCATGGCAGCTGCCGAAACTGCGGCGTGGTTAAAGCAAATCGCCGTGTTGAGGGCGACCTATGATCCGGGCACGCGTGTGGCTCACGGGCACGGCCCCGAGACAACGCTCAAGGACGCCGCCGACTGGCAAGCGGGTTATCTCACGAAGTTTCGCGAGCTCGTGGCCGCTGCGGTTGATCCCGGGAGTGCCGATGGCGCTTGCGTGGCGAAAGCCGAAGCGAAGGGTATTTTGATCGAAATGCGCCGCACGTACCCGACCACCGATAGTGTGGCGCGGATGCCGCCAGACGATCTCGAAGCGCTCAACATCGAGGGCGTGAGCTACGAACTCTCGGGAAAAGCATGTCCGGGCGTGGAGAACCCAGTTCGGTGAAATTCGAAATAGGTAGTTTTTTCGAGCCGACGCTCCTATGCGCCCGACGTCTTTCTTGTACTTGGTCCGAGCAGGCTCCGCAGGAAATGGCGTTCGAACGCTGATCGCAAACTCGTCGGTCATTGTTCTCGGCAGTCGTGATAGGTGACCTTCGACACCGTGCAACGCCTGACCGGGCGTTTGCCGACATCGCTACGCTCATTCCTTCAGGATCACGAAGATGAATTCTTGTCGCGGTCGCGGGTCTGAAGCCGAATGACCAATCTAGAAACTGTGGTCAGGCGTTTTCCGGTACCGCGCCGACATCTCTCTTTCAATACGCTCGCGAGGAGAAACTCTTGTCCTGGTTCAAACTGTTGACGGTCGTCGCGCTTGCCGCACCTCTAGCGGTCTCCGCTCAACCCGGCCCGAAAACCAACACACCCGCCAAACAAACTGTGCCGAAAGCGACTGCCGCGACATCGTCTACGGCCGACGCGATGATCGCGGCCCCCGATATCAACTGGACGCGACCCGACCCAAGCGCCCCCTGCAGCCTGGCAAAACTGTGGGGCGACTTCCACAAGGGTCAGGCCGGCGTCCTGCAGAGATTGCCCGGTGGCTTCAAGGGGCCTGCGCACGCCCACACATCCGACTACCGCGCCGTCGTCATTTCGGGGACATGGGTTCATGTCGTAACGAAGACTGGCAAGGGCAAGGGCGTCAAGCTGGGCCCTGGCTCCTACTACACGCAGCGCGCGAACGAACTCCACGCGGATGAGTGCGTTTCCGCCGAGCCATGCGTGTTTTTTCGCTTCACCGAGTCAGAGTAAAAGACGTATTCACCGGATGATCCGAAGGCACGATAGCTTTCAATTCAGACGCACTCACGAGGAGTAAGCAGGATGCTTGGTAATTGTCCAATAGAGGTGGTGCTCCTCGCTACCGACCTTAAAGCGTCGCGGGATTTCTATGCGGAGAAGCTCGGCCTCGAAATCATTCGCGAGACCGAGAAAGCCGTCTGGTTCAAGTGCGGTAATGAAGGGCGCCTGTCGTTATCAGCGAGTACGACGGGCACTGCTGATAACAGGACCAGGCGACTTGGCGTGTCGATGATCTTGCGGCGGAGGTCTCCGAACTGCGTTCACGCGGCGTGGAAATCATCGACGTTGACTTGCCAGGAATAAAAACGAAGGACGGGATCGCGGACGTCGGCCACGCATTCGCAGGATGGTTCGTCGACCCCGGCGAGAACTCGCTCTCGATCCTTCAGTACAAGTAAACTTAGGCTGCGATATGTCTCTGCCGCCGCAAGGCAAACGGGTTGTCGTAATCGGCGGCACGAGCGGTTCAAGCAACATGGACGCGCTCTCGGCCTTTGCGTGACGGATTCGACCCAAAGTGCTATGAACGCGGACTCGCCACGCAAATCCGATGCATGAAACAGCCTGACACTGCACGCATGGCATGGCCGGGAGCGAAGGTCGCGCACTGCCTCTATCCGGCATGGGAGGCGCGCGAGTTCACATCGACCTCCGAGCCCGGCTCCATCGGCGTGGCCTTTACCGGGCAGTCGCCGCCGTCGTGCGACACGATGCGTCGAACAGGACCAAGCGCCGAGACGTTCCGGCCGGCAGCGTCGGGCTCTGCGGCGAGGAGCCAATCCACTGGATTCGCGTGCCCAGTGCATCGGACATGGTGGAGGTTACTGCGCATCCCGGTCTGCGGGTCGAAATCGCTGAATCGATGGGCGTTGCCCGTCACGCGCATCTCGGCGACTTGCACAGCTGGTTCGATGTCGCCGTCGTCGCAATCGCAAGCCGGCTGCGCGCCGCGGCGCGAGGATGGTCGGGACTGAGCGACGTTGGGCGCGACGAACTCGTACGGTGTCTTTATGCTCACGTCTATCGATCGAAGTTTGGAGGGCGTTGGCCGTCCAGCCGACCGCGCGCTTGCCGGCGCGTCAGCTTGCAACCGTGGTTGACCTCGTGCGCCAACGTCTGGCTGACGAACTGAGCATCAGCATGCTTGCCGACGCCATCTCACTCAGTCCGTTTCACTTCGCGCGTTCGTTCAAAGCCACGATTGGGCTAGCCCCGCACCGTTTCGTCACCATAATTCGCCTGCAGCGTGCGCAAGAGCTGCTGATTCGCACGCCGATGTCGGTGGCGGACGTCGCCGCCGCGGTCGGGTATTCGAACGTGAGCCACTTTCGCCGCATGTTCCGCAACCAAGTCGGCGAGTTACCCTTCGCGCTGCGACAGCGAAAGCAAATCAATGCTCAAGGCGTTGCGGCAGGCCGGCCGAGCGGCTAGTCAGAGACTCACCCCATGTAGCCCGCTTCTTATCCGCACATTGCATCACCTGGAAACCAACTGGATCATGGAGTAAGGACATCACCAAAGAGCGCACGCGCCTTTATTCGGGCCCGCTCAGCATGTTCGGCGCGAAGGTGCAGATTGCTGTCTTGGAGAAGGGGCTGGATTTCGAACTTGTGATGGTCTCGTTCGACAAGAGCCGCGGTTACGAGCCGAAGCATCCGGAGGTGCTACGGATCAATCCGAAACGACAAGTGCCAGTGCTGATACATGGTGAGTTGGAGATCTTCGATTCGACGCAAATCTTTGAGTATCTGGAGGACCTGCAGCCGGATCCGGCGCTCTGGCCCAAAGGCCCGGTCGGGAGGGCACGAGCCCGCCTCCTCGAGCATGAGTCCGATGAGGTCTACTTCCCTCATGTCATCCGCCAACCTCGCATCAGCTTTGTCCCGGGCCATTTTCGTGGGCACGATGTCGAGGACGGCAAGCCGGTCGACCCGGTCCGGGTGGTCGAGAGCCATGCGATAGGCGACGCGACCGCCGCGATCATGTCCGACGAGCGAAAAGCGCGGAAACCCAAGCCGCTCCATCACAGTCACCATGTCTTGCGCCATGGCGCGCTTCGAATAGCGCGCATGGTCTGGCGCGGAGACCGGGCAGCCGCTCTGCCCATAGCCGCGAAGATCAGCGCAGACAACGGTAAAGTCGTGCGCAAGCAGCGGCGCGACGCGGTGCCACATCAAGTGAGTTTGAGGAAAGCCGTGCAACAGGAGAATCGGCGAGCCCAAACCCAACCGGCGCACGAAGATACTGGTCTCGTCCGTTTGAACAATCTCGGCTTTAAAGTCATTTCATCATTCGGACTTTGCTCCTTCCCGCACCATGAGAGGCAACAAGGCGCAGCGCTCGTTGGTTGCGCAGCGTCGAGCGCCGCTTCTCCTGGTCACCTGGTCACTCGCAACTTGGCGTGGTTCCCTAACGATGTCATGATCGGACTGAAAGGATAAAGCTCGCCACTAGTCCCCGCTTGAACAGTCCGCTCTCCAGTGCCCCCTCCAAGCAGCCGGGCTGGCGAACACCGGCAATCGTGCTCGCCTGTGGCGGCACGATATTGCTGCTCGTGCTCGGCATCCGCCAGAGCTTCGGGCTCTTCCTATTGCCGATCAGCATGGATCGCGGCTGGGGCCGCGAGGTCGTGGCCTTCGCGCTTGCGCTGCAGAATCTAGTGTGGGGTATCGCGCAACCGTTCGCCGGAGCGCTCGCCGATCGCTACGGGGCTACCGGCGTACTGGTGGCGGGAGGACTGCTCTACGTGAGTGGCCTCGTCGTCATGGCGTTGGCGGAGTCGCCGATCGGATTCGGCCTCGGCACCGGGCTGTTGATCGGTCTCGCACAGAGCGGCGCGGGCTTCGGCGTCGTGCTCGGCGTCGTCGGCCGAGCGTTCCCGGCGAACAAGCGTAGCTTGGCGCTCGGCGTGGCCGGCGCTTTGGGCTCATTCGGCCAGTTCGCCATGCTTCCCGGCGCGCAGGCTCTGATCAACGGGTTGGGCTGGGCGGGCGCGCTATTCGGCTTCGCAGCGCTCGCGCTGGCAATCGTGCCGCTCGGCGCAGCGCTAGGGGCCGCCTCCAGCGCGCACACCTCGGCGCGGCTCGTCGACGCGCCCCAGTCGCTCCGCGCGGCACTTGCGAGCGCTGCGCGGCATCCCGGTTTCTGGATGCTCACGGCGAGTGTATTCGTGTGCGGCTTTCAGACCGCATTCATCATGAACCACCTGCCAGCCTATCTGGTCGACAAGGGGCTCGGCGCACGCGAAGGCGTGACTGCGCTCGCGCTGATCGGCCTCTTCAACATCGTCGGGAGCGCGGCGGCCGGCTGGCTGGGTGGGATTTTCCCGAAACGCCTGGTTCTCGCGACAATCTACGCGCTGCGCGCGGCGGGAATTGCGGCCTTCGTGCTTCTGCCGATCTCCGCGTGGTCGCTGTGGATATTCGCCGCAGGTATGGGGATCGCATGGCTCGGGACCATTCCACTCAGCAATGCACTGGTCGCGCAGGTTTTCGGCGTGCGCTACATCGCAACACTCTTCTCCATCGTCTTTCTCGGTCACCAGATCGGGAGCTTCCTCGGCGTCTGGGCAGGCGGCGCGGTATTCGATGCGACCGGCTCTTACGCGGTCGTATGGATCGTAGCCGCCGCGCTCGGGCTCATCGCTGCACTGGTCTGCCTGCCGATCGATGAGGCATCCGTGCAACTGCCCGCCACGAAACAAGCCTAAAGCGGTGACCTGGTGGAAGCGGCGGGATTCGTTTCGACACACGGACCGCCCCGCTGCGCGAGCGGGATGTGCTGTATCGTAATGCTCGCGTACAAATAATAGGAGGACGTATGGCGGAGAAGGATGCCAAGCCGGCAGCGCAGCAAACTGCGCGCAAGAAGGTCACCATCCCGATGCTGGTGGAAAAAATGAGGAAGGGCGAGCCGATCGTGCAACTCGCGGTGTACGACTACGAGACGGCGATCGTGGCCGACCGGGTCGGCATCGACATCCTGTGCGTGTCCGACACCGGGGGCATGGTGCTGTTCGGGCACGAAGATACGACTTCGGTGTCGTTCGAGGAGGTGATGTTCATGGCGCAGGCCGTCAAGCGTGGCTCGAAATTCGGGCTGCGCATGGTGGATATGCCCTACATGAGTTTTCATCTTTCCCCTGAGCAGGCTGTGGAAAACGCCGCTAAGTACGTGTCGCAGGGGGGTGCTGAGGTGATGAAGTGCGAAGGCAACATTCATCACGCGAGGAACATCGAGGCGATCGTCAAGGCGGGCATCCCCGTGCAGGGCCACATCGGCATCACGCCGATGCGCATGCCGCAGCTCGGCGGGTTTATCGCGCAAGGCAAGACCGCGGACCGCGCCAAGGAGCTGATCGACGATGCGCTCGCGATGGTGGACGCCGGGTGCTTCTCGATCATGTGCGAGGTGACCACCTCCGAGGTCTGCGAGTACCTGGCCGAAACGCTGCCGGTTCCGGTGATTTCGCTCGGTGCGGGTAACCGGGCGCACGGCGTGCATATTATCGGCTCGGACCTATTTCATCTCTACGAGAAGCACACGCCGCGGCATTCGAAGATTTACACCGATCTTGTCCCGATTCTCGAGAAGGGACTCGGCGATTACCGCGACGACGTGCGTGCGCGGCGCTATCCCGGTCCCGAGCACACTGTCTTCATGAAGCCCGAGGAGCTCGCGCGCTTCCAGGAGATAGTCGGCTGGAAGAAGAGCTAGCGCTTCCGAGCCAGAGGTAGGCCGGTCCGCGCGGATTGGAACCGGCGCTCGTCTCCGACGTTTTGCTTGCCGCGGTAGCGGTGGCGGTCGGCTTGTTCATCGGCACGGTGGGTGTCGGCGGCGTGCTGATGGTCTCCTACCTTGCGCTATTCGGCGGCTTGGGGATTCACCAGGCGGCTGCGACGTCGCTCTTCACGTTCCTCTTCACCGGCATTCTCGGCACCTGGCTGTTCCAGCGCCGCGGTTCGATCGACTGGCGCATCGCGTTGCCGGTGTGCGCTGGCGCGCTCGTGTTCGGCTACGTCGGCGCCCTGGCCGCAGCGCACATCGAGGCGAGGCCGCTCGCGGTGGTGATCGCGATCATCATCGCCGCCGCCGGCGTCTACATCTTTTTGCCGCCGCGCACGACAGGCGAGCATCGCGATGGACGCGGCTGGCGCGAGCAGTTGCTGCTCTCGGGTGTGGGCGCCGCGTCCGGGTTCGGCTCCGGCCTATCGGGCGCGGGCGGTCCGCTCTTTTCCGTGCCGTTGATGGTCATCCTGCGTTACGTACCGCTCACCGCGGTCGGAACCAGTCAGGTGCTGCAGATCATCGCCGCCGCATCGGGCTCGGTTGGCAATTTCGAGCGCGGGTTCATCGACTGGCGCATCGCAACACTCATCACCGCGTTCGAGCTCGCCGGCGTGCTGCTCGGCGTGCGGCTCGCGCACGCGGTGAGCCAACTCGCGCTGCGCCGGCTCGCGGGCGCGCTGTGCCTCGGGGTGGGCGGACTGCTGCTCGCGCGCTCGCTATGAGAGCCGCAGGGCCGCCCCAAGGCGCTCGCCCCCCCGGAGGGGAGCGGCGCGAAGCGACGCAGGGGGGACACCATACAGCTCCACTCGAACGTAGCTTCCGAGCGCGCGGACTGCTGATCGCCGAGATCGAGCCGGGCGCGTGCGTGCCAGAGGCGTTCTCGGATCCGCGCGCCGAGCACCTGGCGACGCGCAGCGCGGCGGGACTGTTCGACTTTTCGTTCATGGGCGTGGCCGACTTCGCGGGCGAACGCGGATTCGCAGCGCTGCAGCGTCTGCAAACGCGCAACATGGCGCGCCTCGCATCAGGGCGGTTGTGCTACACGCTGCTGCTGCGCGAGGACGGCAGCGTCGTGAGCGACGCGACGCTCTGGCGTCTCGCGGAGGACCGCTATTGGCTATTCACCGGACGTCACAGCGACATCGTGCGGATCTGCGAAGACGCGCAGGCGGCCGACCGCTCGGGCGAGTACGCGGTGCTCGCGCTACAAGGGCCGGCGACGGGCGCAATCCTGGCGCGGCTTGCAGGCGAAAACTGCGTGCGCGCTCTCCGCTACTTCCGCTTCGCGCAGGTGCGCGTTGCCGGCCTCGTGGCGACGGTAGGCCGGCTGGGGTACAGCGGCGAGCTCGGCTACGAGCTGATCGTTCCTATCGAAGATGGCCTCACGCTGTGGCACGCCCTGTTCGAGGCGGGGCGCGACATTGGCCTGCGGGAATGCGGCTTCATTGCGGCCGACAGCCTGCGCATCGAATCCGGGTACGTGCTTTTCGGGCGCGAGATCGACGGCCGCGCGGATCCATTCGAGCTCGGCCTCGAGCGTTTCGTCGAATTGGGCGAGCGCGATTTCCGCGGCGCGCAGGCGCTTGTGAAGCGGCGTTACGACGCACCGACGCGCAGACTCTGCGGCCTTGAGGTCCGCGACGGCGCGCCGATGCCGCGCGCCCGCACAGAACTCCCGCGCGCGCACATCACGAGCGAGTGCCATTCCCCTGTGTTCGATCGACGCGTAGCACTCGGCTTTGTCAGCGCTGACGCATCGCGTCCGGGCACGCTGGTCGCGATCGGCAACGAGCAGCGCGCACAGGTGACGCGCCTGCCGTTTTACGATCCCTGCAGGCGGCTGCCGCGCGCTGCGCCGCTCTAGTCGGCAAAGCGCCTGCCGGTGCGGCAGTGGGCGCGGGGTTTTCGGTGG
>Ga0136617_10002182_pt1 | contig 17495 bp, 16 predicted proteins | sample AntDrymUQ3222106_2_FD_129672 | JGI IMG/M metagenome (GOLD analysis project Ga0136617, IMG submission 129672) | Polar desert sand microbial communities from Dry Valleys, Antarctica - metaG UQ322 (21.06) | ecosystem: Environmental > Terrestrial > Soil > Desert | place: Antarctica: Dry Valley... | reverse complement strand
TCTTCATAGCTCGGCCGCTCCCCGCTGACATCCGATCCCACCACGGATACAAGATTCCCTGCAAAACCACGTAATCCTGCTCACAACACCGCAGCGGCCAACGCCGACCTGAACAGTTACACGACGAAGACGCACCGGATGGCGGTCCTCGGGGCGTCCTGCCTCAAGGTCAGCATCGACGGCGTAGAACTCATGATCGACCCATTTCTTGTTCAGTGTCGTGAACAGCTTCAGATCCGAGGCATCAGGAGGTAGCGAGACCGGCTCACGAGCGAGGAGATCTCCCTGCGTGCCCCCGGCCAGCTGCTCGACCGAAGCCTCCACGCCATCGATCGCCAGCGCCCGGATCTGCTGCCACGACTGTGGGCCGGATCGATCAGGTGATTCTATGGGTCTTCTCCCCGTACATGGGGCGCGACGCTAGCTGCCACCGCAACCGTGACGCAACGACGGATTCACGCGCGGGTCCAGTTCGCACACGGAAAAGGCTGCCGTGACCGGCGCGATGCCGAGAAGCTGAGCACAAACACATCTGGCTGCGACCGTAGCACGCCTTAAGCCGTCCGATCGAGAGGCGGCTGTGAGCAGCCGCGCCCCGGCTTGCCCGCGCTCGACCTCAGATCGCGAATGCCTGAATGCCGAGACGCACAGGGTATTGAGGTAGCCAGTCATCGAATATCGGCTCCTCCGGGCAGTCGCCATCCGCCTCGCTGCCGCGCCGCCGTGGCGCACCAGGTCGCACAGCTCGCCATTGGCGGCCGGTTACTCCTCGTCGATCGCCCGCAGGTCGCACCCGTGGGTGAAGCCTGGGTCCTCCAGGATCCGCACGGCGCGCACGAGCTCGGCGCGCTGCGCGCGCCGGCGCGGTTGAAGCTCGCGCTGCTTGGCCCACCGGGCGAGCTGGCGATGCGCGGCGAACTTCAGCGCCCGCATCTGGCCGGGAGACAGGCGACGGGGCGCTTCGCTCATGGCGCCAGCTCACGCACGGCGAACTCGATCTCGCGCAACTCCCCGCGCCGCAGCTGCGGCGGCTGCAGGCGGCCGACCACGCGCTGGCGCCCGCGGCGAGGATCGTCGACGACGAGCTCGATCGGCGCCAGGGTTTCGGCCACGCGCCTGGCAGCCGCACCGCGGCGGCGCACCAGCTCGCGCAGCTCGCCGTACAGCCCGGCATCCAGACGCTCCTGGAACCGGGCGACGACGTAGCGCCGCTCGTGTCGCGCCAAGCCGAGCCGCTCGTCGCGTCCAATCGTGATGTGCACCCGGGCGCACACCAGCTGCTCTCCGCGATACGCGCGCCCCCAGGCGTACTGCTGCTCGCTTAGCATCGCTCTCCCCTGTTGTCCGGTCGACGTGGCACGCGAGCTTTCCGCTTCGCTCGGGGACGCCTCTACCGCCCCGACGGATTCCTTCAGGACGTCCTTGGCTCCCGAAACGTCCCTGGCCGCGCGAGCGAGTGCGCGTCTACACGACAGGAGAACAGCCGGCGAGCCGCCCCTCGGTGCGAGCTACCGCGGCCCGGAGCGTGTCGGCCGCGGCGTCGATGGCCTGAGCAACCAGGCTGGAAGGTCCGTACCTGCGCTCGATGTCGGCCAGGCGGCTGGCAACACTGATCGACGCGCCGTCGGGCCCGGTCGTCAGATCGCAGTAGGTCAAGGCGTCTGCAACCGGTGAACTTTCCTCGGCAAACCGGGCGAGGGGATCGACCAGGCCGCGAACCGCCGCCTCGTAGCGGGCGCCGGAGTGATGGGCAACGAGGCGGGCGAGTCGCTCACGCTGTCGCTCACGCAGCCAGATCGCGCCGTCGAGCGGGTGAAAGCCCGTTCTGGCCAGGTCGGGCGCGTAGCCGATGTCGTGCAGATAGGCGGCCGCCAGGAGCGTCGGGCGATCCTCGATCGCGACCACCACGGCGATCGCTCTCGCCCGCCGAGCGACCGCCTGCGTGTGCGCCCACCGAGAACCCAGCGGACCAAGACGGTGTTCCGCTTCGCTGGCCGACCAGACCACGACATCCATCGGACGAGCCTACGCCCGCGCACCTCATGCCCGCTCGCTTCAGCCGATGTAGGGCGTCACGCGGTGCTCCAGGACGTGCGCGACGCGCTGGCGCATCGACGGATGCATTGCGTAGCCGTCGATGTCCTCGGGCGCGACCCAGCGTACGTCCGACGACTCGCTGCTAGGCGTTGTGTGACCGCCGGTAGTGCGCGCGGCGAAGACGAACGAGCACTCCTGGCGGACCTCGCCGTTACTCGTATAGAGGATCACGTGCCGCGGATCCGTGTAGATGCCGACGAGCCGGGTGATCTCGCAGTCGATCCCGGTTTCCTCCTTCGTCTCGCGCACGGCCGCCTGCGACATCGTCTCTCCGAAGTCCATCGCACCGCCCGGCAGCGCCCAGTTGTCGTTATCCGTGCGCCGCATGAGCAGCAGCCGACCATCCTCGTCGCTGACTGCAACGTTGACCGAGGGCACCAGGCTGTTAATCGCGGGCGCGTCGGGGTCGTCGTGGTAGTCGATGCGGCGACCCATCCTCAGACCGCCGCCGCTCGTTCCGTGTACTCCGCGGTCATTGGCACGCCCCGCCCCCAGACGCGCTCGAAGCTCGCCATGTAATGGTCGAACAGCTGGCCGCCGGCGATCCGGCGCAGATGCAGCACTGGCGACTGCGGAGCCCCAACACCGTAAGCATGAGCGTTGACCAGCAGCTCATCGTCGAAGCGGTAGATCGAGTTGTACAGCGTCGTCCCGTGCGATCTGGCCTCGACCCCAGCAACGTCGAACACGGGTCGCATAGAGCAGACCGCCAGCCGAATGCGTGCCGCCATGCCGTCGCCAATACCCTCATCGCTGCCGCGCAGCGCCACCTCGTCGCAACCCGGATCGCCGTAAAGCAGCCGCACCTGGACGCCTTGCTCGCCCTTGCGGCGCAGCAGCGCCGGCAGGTCCGCGCGGCCGTCCGGAAGGAACAGACCCGCGTATACGAGGACGTCGATCTCCGTGCGCGCCGACTCCAACAGGTCGTACCACGTGTCGGCTGGGACCGCGCCCCGCGTCGGATAGATCGCGATCAGCTCGGCTTCCGTGGCCACCCGGCCGCGCCGCCCGTGGACGAGCTGCGGCCACAGCACGAACTCATCGACGCCGACCATCTGTGCCACGTGCGCCCGATTTGCGGGATGCGGCAGCCGGTCCTTCGTGATCCAGCGCTCGACCGTCTTGGCATCGACGCCGACATGGCGCGCGAGATCGTCCAGCTGCAAACCCGCCTCGTGGATCGCTCGCCGCAGCCGCTCGTTCGGCATCTGGAGAACGTACCGGACGTCCCGACGTCCCGTAGGTCGATCACACGCGCCGTGGACTCGACCTCGCCGGTCATCGCCATTGCCAGGCATGTGCCCGCAGGCGGCAGATCGGGCGCTCAGTGCAAGTGACGCCCGCTGATGACTTCGCGTCAGGCGGACTCTCCGGTGCCTGCCGCTTCGTCAAGCAGCGCGAGCACGGCGTCCGCGTGCTCGGGCCCGATCGCGTTGCCCAGAGCCCGTAGCAACACGTCATCACCGACCCGCGCGCGACGCTCACTCAGTCGCTGTACGTCGAAGGCAACCTCTGCGACGCCGACGCTGGCTCGGATGAGGAGCGCTTGGCCGTGCAGCTCGATCGATCGCTCGATGTCCCCGCCGACGGCCGCGAGGACGCCCAGCCGGCTCATGCTAATGGCCATGCCGACCTGGTTTCCCAGCCGCTTGTCGATCTCCAGGGAACGGTGACAGAACGCCTCCGCCTCCCGCGGATCTCCGCGGGCCTCAGCGAGGATCCCGAGGTGGTGGTAACCGGTGGCCATCCCGTCCTGGTTGCCCAGCCGCTCGTAGATCTCCAGAGAGCGGCGACACAGCCCCTCGGCCTCCCGCAGATCCCCACGAGCCCGCGCGAGGACCCCCAGCACGTGGTAGCTGCTGGCCATCCCGTCCTGATTTCCCAACCGCTCGTCGATCGCTAGGGAGCGGCGACACAGCTCCTCGGCTCCCCCCAGATCCCCACCTTCCCGCGCCAATATCCCGAGCTGGTAGTAGCCGACGGCCATCCCGGCCTGATTTCCCAGCCGCTCGCTGATCTCCACGGAGTGGCGACACAGCCCCTCGGCCTCCACCAGATCCCCACGAGTCTGCGCGAGCACCCCCAGCATGTGGTAGCTCATGGCCATCCCGGCCTGATTCTCCAACCGCTCGCTCATCTCCACGGAGCGACGAAACAGCACCTCGGCCTCCCGCAGATCTCCGCGGGCCCGAGCGAGGATCCCGAGCTGGTAGTAGCTGCTGGCCATCCCGGCCGGGTTCCCCAGCCGCTCGTAGATCTCCAGGGAGCGACGACACAGCGCCTCGGCCTCCACCAGATCCCCACGAGCGTACGCGACGAGCCCAAGCTGGTGGATCCACGCGGCAGCTAGGCCGCTGGCGGGCGCCAGATGCGTGAGAGTGTCGTGGATGAGCGCAGCCTCCTGATCCCACGCCCCCCAGTTGTGCAGCTGTGCGCACGCAGCCTCCGTCACCGTCGTGGCCTGTTCGGGCTGGTGTGCGGCGAGCAGGTGGTGGCGCGCCTCGAGCGAGTCGTGCACGTCGGCGTGGCGGTCCTGCGGCCAGACCGCCACACGCCATTGCCAATACTTGGCCGAGCACAGGTGCGCGGCGACGACGTCCCGGTCGTGTCCCGTCTGACGACGGCGACGCTCAAGCTCGCTTGCTGTCCAGCGCTGTACGAACACGCGCGCTTCAGGCTGGCCGTCATCGACTTCGCCGGTGGACAGCAGCGTTGACGCGACGCATGCCGCCACTATCTCGTCCAGCCGCTCGGGCGTCCGCCGCGGCGGCGCGGGCATGCGTTGCAACTCCTCGAACTGGGGCTCCAACTCTGCGTGCACATCTTCGGGAAGCTCCTCTGGATCAACCGGCACGTCGGTCGGGATGCCGGCCGCCTGCAGCCGCGCGACGATGCGCTGCGTCGCGCCGTCGCGATCAGGGACGAACGCCGCGCTGTCGTCGTGCTCGCCGACCTGGAACAGCAAGGCGTTGACGTCGACGGGCTCGCGGTACACCGACGCGCCGATCAACAGCGCCTGCGCGCCGGGCGTGGTCGCCAGCGATCTGAACAGCTCGTCGAGCAGAACGTCGTCGGCCGCGAGCGTCGCGACCTGCGCGATCGCGTCGTCAAGGCGCCACTTCGCCTCGAGCAGCGCGTCGACGTCGCCCGCGGGAAGCTGCTTGTTCAGCGCGGCGGTCAGGCGCGCGGTGATGTCCGCGTAGCGCCCCTTGCCCTGGGACAGCAGCGCATCGAGGTACTCCAGCGCGCGTGGGTGCCCGCCGATCATCCGCCAGACCTGCTCGATCTGAGCGTCGTCGAGCGTTCGGTCCAGGGCGGGCAGCGACCACACGAGCTTGTGGGTCTCGGCTGCCGTCAGCGCCCCAACCGCCTTGAACAGCAGCTGCTCGTGCGCCTCGTCAGGCAGCGCGAACTCGTAGCGCGAGGTGACCAGCAGCCGCCACGCGCCGGGATCGTGCACCAGCGCGGCCAGCAGCGCGGCGAGCGTGGGCTCGCGGACGCTCGCGCCGTCCGCGCCGCGGGCGAGGTTGTCCTCGAAGTTGTCGAGCACGACCAGCAGCGGCACGGTCGCGAGCCCATGCTCGCGCAGGAGCGCCAGGCGATCGGCCCACGCAAGGTCGCTGCGGGCCGCCCCGTCAAGCGCCGTCGCACGTTCTCCCTCGAGCTGCCTCTTGACGATGAGGTGGCGTCGCAGCGCGCCGGAGATCGCGCCGAGCACCCCGTCGATCGTCAGCTCGCCTTCCAAGACGACCTGGACCATGTCCGGCTTGCGCTCGAGCACGCGGCTGGCAAGCTCGGCGGCAAGCGTCGTCTTGCCGATCCCGCCGATGCCATGCAAGACAAGCCCGCTGCTCGAGTGCGCGAGCAGCTCGACGGGCCAGCGGCGCTGCTCGCTGCGGCGCCCCACGAACGCGCCGACCGCGCGCGCCGCGATCTTGCCGATCGCAAACCTCGGCGGTGGTGGCGGTGGCGGTTCGATGATCGCCGGATCGAACACCGCGACCGAACCGGCGCCCGCGAGCACGCTGAGCACCGACCACTCGCCCAGCGCGCCGACGATCCGCTCCCGCTCCGTCTCGGCCGCGTCGAGGTCGCGCTGCACGACGCGTCGCCCATCACAGACCGCCGTCACGGGATCCGGAATCGCCGCGTCCGCAATGCGCTCGTAGACGCGCGCGAAGACCCTCGTGGCGTAGATGTCGGTGACCGACGTCTCGGTCGCGATCACGACCGACGCCCCGCGCTGCAGCAGCCGGCTCGCGAACGACGGCGCGCCCGAGGCGCTCGCGACGTTCGTGTGACACGCGGCGATCGCGATCACCGCCGGCATCTTGCCGGGCGGGATCGCCTCGTCGACGAACGTGTCGGCGTCCAGCTCGCGGGCGCTCCCGTCCTCGTTCTCGAGCACGAGGCCGCCGGGCTTGCCGTGGCCCGACAGATGCAGCACGTGCACCGGCTCGCGCTCGAGCGCGGAGCGGATCTGAGCGGTCGTTGCGAAGGCCACAACCCGCACGTGCGCGTCACCGCGGCGCGCCGACCGTGCGGCCGCCAGCACGTTGCGCAGCTCTCGTTCGTACTGCCCCGCCGCCAAGCTCAGGGGATGCGATCGCCATTAGGATCCGCAGGGGCGCCGCGACCGGCGCCGGCGCCGCCCCGCCCACGCGGCGATAGACGTTGACCAGCGGATCGAGCGCCAGCGCCCCACCGGTGCGCGGATCGGGCAGCGCCTCCCACGGAAGCCACGCCAGCTCGCCGGCGCAGGCGATCCCCAGCCGCACCGACTGATGCGCGCGCTTGGCACGATCGAGCCACTCGCCCAGCGCACCCGCGACCTTCGCCGGCAAGAACGACTCGCCGAGCAACCGGCCGGCGCGATCCATCGCGACCTCGCCCGGCGCGTCACGGACATCGCTCGCCGGCTCCCGTGACGAGCCCGCCCGCGCTCGCGCGCGGCGCACCTCGTCGATCGCACCCGCAAGGCCAGGGCTGATGCCGGCATGCTCACCCGAGACGTCCACCCGGCGCCCGACAACCACACCCGCCGCTCGTCGACGCGCAGCACGACCTCCAGCGCGTCGGCCAACCCGGCACGCTCGAGCTCGGGCGCCGCGAGATCCGCGCACAACGCCTCGACGCGCTCGCAGCGCGCGACCCACACCGAGTCGCGCAACCAGCCATCGGTGCTGTTGTACCGGCCCGACACGACCCCGACGACGACGTCATCTGCCTGCCGGCGCACAGGGGCACCGCTCATCCCGCGCAGCACATCCGGGCACCGCGCGCGCCCCAGCGCCAGCTGATCGTCACGCGTCGTCCCGCCCGCCCACGTCCCCGGCGCATCCATGTACCGATGCTCGTGCTCGGGATCGTCGAGCCGCGACACGCCCGTCACGACGACCGGCTCGCTTATCGTCACCTCGTCGGTGGCAGCCAACCCGACCACGCAGCGATCCAGCGGCTCGCCGAGCCGCACGACCGCCAGATCCGCGAGCGGGTCGAACGCGATGACCTTACCGTCACGCCGCTTTCCGCCACCCAGCGGATCGACTCCGACCACGGCGCAGACCTCGCCGGCGCCGATGTCGTCGAGCACATGCCACGCCGTGACGACGACTCCCGCCGAGACCTGGAAGCACGTTCCGGCGCCCTCACCCCCAACGTCCAGAACCCGTCCCAGGTAGCCGGGCATGCGCGGATCGCGCGCCGCCTCGCTCACGCAGCCGACCGCTCGTACGACAGCTTCACACGAAGCGTCGCCTCGCCCGACACGCCACCGATGATCACGTTGCCTTTGGCGGAGATCATCAACCCGAACTCGACCTCCACACCGTCGGGCCGTGCGCCGCGCTCAGCCGCCGCGCCGATCATCTGCGCGGTCGACGCCGCGATCTCCACGATCGCCTGCCACGCCTGGTCGAACGCGTCCACGACCCGCTCGCCCGCGCCGGATACCGCCGACGTCGGCTCCGTGCCCGCGACCGGCACGGTCTGCACCAACACCTCCACGTCCCCCACGCGGACCGGCATCGTCCTGACGCTCACTGCCCACCTCCAGTGATCCTCACCCAACCATCGTCGCACCCCCTGTCAAGCGGTACGTGCGACTTCTCGCCCCACTACGCTCGCACCATGCTGCCCGCGCCGCTGACCCGCGCCGCCGGCCCGAGACCGTCGCTCGTCCTGCCCGCGCTGGCCGCCGCCGCGGCGCTGGCGGGGACGCTGGCCGCCGTCGCGCCGCCGAAGCTCGTGCTGGCCGCCGCGCTCGCGCTCGCCGTCGTCCTCGCCGTCGCGCTGCACCCGCCGGTGGCGGCCTACCTGCTGCTGGCCACCACGCCGCTGCTCGCAGGCCTGGACCGCGGGCTCGTCCTGCCGCTCCTGCGCCCGCACGAGGCCGTGGCGGTGCTCGTCGCCGCCGGGCTCGTCGCCCACCTCCTGCTGCGCGCGGCGGCGCGCGAGCCAGCGTTGCTGCGCCTGTCCTTCGGCCGCGTCGACGTCGCGATCCTCCTGCTCGCCGTCACCGGCTCGGTGCTGCCGCTCGTCGACATGGCGCTGCGCGGCCGCGCGATCGTGCAGGACGACCTCCTCTACGCGCTGCAGGTGTGGAAGTACTACGCGGTCTTCGTCATCGTCCGCTCGTGCATTCGCACCCCGGCCCAGGTGCGCCGCTGCCTGTGGCTGGCCCTGCTTGCCGCCGCGGTCGTCGCGCTGGTCGCGATCGCGCAGGTCGTCGGCGCGCCGGGCATCGGGTCGGTCACGCGCCACTACGAGCCCGAGGCTGTCAACCGGCCCCAGCTCGAGCGCGGGACCTCGACGCTGGCCTCCTCGATCGCCGTCGGCGACGTCATGGTCTTCAGCCTCGCGATCGCGGCCGGGCTGCTGCTGCGCGGCGATCGCCGGCAGCTGCTGCTCGGCGCGCTCGGCCTGCTGCTCGTGTTCGGCACGGTGGCCACCGGACAGTTCTCGGCGATCATCGCCATGGTCGTCGGCCTGCTCGCCTTCGGCTGGCTCACCGGCCGCCTGAGCCGCTCGATCCTCACGCTGACCCCGGTGGCCGGGGTCGCCGCGCTGCTGCTGCGCCCGGTCATCGAGGCGCGGCTGAGCGGCTTCCACGGCGGCAAGACGCTGCCGGCGAGCTGGCAGGTGCGACTGGACAACGTCACGACGCATTTCTGGCCGGTGCTCCAGGACGACCTCAACTGGCTGACCGGCGTGCGCCCGCTGGCGCGGATCGCGGGGCCGCGCTTCTCGGGCATAGACTTCATCTGGATCGAGAGCGGCTACGTGTGGCTGCTGTGGACCGGAGGCGTCGCGTTCGCGCTCGCCTTCGCGTGGTACGCGGCGGTGGCGCTGCGGACCGTGGCGCGCATCGCGCGCCGGCGCGCCGACGCGGTGGGGATCGCCGCCACGGCGAGCTTCACGGCGCTCGTGGTGACGGTCGTGCTCATGGCGCTGGACCCCCACGTCACCCTGCGCGGATCGGCCGACCTCAGCTTCGCGCTGCTGGCCCTGGCGCTGACCGGCTCACGCGCCGGGCCGGCCGGCGAGCCGTGACACGTCGACGTCCGGGCCCGCGAACAGGAAGTCGGCCACGTAGCCGCCGGGCATGCCGTACTCGGCCACGCCCGGACGCAGGTGGGCGAGCTGGTCGCGCTCGACGTCGAACTCGGCCAGCGGGGCCAGGCCGCGCGGGCCGAAGAACCAGCCCTCGTAGCCAAGGCCGCTCAGGTACGCGAACGTCGCCTCGATCGGTGTGGCCTGGTGGCGCTGTTCGATCTCGACGAGCAGCGTGGGGCGCTCCGCGCGCAGCGTCCGCTCGGCGCCGCGCAGCAGCTCGAGCTCGAAGCCCTCGACGTCGCACTTGACGAGCGATGGCGGGCGCCGGCCGGCCAGCGCCGCATCCAGCGTGGTCACGGGGACGGCGATCACCTCGTGCTCGACGCCGGGAGCCGGCGCGCCGAGGCTGGCCAGCGCGGTCACCGGGCGGCCGCCGACGACGGGCACGTGCAGCTGCGCGCTGCCCGCGGCGCTCGACAGCGCCGTGGCGTGGACCGCGAGCTGCGGGCGGCGTCGCGCGAGGGCCTGCAGCGTGCGCGCGTGGCCGGGGTGCGGCTCGAACGCGTCGACCTGCCCCGCGCGGCCGACGAGGTGCGCGAGCCGCGCCGCGTACAGGCCCCAGTTGGCCCCCGCGTCGACGACCGCGTCGCCGGGGCCGACGAGCGCGTCGACCGCGGCGAGCGCGTGCCCGTCCTGGCGACGCTTGATCGCCCAGGTGAGGCCGGCCGTAAGCCCCGGCGCGGCGCGGCGCAGCCGGCGCTGGAGCGCGTGGGCGGTCTTCAGAACCCGGCTTGGGCCCACGGCCGGCCGGCCAGACGCGTCTTGACGTTGGCCTGGTAGGTCTGCGAGCCCGCGCCCCACGGCGACGGGTTGTACCAGGCGCCGACGGCATTCCAACCCTGGCCGGACGCGTAGCCGGCGCCGCACCAGTCGCACAGGCCGTCGTAGTAGTAGCGCACGACGGCGCCCCAGTAGTCGGCATTGAACGCCGTGGACTTCCAGCGCAGCGGGTCGGTGCCCGGGTGCAGGCCCTGGGGCGTCCACTTGATCTGCATGATGCCCAGCGACTGGTACACGTTGCTCGTCGTGCCCACGCGCGAGTAGGCGGGATAGCTCAGCGGGTCGATGACCCTCTTGAGGTCGCCGAGCTGGGACACGTCCCATGTCGACTCGTTTGCGGCCACCGAGCGCACAACGTCCTCGGGGATGCCCCACTTGTGGGCCACCCACTGCAGGATCTCGTCGGTCGTGCCGAGGAAGCCGCCTGTCACGCGCGCGGTGAGACGGTTGTACATCAGCGCGGTGCGGTTGTACTTGTCACGCTGGCCGTTGCGAAACGTGTTCAGCTCTGCCGCGGTCGGCCGGTAGGCGTTCTCGTCGGCGCCGCCGGGGCGCGTCTCGGGGGCAGGGCTGACGAGGGCCGCGGCCTGGGCGTCGGACAGCGGGGCCGCGCCCGCGGCGCGCCAGCCGGTGATCGCGCCCGGCGCCGGCGCCGGGGTGGGCGCGGAGGCGGGCGCCGGGATCGCGACGGACGGGGCCGCCGGCACGGGCAGGGGCGCCGGCACGGGCGCGGCCGCCGGGACGGGCGGGGGCGCCGGGGTCGTCATGGGAGCGGGCGTGGTCGGCGTCGTCGGCTTCGCGGGGCGGCGCTTGGCCTTGCGGGCCGCGTGTGCCTTCTGGTGCGCCGATGCGCGCTTGACGCACGCGCGCTTGGCCTTGCCGTGCCTGGCGGCGCAGGCGATGGTGTGGGCGTCTGCCGGGGCCGGAGCGCCGGCGGAGACCGCGCCGGCGAGGAGCAGGCAGAGCAGGAGGGCGATGGGGAGGAAGCGGAAGGGGATCACCCTTCACACCTCGTCCGGCGCGACCGCGGCCCCGCACGGCCACGGCGCAAGACGGACGTTCGTTCGTCGAGGTGCGTCCGCGCTCGAACTGGACGGACCGCCGATGCGGCGGCCTCAGCGGGCCGCCGCCATCACTGGTGGACGCGTCCGGAGGACGTCGGGGTTCCGCGCCTGACGGCCACCGTCCCCGATCATGTCATCGCAGGGGCAACGCGGGCGGCCTTGGCGCGACGCGACCGCCCGTCGGGGCAACGAACGCGCGCGTCGTGTCGCCGGAAGCGCGCCATGTGCCACCCGGCACGACACGACCGCCCACGAGGGCGACAAACGCGCGCGTCGTGTCGCCGCAGGCGCGCTACAGGCCACCGGGCACGACACGACCGCCCGCGAGGACGATAACGCGCGTCGTGTCGCGGCCGGGCATCCGGCAAACCCGGCGCAGATCCGGCCACACCGCTACTCCAGCGGCGGGCTCAGCACGGCCGGCTCGAAGAGCAGCGCCCGCGCGCCGCCGGCGCGGGTCGCCGCGTGCATCGCCGTCGCGGCGCGCTGCCAGACGGTATCGGCCTCCTTCGCCCCGGCGCCGAAGACTGCGGCGCCGATGCTGGCGGTGACCGGCGTCCCGATCCGCTCCGCCGAGTCGGCCTGCGCCTGCTCCAGACGCTCGAGCAGGTCCTCCGCGAGCCCCATGAGGCTTGCGGCATCTCCGTGCGGCACGAGCACCGCGAACTCGTCCGCGCCGACGCGGGCGGCGAAGTCGCTGCGCCGGACGCGCGACTCGAGCGCGCTCGCGAAGCGGCGTAGGACGTCGTCGCCGCCGCCGCGCCCGAGCGCGGCGTTGATGGCGTCCAGACCGTCGACGTCGATCATGAGCACGCCGCCGTCCGTGCCGTAGCGCTCGGCGCGCGCGGCGTGGCGCCGCAGCTCACGGGCGAAGCCGGCGCGGTTGAGCAGGAGCGTCAGCTCGTCGCGATCGGTGAGCGTCCGCAGACGCTCCTCCTCGCGGCGGCGCTCGGTGATGTCCTGCAGCTGGACGAGCAGATGCTGCGGCCGGCCGGCGCTGTCGCGGATGACCGCCACGTGGACCGAGGCCGGGATCTCGTGGCCGTCGGCGTGGAGCAGGCGCTTCTCGGTGACGTGGACCGTCGTCGCCCCCTCGGCGAGCGCCTGCAGTCCCGCGACGCTGGACTCGATCTCGTCCGGATGCAGGAGCGACGTCAGCGTCGCCCGGCGCAGCTGGCTGAGGCGCGTGCCCGTGAGCTCGGCGAGCGCGAGGTTCGCCGACCAGAAGCGCCCGTCGAGCCCGGCGATCCCCATCCCGACCGGCGCATGGTCGAAGGCGACGCGGAAGCGCTCCTCCGCCTCGAGCGACGCCCGCTGCGCCAGCCGCTGCTCGGTGACGTCGCGGATCATCATGATCGCGCCGCGAGCACCGCTGGACGCCGCGATCGGCTGCCCGGCGAGGACGAGCCAGCGGCGCTCGCCGGCCGGATCGCCCGCGAGGTACTCCTCGTCGGCGACGGCTTCTCCGCGCAGCGCGCGCTGCAGCGGGAGGTCCTCTCTGGCGACGGGCTCACCGGAGGCCGCCAGGTGCAGCTGACCGCGGTCGGCGAGGTCCCCGAGCGCGAGCGACTCGTCCTCGACGTAGCGCCGCGCCGCGGCGTTGACGATCCGCAGCTCGTCGCGCTCGTCGGAGGCGATCACCCCCTCGGCGAGGTTCTCCAGGACGGCTGCGATGAACCGGCGCTCGGCTTCGACCTCGTCGCCGCCGCGGTCGCTGTGCGCCGAGTGCTCGGCCCAGACGATCTCCCGCCGTACGACTCGCGCCAGCTCCTGCAGGATCTCGAGCTCCTCCTCCGACCACGTCCGCGACCTGCGATCGGCGATGCTCAGCGCGCCCACCGCGCGCCCGGAGGCGGTCGTCAGCGGCATCCCCGCATAGGCGACGATGCCGAGCTCGGCGATCGCGAGACTGTCGCGCAGGACCGGATCGGCACGCGCGTCGGCGACGACCAGCGGCGCGGCGTTGGCGACCGCGTAGCGGGCGAGCGAGTGCGTCAGCGGCCATTCGCGGCGCGCGGCGAACGGCTGCGGCACGCCCACCTGCGCGGTGAGGAACTCGCGATCGACATCGACGAGCGAGATGAGCGCGATCGGAGCGTGCAGGAGCTTCGCGGCGAGGCGGGCCAGCCGGTCGCAGCTCTCGTCGGGCGGGCTGTCGAGCAGGCCGGTCGCCTGCAGTGCCTGACGACGATCCCGCCCGTCGTCCGCATCGCCGACCACCGCGGCCCGCTCGGTGACGCGTGCCGGGAGCACGACGCGGACCGTCGTGCCCTCGCCGGGTGCCGAGCTGACGTGGAGCTGCCCCCCGGCGGCGTGGACGCGGTGGCGCGTGGACGCCAGGCCGACGTGTCCGGCGGCGAGCGCCTGCTCGGTGCGCTCGGCGACGACCATGCCCAGCCCGTCGTCGGTGACCGTCAGCACGATCGCCTCCGCCGTGCGCTCGAGGCGGACCTCGAGGCGGCCGGCCGCCGCGTGCTTGACGGCGTTGGTGACGAGCTCGCGCGCGGCGGCGTAGAGCAGCGCGTCGTGCGGACCGAGGGCGTCCGGATCGACCTGCAGCTCGACGTCGAGGCTCGCCCGGCGCGCGGCGCGGTCGAGCTCGACGTGCAGCGCGACGCCCAGCCCGCGGTCGGCGAGCGCGGTCGGATGCAGGCCGAGGACCGTCTCGCGCAGCGCACGCACGGCGTCCGTCAGCGCCTCGTCGGCGTACTCGAGCGACTGCAGGTAGCCGGCGCGCGCCTCGCGGACATCCTGCTGGGCGGCGAGCAACGACTGCAGCGTGTCGTCGTGGAGCCGCTCGCCGATGCGCGCCCGCTCGCGCTCCTCGGCGTCGAGGGCCTCGTGCAGGAGCGCCGCGCGGTCGACGGCGAGCTCCTGGACCTGGCGCGTGCGGCGCTGGATGGCCCGCGCCAGCGCGACGCCGATCGCACCGACGACGAGCAGCGCGGCGAGCGTCTCGACGAACGCGGTGTCGGCCGCGCGCGTCCCGAGCGAGGAGGCCGAGACCGCGACGAAGCCGGCGCCCGCGAACGTCGTCAGCAGCGCGATCATTCGCGCCGAGTGGGCCAGCCCCATGGCGACCGGGTAGATGACGAGCGCCAGCCGGGCCTCCGACGCCGGGCCGCCGCTGAATGCTATGAGTCCGAGGATGAACGCGACGTCGGTCAGCGCGATCGCCACGCTGGGCAGGCCGCGCAGCCCGCGCGCGGCGAGCACGACACAGCCGACCGCGAGCGTGACGAGGAAGCCCGTCTCATAGGCGGCGGGGCCGAGCAGGACCGCGAGCGCCACGACGATCGCGGCACCGATGCGCAGCGCGGCGGAGGCCTGCGCCGAGGTAAGTCGTGTCCCCGTACCGTTCAGCCGTTCCATGGCCTCGAGCTCCATCCTGGTGCCGGTTCTCCGAAGCACGCAGCGTAGTCGGTCCGGCGGCGAGCGGACGCGGCTGGGCGGGGTCGTGCGACCGGCCGAATACGAGATCGTCTGTTTTTCGTGCGGCAAGGGTATGGATTAAGCGGCGCGATCCGTCATCCTTGACACCATGAGCCCCCCGAACGTCTCCCCAGCGGCCGTTCCAAAGGGCGGCACGCGAGCCGTGACGGTCATCCTTGCCGACGACAGCGACGTCTACCGGCGCGGCATGCGGCGGGCGATCGAGGCCGACGAGCGGCTGGCGCTCGTCGCCGAGGTCGCCGACGGAGCGGCGGCGCTCGAGGCGATCCGCGAGCACCAGCCCGACGTCGCGCTGCTCGACTTCCAGATGCCGGCGCTCGACGGCGTCGAGGTCTGCTGCCGGGTGCACGCCGACCCGCCGGTGCACCGCACGAGGTTCGTCCTCGTCAGCGCGTTCCTCGGCGAGGACGTCATGGTGCGCGCCCGTGCCTGCGGCATGGATCGCCAGCTCGACAAGACGACGCCGCGGCGCAGGATCTGCGACGTGCTCGTGGAGGCGACGGCCGCCGATCCGAAGGGGTCGAGCTCGGGCGCCAACGCGGCCTGACGCAGGCGTCCGCGCCGGCAGCGCGGCAAGGCGTACGGTTGGCGGCGGTCATGGCTGCACGCGTGTCGGTCTACGTCGGAGAGGACCACCCGATCTATCTCGCGGGTCTCGTGCGCGCGCTGCGCCGGCGGCCCGAGTTCGACGTGGTCGGCTTCTCGAGCGACGGGCGCGACGCGCTGGAGGAGATCCGCCGCCTCGTGCCCGACGTCGCGATCCTCGACGAGAACATGCCGGGGCTGCTCGGCAACGAGGTGCTGAAGGCGATGAGGCGCGACGGGCTGCCCACCCGCGTCGTCATGCTCTCGGCCTCGGCCGACAGCGCCGCCGTCCTGCGCGCCATGGCCGACGGGGTGAGCGCATATCTCACGAAGGACTCCGACCGCGCCACGATCTGCGACGCCGTCGCGGCGGTCGCCCGCGGTCAGACACTGCTCGCCCCACAACGCGGTCAGAGGCTGCCGTGATGAGATGTGGGATAGCCCGCGACCGCTTCACCTGGCAGGACGGCGAGCGCACGATCCACTTCGGACGGGGCGCGCTCGCAGACACGCCCTCCTCGCTCGGTGAGGGCTTCACGCTGCTGACCACGGCGCGGGCCCGCGCCATGGCACCCGAGCTCGCCGCGCGCGCGGGCGCGATGCACGAGGTGGCTGCGGGCCGGGTCGACGAGATCGCGGGCGCCCTGCTCGGCGAGGTCGAGCCCGCTGAGCTCGTCGTCGCGCTCGGCGGCGGACGGGTCATCGACACCGCCAAGGCACTGGCGGCCGCGCGGCCGCCGGGCCGGCGGCCGCGCGTGGCCGCCGTGCCGACGACGCTCAGCGCGGCGGAGATGACCGCCGTCCACCGCCGCGCCGCGGGTGCCGACGGGTCGCTGCCGGGCGTGCGGCCGGCGATCGTCGTCAACGATCCGGCGCTCAGCGCTTCGCAGCCCGACGTCGCGCTCGCGGCGAGTGCCGCCAACGCGCTCGGCCATGCTGCCGAGGGGCCGGCGACGATCCGCGCGAGCCCGGTCCCGGCGCTCGCCGGGCGCGAGGCGGCGCGGCTCATCGCCGCCGCCTACGGGAACGACGGCGAGCCCGACCGCGACACGCTCGCGCTCGGCGCGCTGCTGTCGGGCTACGCGATCGACGGCGGCGGCTACGGCCTGCACCACGTCATGTCCCAGACGCTCGCCCGCTTCGGCGGCGTCGGCCACGGCCCGGCGAACGCCGCCATGCTCCCGCATACGCTTCGCGCGCTCGAGCGCCGCGGGGCGCCCGGCGCGGGCGCACTCGTCGGTCTCGCGACGGAGTTGGCACGCCGCGCCCAGGCCGTGCGACTGCGTGACCTCGGGGTCGACGCGGCCGTTCTCGACGCGTGCGCAGATGCCGCCTCCTCGCGGGCGGAGCTCGACCTCATCCCTCCGCGGCCGGATCGCGACGAGCTGCGCGGGATCTACGAGTCGGCGTTCTGACCTGCCACACTCGCCGGGTGAACAAGGACGCTGCTGTCCTGGACCGCGCCCTCTTCGACGAGTTCGCCGAGCTCTTCGACCGCGACGAGATGCGCGACGTCGTCGAGGAGTGGCACGCCGACGTGTCGCAGGCGCTGCAGATCATCGAGGACGCGCGGCAGCGCGACGATCCCGCCGAGGTCGCCCGCATCGCCCATCGCACCGCCGGCGGCGGCCTCGCGATCGGCGCCACGAGCCTCGCCGCCGTCTGCGACGGGCTGCGCGAGCTGGCCGAGTCGGGTGCCGGCGTCACGGCCGGCGACGTCGAGCGCGTCCGCCGTGCGGCCGAGGCGACGCACCGCGCACTCGAGAACGCCGTCGGCCTCTGAGCCTGGATCCGTGTACCCAGAGTTCGGAGGTGGTGCTGTTGGTGACCTGATCTGGACATAAGCTCGCATTCGCCTGCCGGGGTAGGTCCGGTCCGGGTAGCTGTCAGGAGGCCCGGTAG
>Ga0136617_10002181_pt1 | contig 17497 bp, 18 predicted proteins | sample AntDrymUQ3222106_2_FD_129672 | JGI IMG/M metagenome (GOLD analysis project Ga0136617, IMG submission 129672) | Polar desert sand microbial communities from Dry Valleys, Antarctica - metaG UQ322 (21.06) | ecosystem: Environmental > Terrestrial > Soil > Desert | place: Antarctica: Dry Valley... | reverse complement strand
TCGTCGATCCCGAGTGCGTGGGCTTCGTCGATCTGCGTCCGCGTCGTCGGCCACAGCTGCGCCTGCACGCCGCCGCCGAGGCAACGCAGCGCCGCAGCGGTGAGGACCGCCTGCCGTGTGCCACCGATCCCGATCGCGAGGTGGTCGCCCGTGCCGCGGATCGCCGCAGAGATGCCAGCGGTGACCGTTCCGTCACCGACGAGCTTGATCCGGGCGCCGGCGGCGCGGAGCTCCTCGACCAGGTCGTGATGCCGCGGCCGGTCGAGCACGAGCGCCGTGATGTCGATCGCCTGGCGGCCGAAGCTCTCGGCGACCGCCTGGATGTTGTCGGCGACGGGTCGGTGGAGATCGATCTGCGAGCGGGCGCGCGGTCCCACGGCCATCGTGCGCATGTACATGTCGGGCAGCTGCCGCAGTGCGCCCTCGGGCGCAACGGCGAGCATCGCGACAGCTCCGACTCCACCGCGGGCGACGACGGCGCGGCCTTCGATCGGGTCGAGCGCGAGGTCGACCCGATCGCCGCCCGCACCGACCTCGCCACCGGGCAGAAGCGCTTCGCCCGTCCGGGCGCCGATCACGACGCGACCGGAGATCGGCAGGTCGTCGAGCGCGGCCTTCATCCCGCGAGCCGCAGCATCCTCGGCCGCTTCCTCGTCGTCGCGTCCGAGCCAGCGTGCGCCTGCGAGCGCAGCCCACTCCGTCGCTTTCGCATAACGCGTGCAAAGACAATCGCTCATGTCGCGCGCGCAAGCCGATCGGCGTACGAGAGCACGAGGTCGAGCACCTCGCCGACCGCCTGGTCGAGCGACGAGTTCTGGATCACGGGCACGTCGCATCGATGCGCACGCTCGACGATCGCGTCCTGGATCGAGCGTATCTCGGGCAGGCCCTCGAGGTAGCGCTCGAGTGGGCGCAGACCGTCGGTCGAGGCATCCCGCACCCAGAAGTGACTGCGATGAACGCTCTCGTTCTCGATCGCGACGACGCAGTGCACGACGACGGCGTCAGCACGCAGGGTGGTGATCATCCCGGGGACGAGGTGGACGCCCTCGAGCACGAGCGACCATCCCTCCGTGAGCGCCCGGTCGATCGCCGCCTCGATCCCGACGAGCACGTTTCGCGTCTGGTCGAAGAACCCGAGCAGCCGCGGGTCGCCAGCCTCCTCCTCCTCCGCCTTCGTCAGAGCGAGCTTCGCCTCGAAGCTCGAGTAGTGGACGGACGGCATGAACGCCGGCGAGAAGAACGCTCGCATCGTCTGGCGGATGAAGTCCGTGGAGGTGACCCGCGTGATCCCGAGGCGATGCGCGGACTCGGTCGCGATCGTCGACTTGCCCGTCCCCGTCGCGCCACCGACGAGCAGGACGATCGGCACGTCGAGCTGCTGCAACGCCTGCAGCCGGCGGAGACGACGCATCGTGCGAGCGGCCTCGGGCTCGCCGAGCACCTCGGCCGCGAGGTCTGCCAGCCGGTCGAGGTCGATGCGATCGGACTTTGCCGCCACCAGGTCGGCGTCGGCGCGACGGGCGAGCTCGTACGCCCGCGTCATCGGCAGCCCGGTCGCAGCAAGGGCGCGAGCCATCAGCCCCTTCGACCACGGCGGCCCGTCGTCGCCACCGAGCGGAAGCGGTGCGAGATAGCGGCGCGCGCTCAACGAAGGGCCATTCCCTGCGCTCCGACGAGCTCGTGGCCGAGGCGCTCGACGAGCTCGACGAGCTCGCGACTTCCGTCGAGCGGGACGACCTCGTTCGCGGCGAGAACGACGCGCAAGCCACGACGGACGGCCGTCTCGAGCACGATGTCGACCGCAGCGGCCTTCAGCTCGACGACGAGCGTCTCTACATCGAGCAGGTCGAGCTCCGTGACGAGCTGCGGTCTGTCGGCGAGCGCGCCGGAGACGTGCGTCACCCTCGCCTCGAACCGATCCTGCAGGTGCTCGGCGATCCGAGCGTGCGCGCCGTTCGGCGCGGCGCCGAAGTACGCGATCCGCTCGCCAGCGATCGGCTCGAGCGGCGCCGGCCGGAGCGTCGTCCGCAGAACCGGAGTGCCAGGCCGCACGATCTCCCTCAGCGTGCTTGCAAGGTCGGCGCTGCCCGACAGCTCCGCCATCGTGACGAGAACCGCGTCGGAGATCAGGGCGCGGTAGCCGTTGAGGTAGCCGGTCGACACGGCGTGGTCCTGGTGGGCGCCGACGACGAGCACACGCCGATCCGCGGCGATCGGGGGTAACGCCGCACCGCTGCCGTCGAACAGCAGAAGCTCGGGATCGAGCGAGCGCGCGAGACGAGCTCCCTCGAGCACGTTCGACACACCCGGAGCGCCGGCCAGCCCGCCACCGCAGCGTCTGCAGCCCACGGTCGGAACACCGGCGAGCGCGGCCAGCTCGAGATGATCGGACGCCGCATGTCTTCCTGCGCGCGAGAGCTCGAGCAGGGTCTCGACGGTCGGTGCCGCCTCGACGAGCTCGGGGCGCTCTGGCCCACCGCGTCCCATCGCGACGACGACGACTTTCGAGCTGCGTGCCAGCGTGCGGGCGATCATCCCCGTGACCGCAGTCTTGCCCACCCGCTTGCCCGTCCCGATCACGGCCAGCGAAGGAACCCCGACCGGATGAAACACCGGTGGCTCGAAGCGGAAGTCGGGGCCTTCGACCGGCACGCCCATGGCGAGCGCTCGTCCGACGAGGGCGAGTCGCGCAGGCGGGCTGAGAACCGGCTCGTCGGAGAGGTCGACGACGAGCTCCGGACGGTACGTCGATAACGCCTGCTCGACTGTCTCGACGAGCGGAACCCCGAGCTCGGGCGCGCCGCCCCGCAGCTTCTCGGTACCTCCGACGAGGACTGCAGCGACGACGTCGTACGGAAGCTCGACGAACGCCGCACGAATCACCGACGGATAGTGCTCGCCGTCGACGAGCGCGATCGCGCGTCGCGTCGCCATCAGCGCGTCGTGACCTCGCGCGCGATCCTCGCGGTGTACTTCTCGTACTCGAACGTCTCCGAGTCGAACTGGATGATCCGCTCCTGTCCGTGAAACGGATGCCGTCGCCAGATGTCGACGTGTCGACCCGTGACCTCGATCACGTTGTAACAGGGACGCGTGTTCCCCCGCAGGCGCAGCGACGAGACCGTTCCCGTGTTGACGACGAACAGGTTCTCGAGGCGCCACGCATACGGCACGTGCTTGTGCCCGGAGAGGACGAGCTGCACCCGCGAGCGCAGCAGGCACTCGATCGCGTCACCGGCGTCGTAGACGATGTTGCGCTCCCGCCCCGTCCCTGGCACCGGCAGCAGATGGTGGTGGAGCACGAAGATCCGCAGCTCGGATGGCTCGTCGGTGAACGCCGCCTCGATCCACGGATACCGTCCACGACCGATCTGGCCGTGGTCGAGATCGGGCTCGGTCGAGTCGACGGCGACGATCGTCACCCCGTGCTTGCGCAGGACGGAGTTGCGCTCACCGAAGAGCTCCTCGAAATGGACGTAGCCGACGTTGCGGGAGTCGTGATTGCCCGGCACGACGACCAGCGCGTCGCAGCGGATTCCGTCGAGGTACTGCCGGGCGAGCTGGTACTCGTGCTTGAACCCGAGCGTCGTCAAGTCGCCCGAGCAGACCACGATGTCCGGCTCGAGATCGTTGATCTCCCCGATCGCGCGCTCCAGCAGGCTCGGCTCGAAGTACGGGCCCCCGCAGTGCAGATCCGAGATGTGCGCGATGCGAAACGGGCGCTCGTCGGCCATCAGCCATGAGTGTACGGCGGCCGCCTGCAGCGGGCCAGCACCGGGCAGGCACCGGGCGGGCTCCGGATCAGGGCGTCGTCCGGGCCCGGAGCTACCGTGCCAATCGGTGCGCAGCGAGGCCGATCAGACGCAGCAATTCAGGGCGTATCGCGGGACGGTGGCACCCCGATTCGCCAACCCGGCGGAGTTGGAGTGCGCCAGGATCTTCGATTGGTACGGGATCTCCTGGGAGTACGAGCCGCGGTCGTTCGTGCTCGAGTGCAACGCCGAGGGCCGCGTCACGCGTGCTTTCACTCCCGACTTCTACCTCCCGGAGCAAGATCTCTACATCGAGGTCACCGTGATGAAGCAGTCGCTCGTGACGAGGAAGAACCGCAAGCTCCGCGAGCTCCGCGCCCTGTATCCGGACGTTCGCGTCAAGTTGTTCTACCGCCGCGACATCGAGCGCCTCGCGCAGCGTTACCGGCTGCAGATCGCGGCATGACAGCCGCCGACGCGCTCCGAGCAGCGGGTCATCCGATCGGCGACGTCTATCTTTCTCGCGCCGAGCTCGCGGCCCGAGTCGCCGAGCTCGCCTCCGCGCTTGCGACCACGCACGCAGGTCGCGATCCGGTGCTCGTGGCGCCGCTCAAGGCGAGCACGCTCTTTCTCGCAGATCTTTCCCGGGGGCTCGGTTGCGACCATTCGCTCGACTTCGTCGAGCTCGCCCCATACGTCGGCGGGCGGAGCCACGGCGGTGTCAGGCTGCTCAAGGACCTCGACCAGTCGATCACCGGCCGACACGTCGTGATCGTCGCAGACGTCGTCGACACGGGTATGACGCTTTCGTACCTCGCGCGGACGTTCTCCGGCCGGCATCCGGCCAGCCTCTCTGCCGTGACCCTGCTCGACCGCCCCTACCGCCGTTTGGTGGAGGACGTTCCGGTCGCGCATACGGGCTTCGTCGTGCCCGACGAGCTCTACGCGGGCTACGGCCTCGGCCTCGACGGACGCTGGCGCGCGCTGCCCGACCTGCACGTCGTGCTCGCGGACCAGCTGCCGGCGGCGCTCAGCGCGGCGTAGAGTAGCTCGGTCTCGCAAGAGGCGCCGGCAACTCGCGTAGCCTGGACGCTTCAGCATGGGCGTGCCCGTCGCAGCGAGCCATGCCTTTGCGGCCACCGCATGAGCGAGGAACGACTTCCACCTACGCCGTCGTCGTCCGACGATCGGACGCGGCGTTCGATGCGCGCGAACCGCGGCGCCGACACTCGCCCCGAGCTCGAGCTCAGGCGCGCGCTGCACGCCCGCGGCCTGAGGTATCGAGCCAACTTTCGCGTGCGGGCGCCCGAGCTGTCCGTCCTCGCTGACGTCGTCTTTCCCCGACTGCGCGTCGTCGTGTTCGTCGACGGATGCTTCTGGCACGGATGCCCCGAACATTGCCGCGTTCCTGAACGCAACAGCGTGTACTGGCAGGCGAAGATCAACCGGAATCGACGACGAGACGCCGCCGTGACAGTCGCGCTCAACGACAGCGGGTGGCGTGTGATCAGGACGTGGGAGCACGAACCGGTCGCGGGATCCGTCGCGAAGATCGAAGCGGCGCTGTCCGCTGCGTCGCCTACGTTCACAGAGTGAACCGACCTCTGCGCGCGGCCGAGTTCTTCGCCGGCATCGGCCTGATGAGGGGTGGGTTGGAGGCTGCCGGAATCGAGACGATCTGGGCAAACGACATCGAGCCGCGAAAGCGCGAGTTGTACGTCGCCAACTTCGGCGAGCGGGAGTTCATCTTGGCCGACGTTCGAGATCTCAAGGGCGCCTCTGTTCCGAACGTCGATCTCGCGACGGCGTCGTTCCCTTGCACGGACCTCTCGCTCGCAGGCAATCGTCGCGGTCTCGGCGATAGCGCCGCACCGCACGGCCTCGAGGGAGGGTCCAGCATGTTCTGGGAGTTTGCTCGCGTCCTCGAGGAGATGGGTACGCGCCGGCCGCAGATCGTTCTCCTGGAGAACGTGCTCGGATTCCAGTCGAGCCGAGGCGGGAAGGACATCTTGGACACGATTCGGGAGCTCAACAGACTTGGGTACTCATGCGACCTCCTCTCGGTGGATGCGCGGCATTTCGTTCCGCAGAGCCGGCCGCGGATGTTCATCGTCGGGCTGAGCGATCCGCCACGGGCGTGGGTCGCGGACGTCTCGCAAAGACCAGCTTGGGTTCAGCGCTTCGCGCGCACGCCGCCTGGTATCCGGATGCACACAGCACCGCTCCCCCCTCTGCCGGAGAGCACCACAACTCTGCGGGACATAGTCGAGCGCTTCGACTCCGGCAGCCCCGAGTGGTGGGAGGCTGACCGTGTGGATCTCTTCGTGAGATCCCTATCCACCCTGCAGGCAGCTCGACTGAACACCTTGCGACGAGCACGCACTCTGAAGTGGAGAACCGCATACAGAAGGACTCGCAACGGTGTCGCCGTCTGGGAGATTCGAGCCGACGAGCTCGCGGGATGCCTGCGAACTGCGCGCGGCGGCTCGAGTAGGCAGGCGCTAGTCGAGGCAGGGCGGGGAGGGTTGCGTATTCGCTGGTTGATGCCAAGGGAGTATGCGAGGCTGATGGGGGCTGAAAACTTTACGATCGTTGGCGGGCGAAACCAGGCGCTGTTCGGTTTCGGTGACGCGGTTTGTGTGCCAGTGATCAGCTGGCTCGCACGTCACAGCGTTCTCGCAGTTGGTGAGACGCGTGATCGCTCGTCCATGCTCGCGGCCTGATGGCGCGCCCACGTCGCGGCGATCAGCCCTCCCCACAGGTTCGAGAGTTTCGAGGTCTTCTCGACGCTGCCCTTGACGAGCTCGACGAGGTCGGTCGCGTGATCGGCAACGCGAAGTTTGGTGTCTACGCCTTCTATGACTACGACGATGAGCCGATCTACGTCGGCCAGACGAACGAACAGCTTCGGGTGCGCATTCGACGACATCTCACGAATCAGCGCACGGATGCCGTCGCCATGCGCGTGCTCGATATCTTCGAAGTCGCCGCGCTCGAGATGTGGCCACTATGGGAGCTGGATGCCGGGCGCGATCGGTTGGCGGCGAGGTCGCGGCTCAACGAAGTCGAATACTCGGCGTACGTACGAGCGATCCGAGACTCGCGCTTTCAGGCGATTCTGAACGAGAAGATCCCCGCGATCGCCCCAGTCGTCGAACTACCTCCCTCATACCGATTCGATCTCTCAGGGCAAGCTGCGATCGACGAGCGACGCCATGCCGACACGCGCATAGCCCGCCGCGCAGAGACAATCTCTCGGTTGGCGGCGGTCGTACGAGAGCGAGGTGAGGTGTCAGACGGCCTACGCCGAGTCCTCGTCATTCAGGCAGTTCGACTCACATACCTGGCAGCGGCACGATACGCCGATGTGTTCGGGGAGCCTCACCCGGATCCCGGTGCCATCGACGTCGGCGCACTCGTAGGGAACTTGTTGGCCGAAGAGCCGGATGCTGTGAGCGAGGCGGAAGTCGAGCGCCTCGAGCTTGAGGACGGAGAGTAAGTCCGGCGCTTCGACGAAGGTCGAAAGCGCCTACAGATACCCCAACGGGTCGACCGCGCTCCCGCCGACCCGTACCTCGAAATGCACGTGCGGGCCTGACGAATTGCCTGTGTTGCCTGAATAGGATATAGTCTCACCCGCGGCAATCGGCTGCCCGACCGAGCTGGCATACGATGAATTGTGGGCATACCCGGTCGAGAGCCCGTTGCCGTGGTCGACCACGACGAGGTTCCCGTAGCCGCCGAGCCAGCCGGCGTAGATCACCGTTCCGGCAGCCGCCGAGCGGACGGGCGTCCCCTCCGGCACGGAGATGTCGATCCCCTCGTGCATCCGGCCCCAGCGCGGCCCGAAGCCGCTCGTCACCGGTCCGCTCACGGGCCACGCGAGTAGCCCGCTCCCCCCGGTCGGCGGCACGATCGACGGAGCGCTCGCCGCGGCCGCCGCCGCGGCCTGGGCCTCGCGGATGCGGGCCGCGAGCGCTTCGCTCTGCACCTCGAGCGCCTGGATCTCCTCGAGCGCGTGCGTCTGGTCGTCCTGGATCGACGCCAGCGTCGTCTGCTTCGCGCTACGCGCGGCGACGAGCTCGTTTTGACTGGCGACGAGGCGAGTGACGACTCCCTGCTGCTCGGCGGTCTGTGCCGCCACGGCTCGTTCGGTCGCAACTGCCTCGGTGCGGGCGGCGCGGGTCTTGCGGCGCGCGTCGGCGACCCCGTCGCGGGCCGCCTCGACACGCGCGAGGATCCGCTCGTCCTGCCCGCTGATCCGCGAGACGAGCTCGAGCTTGTCGAGCAGGTCGGTGAACGACGTCGTCCCGACGAGGAACGAGATCAGGTCGGGGTCGTCCGAGACGTAGATCGCCCGCACCCGTTGCTCGAGCCGGCGTAGGGCGACAGCCTGCTCCTGCTTCAGACGCTCGAACCTGATCGTCTGCACCCTGATCGTCTCGGTGAGCTCGGCCAGACGCTGTCTCGCGCTCCCGAGCTCGGCTTCGAGGACCCCCAGGCGCGCTTGCTGGGCCGCGACACCTGCGGCGAGCTCGCGCACCAGGCCCGCGACGGCGCTCAGTTCCTCGGTGAGCACGCCCTCCTGCGTCTCCGACGCCTCGACCGTGGCCCGGAGATCGGCGAGGCGATCATCGACCCGCGCTTTGTCGCTCCCGGGATCGCCTGCCGCCGCGCCGACGAGCAGGAGTCCGACGAGCACGACGACGAACAAACGCGCGCCGATCATCAACCGCTCTTCGCCTCGGCCTTGCTCGAACCTTCCGTGGGCTCGTCGAGCGCCCGGAGTGCTGCGGCGGCGTCCCGCCGCAGTCCTCCCACGAGCGCGCGGTAGTCGGCGTCGCCGATCCGTCCGGCCCGATGATCCGCCTCGAGCTCCTTGAGCGCGGCGAGCGCCCGGTCACGCTGCTCGCCGAGCTCGAGCGCTCGGCGTTCGGCGCCGTCGAGCTCGTCGAGCGCATCCGACAGCGGCGCCGGCTCATGCAGAAACGGGAGGGCGACCAGCATGACGCAGACGACGGCCAGCGCTCCGCCCAGGACGAGCGGCAGGCTCACGGCGCCGATGCAGCCCGCCGGCTCGAACGCGCCGCGCGCGCGTACCGCTCGACGAGCCGGCGCTGCTCGCGCCCGTCGGGCCAAAGCGTGATCAGCGACCCGAGGAGGAACACGAGCCCCGCGAGCCAGATCAGGTTGACGAGCGGCTTGACGAAGACCCGGAACTGGACCGACCCGTCGTCGTACACTTGCTCGGCGATCACGAAGAGATCTTCGCCGGTGAGGAGGTCGGAGCGGATCCCGACCTCGTTCGAGACCTGCTGCTCGACGGCGTAGGCGTTCTTCCCGGCGGCGACCGTCCCGAGCGCGTCTCCGTCGCGCTGCACATCGAGCACGGCGCGGAGCTCCGTCGCGTTGGCGCCGTCTCGCTCGGTCAGCTCACGGTAGGTCAGGTCGTAGCCGGCAACCGACAGCGTCTCATCGCGTGCCAGCCGCGCCTCGGCGACCGAGTCGTAGGCGCTCGAGCCTGCGACGCCGATCGCGAGCAGCACGATCGCCGCATGCACGACGTAGCCGCCGTACCGCCGCCGGTTACGGGCAACGAGACCCGAGAAGGCACGTGGAATCGCCTCGCCGGTCAGCGCCCGGCGTGCCGCCGTGCCCCGGGCGAACTCGACGGCGATCGTCGTCAGCACGAAAGCGGCGAACGTGTAGGCGATCAGCCCGGGGATCGACGAGCCGGCACCAAGCGCGATCAGGACGACCCCGCTTGCAACCGCCGCGCCGACAGACCAGGAGAAGATGCGGGCGAGACTCCGCAGCGAGGCCCGGCGCCAGGCGACGAGCGGCCCGATCCCCATCAGCAGCAGCAGCGGCAAACCGAAGATCCGGAGGAAGAAGTCGTAGTACGGCCGCCCCACGACGACCGCCTCGCCACGCACCGCCTCGGAGAGGATCGGCCACGAAGTTCCCCACAGGATCGTCAGGCAGAGGGCGACGAGCAGGAGGTTGTTGTAGAGGAAGGTCGCCTCGCGCGAGACGAGCGACTCGAGCTTCGCCGTCGCCCGCAGCAGGGGTAGGCGCAGCCAGATCATCGCAGTCGCGAAGACGACCGCGACGACGATGAACCCGAGGAACCACGGGCCGATCGAGCTCTGCGTGAACGAGTGGATCGAGCTCACGATCCCGGATCGGGTGAGGAAGGTGCCGAACAGGGAGAGGCAGAACGCGAGGCTCACGAGCACGACGTTCCAGACCTTGAGCATGCCCCGCTTCTCCTGGATCATCACCGAGTGCAGGTAGGCGGTCGCGGCGAGCCACGGCATCAGGGCGGCATTCTCGACGGGATCCCACGCGTAGTAGCCGCCCCACCCCACCTCCTCGTAGGCCCAGTGCGCACCGAGCAGCTGGCCGATCCCGAGCGCCGTCCACGCGACGATCGTCCAGCGGCGGGTGGCGACGAGCCAGCGCTCGTCGATCCGGCCCGAGAGCAGCGAGCCCATCGCGAACGCGAACGGCACTGCGAGCCCGACGTAGCCGAGGTAGAGCAGCACAGGGTGAGCGACCATGTACGGGTTCTGCAGGCTGGGATTGAGCCCGCGACCGTCCAACGGCGCGGCGATCACCGCGAACGGGCTCGAGACGCCGACGAGCAGCCACGCGAACCCGACGCAGATGCCCGCGAGCACCGGAGTCACCCAGACGAGCAAATCGCGCTGCCGGCGCCTCCCGAGCCAGACCGCCAGCGCGGAATAGCCCGTAAGAATCAGGAGCCAGAGGAGGAGCGAGCCTTCCTGGCCGCCCCAGAGCGCGGAGACCTTGTACTGGACGGGCAGCGCAGCGCTCGAGTGACCGGCGACGTAGGCGAGCGAGAAGTCGTCGCGCAGGAACCCGGTCACGAGTACCGCGGTTGCGACGAGGGTCGAGCCGAACGCGGCGATCAGCGCGTTGCGCGCCGACGCCGCGAGCCGTCGGCGCCCGCGCACCGCCGCGAACCCGCCTGCGAGCAACGCATAGAGCGACAGCCCCAGCGTGACGGCGAGTGCGGCGCGACCGAGCTCCGCCATCGTCGCCCTACTCCCTCGTCCCGAACGCTCTCACTCGAAGCACTCTAGGTGCCGGACCTGTCCGGCACCTAGTGCGGGCGAAGCGACGCACTAGGCCGGAGACTCGGCGCCCTGGTACTTCGACGGGCACTTCGTGATCATCGAACCCGGCGTGGTCACGAACGTCCCGTTGCGCAGCGTGCCGGTCACGACGACGTCGCGCCCGGGCTTGAACAGATCGGGAACCGAGCCCTTGTAGAGAACCGGGATCGACCGCTTGTGCGCGCCTTCGAAGTCCTGCAGCGTAAACCGCAGCCCCGCGGCGTGCGGATCGCCGCTCGGCGTGCCGATCACCCGGCCGGCGAGCGAGACCTCGTCGCTCCTGCCTGCGAGCTCGCCCGGCGAGACCGATGGCGTCCCGCCGCCTGCGAGTGAGGTGTAGAGCAGGAAGACCGCGAGCACCGCCGCGACCGACAGGGCGATCACGAGCCTCGCCGGCGAGTTGGATCGCGCCACTCCGACAGTGTAGGCACGCGTTGGCTACGCAGTTCAGACGTAATGAACCGTTCAGGCGACCGCGGCAGCTCGCGAGAGTCCGGATAGTCCCGGAGTCTGACGCTCGTTGATCCCGCGAATCGTCGAGGCCGGAGGGCGATTCACTCGCCCGGGAGGCCACACCAACGCCGTTCCCAAGCAGTTGCAAGAGAAGGGGGCTCGTGGGGGAAACACGATTGACACGGTTTCCCCCACGCGACGTCCGATGTCTCTCGTACCGTTTTCGCCATGGAGCAACCGACCCGGATCGACCTGCTCGAGCTCGACATCGACCTCCGCCTCGCCGATCTCTGGCGGGAGGCCGCCGACGTGCCCGAATGGACTCTCGAAGTGGTCTCCGCGTTCATGCGTGCCTGCTACGGCAAGGGGTACTGCGACGCGCTCACCGAGGATGCGCCCGGGTCGTTGTGCCTCGAGCACGGCTACGAGGTGCCGCCCAGGCACGAGCCCGTCGGGCGCCGCAGCGGCGGCTCTCGCTCGACCGGCTAGCACCTCGGGGTCGGTCCCGGAGGGACAGACCCCACCCCGTTTCCTCGTCTGCCAGACTCGCGGCGTGCCGATCACCGGTCTCGATCACGTCCAGGTCGCCGCGCCGGGCGGCTCCGAAGACGCCGCCCGACGGTTCTACGGCGAGCTGCTCGAGCTCGAGGAGCTCCCGAAGCCGCCTGCGCTCGCAGGCCGCGGTGGAGTCTGGTTCGCGCTCGGTGAGCACGAGCTGCACATCGGAGTCGCACAGAAGTTCGTGCCGGCGGCCAAGGCGCACCCCGGGATCGCCGTCTCGTCGCCCGACGAGCTCGACCGGCTTGCCGCGCGGCTCGAGCAGGCAGACGTGGAGGTGACGTGGGCGGATCTCAACGAGATCCCCGGTCGCCTGCGGTTCCACGTCTCCGATCCGTTCGGCAACCGGTTGGAGCTGCTCGCGCCGGCCGGCCAGTAGGCGTCGTGCCATACCCTGAGCCGATGAGGACACAGGAGCTGATCGGCGACTCCGCCCACGGCGAGCGCTATGCCGTCGTGCGACTGCTCGTCGAGGGCGAGCGGATCGTCGAGGCGGACGCGGCCGGGATGGCAGAGGAGCTCACGGGGCTCACGCTGCTCGAGGCAGCCGCGATCCCCGGCGAGACGCTCGCGGCCGATGCGCTCGCGAATGCGCTCGCCCCTGCCTTCCGGGCAACACCCTCATCCGAGCGGGTCGCCGTCGCGATGAGCGGCGGCGTCGACTCGGCGGTCGCCGTGCTGCGGGCACGGCCGGACGCGATCGGGGTCACCTTGCGGCTGTGGGTCGATCCCGCCGGCCCCGACGGAGAGCGGGTCTGCTGCTCTCCTGCCGCGGTGATCCGCGCGCGACAGACATGTCATCGCCTCGGGCTCCCCCACGTCACACTCGACCTCCGCGAGCTCCATCGCGAGCGAGTCGTGCAGCCGTTCGTCAGCGGCTATGCGGCGGGCCTGACCCCGAACCCATGCATGCGTTGCAACGGCGCATTCCGGTTCGCCGAGCTCCTCGGCTTCGCGAAGCGTGCCGGCGCGGCGGCGTTGTGGACAGGCCACTACGCTCGCATCGCCGAGCGTGACGGCAGGCGCCTGGTGGCCCGGGCCGCCGATCCGCTGAAGGATCAGTCGTACATGCTGGCGACAGTCGATCCGCGCCTGCTCGAGAGAATCGGCTTTCCGCTAGGTGAGGAGACAAAGGACGACGTTCGGGCAGAGGCGGCAGCCGCAGGGCTCGAGGCTGCGACACGTCCCGAAAGTCAGGAAGCGTGCTTCCTGGCGGGCGACGACTACCGCTCGTTCCTCACCCGCCAGGGTGTCGCCGCGAAGCCGGGGCCGATCGTCGACGAGGCCGGGACGGAGCTCGGCCGGCACGGCGGTCTGTGGCGGTACACAGCCGGTCAGCGTCGTGGGATCGGCGTGACGGCGTCCGAGCCGCTCTACGCGCTCGCCGGCGACACCCGCACAAATGCCCTGGTTGTCGGCCCGAGACGCTCGCTCGCCCGCACACGGGTCGTCGCCCGAGGACGCATGTACCTCCCGGCCCGCCAGGTACAGGCCAAGCTGCGGTACCGCTCTCCCGCGGTCGAGGCGAAGGTCCAGCAGACGCGCACCGGATTCGCGCTCGAGCTGGCAGAGCCCGTTGAGGCCGTCGCCCCCGGTCAGGTCGCGGTGCTGTACGTCGACGACGCAGTCGTCGGTGCTGGCGTAATCTCGCACGCGTCAGGGTAGGATCCCGGCGATGAGTGTTGCCTTCTCTGCCGGAGATGCCGCCCGTTGGGGTCTGGCTGTGTTTCTCGTCTTGCTCGGCGTCGGGTCGGGGTTCGCGCTCTACAAGCTCGGACGCTTGTTCGACAAGGTGTCGTCCTTCGTCGGCGGGACCGAGCGCGATCTGCTCCCGGTGCTCGTCAAGACAGGCGGTACGGTCGACCGAGTCAACTACCAGCTCGACAAGATGGACACGGTCACCGACAGTGCCGTCTCGATGGCCGACAGCGCCGATACCGCCGTCCGGGCGGTCAGCACGGCGATCGCAAAGCCGGTCGAGAAGGTCTCGGGTCTCGCGGCAGGCATCTCTCACGGGGTCTCGTCGTTCCGCAAGCACCGCGACTTCGGCGAGGCGAAAGCCGCTGCGAGGGAGGCGGCACACCGCCGTGAGACCGATCTCGCGGAGGATCTCCGCGGCGACGGGCCGACAGCCCCGGTCGCGCCGCGACCAACGCCGACACCGTGGCCGGAGCAGACGCCAAAGCCGGACCCCTGGCCCCGCCCCGAGCCCGTCACCAGGCCGATGCCGGCGGCTACTCCGCCGGACGATCCGACCGCCGCCTGACACGGACTCGAGGCGAGGCGGCCTTCGCCCGCCGTCCTCGGAATGGTGTGGTTTCCGGCCGGGCACCGGCCGCTTCAGGGGTTGTAACCGCCGCCGGGATCCGCTCCTGCGGATCCCGGCGTTGCGGAGAGAACAGGGGCTAGGATCGCTCGATGCGAACGACGGCCGAGCTCCGCGAGGGTTTCCTCGCGTTCTTCGAGCAGCGGGGTCATCTGCGCTTTCCTTCTTGGTCGCTGATCCCGCCACCAGAGGATCGCTCGACGCTCTTCGTCTCGGCCGGCATGCAGCCGCTGAAGCCGTACTTCTCCGGGGCGAAGCAGCCGCCGGCGCCCCGGTTCACGACGGTGCAGAAGGTGCTGCGCGCGGGCGGCAAGGACACCGATCTGGACGAGGTCGGCCTGACGGCGCGGCACGCGTCGATGTTCGAGATGCTCGGCAATTTCTCGTTCGGCGACTACTTCAAGGACGGGGCGATCGACCTCGCGTGGGAGTTCGTCACCGAGCACATGCGGCTCGAGCCGGATCGGATCTGGCCGACCGTGTTCGCGGGCGACCCGGAGCTCGGGCTCGGCGTCGACGACGTCGCGGTCGCCGGATGGCTGCGGATCGGAATCCCGCGCGAGCGGATCGTCGCGCTGCCACGCTCGGAGAACTTCTGGGGCCCCGCCGGCGAGACGGGCCCGTGCGGACCATGCTCCGAGCTCAACTACGACCGCGGCGAGGAGCACGGCTGCGGCGAGCCCGACTGTGTGCCGGGCTGCGAGCGCTGCGAGCGGTTTCTCGAGTTCTGGAACCTCGTCTTCATGGAGTTCGAGCTGCACGCCGACGGCGCGCTCACCCCTCTTCCCGAGCAGAACATCGACACCGGTCTTGGGCTGGAGCGAGGCGCAATGTTGCTCCAGGAGGCGGACTCGATCTTCGACACGGACGGATTCCGATTGATCATGGACTGGATCGAGCGGGAATCCGGCGTCGCGTACGGTAGCTCGGAAGCCGCGACGAAGGCGCACAGGGTGCTCTGCGACCACGGTCGCGGGATGACGTTCCTCGTCGCGGAGGGAGTCGTCCCCGGGAACGAAGGGCGCGGCTACGTGCTGCGCCGGCTCATCCGGCGGGCGGTCGTGCAGGCCCGGCGCATCGGACTCGAGCAGGTGTATCGGCTGCCGGCCGTGATCGTCGAGCAGGTGGGGCCGTGGTACCCGGAGGTCGTCGAGAACGCCGAGCGCATCGAGCAGGTCGTCCGCGCCGAAGAGGAGCGCTTCCGGGAGACGCTCGAGCGCGGGCTCAAGGTCTTCGACGAGCTCACCGGGCAGGAGACGATCGGTGGCGACGATGCGTTCACGCTGGCGGCGACCCACGGCTTCCCGATCGAGCTGACCGTCGAGCTGGCGGAGGAGCGAGGCCAGCCGGTCGACGTCGATGGCTACCGAGCGGCGATGAGCGAGCACCGCGAGATCTCCCGCGCAGGCGGTGAGAGCGGCACGCAGCGTGCGGCCGACTTCGCGCGCGCGGCGGACTTCACCACCGAGTTCGTCGGTTACACGAAGACGGACGTGCTCACGCAGCTCGGTGCTCTCGAGGAGCTCGGCGACGGCACGATGCTCGCCAAGCTGCGCGAATCGCCGTTCTACCCCGCGGGCGGTGGGCAGGTCACAGACCAGGGTTGGATCGAGCGCGATGGCGAGCCCGAGGTACGCGCAGAGCTCGTCGAGGCCTACCGCTTCGACGGCGACCAGGCGCTGCTGCTGCGTGGTGAGGGGTTCGCGGCAGGCGACCGGATTCGCGCAGTCGTCCCCTGGGCGATCCGCTTTCCGACAATGGCGAACCACACCGCGACGCACCTGCTCCAGGCTGCGCTCCGCGAGCGTCTCGGAGACCACGTCAGGCAGGCGGGATCGGCGGTTCGCCCGGACAAGCTGCGCTTCGACTTTACCCATCCGGCTCAGCTCTCCGCCGAGGATCGCGAGGCGATCGAGCAGCGCGTGAACGAGGAGATCTTCCGGAACCACCCGGTGCACACGTTCGAGACCACGCTCGACGAGGCTCGGAAGCTCGGTGCGATGGCGCTCTTCGGCGAGAAGTACGGCGAGGTCGTCCGTGTCGTCGACGTGCCAGGGACGACGACTGAGCTCTGCGGCGGCACCCATGTTCGGGCGACGGCTGAGATCGGCGCATTCGCGATTCTCTCGGAGGGCTCGGTTGGCGGCGGTGCACGCCGGATCGAGGCCGTTACCTCGGGTGAGGCCTGGGCACTAGCTCGTGCGTCGGGGAGGGAGACCGAGTCGCTGCGCGCGGAGCTGGAGCAGGTTCGCAAGGAAGTGAAGCGCAAGCCGCACGCCGGCACGCCCTCCACTGCGGTCGCCGCCGCGGTGCGCGAGATCGGAGGGGTGAACGTCGTCGTCCAGACCGTCGACGGCCTCGACGGCGACGCGCTCCTCGAGCTCTCCGACCGCTTCAAGCAGAAGCACGCGCCTGCGGCCATCGTGCTGGGCTCGGCCGACGACGGGAAGGTGAGCCTGGTTGCGAACTTCGACGCCGGCGTCGCGGAGCGCGTCAGCGCGGTCGACGTGATCCGGGCCGCCGCGCCGCTCGTGGGCGGAGGCGGCGGGGGTAGGCCGACGATGGCGCGCGCCGGCGGCAAGGACCCCGCGGGGCTCGAGGCGGCGCTCGCGGAGGCCGAACGGCTGCTCGACGCCGCGCTCTGATGCCCGTCCTCGGGCTCGATTACGGCAGTGCACGCACCGGCGTGGCGATCTCGGATCCAACCATGACGCTCGCGCGCCCGCTCGAGGTCATCGAGCGCGCCTCGAGCGACGCAGGTCTCGCCGAGCTCGCAGCGCTCGTCAGCGAGCACGACGTCGGTTGCGTCGTCGTCGGCTTGCCCTTGACGCTGCGCGGCGAGCACGGGGAGCAGGCGGTCGCGACCGAGGCGTTCGTCGGCGCGCTGCGCGCACGAATCGCGGTCGAGGTCGAGACCTTCGACGAGCGCTTCACGACGACGCTCGCCGCGCGCACGAGCTCCGCCACCCCGGAGGACGCGCTCGCAGCGGCGCACCTGCTTCAGGGCTGGCTCGACCGACGGGCATCGGCGGCGGGCGAGGGGCGCTCGTGACACTGTGTCACAAGCGCCTCTCGGCGTGCGTGGCGCTCGCGCTCCTCGTCATCGTCGCCGGGTGCGGCAACGAGGAGCAAGCTGCGCCACCCGAAAAGACGATCGCCTCGCCGGCGCTCGGCCGCCTGACCAACCTCATGGTCCGCTCCTGCGACGCCGAGCCGTGGACCTTCGGCGCGGCGGCGCTGATGCGCAATCTGGCCGGCCGCGG
>Ga0136617_10002180_pt1 | contig 17504 bp, 19 predicted proteins | sample AntDrymUQ3222106_2_FD_129672 | JGI IMG/M metagenome (GOLD analysis project Ga0136617, IMG submission 129672) | Polar desert sand microbial communities from Dry Valleys, Antarctica - metaG UQ322 (21.06) | ecosystem: Environmental > Terrestrial > Soil > Desert | place: Antarctica: Dry Valley... | reverse complement strand
GCTCGGCCGCCCGGCGGGAGGCGACGCCGGCGTGGGCGAGGAACTTGCCGAGGCGCATGACGCTGCCACCATAGGGCCATGGACCGCGCCGCCCTCGACGCGACGCTGGCCGCGCTCGGCCAGCCGGCGTTCCGCGCCCGCCAGGTGTGGCGCTGGACCGCGTCGGGCGCCCCCGGCTACGCGGCCATGACTGACGTGCCCGCCGCCCTGCGCGCGGAGCTCGATGCGCGCGTGCCGTTCTCCACCCTCACGCTCGCCCACGAGGCGCACGCCCGCGACGGGACGGTCAAGGCGCTCTTCCACACCCACGACGGCCGGCCGGTGGAGGCGGTGCTGATGCGCTACCGCGACGGCCGCCGCTCGGTCTGCGTCTCCTCGCAGTCGGGCTGCCCGCTGACCTGCACGTTCTGCGCCACCGGCGCCATGAGGTTCGGCCGCAACCTGACCGCCGCCGAGATCCTCGACCAGGTGCTGCACTTCCGCCGGATCGAGCCGGTGAACCATCTCGTGTTCATGGGCATGGGCGAGCCGCTGATGAACGTCGACCACGTGCTGGCGACGGCCCGGGCGCTGCCCGACGTCGGCATCACGCACCGCCGCACAGGCGTCTCCACCGTCGGCTGGGTGCCGGGCATCGAAAGGCTGCGCGAGGCGGACCTGCCGCTGCGCCTGGCCCTCTCGCTGCATGCGCCCGACGACGCGCTGCGCTCGCGGATCATGCCGGTCAACGAGCGCCACCCGATCGCCGACGTGCTGGCGGCCTGCGAGCGCTACTTCGCCCAGCGCCGCCGGCGCGTGTTCGTGGAGTACGTGATGCTGGCCGGCGTCAACGACCAGCGCGAGCAGGCGGTGGCGCTGGCGCGGCTGCTCGACCCGGCGGTCTACAAGCTCAACCTCATCCCGTACAACCCGACGGGCGCCTACGACGGCTCCTCGCGCGGCGCCATCGCCGCGTTTAAGCAGGCGCTCGAGGCGCACGGCCTCAGCGCCACCGTGCGGCTCACACGCGGGCGCGACATCGACGCGGCGTGCGGGCAACTCGCCGCCAAGGCCGCGTAGCTCAGGCGAAGAAGTCGACCAGGTACGGCGCGAGGACGCTCTCGTCGACCTCGTGCGTCTGGCCGGGGACGGTGACCCGGCGGGCGCCGGGCACCGCCGCGGCGACGGCGGCCGCGGCCTCGCCGCCCCACGGGTCGCTCTCCGCGCCGTCGAGCGCGAGCGTCGGCGCCGTGATCCGCGCGAGCTCCGCCGGGGGACCGCCGTTGCCCATCACCGCGAGGTCGTAGGGCAGCGTATGCGCGACGGCGACCAGGCCCGGCCACCACGGCTCGCGCCTCATCGCCTCCACGACGTCCGGCGCGGCGCCTTCGCCGATGAAGATCTCGGCCGCCTCCTCGGGCCGCCCGGCGTCGACGGCGGCGCGAATTCGGGCGTCGAAGGCGGGATCGGCGTCGCGTAGGGCGGCTCGTAGACCGCGAGCCGCTCCACCGGCAGGCCGTCGGCCGCGGCCAGCGGGGCCAGCGCCCCGCCCGAGGAGTGGCCGTAGACGTGCGCGCTCCCACCGGATGCCGCGACCAGCGCACGCAGGTCCTCGACCTCGCGCTCGACGGCGTACGGCGGCGTGTCGCCGCTGTCGCCCCGGCCGCGCCGGTCGTAGGCGAGGACGGTGAAGTGCGGCGCGAGCCGCGCGGCCAGCGGGCCGGCGGAGTGCCGCGTGTTGAGGGCGCCGCCGACGACGATCACCGCGGGGCCGGCGCCGGTCCGCTCCCAGGGATCGGTGTTCCGTCGGCGGACTGCAGCGTCTGGGTCATGCGTCGTGGACCGTCCGCTGCGCCCGAACTCATCGGCGCGCAACGCCCGGCCGGCGAAGCCTAGATGATGATTCCGCGGCGCGTGCAGCCGGGTGCGAGGGTCGTGGAATCAGTTCTCTAGCCCTGGCCGACGCGCTCGTTGGCGGTCTCGGCCCCACCCGAGGCCTTGCTCGGCGCGCCCGTGGGCCCCTTGGTGGCGCGCTCGATCCGGATCGAGTCGGGATCGCGGCGCCGGGCCAGCAGCATGACGGCGGCGATGACGATGACGAAGAGCGCAATGAACGGGATCCCCCAGAGCGAGAAGAGCAGCAGCGCGGCGACGCTCAGGATGACGGCCGTGACGATGAGGAAGATCGGCATGGTTCCCGCGTACCCGTCGCGTCGCCGGCTAGGCCGAACCCGGCGCGCCGGTGGGCATCGCGCGTGCCTCCCCCGCCCGCAGCAGGCGGTCGCGCAGCGCGGCCTGCTCCTCGGGCGAGGGATCCCACCGCGCGGCGTCGGGCAGGGCGTCGAGCGAGGCGAGCCCGAACAGCTTGAGGAACAGCGGCGTGGTCCGGTACAGCACGGCGCCGAACTGCGAGCGGCCCGCTTCCTCGATCAGCCCGCGCTCGGTCAGCGCGGCGGCCGCCGACTCGGACGCCACGCCGCGGATGCGCGCCACCTCCGGCCGGGAGACGGGCTGCAGGTAGGCCACGATGGCGAGCGTCTCGGCCTGCGCGGGGGTCAGCGCCGGCGTGCGCGGACGGGCCAGCAGCCGGCGGGCGGGCTCCTCGGCGTCCGGGTGCGAGGCCAGCGTCCAGCCGCCGGCCAGCTCGCGCAACACCACTCCGCGGCCCGCGAGCGCCGCGCGCAGCGCCTGCAGCCCCGCGAGCACCTCGTCGGGCTCCAGCCGCAGCGCGTCGGCCAGCTCGTCGACCGCCACGGGGTCGGGCGCCAGGAAGAGCAGCGCCTCCAGGTCGCGCGCCAGACTCACGACGCCGCCGCCGATTGCCCCGCCCGCGGCGCCGCCGACACGGTGATGGGGCCGAACGGCTCGGCCTGCTCCCAGGCCGCTTCGCCGCGCTTGTAGAGCTCGAGCAGGGCGAACACGGTGACCGCCTCGGTCATCCGGTCCGCGCCGCGCACCGCCTCCTCGAACGAGAAGCGCCCGCGGGCCAGCAGCCGGCGCAGCACGGCGAGGCGCTCGGGCAGGGCCACCCGCGCGACGGCCAGGTGGCGCAGGTCCAGCGGCGGCGGCACGCGCAGCAGCCCGCCCAGCGCCTGGCCGAGCACGTCCGGGTCGTAGGCCTGCACGGCCTCGGCCAGCGGCGCCCGGCGCAGCTGCGCCGGCAGCGCCGCCGCCCGGAACAGCGTGCCCTGCTCGGCCGCGCGGCGCGCGGCCAGCTCGACGCCCGCGCCGCGGAAGCGCGCGTAGGCGAGCATCCGCTCCAGCAGCTCCCCGGCCGCCTCGGCGGGCGCCAGCTCGTCGAACTCGAAGACCTCCTCCCCCGGCAGCATCAGCCGCGACTTCAGCTCCAGGAGCGCGGCGATGAGGACGAGGAACTCGGTGATCGACTCGAGGTCGAGCCCGTCGCGCGCCTCGACATGCTCGACGTAGGCGAGCACGACCTCGGCGAGGTCGACTTCGAGCAGGTCGAGCTCCTCGCGCAGGATCAGCGAGAGCAGCAGGTCGAACGGGCCCGCGAAGACGTCGAGGTCGAGCTCGAGGCGCGCGATCACGCTCACGGAGGCTAGGCGGGCGACCGGACGGCGGGCCCGACGCCCATCGCCACGCGCACGTCGGCCAGCGTTCCTGCGGCGATCGCGCGGGCCTTGTCAGCTCCTGCGGCGAGCGTCGCCTCCAGGGCCGCCTCGTCGCCGCGCAGCTCGGCGTAGCGCTCGCGCACCGGCGCGAGCCGGCCGGCCACCGCGTCGCCCACCGCCGCCTTGAAGTCGCCGTAGCCCGCGTCGGCGAAGCGCCGCTCGATCTCCTCCGGCGCGACGGCCTCGATCGCGGCCAGGATGTCGATCAGGTTGGCGATGCCGGGCTTGTCGGGCGCGCGCACGATCCCCGTCCCCGAATCGGTCTTCGCCCGCTTGAACTTGTGCCGGATCGCGTCGGGCTCGTCGAGCACGTAGACCGTGCCCTGCTCGGTGCCGCCGGTGGTCGACATCTTGCGCTCGGGCTCCTGCAGGTCGCGCACGCGCGCGCCGACCGCCGGGATCCGGTGCACGGGCGCCACCAGCGTCTCGCCGAAGCGCGCGTTGAAGCGCACGGCCACGTCGCGCATCAGCTCGACGTGCTCGCGCTGGTCCTCGCCGACCGGCACCTCTTCGCCCCGGTAGGCCAGCACGTCGGCGGCCTGCAGCACCGGGTAGAAGAGCAGCCCGCTGGAGACCAGCTCGCGCCGCTGGGCCATCGACTTGTCGCGGAACTGGTGCATCCGGTTGAGCTCGCCGATCGGCGTGACCGCGGAGAGCAGCCAGCACAACTCGGTGTGCTCGTGCACGTCGCCCTGGCGGAAGAGGATGCAGCGGTCGGGATCGAGCCCGGCGGCGATCAGGATCGCCGTGGTGTCGTAGACGCGCTCGCGCAGCACCGCGGGCTCGTAGGCCACCGTGATCGCGTGCAGGTCGACGATGCAGTAGATCGACGGGTCCGCGCGGTCCTGCCCCGCCACGTACTGGGTGATCGCGCCGATGTGGTTGCCCAGGTGCTTGCGACCCGTCGGCTGGATCCCCGAGAAGATGATCACAGGGCTTGCCGGATCACCGGGCGCTTGGCCGCGCCGGCCTCGTCCAGGCGTCGCACCGGCGTCGTATAGGGCGCGCTGCGGGCGGTCTCGGGGTCCTCAGCCGCCTCGGCCAGCACCGCGCCGACCGCCTCGGCGAAGGCGTCGAGCGTCTCGCGCGTCTCGGTCTCGGTCGGCTCCACCAGCAGGGCCTCGTCGACCAGCAGGGGGAAGTAGATCGTGGGCGGGTGATAGCCGAAGTCCAGCAGGCGCTTGGCCAGGTCCAGGGTGCGCAGCCCGAGCGCGCGCTTCATCGGCCCGCCGGTGAGCACGAACTCGTGCATGCAGGTGCGGTCGTAGGCAACGGGGAGATGCTCGCCGGCCGTCTCGCGCAGCCGGGCGAGTAGGTAGTTGGCGTTCAGCACCGCGGTCTCGGACGCCTCGCGCAGCCCGTCGGCGCCGAGCGAGAGGATGTAGGCGTAAGCGCGCACGAAGACGCCGAAGTTGCCCTGGAAGCCGCGTAGCCGGCCGATCGACTTCGGGCGCTCGAAGTCCAGCTCAAAGGAGGGGCCGGCGCCGTTGCCCGACTCGCGCCGCACCACCTGCGGGCGCGGCAGGTAGGGCTCGATCCGGTCCGACACCGCGATCGGCCCGGCGCCCGGACCGCCGCCGCCGTGCGGCTGGGTGAACGTCTTGTGCAGGTTGTAATGCACGATGTCGAAGCCCATGTCGCCGGGCCGCGCGATGCCCATCACCGCGTTGAGGTTCGCGCCGTCGTAGTAGAGCGTCGCCCCGACGCCGTGCACGATGGCGGCGATCTCCTCGATCGCCTCGTCGAACAGCCCGAGCGTGTTCGGGTTGGTCAGCATCAGGCAGGCGACGTCCTCGCCCGCCTTGGCCTTGAGGTCCTCGACGTCGACGCCGCCGCGGTCGTTGGTCCCGACCTTGACCACCTCGTAGCCGGCCATGCGCACCGTCGCCGGATTGGTGCCGTGGGCGGTGTCGGGGGTGAGGACCTTCGTGCGGTGCTGGCCCTGGTCGAGGTGGTAGGCGCGCGTGAGCAGCACGCCGGCCAGCTCGCCGTGCGAGCCGGCGCTGGGCTGCAGCGACACGTGCGGCAGGCCGGCGATCTCGGCCAGCGCGCGCTGCAGCTCCCACATCAGCTGCAGCGCGCCCTGGGCGCGGCGCGGATGCTGGAGCGGGTGCAGGCGGGCGTGGCCCGGCAGCGCCGCCACCCGCTCGTGCAGCTTCGGGTTGTGCTTCATCGTGCACGAGCCGAGCGGGTAGAAGCCGGTGTCGAGGTCGAAGTTGCGCTTGGAGAGCCGGGTGTAGTGGCGCACGATCTCGGGCTCGGCGATCGCGGGCAGCCGCGCCGGCTCGGTGCGGCGGAAGCGGTCGGGCAGCAGGCCGTCCTGCGCGGGCACGTCGAGCGCGGGCGCCACGAAGGCGCGCCGGCCGGACTGGGACTTCTCGAAGATGGTGCGCGCGCGGTCGTGCTGCTGCGCGGTCTCGGCGAGGCGCACGGGACGCTCTGCGCCGTCGTCCTCGACGGCGGGGTCGGCGTGCAGCCGGTTGTCGTTCGTCATGCCCGCGCCCCCTCGCGAACCGTGTGCAGCGCGCCCCGCAGCGTGCGTGCGAGCCGGTCGATGTCGCCCATGGAGCGCTGCTCGGTGAGCGCCACCAGCAGGCCGTCGCCGTACTCCGGGTAGTCGCGGTGAAGTGCGTGGCCCGGGTTGACCCCGTCGGCGGCGCAGGCCTCGATCACGCGGTCGACGTCGGCGTCCAGCGAGACGGCGAACTCGCGCACCACCGGCTGGTCGTGCAGCGCCTGCACCCCGTCGATCCCGGTGAGCGCGTCGCGCGCGTAGGCGGTGCGCTGCAGCAGCAGCTCGCCCAGCTCCACCAGCCCCTCACGGCCCAGCCAGCTGAGGTGGATCACGCCCGCGAGCGCGTTGAGCGCCTGCGCGGTGCAGATGTTGTGCGTGGCCTTCTCGCGCCGGATGTGCTGCTCGCGGGTCTGCAGCGTGAGCACGAAGCCGCGGCGCCCGTCGACGTCGGTCGTCTCACCCGCGATCCGGCCCGGCATGCGCCGCAGGTGCGCCTCCTGAGCGGCGAAGAAGCCGAAGCTCGGGCCGCCGTAGTCCAGGCGATTGCCGAGCGTCTGCCCCTCCCCCACGGCGACGTCGACGCCGAAGTCGCCCGGCGGGCGCAGGATCCCCAGCGGGATCGGGTCGCAGGCGACGATGACCAGCGCACCGTGTGCCTTGGCGAGCGGGACGAGCGCCTCGAGGTCCTCGACGGCGCCGAGGAAGTTCGGGTACTGCAGGAAGACGGCGGCGACGTGCTCGTCGAGCGCCTCCTGCAGCGCCGCCGCGTCGGTGACGCCGGCGGCCAGCGGCAGCTCCTGGATCGACGTCCCCCAGCCGGCGCTCGTCGTCTCCAGCGTCTCGCGGCTGTGGGGATGCACGCCGCGCGAGACCAAGAAGCGCGTGCGCTCGCCGGACTGCTGCAGCTTGGCCAGGTAACCCGCCGCGGCCAGCGCGGAGGGCCCCTCGTAGACCGAGGCGTTGGAGACCGGCAGGCCGGTGAGCTCCGAGATCGCCGTCTGGTACTCGAACATGACCTGCAGCCCGCCCTGGGAGATCTCGGGCTGGTAGGGCGTGTAGGGCGTGAGGAACTCGCTGCGGCTGACGATCGAGTCGACCAGGCTGGGCACGTAGTGGTCGTACATGCCGGCGCCCAGGAAGGAGATCTCCTCCTCGGCGCTGGTGTTGCGGGCCGCCAGATCGCGCAGGTGCGCGTAGACCTCCTGCTCGGGCTTGCCCGGCGGCAGGTCGAGCGCGCGGTCCAGCCGCACGCCGGCGGGCACATCGGCGAAGAGGTCCTCGATCGAGTCGGCGCCGATTGCGGCGAGCATCGCCCGCCGGTCGGCGTCGGTGGCGGAGGTGTACCGGCTCACGGCTGTCTCCAGGCTAGGTCAGGGACGCCGCGTAGGCGTCGGCGTCCATCAGGCTGTCCGCCTCGGATTCGTCCGAGAGGCGCACCTTGACCATCCAGCCGCCCTCGTAGGGGTCGTCGTTGATCGCCTCGGGCGCGGTGGAGAGCGCCTCGTTGACCTCGACGACCTCGCCCGAGAGCGGCGCCACGACGTCCGAGACGGCCTTGACCGACTCCACCTCCGCGTAGGGCTCGCCCTGGCTCAGCTGCTTGCCGACCTCGGGCGGGTCGAAGAACACCACCTCGCCGAGCTGGTCCTGCGCGTACCAGGTGATGCCCAGCGTGGCCGACTCCCCGTCGATGCGGGCCCAGTCGTGCTCCTCGTGGTACTTGAGGTCGGCGGGATAGCTGGCGTCGGCCACGGGTCAGGTCTCCTGGGGGATGTGGGGCTTGGCGTGGACCTCGGCCTCGCGGATGCGGCCGCGGACGTCGATCTCGAAGCGCGTGCCGACCTCGGCGCGCGCCGCCGGCAGGTAGGCGAGCCCGATGCCCTTGCCCAGCACGGGCGACATCGTGCCCGAGGTCACCTCCCCGCCGCCCAGCACCGGGTTGCCCTGGCGGGCGATGCCCTCGCCGGGGATGAGGAAGGGGACGAGCCGGTCGCGCGTGCCCTGCGCGCGGGCGGCGGCGATCGGCTCGGAGCCGATGAAGCCCGTCGCCTCCTTGCAGCACCAGCCCAGGCCGGCCTCGATCGGGTTGCGGTCCTCGGAGAGGTCGTTGCCGTAGAGGTGGAAGCAGGCCTCCAGGCGCAGCGTGTCGCGCGCGCCGAGGCCGACCGGCGTCGCGCCGTGCTCGGTGAGCGCGTCCCACAGGGCGAGCGCGTGCTCGGGCGCGACCAGCAGCTCGACGCCGTCCTCGCCCGTGTAGCCCGTGCCGCAGACCAGCACGTCGGGGGCGCCGGCGACGGTCATCGTGCGTGTGGTGAAGCGGCGGGGCAATTCCTCGTCGGTGAGCCGCGCGACCAGCGCGCGCGCGTCCGGTCCCTGCACCGCGAGCATCGCGAAGTCGCTGAGCCGATCGACGATGGCGACGTCGAAGCGCTCGCCGGTGCGCTGGACGTGCGCGAGGTCGGACGCGTGGTTGTCCGCGTTGGTGACGGTCAGGTAGCGGTCGGGCCCGAGCTTGTAGGCGAAGAGGTCGTCGAGCACACCGCCCGCCGGGTTGCACATGACGGAGTACTGGGCGCCGCCCTCCGCCAATTGGTCGAGGTCGTTGGAGAGCAGGCGCTGCAGCAGCGCGTGGGCCTGCGGCCCGGACGTCTCCACCTGGCCCATGTGGCTCACGTCGAACACGCCGGCGCCCTCGCGCACGGCCATGTGCTCGTCGCGGATGCCCGCATACTGCACGGGCATCTCCCAGCCCGCGAACGGCACCAGCCGGGCTCCGGCGGCCACGTGCCGGTCGTGCAGCGGCGTCCGCTTGAGGGTGTCCGTCGCGGCGGCCATCGACGCCTCCCGACCCTAGCAAGGCGCTCCGGGCGCCTTCGGCGCGGGGTTCAGCGCCGGATGGTGAGGGTGATCGCCGGCCGGCCGGGCCGGAGGAGCCGCACCTGCATGCGCCCGGAGGAGGAACGGCGCAGGGCGCGGCGGCCGGACGCCGACAGCTTCGCCATCACCGTCCTCGACGCCCCGTTCTCGAGCGCGGGCACGCGCACGGTGGCGAGCCGGCGACCCCTGCGGGTGATCCGCCAGCGCTGGCGCGGGCAGCCGCCGGCGGCGCGGCAGCGCAGCTTCAGCCGGATGCGGCCGGCACGCGTGGCGCGGACGGTCCGCGTGCGCAGGGCGGCGGGCCCGGCGGTGCTGCCGCCTCCCGCGGGCGGAGCCGGCGTGGACGCGGCCGGATCCCGGCCCCAGGCCGCCGAGGTCAGCCCGGCCACGAGCTGACGCGGCGGGGCGCTGCCGTCGGCCGGCACCACCCAGGTCGACCCGTCGCGGGTGAAGGCCACCGCCGTCCCGTCCGGCGACCAGCTCTCCGCGAAGTCGGCGGGGCCGGACGTCAGCTCGCGGATCGGCGCCGCAGTCGCCGGATCGACGAGCACCACCCGGTAGACGGCCGGATCGCCGAAGCCGGCGGTCAGGACGATCCGGCTCCCGTCGGGCGATCCGACCGGGCCGCTCACGGTGGACGCGCCCGGGACGGTGGCCACCGGCCGCACGCACGACGCGCCCTGCCGGTAGACGCAGATCGTGTCGTCGCGGTCGGGCGAGGAGTTCAGCGCCTCGCGCCCCAGCCAGCCCGTGTCCTGCACGTAGGAGCTCGACTCCTCGAACCAGGGCGCGTGATCGGGCGCGGTCACGTACAGGCGCGAGACGAACGTCCCGCCCGTGTGCGGTCACGCGGCGCGGACCGCGGCCGGGGTGAACGTCAACGGCGGCAAGGTAGGGAAACGAGGGAGCCAGCGCGGAGGATGATGTCGACGAGTGGCGACTTGTGCACCGTAGTGGTGCTCAACTCGCCAGTCGTCGAGATCGCCCCCGTGCGAACCGGTCGGACCCGCTTCTCCACCCAGCCGCAGTTGACAGACGCGAACGCCTACCGCGCCGCGGCGGGGTCGGCGGCGCAGAGGTTGACCTGGTCCGGACACTTGCCGATCAGGCGCTCGGCGGCCACGGCCGGCGCGGCCACGGCCCTCATGACGGCGAGGGTGAAGGCGACGGCGAGCGGAGGCGCGGCACGGGCGGCACGCTAGCGACCCGCGCCGCCGCGGCGCCTGGTCGCCGACGGCGTCCACCGCCGGCTCGAGGCCGACCTGCTCTCCACCCCACGATCGAGGCCCCTCCTCCCGGACGATCAGCTCACGGGTATCGGGCGGCGCGTCACCAGCGCCGTCCCGGCGCCCAGCGCCAGGCAGAGCGGCGAGTAGACCGCCAGGTCCCAGCGCTGGTAGCTGTCCTGCGGGCCGCCGCCGCGCACGTCTGAGGGCAGGTAGACGGCGCCGCGCGCGAGGAACGCCGCCGCCACCGCCCACGCCCCGCCCCGCAGCCGGCGGGAGGGACGGCCCGACCCGACGGCGCGCACGGTGCCCGCGGCCGCGAGCAGGGCCAGCGCCACCGCCGCGGTGAGGGGCGCCGGCGGGAGCGCGCCGTCGAGCGCGAACCGCTCGTCCTGGCTGAAGATCCGCTCGGCGAGCGCCCGCTCCTCCGCCGCGGGCCACGACGAGCCCGCCGCCCAGGCCGCGTGCAGTGCGGCGATGGCGACGAGCACGGCCGGCACGCCGACGCCGGCGGCCCGCGCGACCCGATCGAGGGCCGGCACTTCCTCGCCGCCCGGTGTGGCCGCCTCAATGCGGCGCGCGCGCCCGTTGCCGCGCTCTGCTCACCCGCCGCCGCGCGCCGCGCACGCCTGTTCGCCACGCGCAGCTCCGCACCGTTGGCCAGCCGCAGCCACGGCGGCCATGGGCGGGGAGCGACGGGGTGGCCGGTCGCCGCGCGCTCGGCCTGGTCGAGGGCGTCCTCCACCAGCGCGATGTGGCAGCCGCGAATGACCGGCCAGAGCGCCAACAGCTTCGGCTCGACCCGCGCCTCGAGCGTATGGCTCAAGCGGGTGCGGTGCCGGCCCAGCGGCTCGAGCTCCCAGCCGTGCGTGCCGGCCAGTCCCAGGCCCGGTGCGAAGCGGAACGTCACCCGCCGGCCCGGCTCGTAGCGGTCGACCGAATAGCGGATCGAGCCGTGGCGGGCGCGGGTGCCGGCCGCGAGCGGCCCGTCGAGCGAGAACGGCACCATCGGCCAACGCTCGCTCGGCCACAGCCGGTCGTTGGGCCCACCCACCCCGTCGAGCAGGGCTCCGACCTGCGCGGGCGGCGCGTCGATCTCACGGGTGTGGACGTCGTGCACGTGCATGGCCATCTCCGTACGCGTTCGTATGGTCTGCCATACCCTAGCGTATATTCCGTACCGTTGCGTATAGTCGCCGAGGTGCCGCCGCAGTCGCCACCCGCCCGCCGACCCGCGCCCCGCGTCCGGCTCGGCCGTGACGACTGGATCCGGGCCGCGCTGCTCGCCCTGGCCGAAGGCGGCACCCCGGCGGTCGCGGTGGAGCCGCTGGCCGGCCGCCTCGGCGCCACCAAGGGCAGCTTCTACTGGCACTTCCGCGACCGCGCGGACCTGATCGAGGCGGCGCTCGCCACCTGGGAGCGCACCGCCACCGACGAGATCATCGCGGAGCTCGAGACCGTCGCCGATCCCGTCGAGCGCCTGCGCCGCTGCCTGGAGATCGCCATGGCCTTGGAAGAGGACGAGTATCCCGACGTCCGGCTCCTCCCTTCCGCGAGCGACCCCGTCGTGGCGCCGGTCGCCGCTCGGGTGCAGGAGAAGCGCCTGGCGTTCCTCGCCCGCTGCTTCCGCGACATGGGCTTCGCGCCCGCCGAGTCCCGGCGCCGGGCGGAGCTGGCCTACAGCGTCTACCTCGGCTGGTTCCACCAGCGCCTCGTCAGCCGCGGGCCCGCCACGCCGCGCGAGCGCCGCGCCTACCAGCGCACGGCGATCGCGCTGCTCACCGCCCGCGACGGCTGACGGGTCGGCCCGTCGCAACTCCTGGGCGGCGCTAGCGTTCCCACCCGTGGTGCGGGCCGGTCGGACGACACGGAGGTCAAGGATGCGGCGCGTCGGCGGGGTGCTCGCGGCGGGCTGCGCGGCGGCCCTCGCCGCGCCGGGCTCGGCCGCGGCGGGCACCTACGACGTCGTGAGCTGCCGGGCGCCGGGAGCCGACGGCGTCAACCGCGCGTGGACGCCGGCGTTCCGCTCGTTCAACGGCGGCGAGCCCGACAAGGGCTTCTTCGACGTCTACGCCGAGTGCCCCGGCCCACTGACCTTCCTGCTCGTGCGCAGCCTCGCCGCGGGCACGGCGGCGTACTGGTCGCACTCGGCCAACCTCCAGTTCGACGCGCCCGCGGGCACGACGATCGCCCGCGTGCGGGTCTGGCGCCAGGGCCAGACCGTGCGGGGCGGCGACGGCACCGACGAATGGGACGTGTTCGCCGAGACCGACGACGGGCCGCTGGCCGGCGAGAGCTGCGGCATCGCGCCCGACCAGGCCAGCTGCGGGACCGGCGCCCCCGAGCCGTTGGGCGGCCGCACGGTGACGAACGCCTCGCTGGCCACCCACGACGTCGACACGCGCTTCCTGCGCTACGGAGTCGTCTGCGCGCCGGCGAGCTTCAAGTCGTGCCCCACCGCCAACGGGGCCTTCCCGCTGGCGTCGATGAACCTCTGGGGCTCGGTGGTGACGATCCGCGACGAGGCGCCGCCGACGCTCGCGATCGCCGGCCCGCTCACCGCCGACGGCTGGCGCCGCCCGGGCGACGGGCTCGAGGTCGACGCCGCCGACAGCGCCGGCATCCGCGCGGTCCACGCGCAGGTGGGCGGCGCCGGCGGGCGCCTGGCGGGGGAGTGCGACGCGCGCAGGCCGGCGCCGTGCGGCGCGCGCCTCGCCGGCCCGCTCGGCTTGAGCGCGCCGCCGCTCGACGGCGCCCAGCCGCTGACCGTGACCGCCACCGACGCCGCGGGCAACCAGACCACCACCACGCGGACGGTGGCGATCGACGGCACGCCACCCGGCGTGGCGCTCGCGCGGCCGCGCGACAACACGATCATCGCGCGCGTGACCGACTTCAACTCCGGCTTCGCCGCCGGGCAGATCGAGGTGCGCGGGAGCGCCGCCGAGCCGTTCCGAGCGCTGCCGACCGCGTTCCGCAAGGGCGCCCTGCGCGCCCGGATGGACCGCGGGCGCGCGTCGCGCGCCGACGTCCGGGTGACGGTGCGCGACACCGCCGGCAACGAGGCGGCCGGAACCCCGGCGCGCTTCATCCGCTCGGGCGTCGCCGGGCGCCGCGTGCGCGCCGGGCGCGCCGGCCTGCCCTTCGGCCGGCGGGTCACGCTGCGCGGCCGCCTCCTGCTGCCGAACGGACGGCCGCTGGCCGGAGTCCCCGTCTCCGTCACCTCGCAGCCGCGCGGCGGCGCGCCGTTCGTGGACGGGCAGGGCAGCACCGACGCGCGCGGGCGGTTCGGGATAGTGCTCCGGGCCGGCCCGGCCCGCAACGCGACCGTCTCCTTCGCGGGCGGAGGCGGCGTGCTGCGCACGGAGCGCCGGATCTTCCTGGCCGTCCGGGCGTCCAGCACGATCCGTGCGTCGCGCACCCGCCTGCGCGGCGCGGGCCGCGTGCGCTTCTCCGGCCGGGTGCGCGGCGGCGCGGGCGCCGGCCTCGTGGTCATCCTGCAGGGTCGCGAGCGCGGCCGCTGGCGCACGTTCGAGAGCGCGGCCACCGGAGCGCGCGGCCGCTGGCGCACCGCCTACCGCTTCCGCGGGAACGCGGGGACCTACCCGATCCGGGCGCTGGTCCGCAAGCAGCGCGGGCTGGCGTACGAGCGCGGCTACTCGCGCACGCTGCGCATCCGCGTCAGCTGAAGGGGTCAGACCCCTTTATCAGCGCAGGAAGGGCGGGATGTCGATCTCGTCGTCGCCGATCTCCAGCGACGAGCGCTGGCGATCGTCGATGCGCGGGCCGCGGTCGACCGGGCCGCGCGCCGAGCGCTCGCCGCGCCCGCCGTAGCTCGGCTCCTGGCCGCGCTTGTCGAAGCCCGTGGCGATCAGGGTCACGCGGATCTCGTCGCCCATGCCCTCGTCGATCACGGCGCCGAAGATGATGTTGGCGTTGTGGTCGGCCGCCGAGTGGATGATCTCGGCCGCCTCGTTGACCTCGAACAGGCCGAGGTCCTTGCCGCCCGTGATGTTGAGCAGGATGCCGGTGGCCCCCTCGACGGACTCCTCCAGCAGCGGGGAGGAGATCGCCGCCTTGGCCGCCTCGGCGGAGCGCGACTCGCCCGTCGACGTGCCGATGCCCATCAGCGCCGAGCCGGCGTCGTGCATGATCGTGCGCACGTCGGCGAAGTCGAGGTTGATCAGTCCGGGGATCGTGATCAGGTCCGTGATGCCCTGGACGCCCTGGCGCAGGACGTTGTCGGCCTCGCGGAAGGCGTCGAGGATCGACGTGCGCCGCTCCACGATCGAGAGCAGCCGCTCATTCGGGATGACGATCAGCGTGTCGACCATCTCGCGCAGGCGCTCGATGCCGTCCTGGGCCTGGCGCTGGCGCTGGGCGCCCTCGAAGTTGAACGGCCGGGTGACCACGCCGACGGTCAGCGCGCCGATCTCGTTCTTGGCGATCTCGGCGATCACGGGCGCGGCGCCCGTGCCGGTGCCGCCGCCCTCGCCGGCGGTCACGAAGACCATGTCGGCGCCCTTGAGCGCCTCCTTGATGTCGTCGCGCGACTCGGCCGCCGCGCCGCCGCCGACCTGCGGGTTGGCGCCCGCCCCCAGCCCCTTGGTGAGCTGGTGGCCGATGTTGAGCTTGATGTCGGCGTCGGTCATCTGCAGCGCCTGGGCGTCGGTGTTGCAGGCGATGAACTCCACACCCGACAGCCCGGCGTCGATCATCCGGTTGACGGCGTTCGTCCCACCGCCGCCGACGCCGACGACCTTGATCACTGCGAGATAGCTGCCTGCTTCCATAAGGTTCTGTCCGGACCTCGAGTTAGAGTTGAGCGTTTCAGACGCTCGCTTGGGCGCGGAATTCCAGCACGGTACGGGGATTTCCTCCCGAATGTCAATCCCGTCCATCCACGGCAAGACCTCTTGCAGATAGCACAAGTCTCGACCCAGGGTCGAGAAAGACCCTATTCTCAACCTACGGTTGAGGGTTGGCTTGCAGGGGGTCTGGAACGGGCGTCGGCTCGGGCTCCAGAGCCCCGACGCCCCCCGCCGCGACGGTGCCGGGGATGCGCAGGTCCAAGTAGGTGGCGCCCGCCGCTGCCGGCTCGGCGAGCACGCGCGCAGCGGCCTTCCACTTGGTCTGCGCTGCCACCGCCGAGCCGAACACCAGCGGCGGGCCGTCGCGCAGGCCGAGCGTGATCCCGCGCGCGCCGAACCACACGCGCTGCGCGCGCCGGCGCAGCTCGGCCGGGGCGGCGGCGGCGACGCTGAGGGCGTCCAGGGTGAGCGGATCGGTGACCCGGCCGCCCGCCGCGGGGCGCCGGCTCGGGATCAACGGCAGGTCGGACGCGCGGACTCCGGTGAGCAGCCGCCCGCCGCCGGTGGACGGCGTCCGGCCCGAGGGCGACTGCACGGTGGCGACCGGCGTGTGCTCGCGCACGATCACGGTCAGGTCGTGCGGGAGGTCTCGGCGGACCTCCAGGCCGGCGACCGAGCGGTAGGGCCGCACGACGTCGCGCAGCGCGTCGGTGTCGACGTGCAGGGTGCTCATCCCCAAGGCGGCCTGCTCGAGCGCGGCGCGCACGCGCGGTGCCTCCGACGAGCTCGAGCCGCTGACGCTCACCCGCTCGACGCGGAGGAGGCTCGAGTCCCGCAGCCACAGCCAGCCCGCGCCGAGGGCCAGCCCGGCGAGCGCCACGGCGAGCCCGGCGCGCCCGGCGCGCCACGGGAGCCTGCGTCCGAGTCGGGCCATCTGGCTCCCAGTTCGCCGCGCGCCGCGCGTCTCCTACCGACGCCCCTCTGGAGGTTCGCCGCCCGCCCCGTGCGCTCCTACGTGTCGGCTGCAGCCGGGCGCGCAGCAAGCGCGCGGCCCAGGGCGTCGACGTCGCCCGCGCCCAGGCAGAGCACGAGGTCGCCCTCGCGCGCGCGCGCCCGCACGAAGGCCTCGGCAGCGGCGAACCCGGGCAGCCACGCCACGCTCTTCCCGCCCCCGGCGTCCGCGGCGGCCTCGGCCACCCGCAGGCCGGTGACGCCCGGGAAGTCCTCGGCACGCTCGCGCGCCGAATAGACCGGCAGCACCGCGACCTCGTCAGCCGCCGCCAGCGCCGCGCCGAACTCCTGCGCCTGGCGCGCGGTGCGGGAGAACAGGTGCGGCTGGAAGACCGCGATCAGCCGGCGCGGGACCAGCGTGCGCGCCGCGGCGATCGTCGCCGCCACCTCGGTGGGGTGGTGTGCGTAGTCGTCGACGATCTCGGCGCCGTCGGGCGTGGCGCCGAGCAGCTCGAAGCGCCGCCCGGCCCCCGCGAAGCTCGCCAGCGCCACGGCGGCCGCCGCGGGGTCGGCGCCCGCCAGCGCCGCCGCGGTCAGGGCCCCGGCCGCGTTGCGCGCGTTGTGCGCGCCCGGGACCGCCAGCTCGACGGTGACGCCGTCCAATGCGAAGCGCGAGCCGCCGGGGAACAGGTCGGGCTCGGCGTCGAAGGCGACAACGCCCGGGGGCGCCAGGGCCAGCAGCTCGGGCCGGTCCCAGACGACCGTGCGGTCGGCGAGGGCCAGGAACGCGGTGAAGGTGGCGTCGACGTCGCGCTGGGAGGCGTACGTGGTGTGGTGGTCGAGCTCGGCGTTGGTGAGCACGGCGATCCGCGGCGCCAGGTGCAGCAGCGAGCGGTCGGACTCGTCGGCCTCCACGACCAGCCACTCCCCCTCGCCCCAACCGGCGTTGGCGCCGGTGGAGCGCACCGCACCGCCGACCAGGTAGGCGGGGTCCAGCCCGCAGCCGCGCAGCGCGTGCACGAGCATCGAGGCGGTGGTCGTCTTGCCGTGCGTGCCGGTCACCGCGATCGTCGGCTTCAGGCGCGTGAGCTCCCCCAGCAGCTCGGCGCGATGCAGCTCGCGCAGGCCCAGCTCGCGTGCGCGGACCCGCTCGGGGTTGTCGGCCGCGATGGCGGTGGAGACGACCACTTCGGCGCCCTCGGGCACGTGGGCGGCGTCGTGGCCCGCGGCCGGCGCGATCCCGAGCGCCAGCAGCGGCGCGAGCTGGGCCGCGCCGCCGGCGCGGTCCGATCCCGTCACCTGCGCTCCCAGCCCGTGCGCGACCAGCGCGAGGCCGCTCATCCCCGCCCCGCCGATGCCCACGAAGTGCAGCCGACGGCCGGTCCAGGGATGCGCGGAGGTCACGGCGCGCCAGCCTAGACCGCGGGTCGTTTGGGCGACCCGGCCGCCGGGGGAGCTTCCGGCCGATGGCCGCCCGCCGTGACCGGATCAGGACGTGTCTCCTTATTCG
>Ga0136617_10002179_pt1 | contig 17505 bp, 15 predicted proteins | sample AntDrymUQ3222106_2_FD_129672 | JGI IMG/M metagenome (GOLD analysis project Ga0136617, IMG submission 129672) | Polar desert sand microbial communities from Dry Valleys, Antarctica - metaG UQ322 (21.06) | ecosystem: Environmental > Terrestrial > Soil > Desert | place: Antarctica: Dry Valley... | reverse complement strand
GCCTTATCGGCAATTCCGAAGACCTCGAAGCCTTTTTAAAGAGGGCGAGTGAGCGCGGCGGGCGAAGCCAAGACCCGGAGGGCCCGTCGCCGCGCGACCGAGCGGAGCCCGACGCGCAACGGTTGCGGCCTAACTTCCGGGTCCAAGGAGGGCGAGCGTAAGCACGCGTTGCCATTGAATGACTAATGCCGGTGGTCCGCACGAAAATGGCATCATGCCGACTCTCGAAACTTCGCAAACGCGCAATGTCGAAACCGACGTTGCGATCATCGGTGCCGGCACTGCCGGACTGGCGGCTTATCGCGCAGCGAGGGCGGCCGGCAAGAGGGCGCTGTTGATCGAAAGCGGCCTCTACGGCACAACCTGCGCGCGGGTCGGTTGCATGCCAAGCAAGCTCTTGATCGCTCCCGCGGAAGCGGTGCATGCGCTCGACCGCTTCGCCGGATTCGGACTCGAGCTCGAAGGCCGGGTGAAAGTCGACGGTCGCGCCGTAATGGCGCGGGTCAAACGCGAGCGCGATCGTTTCGTCGGCTTCGTCACGCGCGGTATGGACGCCTTTCCCGAAGCCGACCGGATTCGCGGCAGCGCGCGTTTCATCGACAAGACAACATTGCGGATCGACGATCGCCTAACGGTCAAGACGGGGAGTGTGGTCATCGCCACCGGTTCGTCACCCGCGTATCCGGCGGCGTGGCAGGCGCTGGGCGAGCGCCTCGTCACCAACGAAGACGTGTTCGAGTGGGACGACCTGCCGGAAAGTGTGGTGGTATTCGGACCCGGCGTGATCGGGCTCGAGCTTGGCCAAGCGCTGCATCGGCTGGGTGTCCGCGTGAAAGTGTTCGGCCGCGGCGGCGGTGTGGGTCCATTGTCCGATCCGGTGCTCGTCGCGTATGCGCGCAAGACTTTCGGCGAGGAGTTCTATCTCGACACCAATGCGCATGCGGAGGTGTCTAGCGACGGGGACCAGGTCATCGTCAAGTACCGCGCGCTGGACGGCAGCACGCAGCTGGAAAGATTCGCGTACCTGCTCGCGGCCACCGGACGCACGCCGAACTTGAAAGGCCTCGGCCTCGAAAACACGCGGCTGGTGCTGCGCGCCGACGGCGTGCCCGTCTATGACCGCGATACCCTGCAGTGTGGCGATAGCGCCATCTTCATTGCGGGCGACGCCAACGACGACGTTCCGATCCTGCACGAGGCGGCGGACGAAGGCCGGATCGCGGGCGAGAATGCGGCGCGCTTCCCGGACGTGCGCCGCGGCCTGCGCCGCGCGTTGCTGGGCGTGGTGTTCAGCGACCCGCAGATCGGCATTGTCGGCGGCGGGTTCGCGGCGATCCGCGAAATCACGCATGTCGTCGGCACAGTGAGGTTCGAGGATCAGGGGCGCGCGCGTGTGCTGTTGCGCAACAAAGGGTTGCTGCACGTCTATGCGGAAATCGGTTCGGGACGTTTCCTCGGCGCCGAAATGATCGGACCTGGCACCGAGCACTTGGCCCACCTGCTGGCCTGGGCGCTTCAAATGAACCTGACCGTTGCGCAGATACTCGAGATGCCGTTCTACCACCCGGTGGTCGAGGAGGGCCTGCGCACCGCGCTGCGCGACGCCCAAGCGAAGCTGGACGAGCTGGCCGCCACCCGCGTAGCGGCGTAGTCTTAACTTCCCCGCACTGAAGAACGCATCGCGAGCCGAGCTATGCTTCGCCCCGATGACGCTCCTGACGCTCCGCGACGCCGAACTCGCCTTCGGCATGCAGCCGCTGCTCGACCGCGCCAACCTGACCATCCTACCGGATGAGCGGATCGGCCTGATCGGCCGCAACGGCACCGGCAAATCGTCGCTGCTCAAAGTCATCGCCGGCAGCATGGCGCTCGACGACGGCGAATTGCAGCGCCGCGATGGCACGTCCGTCGCGCTGGTCGAGCAGGAGCCGGAGCTACCGCGCGCTTCTACGCTGCGCGAGAGTCTCGCGATCCGCGGCGGGCTCGAACAAGGGCATGCAGGCACGGATGACGACCGCGAGCGGTGGCGGGTCGATGCGCGGCTGGTCGAATTTCTGCATCGCTTCGGTCTCGACGAAGCGCAAGCGCCCGAATCGGCTTCGGGCGGCGAGCGTAAGCGCGCGGCATTAGCACTCGCGTTTGCGCTCGCGCCCGACCTCCTGCTGCTGGACGAGCCAACCAATCACCTCGACCTCGACGGCATCATGCTGCTGGAGGAGCTGCTGCGAAAACGCGCAGCGTCGATCGTCATCACGCACGATCGCGCGTTTCTCGACGCCGTGGCCACACGCATCGTCGAACTCGATCGCGGGCTCCTCCGCTCGTATCCGGGCAACTTCGCCCAATACGAAAGCCGGAAGGCGCACGAGCTTGCCGCCGAAACCGTCGCCCAGCGCAAGTTCGAGCAATTCTGGAAGCAGGAAGAGGTTTGGATCCGCAAAGGTATCGAGGCACGCCGCACGCGCGACGAAGGCCGTGTGCGCAGGCTGGAAGCGTTGCGCGCGGAACGCGCGGTGCGGCGCGAGCGACTGGGGAACGTCAAGCTCGCGCTCGACTCGGGTGAGCGCTCCGGCAAGCTGGTGGTCGAGCTCACCGATGTCACCAAGGGTTTCGGCGACCGGGTCCTCATCCGCGATCTCTCGCTGCGCATCATGCGCGGCGACCGGTTCGGGTTGATCGGCCCTAACGGTGCGGGTAAGTCGACACTGCTCAAGCTGATCCTCGGGCGCATGCAACCGGACGCGGGCAAGGTGCGATTGGGGAGCAAACTGCACGTCGCGTATTTCGATCAGATGCGCGAACAACTCGATCCCGAGCGCACGCTGGTCGACACCATCAGCCCCGGTTCCGAATGGGTCGAAACGGCCGGCGGCCGTAAACATGTGATGACGTATCTCGCCGATTTCCTGTTCCCGCCGCAGCGCGCGCAGGCTCCGGTGAAGACACTGTCGGGGGGCGAGCGCCATCGCTTGCTGCTCGCACGCCTATTCGCGCAACCCGCCAACCTGCTGGTGATGGACGAGCCGACCAACGACCTCGACATCGAATCGCTCGAGCTATTGGAAGACACTTTGCAGTCGTACCCGGGTACCTTGCTGCTGGTGAGCCATGATCGCGCTTTTCTGGACAACGTCGTGACGCAGACCCTCGTCGCGCAAACGGGAGCGGGAACCGAGGGGCAGTGGAAAGAATACGTCGGCGGCTACAGCGACTGGGTCGCGCAGCGTCCGACTGCTGCGAAAACCCGACGGAGTCTTGCTGGTCCCGCGGCAGCGACCTCCGCGTCGGGATTGCCGACAGGAGGGCGAGATGCGAAGGGCGAATCGTGGACACCCGTGAAATTGAGTTTCAAGGAGCAACGCGAACTGGACTTGTTACCGGCCGAGCTGGAAATGCTCGAGCGCGAGCAGCACGCACTGACGGCCCGAATCTGCGCGGCCGACTACCATCGGCAAGACGCCGCGCAAATCAAGGCGGATCGCAACCGGGCCGAGACCATTGAGCGGCAGCTCGCGCAAAAATTCGAACGCTGGGGAGAGCTCGATCGACGCGTTTGAAGCCGCGACGCAACCGACATCGAAGACCCCATAGGCGCGATGACAAGCCTGCTAGACGAGAGGAAGTCGCAACGGACCCGATTGACGAGTCGTTGGCTTCGACCTTGGCGCGACGCCGCTCACCTAGCCTCACTTGTCCGCACGCGATCCTCGCGTGCGATCACTTGCCTGCGCCGGCGGTGAGCCCTTTGACGATATGTCGCTGCGCGAACAGTAGCAGCAGCACGGCGGGAATCACCGAGAGCACCGCGCCGGCCGCCATCACACCGTGCTTGATCTCGTATTCCTGTGCGAATTTCGCGATCGCCACCGGCACCGTGGCCGTCTGCCGCGCCGTCAGGTTGAGCGCGATTGCGAATTCGTTCCAGCTGAAGACGAAGACCAGGATGCCCGTCGCGGCGAGTCCCGGCTTGACCAGCGGAAACACGATGCGCCGCAGCATCTGCGGCGTTGTGCAGCCGTCGAGGCGCGCCGCCTCCTCGAGTTCCAGCGGGATATCGCGCACGAAAACGTACATCACCGCGATTCCGATCGGCAGATGCAGCGCGACGTGCGTCAGCACCAGCGCTGTGTAGGTGTTGTCCCAGCCGATCGAGCGAAACATCACGTACCACGGCCCGACCAGCGTGATCGGCGGAAACATGTGGAAGACGAGCGAGCCCAGCAGCACCAGCGCTGGGACCCAAGCCGGCCAGCGCAGCCGGGCCATCGAGTATGCGGCCAGGGTCGAGATGAACAGAACCAGCGCCGTTGACGCCGAGGCGATGAGCAGGCTGTTGCCGAAGTGAGCGAGATAGTCGGCCGATCTGGAGAACAGGAGCTCGTTGAAATTACCGAAGTACGGCGCGAACAGCACGTCGCCGCGCAGGAGCGCGATCTGGGTCTTGAACGCGGCGAATCCGATCCAGACCACCGGCAAGATCACGATCAGCGCGGAGAGCACGAGTACGGCGTGTACACCGGCTGTGCGGAGACGTAGGCTCATCATCGCTATCCTGCCGTTCTGCCAAAAATCGTGTGACTTTGCCACCGATTTTTGGGAAGCCTGCCCGGTCGAAAGTAGGTTTTCACTTTCGGCCGATGAACTAAACAACGCGAGCGAACAGTGTGAACACGTCCTAGCATTACGCCGCGCGCGCGCGCCGGCGCGACGAGGCGAGGCAGAGCACAATGACGAGCGTCAACAAGAACAGCGCGACCACCGAAATCGCCGAGCCGTAGCCCATGCGATCCTCGGTGAAAAAGCGCCGGTAGATCGTGAAGCTCACCACCTCGGTTGCCGTTCCGGGACCGCCACCGGTGAGCAGATAAACTTCGTCGAAGACCTTGAACGAGACGATCAGTCGGAACACGAGCGTCACCGCCAACGTCGGCAACATCATCGGGAACGTCAGATAGCGCAGCTCCGACCAGGCACTCGCGCCGTCCATCTTCGCCGCCTCGTACACGTCCTGCGGCAGCGATTCAAGGCCGGCCAGCAACAGCAGGAACACGAACGGCGTCCAGTGCCAGATGTCGACGACGATCACCGATGCGAGCGCCAAAGTGCCGTCGCCGAGCCAGTCGTGCCCGTTGAGTCCAACGGCGCCGAGAACCTGATTGATGATGCCGAAGTCCGGGTTGTACATGAGCTTCCAGATCGCACCGATGACGATGCCGGGGATCAGGATCGGCAGCAGGAAGATCGTGCGATAGACGACGCGGCCGGCAACGATACGGCTCACGAGCAGCGCCAGGAAAAACCCGATGACCATCTCGGCGGTGACCGCAAGCGCGGCGAACAGCGTAGTGTTGAAGAGTCCCGCGCGGAACAGCGGGTCGCGCGGCAGCTCTGCGAAGTGCCGCAGGCCGGCATACGTCCACTGCGCCGCACCCTCGACCCAACGGATGTCGTGGACCGACATCACGAGTAGGTTCGCGATCGGCAGCAGCGCGAGGAGCAGGTAGATCGTCAGTGCCGGCGCGAGCGTGTAAAAGCGCCAGCGGCGCGTGTCGCCGACGCCTGCGGAGGCCGCGTTGGCGCTCACTTGTGAAGTCCAACTTTAGTGTGCGAACGGCAGTTACTTCAGATCCGGGAGCCGCTCCGTCTTGTAACCGGCACCGCGCATGAGGCTGTGGATCTCCGCGGCCATGGTGTTCAGCGCATCGGCCGACGTCTTCTCGCCGATCATCGCCTGATTGAGGCGCAGTTCGAGGACGGAGACGATCTGCGGACCCTCGGGCACCGTGTACATCATCCGCGCGTTAGGCGAGCTGTCGACGACCGCGCGCGTCCAGCGATACTCAGGCGTCTTCATGAACGGCGCGTCGTAGACATCCTTGCGGATCGGCGGCTGGCCGGCCTGCGCATATTTGAGCTGCGCATCGTAGGTCTGGAACCAGCGCAGGAACGCGAGCGCCGCGACCTGCCGCTCCTTAGGAATGTTCTTCGGGATTGCGCCGATGAAATGCCCGAGCGTCGGCGTAGTCTTGCCGCTGGCGCCGTGCGGCAGCACCGCGATGTTGATTTTGCCGACCACCGCCGATTTGGTCGGATCGTCCATCTGCGGCCACGCGGCAATCACCGGTGTTGCGTGCGCTGCCTTGCCGGTCACCAGCGCCTGGATCACCTGGGCCTGGCCGTAGCTGCCGGGATTCGGCGGGCCGGACTTCTTGGCAAGCTCGAGATAGACATCGAGCGCCTTCTTCGCTTCCGGGCTGTTGATCGTGACGGTGAAGTCGCCGGCCTTTTCGTCCCTGAAGATCGCGCCGTTGTGGCTGTGCAGGTAGGGCATCCAGTCGTACGAGATGTCGGAAGCGCTGCGCGCGCCGCGCTGGGCCATGCCATAGACTGTGGGCGGGTTGTGCAGCTTGGCGGCGTTGACAACCAGCTCGTCCCAGGTCCGCGGCACCTGGAGCCCGGCGTTTTGGTATAGATCGGCGCGGTAATAGAGGACCTGGATATTGCCGTTGATCGGGACGCCGTACGCCACGCCCGTCTTGGCGTTGTTGCTCTTGGTCTTCGGGTCCCAGTAAGCCGTATCGTCGTAGTTGAGGACTTGGGGATCGGGCTTGAACGCCGCATCGATGTCGTTCAGCGGAGTGAGAAAGCCACCGTGATAGAACTCGGCCAGCCACGCCGAGTTCATGACCAGAATGTCAAACTGGCCATCCTTGGCGCGCACCGAGTTCCGCTGCTTTTCGGCGCTGCCGGCGAACGGGTTGACGTCGAGGGTGACCTTGTTGCCGGTTTCCTTCTCGTACGCCTCGACCACCTTGGAAAAGCCGCTGAACCACGGCGACTGGTTGATGACGATGGTGATCGGCGCGACCTTAGGTATTTGCGCTGGTACCTGCGTGGGCGTCTGCGCTCGAACCGCGCCGCAGAGCAGTGCGGCCGCAAGCGCGGCCGCCGGGACGAGCGCGGCAAGCGCGCGGCGAAGCGGCGGCGCGGTGAATCCTGGGTGAGCGTGCATGTCTTTCATCCTTGTGGTTGGTGGCCTGGCCGACCCTCGAATAAATAGCTCACGGTGACCTGGTTGGCAATTGCCCCGCGCCTCGATTACTCAGTCGATTTCCGGCCCGGGACCGGGCGCCGGCGTCAATCGAAGTGCGGCGTGCTGCTGATCGCGCTGCCAGCGCAACCGATGACCTTAGGGTTATGCTCATCGGACGTCAGGATGAGGATGTTTCGGGGAGCATCGGGGTGTCGTCAGGCCGGCACATCTTGGCGTCAGAAAGACGTCGTCACCGCTGGTTGCGCCGCTCGTAAATTTCAGACTACCATACGTTTAAATGTCTATACAAGTTGGAGGAACCATGAACCTGTTCGACCGTATTTGCCTGCACCTGCTGGCGCTCACGATGCTAACCGCAAGCTTCGGCGCGGGTGCGCAAAGCTATCCGGCGAAGCCGATCCGGCTGATTGTGCCGGATGCCACTGGCGGCTCACCGGACACGCTCGGCCGCCTCCTCGCGCAAAAACTCTCCGACAGCCTGGGCCAGCAGGTCATCGTCGATAACCGCCCCGGCGCCGCCGGCGTGCTCGCCGCGGACATGGCGGCGAAGGCGCCCGCCGATGGCTACACGCTGCTGATGACGACGACGTCCATTTACGCGATCCTGCCCAACCTCAAGAAGAACCTGGCCTACGATCCGGTCAAGGACTTCGTGCCGATTTCGCGCATCGCGACCGCGTCGAACGTCCTGGTCGTGAACATCACGTTGCCGGCGAAATCGGTCGCCGAGCTCGTGCAACTCGCCAAGGACAAGCCGGGCATTCTCAACTACGCCTCCGCCGGCGTCGGCACACCCGCGCATCTCGCCGGCGAGATGCTCAACCTACTCGCAGGCATCAAATTGACGCACATTCCCTACAAGGGTGCGGGCCCGGGACTGCTCGACGTCATTGCCGGCAACGCGCATCTGATCATCACCTCGCCCATCGCTGCCGGCGCGCACATGAATGGCGGTCGCGTCCGCGCGCTCGCGACGACCGGTGCTGAGCGCAATCCGGGCCTGCCCGAGCTGCCTACTATCGCCGACGCGGTGCCCGGCTACGAAATCTCGCAGTCGTGGGGCATCGCTGCGCCGGCTGGCACGCCGCCGGACATCGTCAAGCGACTGAACGACGAGATCGTCAAGGCGATGAACTTGCCGGACGTGAAGGATCGCGTGCTGAAGACGGGAGCCGTGCCGGTGGGGGACACATCCGCGGCGTTCGAGGCGTTCATGGCGAAAGAGCGGCAACGATTGGGCGAGGTCATCGCGAAGACCGGCATCGTGCTCGCGGACTAGAGTCCATCGACGGACAACTGTTTCGGATCATTCAAGAGTGATTGCGCGATGACGCAAGTGCAGCATGCCGCGGCGCCTTCCCCGGATACATCGGATGCCTCGGGTGCCCCGCAGCCGGCGCATCTTTCCACCTTCGGCGACGCACCGTGGCAGCAGCTCTCGCTACTCACCAAAGGGCTGCCTCTTCTACCCGGCGAGACGTCGGCTCACGCCCGCGACATCTCGGCCCGCGACCTCAATCTCCTCGCGGGTGATCTGCCGCTGCCCGCCGCCGTGCTGAAAGACTCGGCGCTGGAGCACAACAGCCGCTGGATGCGCGCGTTTCTCGCCCGCCACGATGTCGCCCTCGCCCCGCACGGCAAGACGACGATGAGCCCGGCGCTGTTCCACCGCCAGATCGCGGATGGCGCATGGGGCATCACAGCGGCTAGCGTGCAACAGGCCGCGGTGATGCAGGCCTTCGGTATCCGGCGCGTGCTGATCGCGAACCAGGTCGGCGATCCGGTGGCGATGCGCTGGTGCTTCGAGGCGCTGCGTGCCGATCCGGGATTCGCACTGTACGTCCTGGTCGACTCGCTCGAAGGCGTGGCGCGGCTCGATCGTATCGCGCGGGAGGTGCCGTCCCCGCGCCCCTTGTCGCTGCTGGTCGAGCTCGGCGTTCCGGGCGGGCGCACCGGTTGCCGCACGATCGACGCGGGTCTCGACGTCGCGCGCGCCGTTGCCGCGGCCGCGCCGCGTCTGGTGCTCGCCGGCGTCGAAGGTTACGAGGGCGCGGTCCCGGGGCACGACGCCGCCAGCAAGGAGCAGGCGATACGCGACTTCGTCGCGGCGATGGGCGAACTCGCGAAGCGCTACGCGCAGGAGCGACTGTTCGCCGCGGATCCGGTGCTGCTGACCGCCGGCGGCTCGGCGTTCTTCGACTTGGTCACCGGCCTGCCTCGCACGCTCGGCGATCGGCGCACCCTGGTACTGCTGCGCAGCGGCTGCTATCTCACGTTCGACGATGGCTACTACCGGCAGCTCTGGTCACGGCTCGCCGAACGCACACCCGGCATTGCGGGGCTTGGCGAGCCGCTACGCTCGGCGCTCGAGATCTGGAGCAGCGTGCAGTCGGTGCCCGAGCCCGGCCTCGCGATTCTGACGATGGGCAAGCGCGACGTGTCGCACGATCTCGACCTTCCCTTCCCACGCTGGCGCGTGCACGAAGGCAGCCGCGATCTGCAGCCGGCACCCGCGTCGTGGCGCATCGAGGCGCTCAACGACCAGCACGCGTTCCTGCGCGGCGATCCGGACGCCATGCCGTGCGTGGGCGAGCGCATTGGCTGCGCGATCTCGCATCCATGCACCACATTTGATAAATGGCGCACGGTACTGATCGTCGACGACGGCTACACGGTCGTCGACGCGGTATCCACCTGGTTTTAGACTTTTAGCTCCGGTTCACGGCGGCGAGCGCCGCGATCTCGACGCGATAGGCGGGATTGGCGATGCGTGCCTCGACGGTGGCGCGCGCGGGCGCTTGGCCCTCGGGCAGCCAAGCCTCCCACACCTTGTTCATCTCGTCGAACGTGATGATGTCGGCGAGCCACACGTTGGCGTTGATGAGGCGCGACTTGTCGCTCCCCGCCTCGCGCAGCAGCCGGTCGATCTTGGCGAGAATCTCGCGCGTCTGGGTCGCGACATCGGCATGCGGCGTGTCGGGCACCTGGCCGGAAATGTAGACGATGCCGTCGTGGATCACGGCGGCGGACAGCCGCTTGTTCGGCTGGATGCGGCGGATGCTCATGCGTGTTTCTCCTGTCGTGGATCGATCGTTTCTTGCGGGATGGAAAGCCACTGTCCATCGCGCCGCGCTGACTCGAACGCGAGCTCGATTATCGCAACACTCGGCGTGGCCTCGGCGAACGTGCAGGCGACGCGTGCCTGGCCCCGCACGGCCTCGACGAAGTTGCGCGTGGCATCCCCCGGCTGCGAATCAGCGGCAAGCTCCTCGATGCGCTGCCCACGCTCGGAGAACCAGGTCATCGCCCAGCCGATCGGCGCCGTGAGCGGACGCCGCAACTCGAGCAAGCCGTCGTCGCCGAAGATGCGGACCTCGTCCCACATGTGCAGCCCCTCCTCGATGCAGGTGATCTGACATTCCAGCGTCAGCGCCGCAAAACCGGGAGCGGCGCGGAGCGACGCACGGGGGGAGCTCTCAGCCGCAGGGCCGTCCCAAGGGGCTCGTCCCCCTGCGGGGAGGTCTGCGCGAAGCGGCGCATGGGGAGAGCTCTCGAACTGAAGCTCGATGAAGCCGCCGTGGTCGGAGCGCGAGGGCGCGCTCGTGCGCAGCCGGCTACGCAGGCGCGTCGGCGTGCGTCCGATGAGCCACGGCAGCAAGTCCGCCATGTGGCTCGCGCGTCCGGTGTAAGGGCCGCCGCCGCCGAGCTCGGGCACGAGGAACCACCCGGCGCGCTCGTAGCCGAGCTGCACGGTCTGGACAAAGCGCACCTCGCCGATGCCGCCCGCCCGCAGGATCTCGCGCGCGCGCAAGCACCCGGGGTCGAAGCGACGGTTGTAGGCGACTGCGTTGACGAGGCCTTGCGCGTCCGCCCGGGTGGCCAGGCGGCGCGCGTCCGCGGCCTTCATCACAAACGGCTTGTCGACCAGCGTGTGCAATTTGCGATCCAGCACTGCCTCCACGTGCCCGGCATGCAGCGTGTGCGGCGTCGTCACCAGCGCGAACGCGAGTCCGCGCGGCACCGGCAGCTCTTCGAGGCGCGTGACCAGCGGCGCGCCGTAGCGCTGCGCAAGCGTGCGCGTCGCATCGCTCGCTTGCGGATCGAAGATGGCGCCGACGGACAGGCTGTCGTCGGCGAGAATGGCAGGGACGTGATAGCGGTGGGCGAACGCGCCACATCCCACCAGCAGAATCTCGATCGGTTCGTTCGCCGTCATGCGCGCACGAGATCATTGAGGAAATCGAGCGTCCGCGACCACGCCTGCGCCGCGGCGCGCGGATCGTGGTCGGCAGGACGGGTCGGGTCGAAAAAGCTGTGCACAGCACCCGGGTAGACGTGCACCTGCTGCGGCACGCCGCGCTCGGCGAGCGCGTCCCGGAGTTCCGCCACGTCGTCGAGCGGGATCAGCGCGTCGAACTCGGCGAAGTGGCCGAGGTAGGGCACCTCGATGAGGCCGGTGAGCTCGATCGGCAGGAACGGCTTGTTCGGCTGCCGGGCGAAGCGCTGGCGCCCGTAGAAATTGACGACGCCCGAGACGTGCTCGCTCACCGCCCCGAGCAGGTGCGCGAAGCGGCCGCCGAGGCAGAAGCCCCACGTCACCAGCGCACCCGCCTCGCCACCGAAACGCCCGTCGTGGGCCGCGCGAAGTACTGCCCGCAGGTCGCGTACGCAGCGCCTGTCGTCGAAATCCAGGAACGTCTGCTGCAAGACTTCCGGCGGCGCATCCCGCGCAGGGATGTTCTCACCGCGGAACGGGCAAGGTGCGATGGCCCCGAACCCTTCAGCCGTAAGCTTCACGCACAGGTCCTCGATGTGCGCGGTGACGCTCCAGATCGCGCCGAGCATCACCACGGTGACGCGCGGCGGCATTGCGGGTCGGGCGACGAAGACGGGAATGCGCGCGCCTTCGAAATTGACCTGGGTGCGAAACGGCGTGGGTAAATTCATCGGCGGTCGCTAACTGCGTCTCCTTGGGTGGGCTGGGTCATCGGCGTAACAATGGGCTCCTAAGTGGGCGAATTCTTCGGCGGCAGCTAATGGGTCGATCTTCTTCACGCTTTTTGGATGCGGGCCTTGAAAGTGCGACGGAGTTTTAGACTGTTGCCCTCATCCCGCTGCGCGCCGAGCGGTACGCGGCATCAATCATGCGGCACGCGTTGAGACCGTCGGCGACGGTGATCGGCGGCGGCTTTGCCTGCTCCAGCGCGTCGACGAATGCGATCGCGTTCTGCTGGTGGAACGCCCCGAGCTTGAAGCGCGGGACGACGTCCAGCGTCTGCCAGCGCCGCTCGGCGTTGTCACTGCAATAGCGGCGCATGAAGCCATCGCTCGTGATGTCGCGCGAGGCGAGGTCCACACCCGAGAGCAGCAAGCTGCCTTGCGTGCCGTACAGTTCGACCGAGACGTCCGCGGCGGCGAACGTGAAGCTAGCCGCGATCTCGCCGATAAGCCCGGAATCCCAACGGAACACCGCGACGCCGAGATCCTCGACCTCGAGCCCGAGCGCTTCGTGGCTGACCTGTGCAACGACCGTCTGGGGGAGGCCGAACAGCCAGGCCAAGAGGTCGGCGGCGTGCACGCCTTCGTCGAGCAGCGCGCCGCCGCCCGACAGCGCACGACGCACGTACCAGCGCTCGCGGAAATCCGGCTGCAGGCCGTAGAAATGCCCGTGCCGCACCCGCGCCAGCGTGATCCGGCCGAGCTCGCCGCCTTGCACTGCGTCGCGCAGCCGGTGCGTCGCCGGGTCGAACCGCTTGGGAAAGCTCTGCATGAAGAACAGCCCGTCGACCTCGACGGCGCGCACGATGCGCTCGCAATCCGCGAGGTTCGTGCCCAACGGCTTTTCGCAGAGGACCGCGCAGCGCTGGCGCGCCGCAGCGTCGACGAGATCGGCATGGCGCGACGTCTCGCTGCAGATTGCCACGGCATTGGATTGCGCGAGCAGCGCGTCGAGCGAAACGTGAAACGCGGTACCGAACCGGTCGGCCGCCTCCCGGCCGCGCGCCGGGTCGTCGTCCCAGATCCCCGCCAGCACACCGCGCGCGGCGAACACCTCGCTCCAGAAGTTCGCGTGGTAATGGGCGAACGAGAGGACGCCGACCCGAAGCGGCAACACGGGTCTCATCGGTGGCTGCTCCCGGCGGCGTGTTCAATCGCCTCGGTCGAGGCTCCTCGATCCGCACATTCGACGGACACTGCTTGCCCACCGCGCTCGCTGGAGCGTATGAGCGCCTGCACCACCCGCATGCCCCGCAGTGCGTCGCCGGTGGTGTCGAGCCGAGGTGCATCGCCTGCGACACCCGCCAGCCATACCGCGTGCTGTCGCTGCCCCAGCGCGGTCTGCGGAAGCTCGGGCACGTGCCAATCATCGCCATAGCGCTCGGGTATGAAAACTGCAAGGCGCCCGCGCTCGGTGCGCAGCCACAGCGTACCGCGCTCACCGTAGATCTCCATGCGAAACCGGTCGCAGCCCGCCATTTCGGTCAACGACATCTCGTGCGTGACCAGCGTATCGTCGTCGAGCTCGTAGGTCGCGGCTGCGTTGTCGATCGTCTCGACCTGCACGACGGTACCGTCGCGAAGGCGCCGCTCGGGCATTGCGATGCGGGCCCGCGCGCTAACGGTGCGCACGCATCCCAATAGTTGCTCGACGAGATCGATGCCGTGCACGCCGAGTTGGTCGACCACACCGTGGGGTACGCACGCCCGCCGAAAAAACCAGCCGCCCCAGTCGGGTCCTGGTGTCGCATTGCGGATGCGCGCCGCGAGCACGCGTCCCAGCAGGCGTTCGTCGAGCCATTGCCGCGCCTGCGCGACCTCGTCGAAAAATCGATGCATGAAGCTGACCTGCAAGTCCACGCCGTGCCGTGCTGCGGCAGCCGCGATGCGCTCGGCGCCCGCCACGCTGCCCGCCATCGGCTTTTGCAGCAAGATGGCTTTGCCCGCTTGCGCGGCGGCGACGGCGATCGCCTCGTGGGTGCCGTCCGGCGTCGCGACGATGACCGCCTGCACATCGCGGCGATCGAGCGTTGCCGCGACATCGGTGCTCGCCTCGGGGACACCGAAGCGCTTCGCGACAGCTAGGGCCTTGTCGCGCCTGCGCCCGACCACGACGCGGACATCGGCGCCGCCGGCCGCCGCCAGGCCGGCGAGGTGATACTCGGCGATGAAGCCCGCGCCGAGCATCGCCACGCCGAGGCGCGCTCCCCCCATTCGCTTAAGCCTTGAAGCGACCGGGCACCTTCACGAGACCCGGATCGACGGCAGCGACGGGATCGGTGAAGGTGTAGTCGAGCGGATGCTTCGGCGATTTCAACCGACCCGACGCGACCAGAAACTCGGTCAGCCGCTCCATGTCACGCACGTAGCGATCATCGAACACAGGATCGAACGTGTACTGGTCCCAGATCGCATTGGCCAGCGTCCGGTCCTGCTTAGTTTGCTCGACAAAGAGTGTGATCACCTCCTCGCGGTTCTTCGGGTCCGCGACGTAGCGCTGGGCGCGTAGCAGCACTTCCACCATCCGCCGCGTCGCAACGGGATTCTTGCGCACGAAATCCTGGCTCGCGACGAACAGCGAACGCGTATACGAGATCTGTGCATCCTGGCCCTTGTTCGCCGTGAACTCCGACTTAAGGCCGGTATGGATGAGCTCGGTGTTGCCGCCTTTGAGCGCGTTGTAGCCCCAGGGCTGCCAGCACAGCATCGCCTGCACGCTGCCGGAGTTCAGCGCGGCGAGTTGCTCGGGCGGTGGCATGTTGACGACCTGCAGCCGCTTCTCGTCGAGCTTGTAGTGCTGCGCGAGGTAGTAGAGGTCGGCGCTCGCCGTCGACCCCTGCAAGAGCCCGATGCGGATCCGGTACAGATCCTCCGGTGTGCGCACGTTTGCGTCCTTGCGTGCGACCAGGCGGTCGGCCGACATCGCGAGCGCATTCGTGCCGAGGATGACGACGGGTACGCCGCTGTGGCTCATCGAGATCGGCGGCAGGTTGCCCGGCGTCCACAGTGCGATCTCGCCCGCGACCAGCGCCTCGCCGGCGATTGCGCCGCCGGTGAACGTCTTCGTGTTGACCTCGGTGAAGCCCGCGTCGCGGAACCAGCCCTTCTGCATGGCGACCATGTGCGGGGCGAAGACCGGATCGAGGCCGAACGCCAGGTCGAGCCGCGTCACTTCGGGCTTTGCCTGCGCCCATGCGCGGCCCGTCAACGTACTTCCGGCAAGCGCGACACCCGCGCCCGCCGCCACACTCGAGAGAAACTTCCTGCGTTTCATCACTGTCCTCCTTGGTCTTGAAGCGTTTGACGACGGAACCTGCGCTTTACACGCCTGCTCGCCTTTCTCCGCGACTAGGACGGCATGCGGCGCCCTACCAGCCGACGCAACGTTGCCGCGAGCAGGCTGTCCGCGACCAGCGTGACGAAGCCGATCAGCAGGATCGCGAACACGGCTACCCCGAGCTGGCCGAGCTGCCGCGAATGCATCACCAGGAAGCCCATGCCGCGCTCGGCGGCGATCAGCTCGGCTGCGACGAGGATGCCGAACGAAAGGCCGAACCCGACGCGCAGCCCCGTCGAGATGTCGGGCAGCGCCGCAGGAAGCGCGACCTTGAACAGCAGCGCCGGCCCGTCGACATCCATCGTGCGCGCCGCGGCAAGCAGCACCGGCGACACCGACACCATGCCGCGCCAGGCATTGGTGAAGATCGGGAAAAACGCGCCGAGGAAGATGACGAAGATCTTCGACGGCTCGCCCAGACCGAACCAGACGATCGCGATCGGAATCCACGCAAGCGGCGGAATCGGTCGCAACAGTTCGATGATCGGTCGTACCAAGCGCGCAAGCCACGCATACCAGCCGGACGCGACGCCAAGCGCGACCCCCGCGAGGGCGCCGAGCGCGAACCCGGCGAGAATGCGCCACAGGCTCCAGCCGACATGCTGCGCGAGCTCGGCGACGGTCAGGTGCTGCCATGCGGCGGCGATCGCCTGCGTGGGCGCGGGCAGCACCTGGGCGTCGCTCCACACCAGCCGTGCGCTCCCTTCCCACAGGGCGATGACCGTGAAGGCGCCGATTGCTCCCAGTACAGGGCGCGACAGACGGCGGCCGGCGGACGGATCCACGACCTGAGCGTCACGCGGGTCGGCCGGCGCGCTCATGCGCTGCACCTTTCGAGTTCGTTTGGGAGCTCGTTCTCTCGCAGTGGCACGCGAGCCGGCGGGTGCGCTCATGTGCCGCGCCTCGCTTCGCGCGCCTGCCACGGCAAGAGCCTCGCCTCGAGCCGCTCAAGCCCCACGGCGATCGCCAGACCCAGCGCGCCGATGACGAACATGCCCACCATCGTGATGTCGGTGCGATAGAACGTGCGCGCCTCCATGATCAGCGCGCCGAGCCCGCGGATCGTGCCGATCATCTCGGCGCCGACGATCACCATGAATCCAACGCCCAGGGCTACACGCGCGCCGGAGAAGATGCGCGGCAGCGCGGCAGGCAGCGCAACCTGGCGGAACAATGCGGCGCCCGAAACGTCCATTGTCCGCGCGGCGCGGATCAGCACCGGATCCACACTCTTGACCGCGGCGACGACGTTGGAAAGCATGACCCAGAAACAGCCGTACCCGATAAGGAACACCTTGGCCATCTCGCCGGTGCCGAACCACACGACGGCGAGCGGCAGCAGCGAAAGTGTTGCCACCGATCGTCCGAACGCGATCACCGGATCGGTGAGGTCGTCCAGCAGCGGCACCCAGCCGATGACGAGACCGAGCGGAATCGCGAGCGCGATCGCGGCCAAGTAACCGAGCAGGATGCGCTGCATCGTGATCGCGAAGTGGGTCCCGAGGCCGATGCCTTCGGGATAGCCGTCGACGACCAGTTCGACAAGGCTCGCTGCGAGCTTCGAGGGCGGCGGAAACTGGATCGGACGCAGCCATCCAATCATTACCGCGCCCTGCCACAGCGCGAGTCCTGCGGCGATCACGAGCAGCGGATAGCCCCAGTCGCGCCAGTCGCGAGCAGGCGCCGTCTCGGCCGGACGGCCAAGGCTTCTGGCGAACGCGGACTGCGTGCTTGAATGAGCCCCCTTGGCCCTACGCGCTGTCCCCCCGAGAGGGCCGAGGTCCGCGGCTCCATGCCCACCTGCGTGGGCATGGACGGAACGAGGGGGCGTCGCGTCTCGCGACGCCGCGGCCTGCAAGGCTGAGCCCTCCTCGAGGCGGCTCTTCGGAGGGCTCATTGCAGCGACGCCCAGATCGCTTCGTACAGGCGAAGCAGCTCTGGATCCGTACGCGAGCGCGGGCGCGGTAGCGTTACCATGCGATCGAGAACGATGCGGCCCGGCCTTGACGCCAGCACCAGGATGCGGTCGGCGAGCACCAGCGCTTCCCAGATGCTGTGCGTCACGAAGACAACGGTCTTGCGCCGCGCGGCCCATACGCGCAGCAGCTCGTTCTGC
>Ga0136617_10002178_pt1 | contig 17507 bp, 17 predicted proteins | sample AntDrymUQ3222106_2_FD_129672 | JGI IMG/M metagenome (GOLD analysis project Ga0136617, IMG submission 129672) | Polar desert sand microbial communities from Dry Valleys, Antarctica - metaG UQ322 (21.06) | ecosystem: Environmental > Terrestrial > Soil > Desert | place: Antarctica: Dry Valley... | reverse complement strand
ATGGGCGGGACCACGTCGACTGAAGAGATGATCAGGTCTACGCCGCGGGGGATTCTCGTAACGCGTCTGTGGTACCTGCGTCAGGTCGATCCGCGCACAATTCTGTTCACCGGCCTCACGCGCGACGGAACGTTCCTGATCGAGAACGGAAAGATCACGAAGGCGATCAAGAATTTCCGTTTCAACGAGTCGCCGCTGTTCATGCTGAACAACATCGAGGCGATGGGTCCGTCGGTGAGAATCGCCGGCACGGAGGGTGGCGGCGCGATAGTGATGCCGGCGCTCAAGGTGAAGGATTTCACGTTCACGAGTCTGTCGGACGCCGTGTAACTGGAGACTTTTCACCAGTGAAGCGAATAGGGAACAGGAGACTATTTCCTGTCCCTTTCTTGCCAATTCTTCAGTATCTACTTGCTACTAATCGAGTTAGACTCTTGGAACGGAAGCCGTCGCGATACTCGCACACACAGGTTTAATTGCTATTACGTGGGCCAGCGGTCAGAACAGTACAGGCCGGTATCACGAATAGATAATGGCCGATCGATCCGGCACCCGCGCCAGCGTGCCACACTAGCCAGGAAGGTTTATGAGCGATCCCGGTGCAGCGACGCAGGTCAACCCACATCCGGTGAGCGGACACCGGACCCCACGTGAAATTGCCGAAGACGAGGCGGGACCAATCGGGCATGTGGACGTAGACTGCGTACCTGGGAGCGGCCAAACTGAGACCTCGCCGCGCGTTCTGCCGCAAGTCGTCAACGATGAGCTACCCGAAGCGGACGCGGCAGAAGCGGCGGAACATCACCCTTAGCACGGGGCCCTTTTCCCCGCTGCCCGCAAGCGCCGGAGATGCAAGAACTCACCGGAGGCTAATCCCCCGGCGGCGATACCAGTACCGCGCACCGTGCTTCACGCACGAGCGCCGTGCACACACTGCCGAGGAGGAAGCCCTCCATCCGTGTCTGTCCATGGGAACCAACTGCAATCATCGCCGCGTCCACGCACTCAGTGAACTCCACGAGAGCCGGCGCTGGTTTTCCGTTGAGCACGACGGGCTCGACGATCACGTCTTGGGGAGCGTGCAGGCTGTCGACCAGCCGCTGGAACCACGTCGCAACATAGCCCGGATAGCGTACGTCGTCGGGCACCATGAATCCCGGCGGAAAAAGCTCGACCGGTGGCTCGACGTGCACGAGATAAAGCGTTCCCGATCCGCCCAGCATCTCGAGAGCCACCTGTGCGGCACGCATGCTCGACGGCGAGAAGTCTACCGCCGCCGCGATGCTGCGCGGCCATTCGAGATCTGACTGAACTGCAAGCACGGGGACTGCCGATAGCCGCATGACTTGAAGCGTCGTCTCACCCCCGATAATGCGGTCCATCATGCCATGCTCGCGGCGGCCAATGACGATGAGGTCGGCTCCTCTGGCCTTGGTGACCGAGACGATTGCGTGCGCCGGCTGCCCCACAATGACCTCGTGTGACCATTCTTCGGCGCCTTCAGCGCCTTTCAGGATGTCCCGCACCGCAACGTCCCGCAGTTGAAGCCGCAGGCTGTCCATGTTCTCTTCACTCGTCTGCACTCGCGGATCGATGCGATACGAGGGGAACGGCGGGAGGACACTCACGGCGTGCCCGAGGCATCCGCGCCGCTTTGCGATCATCGAAGCGGTGTTCAAAGCGGCAACCGACTCCGGTGACCCGTCGATGGCGACGACGACTCCGCCCGGCAGAGGTGGCTCGTGTCCCCAGCTCTTGGCGGTGCTGGAGCGCGGCGATGTAATCGTGTCTGACACTGCGGCCTCGATGCCGACTGCGGCTGATGAGGAAAGACAGGACAATGTGGTCTCATGCAATGTGACCCTCGGCCGATCTCCGGGAAGTCAGCCATTGCCGGAACGTCTGTAGGGCCGCCGCGCCACGGACGTAGGCGGTACCCTGACAAGGTCGGCCACCTTCGTTCCCTAAATCGACGCCATCTCGAACCAGAGGAGGGAAACAAGCTGATAGCCTAGCAATGCACGACGAGGTCGCGCGTGACCGGAATTCTCGTCGGCAATTTACCCAGCAATTTCAGGGATGACACCGCTGATGAGGCTCGGTCGCACGAGTGATGATCGGTCGCAGTCCGGCTCACCCGCCTCACACTTGAGGAACTGACATCGGCAAGCGATGCTTTACGGTTCATGACAGAGCCTCCGATCAGTCAGCTAGCCGATTCGATCACCGATGCGGTTCTCGCCAGCGTCGTCACGATCTCCTCCGACGCGATCATCTGTGTGGACGACGAACAGCGAATCATGTTCTTCAACGAAGGAGCCTCGGCGACGTTCGGGTATACTGCTGATGAAGCACTGGGACAGCCACTCGAGGTTCTGCTTCCGGAACGATTTCGAGCATCGCACGCGCGTCTGGTTGACGGATTCGGCGAGTCGGGGGTTCGGGCGCGAAGGATGGGAGAGCGCGGCCAGATCTCCGGCCTTCGAAAAAACGGGGAAGAGTTTCCGGCTGAAGCGGCGATCTCTCACCTCGGCTCGGGCGACAAACGGGTTTACTCCGTGGTGCTGAGAGATGTTACCGACCGCCGGCGCGCACACGAGACGCAACGCTTTCTTGCTGAGGCGGGTGAGACACTCGCCTCTTCGCTGGGGCCCGACGAGACGATTCAAAACGTCACGAAGGTCGTCGTGCCCCGTCTCGCTGATGCCTGTATCGTCAATCTTTATCAAGGCGGCCCGTTTCGCGGGGTCGCAGTGGCCCATTCGGATCACGCCCGCGCAGCCGATATCGAGCGCCGCCGCATCGAACAGGCGGGTGATTTTTCAGAGTCCCATCCCGTTGCAGGAGTAATTCGAACCCTTCGGACTCTTGTTCTCCGGCGATCGGACGACCCGAACTCGAACAGCGAGCGTGCACTGGCGGAGCTCACCGACATCTTCGACGCACCGCCGTGTGGAGCCATCATTCTGCCACTGAGTGCGCGCGATCAACTGCTCGGAGTGATGAGTCTTTACAGAGAACACCGCTCGTACGATGACGCCGACGTGCTGCTCGCCGAAGAGATTGCCCGACGGGCGGCACTCGCGATTGATAACGCGCGCCTGCACGAGCTGGTGCAGGGAGGAATCCAGGCGCGCGATGACATGATCGGCATTGTATCGCACGATCTCCGGAATCCAGTCAACGCGGTAAAGATGCTGGCTGCCGTAATGCTGAATCGCGATCGAAGCGAGGCGTTACCGCCGGAGGTTCTGGAGTACGCCGGTGTCATTCGACAGGCGGCGGAACAAATGGACGCTCTCATTCGCGATCTCCTCGACGTGACTCGTGTCGAGGCCGGGCGTCTCAAGGTCATGCCTCGTCCCGAAAACACCGAGGAGATCGTCAGCGACGCGCTTCGCATGCTCGCTCCTGTTGCGGCTGACAAGGCGATTGTTCTGCGCCTCGATGCACCGGATGATCTGCCCGACGTCATGGCGGATCGCGAGCGAATCGGACAGGCCCTGTCGAACCTGGTGGGCAACGCCGTGAAATTCTCGCCGCCTGACTCGGGGATTTCGGTACGAGTGTCCGTGCTGAGCGGCGAGGTACTGTTCTCGGTTAGAGATGAGGGCCACGGCATGACAAGCGAGCAGCTCTCTCATGCCTTCGACCGTTTCTGGCAATCCAGCCGAACTGACCGCCAGGGCGCCGGTCTGGGTCTGGCAATCACGAAGGGGATCGTCGAGGCGCACGGCGGCCGCATCTGGGCCGAAAGCGTTCCAGGGAAAGGAAGCAGCTTTCATTTCACGCTTCCGCGTGGAAGGACAGTATAAAAACCGGGGCCGCTTGCACGGCCCCGGCTCCCATCCTCAGAGTTTAGGCGAAGGGGCTAGAACCCCACTACGCCTTCGACCATGAAGCCCTTGAACTTGCCACCGCTGCGGATATCCGCCGCCGGAAAGTCATTGTACTTCTGGTTCACATACTCGGCCTTCATCATGACGTTGGGAGTGATGAACCATCCTCCGCCAAGCTGATACCGGTTGACGCTTACCTCCGGCGCGATTCCCGCAAACTCACCCTTGGCGGTGTTGTACCGGCCACCGACGAACACGCGCTCGTCCGCCATGAAGCGATAGACAACGTCACCGGCATACTGCGTCCACTCGCGGTTGGTTGTCTCCGTTGCTGTGCGGCCTTCGGTCTTCTCGGCAACTCCGAACAGCTCGAGGCCGCGGAATTTCACGAACGGGTTGAGCTGCAGCGCGCGGATCTTGCTCTTGAATCCCGGCTGAATCGCTCCGGACCAGGCCTGAGCGGCTTCGGAGGATGTCGTGTTTTCCAGCACCGAGTAATAGCGTGATCCTGCGCGGTCGCCGTTGTATAGTGTGTTGTTGACGGACTTCTGCGTCTGATACAGGGAGCCCATCAATCGCAGACGAAGGTCCTGATTGAGCTGTTTGTCGAATCCGGCTTTCGCGAGGTAGCTCGGGGCGCGCTCTTTCGGCTTCTGCACCTGTCCGCGGACTTCGCCGCCGGTCATTCCAGCCATCACCATGAAGCCACTCTTTCTAACGTAAGCCTCAGCACCAATCTCGGTGGTGAAGGCATCCATGATGTAGTTGCCGACAAATGGATTGTAGATCGCGTTACCGTTGTCGGTACGACGGAAGTGCGCATCTCCGTAGTTCAGCTCGAAGTGACCGATGCGCAGTGTGACGTACTTCATGATATTCTCGAGCGCCGCGATCTGGAGCGGCGAATCGTCAATCAGGAAGTAGCCGTCCTTGACCCACGTCTCATTGTGGTGGCGACTCGATAGATAGCTCGTGAGCGCGACGCGTATTCCCTTCGCGAGCTGCGCATTCAGGTAGAGGTTGGCGTTGGCGTTGTTCAGCCCGCCTCCGATCTCCACGAGTTTATTCGCGTCGACACCGGTAACCATCCTCGGCGTGGCACTGTTGCTGTGGCTCAAACCCTGGAACTGCTGGGTGAATGATGCCCCCCAGTTGAGCTTGAAACCCGTATAGGGACGCTCCTCGGTTTTCGACGGCTCGAAGACGTTCAAGCCACGCATGTCGGTGGCACGAAAATGCTGAATGTCGATGCTCGGTGCCGTGCTGAAGAATCTGGCCGTGCTCTTTTTCTCGACCGTGACCTTCGTCGTGTCGTCAACCGGAGCTGTCGTAACTGCTGATGGCGCGCTCTTGTTGTCGGCGACACGCGTTCCCGATCCCTGTGCTGAAGCGAGAGCCGGCATCGCTGCTGCCGCCAGGGCGGCGATGATTGTGTTCATTCTGACGGATTTCATTTTCATTTCCTCGATGTACCGTTGTTTGTGTTGACTGTGCTTGCTTCCGGACTGTTACGGGTTGAGCACGAGATCGAACGACACCGTGACGGGGTCGCGCACCTTCATCGTTCCCAGCATGAGAGAGGGAGGCTTCACGCCAAACTCGGTCATCTTGAACTGCTTGCTTCCCTTGAAGCGGACGATCCCGTTGTCCACCGTCCCGGTGCCGCGCAGCTCGATCGGGTTTTCCTTGCCGGCGATCGTCAGCTTGCCACTCAGCACGACGGCCGTACCGTCAACCGTGTAGGACGTCATCTTCCACGCGATCTGTGGATTGTCTTTCGCCTTGAGTGCTTTCCGCATGTGGTCGTTCATCGTCGAGTTCTTGCAATCCAGCGACGCGACCGGCACGCTGAGCGACGCGCTGTTCACCAGCTCGGCGGCGGGGGCTGCTGCCGACTTGGCGGAAACGTCAGCATCGAGATTACCGGCCGTGCACTTGAACGAGCGCACTGTCGACGTGCCCTCGATCCATAACTTGCTCTCCTTCGATAGCGACAGGTCGCGGGGAGGATTCAGATAGGCGAAGCCGGTGATCGCTGTGAAGCCTGCGATCGCCGCCGCACTGATGGTGGTCTTCAGTATTCTGTTCATGGATGTCTCGGGGGTTCGGGTACGCATTCAAGATGCGATTCGCGAGAGGGGACCTCTGTCAGTGTCGCCCCGAACTTTCAGGTTGGAACTACGTCTGCATCGCAGGGGAAATCCCTACAGCGCTGATCGCTGTTTTTCCGCCCGCTGCTTGATTCCGAGCATCATGGCGCGTTCCATGATGAAGTGGGCCGGCTCAAAAACAAGCAGGCCCAAGGGGGTGATCGCGATGCCGGACAGCGTAGGGATGCCCGCGCCGCGCGTGCGGATATGAAGACGTGTCGAGCCGTTTTCCGTCGGCTCGAGCACGAACGCTCCCCAGTTCTCGAGCACGAACGAGCGTCCCTGCTCGATCTGTTTCACCTTCCAGCCGAGATTGCGGCCGAATACTCCGCCCAGATAGTCAGGCTGAACGGCCCAGACCAGATCGCCCGCCTGCCTCGACTGCCATTCCGGAACGATCCTGTCCGCATTGCGGATTCGCGCTCCCAATGCTCGCTCGAGCCAGTCGTAGCTGTAAAAACCCGCGCGGTCCTGGCCGATCTGCGCGAGCCAGGGCCAGACAGAGTCCGCGGGAGCGTGAACCGTGACCGCGTGATCGATCCGGTAATGCGACTCTCCAAGTGCCGGATCGCCAACCATTACCATTTGCTGCTCCGACCGCGTCGCTCCCCATGATGAGTACCACGGTCTAAGTGCGATGACGGCGGCGACATACACAAGCAAGGCGGTCAGCGGAACTCTGGCCAGCTGTCTGACTGGGGCGAGCGCCGTGAGTTGCCCGCCGACGGCAGGTGCGAGTGCCAGTGCGGCCACCATGAAATCCGCGGCGATGCCGATCAGAAAGAGTGGATGGCTGTAGAGCAGCAGGAGCGCCAGCGAGCTGAGCGATGCCACTACGACGAGGGACCGCCAGAACCGCCGCAAAATGGCCACCCCGAGGAGCCCCGCGCCGGCGGCGATGAAGCCAGCGGTTGCGCCTTCCCACAGCACCGTCACGAGCGTGCGACCGCCGATGTCGGTTGCCCACATGCCGGCTGAAGAATGTGCCAGCCCGTGGAGAATGAGTGCGACGCCGAAAACGATTCGAACGGTCTTCATGTCACGGGTGCGACGGGTGCGACGGGTGCGACGAAAATCTCGAACTGAATGAGCACCTTGTCGGCGGTCCTGAGAATTCCACCCCACGGCCGGGGAGGCTTGATCCCGAAGTCGGTCATGCGGATTGGTACCGTTCCGCGCGCTTTGTACGAGCCGTCAGGCAGTCGGTCGCTACGGACTGTCATCTGCACGGTTCGCTCTGCTCCCGCAACCGTGAGCTGACCCTCTGTCACCGTCGATTCGCCGCTTGTCGCCGCATTGGGAATGCGGTCGAATCGGGCGGTGATGAACGTCTGCTCGGCACCCTTGGGCGCTTTCAGCGCCGTGTACAGCTCCTTTTCCATGTGCCGGTCGCCGCACTTGAGGCTCCGGACGGGGACTTGGACGGAAACGCCTCGAACCGAACGACTGACGGCCCCGGCTTTGGCATCCTCGAGGTCGATCGTGGCTTCCATAGTGGTGGCCTTACAAGTCCAGTCGCGTACGTTGGAGCTCCCCTCGAGCCACAGGCGGCTATCGGCACGAACGCGGATTCGTGTGTCGGCCGCGTAGGCCGCAGCAGCGCGTTCGGCAGGTTGAGCGGGGATCCTGGCCCCTTGAAGCATCGAGTTCAATGCCAAAACTGTGATGACGAAGGGTTTCACGCCCGAACGATCGCCGTCGGCTTCGCAGAAAGCTGTCAGGGCGCGTTCGCACTCCGTGTACGGGATTCCCTGCTACCGCTGCCCGTCGCTTGCGCTGGGTTTATTCTCAACAGGTTACTAATTCCATCAACTCTGCTGAATCGCTCCAAAGAGCGCCGGAATTAGGCTCACGGCCCACACCATCGCCGCGGCGATTGCCGCACCGCTCTTCTGGATCAACCCCGTGGCATACAGTCCAACACCGAGCAGCACCGTCACCCAGATGCTGAAGATGTCGAGCGATCCGATTACCGCCAGCAACACCGGATTGATTGTGTCGGGATCGAGAAACCGCGCGATACCGAGACTGACACTGAAGCGCGACGTGATGCTTTCCGGCGCCAGCATCAGTCCCTGAACGGCATTGATCACCAGCTCGAGGAGGCGCGGAAAATTGGCATAGGTCGCAATCATCATCATCGTTGCGAAGCTCTGTTTCGCATCGAACAGCTTTGAGACAAGCCAGAGCACCGCCGCCGAGATGAAGATTGCGAATGGAGTGCCGAGCACGAAAAAGACGACACCGAATTTCTCCATCACGTTCTGGCCGGCGGCGAGCTGCTCTGCATTCAGCTCCGGATTCTTCGCGACCATCGCCGCGGTTGCTCGCGACGCTTCGGCGTCGAAGATCGGCGCGAGGCCGTTTTGCAGAGCGAGGTAGAGAACGCCGCTCAGCACGGAGATGACGAGCAGGGCCGCGCCGAATTGTCCGTTCCGCCGCCGCTCGAAAACGTCGGCGGGCTGATAGAAGATGTCGATGAAGTCTTCCCAGAGGGTTGCCTTCGGCGGAGTGGCGCTGGCAACAGGATCGCTCATGTGAGGCTCCAGTGAGGGTGGAACTCATGCGAAGGGGCCGGACAGCGAAATCCTCCGGGTGGCCACACGCGTTCCGGCGCAGCCAATGTATATCGGACTGACCATGATCGCACTTCTCTGTCCTCCCGGCGTCGCAGCTCGATGCAACACTGCGTCGGGCGCCGAATAGGAAACGCGGATCGGGCGGATTCAAGCGAATTAGATACGGAGTGAGTGTTGTTCACCCCGTTTTCTGGCTTCTATTCCGTTACATCCGCGTTATCCGCGACCCCTTCATGGGACCCTCTGCTCGGCAGATGCAAGCGGCATGACCGTTGCCCTGTCTCCACTGGAAACCAGGAGGAACAATGGGAAAGAAGAAAGAACGGGCCGGGAATCAGAAGGGTGCCCCGAATCACCCCCCGAGCCAGCAGAGTGACCGCATGCATCAGCGTGAGCAGGAGGACGCCAACGCCGAAACTGCAGCGAAGGCTGAAGCCACTGGCCCGCAGCACGACCCCGAGGAAATCCGCGCCCACGACGACGTGGGGAAAGATCGTTTGTTCGAGGGTCGCCAACAGCACGACGATGCCGAGAAGAATAGCGAGAAGACCCGGCTCTCCCGCGACATGGACCGGCACGAGCACGGACCGACAGACAAACTGTCGGACCAGGAACGCCAGGCGATGGCTAAGCGAAAGAACTAGCGATCAGCTCATCCGAAGCTCCGCTTGTCTTATCGCGTCGAACAGCTGATCGAACGAATCAACGACAAACAGTACTTCCTGCAGGCGATCTATCTCGAAATGCTGCTCGAATACAGCGTCGAGAGAAAATGGACGCCTGTCGCAGTGAGCGCTGAGCGCGTTGGCTGCGTCACCGTGTGAGGAGATGAGACCGCTGCCGTAAACCTTGATCTCGCCCGATTCACGCACCAGCCCGAACTCGATAGTGAACCAGAACAGGCGCGTCATGCGCGTGACGTCCTCCTCCGTTCGCGCATTTGCGGCGACCTTGCCGTAGCGCTGAAGGAAATCGGCGAACGCCGGGTTGGCGTGCAGCGGAACATGCCCGAACACGTCGTGAAAGATGTCGGGCTCCGGGAGGTAATCGAGCTGTTCACGCGGCCGGATCGTGACGGTTGTAGGAAATTTTCTCCGCGCCAGCGATTGAAAGAAATCGCGCGCCGGCAAGAAGCCGGCGACGGGGACTGCTTCCCATCCCGTCATCACAGCGAGTCGCGAATTGACGTCTGCCAGATCGGGTACGGCGTCACGGCAAAGTCCTATCGCGTCAGCTCCCTCGAGAAACACCTCGCTCCCATTGTCTTCGAGCTGATGCATTCGCCGCTCGTACAGGATGCGCCATACGTCGTGCTGTTCACGCGTGTACTCGCTCCACCGCTGCTCGGTGGAAGCGCTGGATTCGGGATTGGCAAGTTGCATGGATACCTCCAGGCGGAAAACAAAAAAGCCCCCGAAGAACTCGGAGGCCGAAAGACATCTGCGTTGTGTCAGCTACACACGTTCACGCCAGCGCCCACGGCTCTCCGTCGTTATCGGATAGCCGCGGTAATACGTCGACGCGCTCGTGAAAGTCATCATGGTTATTTGACAGTATGACGCCTTGGGTCAAACCGCGCAACAGAAGCTACAGAAGCTCAGGGTTCCACGACCAGAAATCCGATCGCGCCTTTCTGCCCGTGACCGAATCCGTGATTGACGACCGGAAACTCTCCCGCCACATCGCATAGAAGTTCGAAACACATGCCCCCTCCCGGCGCGACGTCCCAGGTCTGGACACCGCGAATTGGATTTCCCGGTGGGGCTCCGAGATACATCGTGTCGAACTGCTCGCCGACGACGTGAAAATTGCACGGATGAGTCGGGCCGGCGTTCACCACCCAGAAACGCACGCGGTCGCCGACCTTCACCTTGATCGGCGCATCGATGTACTGGTTCGGCCGGCCGTTGAAGGTCACGAAATCCGGAAGTGTGGTGAGCATCTTCTGGTAGTCGAATGAGTGTACTCCGTTTGCGGACGCCCCGAGGTAGAACTCGCTCTGGACAAGGACGAATTCCTTTGCGGCGGGAAGAGGCTCACGGGGAGAAACTATGATCGCTCCATACATCCCCGAGCCGATATGCATGAGCACCGGCGCGGTCCCGCAGTGATACATGAAACCTCCGGCCCACTTCGGCCTGAAGGTGAATGTCACGGATTGCCCTTTCGGCACCGACCGGAAGGCGATCTTTGGGTCGATCTGTGCGGCGTGAAAGTCCATCGAGTGGGGGATGTCCACATCGTTTGTCAGTGTGAACTCGACGGTGTCGCCGACCTGACAGTGAACGATCGGCCCCGGCACGTCACCTTCGAAAGTCCATGCGGCTACGACGGTGTCGCTCGAGATGCGGACTGGAACCTCTCGTGCGTGCCAATGAAGTTTCACGCCGCCGGTTTGCAGGGGCGGGAGGCTGGGGTCGTACCTGCGAAAGACGGCCTGCGAGGTCTGTGCCCCGCTCGCGGTCGAGGTCGCGCTCGGCGCCCCTTTCAGCAGACTTGAATCGAGTCTGCTGTTGGAGTTGTGATGTTGAAGTGGATCAGCGATTCCGGTTGAGCTGCCTGACACCGCAGGCTTACCGCCCCGCGGCGGTGCAGGATCCCCGGCCGAGCAGGCGGCCAAAGCCGCGCCTACGCCGGGAATCGCCAGTGAAAGGGTGGAAGCGCGTGCTACGAATGCGCGCCGCGTGCCACTGCCGCTATTCGCCAGAGCGGCATCACCGCCGAGCAGATCCGCCAGCTTCGTGAAAGGAACATCTTTCAATTGACACCCCGCGTGATCGCGCGTGTGAGATCCGTGATAGCCCGGCAAGGAAGGGGCCGCGCGCAGTCGTGGCTCCTCCACCGAATGTCGGCGGCCGCGGGTGGGAGAGGAGTCGGACAATTCCTGAATTTGGTAAGAACTGTGAGGGAATCATGTAGGCACTCCCACCACAGCACTGGCGCCATTCCGCCGACTTCGCACCGGACCGACCTCAAACACCTTTCAAGCAACTGAAGTACTCGCTCGGTGAAGCGAAGGACGCTGCCCGACGCCGTCGAACATCCTTTTCCTGGAGTCCGCTATGTACCGCAACATCATGGTTCCCGTAGATGGATCGCCTTTCTCGAGAGAGGCACTGCTCCACGGAGTGCGCATCGCCGGGCAATGCCGTGCGAAGCTGCATCTTGTGCGGGTAGCGACAACGACCGTGATGTCATCGCTTGAAGCGCCATCGCCAGTCGCCGACACTTCCGGCAATCACCGTGCGCGAGAGCTTGCGGACATGTATCAGATCGCGAACGAATGCCGCGGCAGCTCTACAGTCACTGTCACCGCATCGCTGCTGGAAGGTCCAATCTGCGACGCACTCGAGGGCTACATCGCCCGTCACCGGATCGATCTCGTCATAATGCGGAGCCACGCCAGGCACGGCCTGGCGAGAGCCTGGTTCGGCAGCGTCGCCGACAAGCTGATCCGCAATACGGGCGTCCCCGTGCTCGTGGTTCGGCCGCCGTCACTGGCAACAGGACTCGAAAACGGATTCCGGTTCAAGCGAATTCTCGTTCCTCTCGACGGATCTCCACTCGCGGAGAAGAGTCTTCACGCAGCGATCGAACTGGCTCGCCTTGACGGGGCCGTCATTACCCTCATGCGGGTCGTTCCTTCTTCTCGGGATTTACCAACGGAGATGCGGTCGCCGCGTGGACCCGCGAGTGACAGGGCGGTTACGCAGGCAGAGAGCTATCTGCGCTCTCTGCATCCGGCACTCAGCGAGCCTGGTCTTGAATTCCTTCCGAAAGTAGTGATTGCCGACGACGTCGCCACCGCCATTCTCGACACCGCGGACTCCCATGAAATCGATCTGATCGCCATCGCCACGCACGGGCGGGGGGCGGTTGGCCGCGCCGCCGCGGGAAGCGTCGCGGATCGCCTCCTGAGAGAGTCCGCTATCTCGACGGTGGTGGTACATCCTCAGCTGCTGGTTGCGAACGCAGAACCGGCGGCGACCCTAGCAGCCGAGCCTTCCTTCGCGATCTGATGCAGAAAGCTCGCGGCAAAGTCGCCGCGGGCCTTTTTGCGTCTTCGTGCGGTAGCTACTGATGTAGCAGCCCCAGCTTCAGGGCGAACGACACGTAGTCTGACCGGTGTGCGAGACCTAGCTTTTCGTTAATGCGCTGCTTGTACGTATCCACCGTCTTCGGACTGATGAAGAGCTTCTCGCCAATCTCGGGTGCGCTGAACCCTCCGGCTACATAGCGCAGAACGTCCCTCTCGCGCTCAGTGAGTTTCTCATATTTGTCCCGTTCGTCGGCGTGCTCCGATTTCCTCACAATTCCCTGCGCCAGGGTTCGCGCAGCTGTCGGCTGCATGTACATGTCGCCATTGGCCAGCGCGCGTACGGCGTCGACGAGCTCACGGTCAGCCGCGCTTTTGACCAGATAGCCCATTCCTCCCGCCTCCAGCACCTTCACCAGATAGGCGTCTTCCGCGTGCATCGTGAGGATGAGAATTCTCGCCCGCAGCTTCTTCTCGACCATCGCCTTCGTAGCGGCGATGCCATCCAACTCTCCCATCGAGAGATCCATGACGACCACATCCGGGTCGAGCCGCTCCGCGAGCGCGACACCTTCGCGGCCGTTTGACGCTTCTCCGATCACTTGAATGTCCTTCGCACTTCCGAGAACCGCCTTCACTCCCGCGCGAACCACAGCGTGATCGTCTACGAGTATCACGCGAATGACATCTGTCGTCATGATTGAGCCGTTGTCATTTCTGCAAAGATTCGCGTACCACGGTTGGCTACACTATCGATCGTCATCCTGCCCCCGGCAAGATTCACCCTGTTCCTGATCGAAGCCAGCCCGGTAACGGCGCGATGATCGTGAACGAAAGTTGTATTGAAGCCTCGGCCGTCATCGGTGACTTCGATACCGATCGACCCCGGCCGCGCCGACACCGCCACTGCCGCGCGCCTTGCGTTCGCGTGCAGCTCGATGTTACGGAGCGATTCCTGCGCCACACGAAGTAGAGTGGCCCCGATGGCTGCTGGAACGACAGTTCCGGCCAATCCGCTCTCTACAGTAACCTGCAGTCCCGACCTCGCGCGAAACTGGGACGCCAGGGCGTCGAGCGCCGATTCGAGGCCGAGGTCTTCGGCGACCCGCGAGTGCAGTGAGTTCGAGACGTTGCGAAGCTCTTCCATCACCGGGCCGATGAGGTCGCCGACCGCCTCGAGCGCATTGCGGGTCTCGATATCGTTACAGTGCGCAGTGGCCGCCGTGAGCTGAAACCGCACGGCGACAAGCGTCTGAGCGATGGAGTCGTGCAACTCACGTGATACGCGTGCCCGCTCAGCGTCCTGCGCATGGATGACTTGAGCGCCGAGCGCTTGGATGCGCTTTCGCTCGGCGGCAAGGGCGTCGAGCAGCGAATTCATCGTTCTGCCGAGCGCAGCGAGGTTCGAGTCTGCGTAGGGAGATTCATCTGCGCGCGCATCGAACTCTCCCGCCGAAACGCGTGCGGACAGCCGCGCGAGCTCGTCGATCGGCCGAAGCGCGAGCATGGTAAGGGCCAAGCTTGCCAGACAAGCCGCACCGAGTGCCACCGCAATTGCCCCAGGCTCGCCCCACTCGCCAGCGATCAGCTTGTCGCGCTCGATTGCGATGGTGACAGCCACGATGATGACGTTGGCACCCAGCAGCTTGAAGATCAAAGGCACTGAGAGCAGACGCCGCCCAATGATGTTTCGAATCCCGCTTGAACTTTCTCCGGCTGGAGTCAGTCTGAGCGCCGTGTCCACGGGCCTATTTCACAATGAGAGCAGTGACCATTCCAAACATCCCATGATCCGATTCCGCGTGCGGAAGAATGTGGCAATGAAACGCCCAGACTCCCGGATTGTTGCAATTGACTATAACGTCCCACCGCTCTCCCGGAGCGATGTTGAGCGTGTCGCATTTCCATGGAGCCGGCTGCGCCCACCCATCTTTGGCGATGACTGTCATGTGCATGCCGTGCAGGTGCATGGGATGGATCATCATCCCTTCGTTCATGAACCGAACTCTCACCTTCTGACCGAGTTTTGCCGAGATGGGCTCAGTGGCCGGAAAGCCTTTGCCGTTCATGGTGTAGCCGTGCATTCCGTCATTCAGGATCATCACATAGTCAACGTCAGCGCGCTCGCTGGCGCGCGCACGCCGGGGCTCGACGATGAACGCCCCAAGCAGCCCGAGGCCGACCTGTTTGGCCGCGTTGTGGTGCGAATGGTACATGTGCGATCCGTGGTTTCCGATCGGCGCCGTGAACTCGTAGGTAAACGACTGGCCCGGCTTCACTGGAGGCTGAGTGATAAATGGCACCCCGTCCATTGCGTTTGGCAACTCGAGGCCGTGGAAGTGAACGGCAGTGGATTCGGGGAGCTTGTTATGCAGTACAAGGCGGACCTTGTCCCCCTCTCGAACGCGGATCTGCGGTCCCGGAACCTGGCCGTTGTAGGCCCATGCCTCGACCTTCTTGCCCGGCTCAGTCTCCCACTGAATCACCTCCGCGGTGATCTCGTAGACCTTGACCCCGTTGGTAAGAGTTGGCTGCATCAGCTGATTGCCCTTCCCCGCTGTCTTCGCCGGGAAGGCCTTCACTCCAGCTTCGTGCATCCTGTCCATCGCCTCGGCAGCCGCTGTCGCGGAAACTGGAGCGGGGTTGGGCGCCGTAGTTCCGCCACTCGCGTCGGACCTCTTGATGATCGACTTCTGCGCGTTCGAGTCACTGCACGCGGCGGCTGTGCCGCCGGCAATCGCGGTTGCGGCTGCGCTTTTCAGAAATCCGCGCCTCGAGGCGACAGTGGAGAGAAAATCGGTAGCTTGCGCGGGTATGGATCGATCGCTCATGGTATCAATTGTCGAAGGGTGGAGGGCTCGAGTTCAAGCTACGGAGACCTCGAGTGAAGCTCTGTCAGGGCGAACCTCATCGTCCTGCGCGATCCCCTCCTGTTCATGTAAGGGATTCCCGCAGGAGCTCTCCGCTTCAGGGTGATATCAGTGACGCCCTCCCGGTTATTTTTCTTTCAACCCTCCAACCCAGTTTCACCAGCATGCACACCATACGCTCATCCGCCGCCTGCGCGGTCGTTCTCGCACTTCTTGCGGCCTGTGCCAGCACCGATGCTGACCCAGCTGTCGGTGTGGAGCAATCGCCATTGCCCACCATGCAACCTGTCGCGGTGACCGCCGGCGACTCGGCGCAACGCCCCGATTCAGCCTCCATGCTGCCAGGCGATTCCGCCAGGCCGCCGGCAATCACCGTTCCTTCAGTTCGCGGACGCAGCAAGAAGGACAGTCTCGCGCTGGTGTCGGCGATCAGGGCCGGATTGAAGGACACCAAGTGGCCGGTTCGCGGGCCAGCTACTCTTCCAGGTGCCATCCTGCCGTCGAAGCGGATCGTCGCGTACTATGGGAACCCGCTTTCGAAGCGAATGGGAATTCTCGGTGAGATCCCGTCGGATCAGATGCTGGCGCGGCTCGATCGCGAAGTGGCCGCGTGGAACAAGGCAGATCCGTCAACTCCGGTAGTGCCCGCCCTTCATCTCATCGTAGTAGTCGCGCAGGGTGCGCCGGGCCGCGACGGGAAGTATCGGCTGCGTATGCCGGATACTCTCGTCGAGAAAGTGTATTCGTGGGCGGCGCAGCGAAACGCGCTTCTATTTCTCGATATACAGGTAGGGCACAGCAACGTTCAGGCGGAGGTGCCACGCCTCGAACAGTTTCTCAAGCGACCGAACGTCCACCTCGGACTGGATCCGGAATTCTCCATGAAGGGTGGGGAGAAACCCGGAGCGAAGATAGGAACTCTGAACGCCAGTGACGTGAACTGGACCGTCGGCTATCTGTCACAGCTCGCGCGCACGAACAATCTCCCTCCGAAGGTGCTTGTCGTTCACCGCTTCACGAGGAAGATGCTCTCGGGTGCGAGCGACATCCGCCTCGATCCACGCGTTCAGATAGTGATCGACATGGACGGCTGGGGCGCGCCGTGGCTCAAGTACGATTCATATCGCGACTACGTGCAGCGAGAGCCCGTTCAGTTCACGGGATTCAAGATCTTCTATCACAACGACACAAAAAAGGGCGACCCGCTGTTGACCGCCCCCGAGGTGCTGCGTCTCACTCCGAAGCCGGTTTACATCCAGTATCAGTAGCCAGTCGACAAGCTGTCGAACGGGATGAGCGTCAGGTTCCCGGAGTTGTTCCGCCGACCCTGACGATTCTGAAAGTCACGATCTGCGTCGCGCCGATCACTGCAGTGACGGGCTTGTCGTTCGTATCATCCGCTGCGAGAACATAAGCCTTGCCCCCGAATGTCAGGCGGACGATGTAATTCTGCGGAATCACTCCGCCTTCCGCTTCAGCGAACTCTGCTGTTCCGTCAGTTGTGGTCAGTGCGGCACGCCATACCGTCGTCTTGTTGGGCAGCAGCAGATCCACCGGCAACCCCTGAACTCCCGTCTCATTCGCCGCGGTTACCTTGACGGTAACTCGACCAAGCGATGGTGGAGGGGAGGAAAAATCAGTGCACGAGCCGAGGGCGAGAACAGCGACCGAAAACAATACCAGGCGGCGAGTCGCTCGCGAACGAGTCTGATGCATGAGGCCTCCGTAATGAGACGAAACGCGGCAATGTCTCCCTTTTATATACTGCCGGAAACATGCCTTTGGAACCCAGCGTCAGTTCCTTTTGGATCTGACTTTTTTCGAACGTTCCGTTGCTGATCCGCTCCATCCGCCTAATCGGTTCGCTACCAGCCGTTGACTCTGTCGAAAGTGTCTACGACTTCGCGCCCACCGTCCACGACGTAGTATCTGTCATACGCGGCGGCGGTAAGACACGAGTGATTCGGAGCCACGCGTACCTTCACTCCCACGCCGAGCTCGTCGAACGGCAGCGACACATCGCTGACAGCGAT
>Ga0136617_10002177_pt1 | contig 17508 bp, 16 predicted proteins | sample AntDrymUQ3222106_2_FD_129672 | JGI IMG/M metagenome (GOLD analysis project Ga0136617, IMG submission 129672) | Polar desert sand microbial communities from Dry Valleys, Antarctica - metaG UQ322 (21.06) | ecosystem: Environmental > Terrestrial > Soil > Desert | place: Antarctica: Dry Valley... | reverse complement strand
GCGGCAAGCCCGATCCTGCCCGGCAAATACTCCTGGCCCATCACCACGGTGACGCCGAACGTCCCGATGGCCGAAGCCCCGATCAGGGCGAGTACGACCATCCCGGTGACGGGACCGCAGAGCGTGAAGAGGAAGACGAGAGGCCCCAGAAGAAACATCGAGACGCCCAGCACGGCCCGCCGTCCGAAGCGATCCGCGAGTGGCCCCATGAAGAGCGTCCCGACGGCCCCGCTCGCGAGCATCACCGTGAGCGCAACGTTCCCGAAAGCGGGAGACGTATCGAGCACCTGCCCGTAATAGGAGGCCACGAAGGCCACCAACCCAAAGTACAGGAAAGAGCGAAGCGTGACCACCACGACCATCCGGGCGAACGGTCCCCAGGCGGCAGGGGCGTCGGCGGAATGCCCGTTCGAGCCGTCGGCGGGCTCAGGCTGGAATCCACGCAGGCGTGGCAGGTCGAAGATCATAACGGCTGACATGAGGGCGGCCGGCAGCGCCAGGAACAGCGTTCCCGGCAACCCGAAGAGGAGGACGAGCGGCGTGGCGAAGACCGGGCCGAGGGCGAACCCGGCGTTGCCACCGACGGAGAAGAAGCTCATTCCCCGCGCCCGGCCCGCGCCGGAGACGTAGTTGGCGAAGCGGGCCGCCTCAGGGTGGAAGGCCGCCACCCCGATGCCGCTGAAGATTACGCATAGCAACATCAGCGGGTAGCTCGGCGCCGCGCCGACAAGCGCCATCCCGATCCCGGCCACAAGCACGCCGAGCGGCATGAGTATCGGGAGCGGCCGCCGGTCGGAGAAGATCCCGAAGAGCGGCTGCACCACCGATGAACTGACGGTCGCGGCAAGCACCAACGCGCCTGCGGCGGCCAGAGAGATCCCGCGCTCCGCCACCAGGAACGGGATGAGCGCCGCCACCGCGCCCTGGTTAACGTCGGTAAACAGGTGACCGCCGGATAGGACGGTCATCGCCCGCCGGTCCACACCTTTTTTGGAGATTGCGCCCAATAGAAAACCTCTGTCGAAAGTTCGCGCCGGCAGCCCGGCAAACCCTTCGAAATACTATCAGCCCTCGGAGACCTCGTATGGAGCGATGGCCCAGACTCCGCGCAATTCACCGGCCGCCTGTAACATCGTCTCCACCGCCTCCCGCGCAGCCTCTACCGGGTCTCCCGGCGTGGGACGGCCGGTTCGTGGCGGCGAGACCTTTATGATAGATTCCGGATCATCCACTGCCTCGCCAAGCTCCGCGGCTTTGCGGAGCGCGTCACGGAAGCCGCCGACCTCGTCAACGAGCCCGAGTTCAAGGGCCTCGCTGCCGGTCCACACGCGGCCCCCGGCGATACGTTCGAGTGGCTCCAGGTCCATGCCGCGCCCCTTCGACACCCGGTCCTTGAACTCGTCGTAGAAGTTCCCAAGCTGGCGCCTCAGGATATCCAACTCCTCCGGCGTGGGCGGACGGCTGACATCCATAAGGCCGGCATGCGCGCCCCGGTCGAGGGCCACGGGGTTGACGCCGAGCTTTTCGTAGAGACCGGTGGCTATGGGACGGGTGATAATGACGCCGATGGAGCCGGTGATGGTGCCCCTGCGGGCGATCACGTGGCTTGCGGAGGCCGATACATAGTAGCCGCCGGAGGTAGCTGCGGCGCCCATCAGGACGACTACGGGTTTCCTGGCGCGGATACGCTCTACTTCGCGCCAGATCAGGTCGGAAGCCAGAGCGTCCCCGCCTGGAGAGTCCACATAAAACAACACCACCGCGACCCGCCGGTCCTTCTCCGCGCCGCGCAGCGCCCCGATCACCGACTCGCTCCCCGCCTGCTCCCCACCCACTAAAGGCAGCGGTACGGGGAGCTTTCGGCTCCTCCCCCGCACTATCGCCCCCGACAGGCTGACTATCCCCACCCGCCGCCGCGAGAGCGTCCGGTACGGCATCCGCAACGTCCGCCGCGCCCTCCCCCACTCCGCAAGCGTCGTGCGTTTCTCTTCCGTCCCGAGTCTCTCGTTCAGCTCGTCCTCGTAGCACACGCCGTCGAGGAGGGATTCATCCAGCGCTTCGCGGGCCGAGAACGGCGCGTGGTCTATCTTCGCCCGCGCTTCTTCGACGGTCATGTCTCGCCCCTCGGAGATGGCTTCCACCAGGGTGGCGAACCGGGCGTCGAGGAGGCGTTCGGCCTGTTCACGGGCCTCTTCGGAGAAGTCGTTGCGGGTGAACGTATCGCCGGCGGACTTGTATGGGGACACGGAGATCACCTCCGCCTCGATCCCGATGCCATCGAGCCCATCTTTCAAGAAGTTCACCGTGGCGCGTACACCGGTTACGTTCACGGTGGAGACCGGAGAGGCGAATACCTCATCTGCGGCGCACGCCAGGTAATACGTGCGCGTGTCGGGCTCCGTGAGGTACGCAACCACCCTGCCGCCACGCCCCCGGAATCGAGCGAGTTCCATGCGCAACTCCTCCAGGGCGGTCCAGCCGGCGCCCAGGTCGCGGACGCGCAGGATCACGCCCTTCGGACGACCGTCAGCGGAGATGCGGTCGAGCCGTTCGCGCAGCCCTTCGAGGCTGGGCGCGGGAGGTCCGGGAGAGACGCGGCGGCGCAGGAAGCCCACCTTTTGCTCGAACTCCGGCAGTGAGCCGCTCACCTCAAGCCACACGTAGTCAGGGGGCCGTCCCAGGAGACGGGCGCGGGCATTGCGCAGCAAGCGCCAGAGGTTCGCCGGTACGCTGGATAATAGGGACATCTTGAGGATATGGTACACAATGATCCGGAATCGGCGTATGTTAAACTGCGAATCAGGAACGGTTATTGATCTAGTAATCTAGTATTTTGGAAGCGTGATGGCCGAAACTTTGGAAGGTGACATTCGGGAGAAGTTCCGCAGGTCGGGCTATACCCTGACCTCGCAGCGTAGAGCCGTGCTCGACGCCCTGGAAGCGGTGGGCGGTCATCCCACGGCGGAGGATGTGTACCTGATCGTCAAGCGGAAGAACCCTCGGGTCGCGCTCGGCACGGTCTATCAGGCGTTGTCGGTTTTAGAGGAGATCGGGGTCATAACCTCCAAGCGCTGGTCGGAGTCGCCGGCCCGTTACGACCTGAACACGGTTCCGCATCTGGATATCCGATGCACGGTCTGCGGCCTGGTCTCCGAAGTGCCCGGCATGGAGCTAGGGAACCTGGAGGCCGAGGTCCAACGAAACACCCCCTATGAGGTACGCAGCGCCCGGCTCGTCATCGAGGGCCTCTGCCCCCGCTGCCGCAAGGTCTGAGCTATCGTCCCAGCCTGGCGTAGTCGCGGGACGAGACGACGGACATCCCGGAGCCGTCCCTCATCATGTATCCGTCCTCGTCGAGGAAGAAGACGTGCGTGGCAGGCACCGAAGCGTCGTCCTGAAGGATCTCCCCCCACTCCACCCAGACATCTCGTTCGTCTCCGGCGTCACGGATCTCATCGTCGAGAGACCTGTCCCGGCTGCTGCTTATCACCATCGCGCCGGCTTCGAACTCTTCCCTGACTTCTTCCAATGCCTCTCTGAGATTCAAATCTTCTCCATCCATAGTCGTGCGGGTTTGCTAAAGACCTCATCAGGTCAGATTACCAGCCGGCGATGGGCATGTCCCTCCCTTGCATTGGGAGCGCGAGCCTGGCGCGAACCGGCGGCGCGGCATAGGATACGTCTTCGATGGAGGTAATGTTCAAGAACCAACTGGGACACGCCTTCCCGCACACCGCCGAAAGCTGGGAGGAGACGCTGGAGGTGGCGCGCCTTTACGGCTTCGAGGGACCGGGCTTTACCGAAATACCGCAGCCGGGTCAGAGCATACCGGATGGGGAGGCCAATGAGTTGGCGGAAGCCCTCGACCGGGCGGTGCGGGAGGAACTCGGCGAACACTCCGTGCTGGCGGAGTTCGCGGAGCTGCTGCGCGGTGGCGGCGTGGGCGTGGAGGAATGAAGGGCGTCGTCCAGAATGTGAAGGAAAGACCTTATCGCTTGCGGGAGCCGGGAGTAAGGTTTTCGTTTCTCGCCGCACGGATTCCCGGCGGAATCCAATGCAAAGTTATCAACCGGATTCCACATCTCTTTACCAGGAAGCCGGTAAGGGTTACCCTGGAAACACGTTCTGTTTGCGGAAACGTAGAGATCTCGTGGCAACTCCAGAATCGAAAGCGGGGCGGTGATGGGCGGTGAACCGGGGGACCCGGCGGAGAGGCTGGCGGACCAACTGGAAGACGCGGGTTCGCTCATAGAGAGCCTGGAGGAGGAAGTCGCGAACCTGCGCGGCGACCTGGAGCGGGCGACCGTAGCCCTGCAAGCGGCCCAGGAGGAGGTAGCCGCCCGGGGACGCGTGTTGGAGCAGCGGGAAGACGCGACGGCTCCCGATGCTGAAGTGCGAGCCCTCCATGAAGAGTTGAGCAGGCTGCGCATGGAGAACGCCGACGAGCAGCTCCGTCTGCGCAACCAGCACATCGGGGAGATGGCAGAACTCCACGAGGAACTGGAAGAAGCGCGCCACACCCGCGATGCCGAGCCCGGCTCCGCGGACCCCAGATGGGAGGTCTGGCGGGAGGAGATCGAGGCTCGTCACACCGCCGAACTGGCCGCCGCGAGGGAAGCCTTCCAGAAGTGGGAGGAGGAGCTGCGGGAAGGGTATCGCGAGCTGGAAGAGCGGCGGGAGTCCGAGGTAAAGGAGCTTCAACGGAAGCTGGACGACCAGCGGTCCAGCGTGGAACGCACCCTGAGAAGGGACTTCGAGAGACGGTTGGCTGAAGAGCGCCAGGCGGCCACCGACACCCAGGAGGCGTCTTTGAAAGCAATCCGGAGCGCCTCCGCCGGGCGGGAGATGGAGCTCCAGAAGGACTACCAGGCCGTCATCGAGAACCAGCAAACCGAGATCGAAACCCTCCGTAGCGAACTGGAGACGCGGTCCAGAGAGGCGGAGGGAACGCTCAGGGAAGCGGTGCGGGAGGTAAAGGCAGTCGCCGAGAAACGCGAGCGCGAGCTTTACAGGACGCACGCGGCCAGGCTGAGCCAGACCAATGAGGCCGCGAGCCGGAGGTTCACGGCGCTTCAATCTCAGCGGGAGGCAGACAACACGGCGCTCCGGGCGCGCGGAGAGGCGGAGCTCGGTAGATTCCGCAGTCAATACGAAGAGCGCCTGGCGGCGGAAGCCGAGCGCCGCAGGTCTGAGACGTGGGCGCTGGAGGAACGCCTGGCGGGGATAAAGATGCAGCGCGAGTCCGAGATCCGCATCTACAGCGAGCGGTTGCGGGAACTCGAGATCTCCCGTCTCTCGAACAAAGACGCCTTCGAGACGGAGCTGGAGCAAGCCCGGACGGCGGAGATGGAGGAGAAGTCCGGCCTGGAGACTCGCGTCACGGAGCTAGAGGCTGGCCTCGAAGAAGCGGCCGCGGCGCACGAGCAGAGAGAATCCCACCTGGGAGACCGCATCGCGGAGCTGGAAACCGCGCTCGGAGAAACCGAGGATGGTCGGGCAGAAGAGAAAGCAAGCCTGGAAGATCGAATAGTCGAGCTGGAATCGGCGCTCGAAGAGACGGAAGCGGCGCGGGTGGATGAGAGGTACCACCTCGAAAACAGCATCGCGGAGTTGCTGACGGCGCGGGCCGAGGATCAAGCCACGCGGGATGCGGAGAAGTCCCGGCTCGAAGATCACACCCTGGAACTGGAAACCGCGCTCCAGGAGACCGAAGCCGCCCGGACAGAGCATAGCTCCAGAATGGAAGATCGCGCGTCGGAGTTGGAGGCCGCGCTCGCGAGCACGGAAGAGTCGAGTAGAGAGGAGCGGTCGCGCCTGGAGGCGAGGATCTCGGATCTGGAGTCAACGCTCGAAGAGGCGGAAGGTTCGGGAACACAGCAGAGGTCTATCTTCGAGGATCGCATCACCGAACTCGAGGCGGCGCGAGATGAGGCGGAAGAGAGAGCGGCGGAAGCGAGATCTCGTCTGGAAGACCGCGCCGAGGAGTCGGTGGCGCTGCGCGAAGCCGAAGGCATCCGGGCGGAACAGAGATCCCGGCTCGAAGACCGCATCGTGGAGCTTGAGGCGGCGCTGGAAGAATCCGAGGGCACGCGGAAGGCTCAAGCCCCGGAGACCGGCGCATCCAGCGGTGACGATGGGTGGACGGATAGAGCCCCCGAATTGGGGCGTGATGGTCGTCTCGAAGAGGCTGAAGCAGAGAAGGTTGCGGCTGAGGAACATGCACGGAACCTGGAGGACCAACTCAGGGAGGCCAGGGAAGAGCGGGAACGAGCCTCCGAAGAGTTGGAGAGCGTCAGGGAGATCCTGCGGCGGGTCTCCGACCCCGAGCGAAGGTTGAGGGCCGGCATCGAGTTGTTCAACGCCAGCGAGCATGCCAGGACGGTCGCCTCGATCTCCAAGAGCCTCGGTCTGCCGAAAGTCCACTCCGGAACCAGTGCTGACAGTGACGGCTCCCCTGGCAGGCCGACGTTCACCTTCGCGTGGGGCGAGATGGCGTGGCGACGCTACGTCTCGGACCCCACGGAAGGCGTCGCGGAACCCAGGGTTTATCTGGTCGGCTCAGGCGACGATCCCTCGGAGCTGCCAGGCTACGCTCTGAAGCCTAACGCCCGCATGGACGCCCGCGGCCGCATCACGCTCGGAGTCCAGGCCCGCTGACGAGGAATCCCGCCGAAGCGCCGCTACACAGCTAACGGCTGCGCTGGCGGCGGAGGTGGCTCTGGTTGTAGGCGTAAAGTCCCTCGCCCCGGCGGGCGCCGACGTATGCGGCGGCGGCGGCCACCACCAGGAGCGCCACACTCAGCAGGGCGGTTCCGGGCGTGCGGAGCTGCGGGAACGGGTTCTGGCCGGCTACGAAGTTGAGGGCCGGCGAAAGGGCGAACAGTACGGGAGCAACAAGCACACCGTGCAGACGCCTGCGGCCCGGAGCCCTGTATCCGGCGGCCATCCCACCGAAATAAAATGAAAACGCGACCGCGCAGACCAGGACTCCGGCAGGCAAAGCCGAGGCCCGTGCCAGGTCCGGTGAGACGAAGCTGGTGAACAGCGGGGCCACGATCCCGAAGACCACGAGCAAGCCGATCGCCAGCGAGATCAAAGCCCCAAGCAACACGGCCGTCACGCTCTTGAACATGCCGCCATTCTACCAACCGGCGCCCGAGATCCCGTGATACGGCTCACCCGCGCTTGGACTATCCCGCCGGTACGTAGTACCCTCTTCGCTCGTGAGTCGAGTATCTCCACGCACGTTCTCCAGAAGGGAGTTCCTGGCGCTTGCAGGCGCGGGGGCCGCCGGGGCCACCCTTTTGGGGACTGCGGGCTGCGGTCGCACGCCTGTCAACGACGAGCAGATGAACGTTGTAGTGGTGATCCTGGACAGCCTCCGCAAGGATCACGTCGGGGCCTACGGGAACGATTGGATCCAAACCCCAAACCTCGACGCCCTCGCCGGGGAGAGCCTTCGTTTCACACGGTCATACGCTGAGTCGTACCCGACGATTCCGGCGCGAAGGGCCATACATACCGGGATAAGGACGTTCCCGTTTAGAAACTGGATCCCCCAGCAAGACGACAACGTGAAGCTCTACGGCTGGCAGCGTATCCCCGAAGACCAGACGACGCTCGCCGAGACCCTCGTGGATAAAGGATACGAGACGATGCTGGTGACCGACACCGAGCATCAGTTTAAGCCTTCGATGAACTTCCAGCGCGGCTTTAACGTCTTCGACTACATCAGGGGCCAGACCACTGATCATTACCGACCGTTCTACGCGGCGCCCCAGGATCAGGTGAGCCAGGGTCTCCTCAAGGGCAACCCGGCGGCCATGAAGTACCAGCTAAGCCAGTACTTCTCCAATAACGCCGGGCGGCAAAGCGAGGAGGATTGGCTCTCTCCTCAGGTCTTTTCAGGGGGCTCCGAACTTCTGGGGGTATCCAAATCTGGAAAGCCGTTCTTCCTCGTGGTGGACAGCTACGACCCGCACGAGCCCTGGGACCCGCCCGAAGAGTACCTGAAGCTCTATTCGGATGGTCCCTTCGAGGGCAAAGAGCCCTTCTGGCCGCTCTACGGGAGTTCCGACTACCTGAACGAGTCCCAAATAAAGCGGCTCAGGACACGCTACGCCGCCGAGGTGACGATGGTAGACCGCTGGCTGGGACGTTTCCTTGACAGGATGGAAGACCTCGGCCTCTTCGAGAACACGCTCTTCATGTTGCTATCAGACCACGGCGTTGGGCTCGCGGAGCACGGCGTCAGCGGCAAGCCCGCGTTCGCTTTGTGGCCCGAGATCACCGACACCGTCTTCCTCCTGCGTCACCCTGAAGGCGCCGGCGCCGGCGAAACCAGCGACTACTACGCCTCCACCCACGACGTCGCCCCAACGGTCCTCGGCTCTCTGGGCATCGAACTCCCGGAGGCCATGCAAGGCCAGGACCTCTCACCCATCCTGGAAGGGGAAGAACCTGGAAACCGTCCCCACTTCAGCGTCGCCTATGACAACTACGTCTGGACCCGCGACGATCAGTACGCGATGTTCAGCCGCAACGATTTCGAGGAAGCCAGACTCTACGACCTAGTCGAAGACCCGAATATGGACAACGACATCTACGGCTCGCAACCCGGCGTCGCCCGCAAGATGTTCCGGGATTACATCCTCGAAGACGCCGGAGGCCCTCTCCCGAACTACGACGTCTAGCAACCGCCACACACGGGCAGCGGCGGAACGTTCACCAGCGGAGTATCCATGTGGCATCCTGGTGAGATATTGCATCGCTCGTGAGTTTCGCGAGTCGGAGACGAGTCCTCGATTCCCACCCGGGACGCGAAGTCATCAACTAGACTCTTTGTCAATCGAGGCTAAAATGATTCGAGCGCCGCTACGAGCTCGCGGCAGAAGTCCGGGATATCCGGGACGACGCGGCCCCACACCAGGTTGCCCTCGCGGAAAGCCGCCTCGTCCACCCAGGTCGCCCCTGCGTTCTCCAGGTCGTCCTTGATGCCGAGCGAACCCGTAGCCCGCGCGCCATCCACTATGCCGGCGGAGATCGCCACCAGTCCCCCGTGGCAGATGATGCCGACTACCTTTCCCCGCTCGTGGACGCCTCTTACCAGGTTCAAAATCTCCGGGTATCGCCTGAGCTTGTCCGGCGCCCAGCCGCCGGGGATCACAACGCCATCCAACCCCGAAGCATCCACCTCATCCGCCGTGACATCGGCCTGAGCCTGGAGCGCGTTCTTCCCCCACACAGGCTCCGTGTCAGGACCGATGGTGATGACCTCGGCGCCCTCTTCCTGGAGCCGCATCACCGTGACCCAGTACTCCAGGTCCTCGAAACCTTCAGCTAACAGGACGGCGACCTTCTTTCCTTCGAGCCTCATGAATCCTCACTCTCCTCGTTTGAATCCTGCCGTTCGGCCACTGATGCCTGCAAGAGGTCATCCACCGCCAGCCGCGCCTCTTCGCCGCCGATCTTCAGGGCGAGGGCGAGTTCGGGGACGGCTTCGGCGCCCTGGCCGGAACGAAGGAGATTTTCAGCGGCCTGAAGGTGCGTCCGGTAGTCGGGAGCCGATCCATTCGGGGTTTCGTCCGCCGCGCCGTCCGGTGGCGTGGCGGGTTCTTCACCACGGACGAGGGCCAGGATCTCCTCTCCGTAGCGGGCGGCGCGGCGGAGCCCGATCCCTTTTATGTTTCCAAGCTCGTGGATGTTCCGGGGCCGGCGGGCGGAGACCTCCTCCAGGTGGCTGTTATGAAGCACGACGTAGGCCGGAACCCGCTGCTCGCTGGCCTGCGCGCTCCTCCAGGTCTTCAGACGCTGCAACAGCTCCCCGTCCACCTCTCCGGCGAAAGACGCAGTGGAAGATCCAGAAGACCGCGCGGATGCGAGGCGCGGCTCCGAAGTCACGGCGCTGACCGCCAACTGCGTGGACTCGCCGAGGCAGACATCGCAGCCGGCGCATGGGGCGACTTCTTCCTCGTCCCCGAAGTACCGGAGCAGGCGTTCGCGGCGGCAGGTGGTGAGTTGCGCGTAAGCTTCGACGTCCCGTATTTCCTTGTAAGCCCGTTTGGTGTGGCTATCCAGCCGTGCGGTCAGGTTGCGCTGGCCGCGATCATCCAGCGATGCGTCCTTGAGCCGGATGTCGGTGATGGAGCCTCGGGGCACGGCGCGCACCAGACCATCCACCATCAGGTGGTAGAGCGCGGTCTGGGCCACGAGCGGCTTTACTCCGGCGCGCCGGGCCAGGTCAGGCAAGGAGACCACGCCCCGCCCAGGCAGCGCGGCGTGGACGGCGGAGATCTCCTGCCGCAGACCCTCCGGCTCCTCCTCCAAGCTCTCGACCTCCACCTCAGCCCACAGATCGTAGTTGCGGGAGACGAGCCCTGACTCTTCCAGGCCGCGAAGCATGATGCCTGCTGCGTCCTGATCCACGCCCCCGAGCGCCGCCAGCGACCCGAACGGCGCGTTGACCCTCCCTCCATTGGCCGCCCCCGAAAGCGCCCGGAAATATGAGCCCACCTCACTACCGCCTGCGGCGTTCAGGGTGACGAGGCGTTGCCGGCGCCCCCGATCCGCGCTCCGGTACAGAACGACACACTCCGAAGGCTCACCGTCCCGGCCCGCGCGCCCGGCTTCCTGGATGTACGCTGGCAGGCTCGCCGGGAAGTTCGCATGCACCACGAAGCGAACGTTCGGCTTGTCCACCCCCATCCCGAAAGCGATGGTGGCGACAACCACGGGCACTTCGTCGGTCATGAAGCGTTCCTGCACCTTCGAGCGTTCGGCGGCGCCAAGCCCCGCATGATAATGAGCGGCGTCCACCCCCGAGCGACGGAGGCCCGCCGCCAGTTCCTCGCACTCCTTCCGCGTCATCGCGTAGACGATGCCCGGAGGCGGCGAACGGCGGATGATCTCCAGGATCAAGGGCAGCTTGCTCTCCTTCTTCTTCGCCTCGACCACCCGATACGTGAGATTCGGACGGTTGAAGCTCGTCACCACGACCTCCGGCGAACGCATCCCAAGCGAGCGCAGGATGTCCTCTCTGACGCGCGGCGTCGCGGTCGCGGTCAAGGCGAGCACCGGTGGGTTCCCGAGGTCCTTAACCACCCGAGGCAGGAACAGGTAATCCGGGCGAAAATTGTGTCCCCACTCGGAGATGCAGTGCGCCTCGTCCACCACGAACAACCCCACCCCGGCCCGCCTGAGCGAGAGGACGAACTCGAGGGACCGCAGACGCTCCGGCGCGACGTAGAGCATCTTTATTTCGCCCTCGCGGACCCTCCGTTCTACCTCCCATCGCTCCTCGTGCGAGAGCCCGGAGTGGAGGGTTGCGGCGTCGCCGACGGAACTCTGGATCAGGGAGTCCACCTGGTCCTTCATCAGGGAGATGAGGGGAGAGATGATCACCGTCAGGCTCTCCTGCATAAGCGCGGGGATCTGATAACAAAGGCTCTTCCCGCCGCCGGTCGGCATCACCGCCAGAGTATCCCGGCCATCGAGGACGGCACGGATCACCTCTTCCTGTCCAGGCCGGAACGTGTCGAAGCCGAATATTTCCTTGAGTACGTTGAGAGGCACGAGCTAATGGTAAGGCGTCAGGCTACAGGTTTCAGGTATCGGGTACGAAATTCGAGGCTGAAGCCTGAAATCGAAGCCCGAGACTCACTCTTTGCGCTGCGTCTTGGGGACGAACCTGGGGATAGGGTCCAGGCCGTGTACCCTGCCCGACGGCTCGCCCCAATCATCCGCTTCGCGGTCCCTGGGCGGCCCCTTCTCGGCGTCGTCGAGCATCTCCGAGAGGGAACGCCGGATCTCCGTTCGCGCCCGGTCGTAGGCCAGCTTGAACACGAAGACCGGAACGGCGAGCGCAGGGAGCACGCCGAGGAAGAAGACAGGGCTCTGAAACCCCGCGAACACGAATAGCAAAGCGAGCGTCGCCCCGAGTATGAGACCGAGGGACAGGTACTCCCCGCGCTGGTTGGAGGCGTCCGCGGTAAGGTTGGCCGCGCACCGCCCGTCTTCGAGGCCCTCGACCCGCAACTCGACGGCCTGAACCTTGAGCAACGCGCGGTGCCCGGAGAAGTCCAGCGTCCGGCGCACCGCGCCCACGAGGTCTCCAGGATCGTATAGAGAGCAGGCGTCCGTCTGGCGGCGCAGCTTGAGTCCCTGCTCCACGCGCATCATTGACTCCAGACGCTCGCGGGTAGGCTCAGCGGGACACTCCATCTCCCGCAAACTACGCAGCCTGGCCGCGCCGTAGAGCTTCCAGTGGAGTGTGTGGGGTTCGGCGGTCTTCTCGGAGGCCAGGTCCCACATCGCCCGGCGCACGTACGACTCCCGGATACCGGCGGCGGCGGCCACCTGTACGAGAACCTCAGGGGAGACCGATTCAAACTCATCGCCGTCTCGGGCGCGGCGCCTGGCATTCAACTCGGAAGCGCGGCGCAAGACCATCTCCACCTCGGCCGGCGTCAGGCGTTTTTCGTTGTCTTTAGCCATGTACGGGGCGTGATTCTACAGGTTTTAGAGGCGCTGTTCGCGCTGTGAGGTGATGGACAGAATACGCGGTGTATCCCGCAGATAAGACCAGCCGGAGATGATCGTAAGCGCCGTCGCCACCAGCATCACCCACCACCCGATATCCGACATCACGAGACGCCAGCCATCGCCGCTCGGAGCCCCGATCAGGAGTATCAGGATGGCGAGACTCTGGGCGTTCATCTTGGCCTTGCCCCAGCGGTTGGCGGCTATTACTTCACCGGCTTCGAGGGCGACCATTCGCAGACCGGTGACGGCGAACTCCCGGATCACCATGATGGCGGCCATCCACGCGGCCATCGAGCCCTCGTCCACCAAAGCGAAGAACAGCGAGACGATGAGCGCCTTGTCGGCTATGGAGTCCATGAGCTTGCCGAAGCCGGTGACCTGTTTGCTCCGGCGGGCGAAGATGCCGTCGAAATAGTCCGTGGCGATAGCGGCCACGTACAGCGCGACGGCCAGGACCCTCGCGCCCGGAAACGGCAGGTACAGCGCGATCATCACGGGCGCGACCGCGATCAGACGCGCCAGGGTAAGCTGGTTTGCGAAGTTCATGCCCATCTCATCACCTGTCTATTCTCCCTCGACCCGGTTAACGTAGCATCTTTCGGACCACGGCTCAAGGTCTATCTGGGAACGTCGCCGGACTATTCGGCGGATGAGCCCCGGATCTGGGCGATGGTCGGACGGGAGCCGAGTTCCAGTAGCCAGTCCATGATCTGGCGCAGCCGGTTCTGGGGGCTGTCGAGCTGGCTGACGTAGTAACCGCGCCAGAACAGCGCCGCCAGGAACCCGCTGAACTTCACGCCGAGCGCGTCGTTGACGGCGAACTGGCTGCCGAAGTCTATGAGCTGCCCCCTGGAACGGTACTTGAACGGCTTGGGGGAACCGCCGTCTATGGTTGCGAGCAGGTTATCGGCGAGAGCCGCACCCTCCTTTACGGCGGCCTGGGCGTTCGGGGGGATGAACCCGCCTTCGCCATCCGGGATAGTGGCATTGTCGCCCACGGCCCATACGTTTTCGTAGCCTTCGAGCCGGAAGTATTCGTCCACTTTTGCCCCTTTGGTCTTCTCGACCAGCGGGATACCGAAGTCCACCAGCCGGGAGTTCGGCCGCGTGCCGGCGGTCCAGATCACGTTCTCCGAGGAGATCGTGTTCCCATCCTTGAACCTGACGCAGTCCTCGGTGACCTCCTCGGCGAGGGCGTTGGTCATCACCTCGATATCGCGGGCGGCGAGCTGTCCTCGGGCGACCCTCCGCAGACCCGGATCCAACTCCGGCAAAATATTCGGCAGCGCGTCCACCAGGAATATCCTGAAGCGGTTGGCGTTTATGCCAGGGTACTCCGGCCCCAGGACCTCGTGGATCAGGACGTGAAGCTGCGCCGCCGTCTCCACGCCGGTCGCCCCGGCGCCTATGACAACGAAGGTCAGCTTGGACTCCGGAACGTCGCCGTCTTCGAGCGTCGCCTCCTCGAAACGCTCGATGACCCGGTCTCGAACCGTCACGGCGTCCGTGATGCCTCTCATGGGGATGGCGTGCTCCTCGACCCCCGGTATCCCGAAGAATGCCGGCTGAGCGCCGAGAGCCAGGACGAGCTGGTCATACGTGAACTCGTGCCCGTCAGCCCGCACGGATTTATTCTCGAAATCCACGCTCTCGACCTCGGCCCGCCGGAAGCTGGCCCCGTAGTGGATCAGGGTGCGCCTCAAAGGCTGGGCGATGTTCCTGGCGCCGACATCACTCGAGACGATGCCAGGAACCATCGGCCAGAAGGTCAGATAGTTGTCGCGCGCGATCAGCATGACGCCAACGTCGTCACGGTCGCGGGTCATCTTGCAGATGTTCTTGGCGGCGTTGTAGCCGGCGAATCCGCCGCCCAGGATCAAGATCCGGTGCTCGAAATCCCCGTAGCGAGGCTTCTCCCACGGCGCATACCGCGGCCCTGAATTCATGGCCCACCGTAGACCACCAGCGGCAAGCGCCGCGCCGCCCAACGCTAATCCCGTCTTCAGCAACTTGCCCATGTAAACCCTCCAGGTATTGGCTCGCTGAGACTCGCGGATATCAAAGTCCGCAATCATCTCACGAGAACGATTGTACCCAACAAGGCAAAACGCCGAACCGCGCCGGGAGGGCCGGGATCAGCTCGCCGCCACGGCCACAGTTACCGTCCTCCAGCGTGGCCCATCGAACTCCGCCAGGAATACACCCTGCCAACGCCCGAGCGCCGGCTGTCCGCTCCGCACGAGCAACGTTTGGGACTGACCGAAGAGGCTCGTCAGGAAGTGCGAGTCGCTGTTGCCCTCGCCGTGTTCGAAGCGCACGTCCAGTGCGTCCAGGAACGCCCGCGACGCTGCGGCCAGATCGCGGGGCACGTTCCGGTCGTAGTCCTCGTTCACCGTCACGGCGGCTGTCGTGTGCGTCGAGGAGATTATGCAGAAACCGTCCTCCACTCCAGCCTCACGAACCGCTCTCTTGACTTCCTCCGTGATGGATACGAGCTGATAACGCTCGCTCGTCTGGATGGGTATATCCACAATCTTCATGGTCCTCCCGTCGGTCATTGTAACTGGTCAGCCGGTCAGCATTTCAGCCGCTCGGGTTTTGCCCTTGCCGACCGATAGCTCCTCTAAATTCCGAGCGCGTCCGGCAGATCCGCGATGCTCCCGAGGACGAGATCCGCCTTCGCGCTGTCCATCCCAGGACGGTACTTACCCGTCCGCACCTGAAAACCTTTCAACCCCGCCGCCTAGGCCCCGGCCACGTCGGACTCCGGATCGTCGCCAACCATCGCAGCCTGGCCGGGCTCCAGATCCATATCCCGCAGGGCCAGATCGAAGAAGCTCTGTTCGGGTTTGCCCACGACCGTCGCGCGTTTGCCGCTTGCATACTCCAGCGCGGCGACGAAGGGGCCGGCGTCGAGCGAGAGGTCGGGCGCCGTCAACGTGGTCAGCTTCTTTCCTGTGGATGGGATGGTCCCCGGCGACGAAGACGACGCCGACCAGACCCCGTCAACGGCCCCGGTACGGCAGTCCAGGACCCCCGGCCGCGTACAGGCCCGTAGAACGCCGCTGACGGGCGCGGGTCTTCGTACTTGGTCGGTCGAATCACACGGCTAGAAGGTTGTGGGCCTGCTACCCCGTGGCGTGGGGGACGGGTTTTCGGGGCTTTTGTTGGCCCGCCCCTTGTTCGCCCTGGCCTTCATCATCGCCGGATATTCGTAGATAAAGCGAAGTAGCATTTCGCTGAAGGTAATCAGGTCTTCGGCGTCTTCGCGATCCATGACCGCTATTTCGTGGGTGGCTTCGTTGCCCTTCTTACGAATTAAATCTACCCATTCCTTACCGTCCGGCGGCACGAACCCCTGATCCGACAGGTAGTTGACGTATTCGTAGAAATTCAGGCCCTTTTTGGCCCCCCGCGCCACCGCTATGTTCATCAGCAACTTCCGGCAGCACATCACGGCCGCTGTGTGGGCGTTGACCTTCATGCAGTTGCGGGCTTCGTCGTACAGGGCGGCGACTTCATCCGACGGGATGTCTTCAACGCTGCCGCCGAAAGCCGGGCCAGGGGTTTGTTCCTTGTCGCTTTCGAAGAAGGTAGGTTTCTTACACCGATGGCAAATGTAGATGTAAGCAGACCTGATTGTGCCGCCGGACGTGCCTGCAATTACCGTCGCGTAGTACCCCTTGTCAGAAGCTAGTGATTCCCCGCAGTACCCGCAGACGTAGCTTCTGGAATACATCGTCTTCACGTCTTGCCAGTCCAACTGAACCTACCCTTACCGCCTGCCCGTGTGTCGCCATTATACGCGGTGGTTTTGCACCTTCCCCGGCGCTGGCGGGCTTCGCCCCGCCGCAGAGCCGGGACCGTTTCGGCGGCGGAAACCGTACAGACGTCGGTATACTGATCTTATGGCTGATTCGGCATGGATCGTCTTCCTGCCCCTGATCGGCGCAATCCTGGGCGCTGTCGTAGGCGCGTTTGGCGGCGCTATGGCGAACAGTTGGTACAGGAACCGGGAAACCAAAAAGGCCCGCGATGAAGAACGCAAGGCCCTATTGCTGCTGCTAGACGCCGAACTGGACAACAACGCTAAGTTGCTGAACACGTTCTACGACGACCTGATGCAAGACCGGCAGGATACCAAGCTGCCGCCGCTAGACGTTGGGGTATGGGAAGGGACAAGGGTACAGTTGGCCGAACTGCTACCGGCGGATCACGTGAAAGCCCTAGTTGACCATTACGCTGTACTTGCGGACATCGAAATGGTCCGGCGGGGGCAAGCGCCCGGCAGCATACGCGAAGTGCTAATAGACATCGCTGACGATGCTGCGTCCGGGTCCAAGCGGGTACGCGCAAGGGCCGACAAGTACCTTAAGGGGCAGCCGGACGGCCAGCCCGCTAGACGCAACCGGGACAAGTAGCCGCTACAGGTCTACGCTAACATCCGCGTTGCCGTCGCCGTCGATCCGGGCCAGGAAACCTAGACTGTCAAGCGTAAGTGATTCCCAGAGGTAGAGGCTGGCGAGCGTGCGGTGCGGTCGCCAGGGTTCCGCGAGCGCGTGAAGCGCATCCGGGCCGGACATCGCCGGCAGGTCGTAGGCGCGCTCCACCGCTCGTCGTATTCCGAGGTCCCCGACGGGCAGCACGTCCGGGCGGCCGAGGTGGAACATCAGGAACATGTCTGCGCTCCACTGCCCGAGCCCCTTGACGGCGGTGATGCGGGCGGAGACTTCTTCATCGGAGAGCGCGTGCATGGAGTCGAAATCCATCTCTCCAGCGAGGACGTGGGACGCGAGATCCCTGAGGTAGCGGATCTTGGGCCGTGAGAGACCGGCGGCGCGGAGTTCATCCTCGTCGGCGGCGAGTAGCTCTTCTGGCGTCGGCGGTCGGTCGCCGAAGATGGTGGCGAGGCGGTTGTAGATGCTTCGGGCGGCTTTGGTGGAGAGTTGCTGGCCGACGATGGTGCGG
>Ga0136617_10002176_pt1 | contig 17525 bp, 17 predicted proteins | sample AntDrymUQ3222106_2_FD_129672 | JGI IMG/M metagenome (GOLD analysis project Ga0136617, IMG submission 129672) | Polar desert sand microbial communities from Dry Valleys, Antarctica - metaG UQ322 (21.06) | ecosystem: Environmental > Terrestrial > Soil > Desert | place: Antarctica: Dry Valley... | reverse complement strand
CCATAGAACCTTCGGCCTGCCCAACGACTGCGCTCTCCACAGCCCCCGGCACCGGGACACAAGCCGAAGCTACGGCCAGCCCCGGACGGCAGCTGCAGCCCGCATCATCATCCCCCTACAACCGCCAACGACGCCACGGAACGCTCGGACAACGCTCGCCCGCGGACTTCGAGAACAGCACTCTCGGACCCAGCGGTGCGAGCCTCGCCGCTTCGCGGCTCGCGTCCACCAACACGATCACGTTCACTACCCCAACAGCGAGTGCTCTCGCCTAATCAAACCGTGTCCACCGAAGCGGGGGAACTCCAAAGCTGCGCCGCGGCGCGCACCGCTCCGTCCGCGCCCTCAACGCCGACATCCGCGCCTGGATGACGACCTGGAACGACGATCCCAAGCCCTACGTCTGGACCAAGACCGCCGACCAGATCCTCGAATCCATCAGCCGCTACTGCACACGAATTAACGACTCAGGACACTAGGCGCCGATCAAACGACGTAGTAGCGGTCAGCGCGTCTCGATCCTTTGCACCGCGCCCTCGCCCGCCTGCTCGGGGCGGAACCCCGTGTCGAGCGTGATGGCGCCGCCGACGGCGCGCGAGACGCACGTGATGATCGTGTCGCCCTCGTGCTGCTGCTCCTCGCTGAGGAAGACGTCGCGGTGATCGAGCTCGCCCTCGACCTCGAGCACCTTCGCCGCGCACAGCCCGCACTCGCCGCGCAGGCAGTCCCACATCATCTCCACGCCCTCGTCCTTGAGCGCGTCGAGCAGCGTGCGGTTCTGGCGCACGCCGATCTCCCCGTCGTGGTCGATGACGCGGACGGTGAACGCCTCGGGCGCGAAGCGCCCGCCGGAGGCGAATGTCTCGAACTGCAGGCGGTCCGGACGGCGCTCGGCGGCCTTCCACGCGTGCTGGGCGGCATCGCGCAGCCGCAGCGGCCCGCACAGGTAGAGCTCCCCTTCCGGATGCAGCCGCTCGATCTCGGCCTCGAGGTCGAGCCGGCTCCCCTCGGAGGACACGAATCGCTCGAGCCGGTCGCCGAGCAGCTGCTCCAGCTCGTTCGCGAACGGCATCTGCTCCGGCGTCCGCGCGGCGTAGAGGAGGCGGAACGGGCGGCCGTGGCGCTCGAGCGCGTGCGCCAACCCGTACAGCGGGGTGATGCCGATCCCCCCGGCGACCAGCAGGTACTCGGGTCGCCCGTACTGCAGCTCGAAATGGCTGCGCGGCTCGGAGACCTCGACCTCGGCGTCCCGCTCCAATGCCCGCACGAACAGCGAGCCGCCGCGGCTCTCGTCCACCGCCTTGACCGCGACGCGGTAGGCACCGTCGACCGGCCGCTCGCCCACGAGCGAGTAGGAGCGGATGTCGGGCAGGTCGTCGATCCGGACGGCGATGTCGAGGTGGGCGCCGGTGGGATACGGGCGCGCGCCACCCTGCGGCTCGATCTCGATCATGCGCACGTCGGAGGCGACGTCGCGGACGTCGCGGACCCGCGCCGGCGCGAAATGACCCGCGGCCACGGCCCTAGACCGGGGAGACGCCCAGGCGCTCGGCGTCCGCCTGCGTGGCCTCGACGCGCGTCTCCGTGCCGACCTCGCGCTCGGACTCCGCGGCCGACTCCGCGTAGCGGGCGTCCGGGTCCTCGGCGGCCATCATGCGGTCGATCAGGCGGCGCGCCCACATCGCCCCGGCGTCGATGTTGAGGTTGTAGAACTCCTTGTCGGGGTGGTCGTCGACGCCCTGCTGCTGCGCCGCCAGCACCGCCTCGTCCTCGCCGAACACGCCCGAGACGCCCTCGCGGATCAGCGTCGTGATGCGCTGGTCCTCCAGCCGGTAGTTGCGCACGAACGCCCAGAGGTAGTGGCACGTCCGCTCCGTCTCGGGGGTCATCGTGTTGAGCACGAAGCCGTTGACGCCCTCGGAGCGGTCGCCCTCGGGCGCGCCGCTGCCGGCGGGCGCGACGCCGACGTCGATGGCGACCGTGCTGGGCGCCTCGAAGTGGATGATCTGCCAGCGGTCGACCTTGCCGGCCGGCTTGCCGTGCTTCCACTCGAGCTGCATCGCCCAGAACGGGGGCGCGTCAACGTCGCGCATCCAGCGCGTGACCGTGGCCGACTTGGTCCCGTGGGTCACCTCGAACGGCACCTCGGTGATCGACCGCTGGCCGATCGACGCGCCGTGCACGAAGGTCTCGTGCGTCAGGTCCATCAGGTTGTCGACGATCAGCTTGTAGCCGCACTGCAGGTGGATGCGCCGACCGTCGCCGGCCCACTCCGGATCGTCGTTCCAGTGCATGTCAGGCACGAGGCCCGGGTCGGCCAGCGCCGGTTCGCCCGTCCACACCCAGACGAAGCGGTGGCGCTCGACCACGGGGAAGGCGCGCACGCGGGCCGCGGGGTTGATCGTCTTCTGCGACGGCATGAAGACGCAGCGGCCCTCGGCGTTGTAGACCAGGCCGTGGTAGCCGCAGGCGACCCGGTCGCCCTCGAGCGTGCCCTCCGAGAGCGGCATCAGGCGATGCCAGCAGGCGTTCTCCAGCGCGACTGGCTGCCCGTCCTGGAGCCGGTAGAGCACCAGCTTGCGGCCCGCCACGGTGCGCGCGACCAGCTCGCGCTTGAGCTCGACGTCGTAGGCCACCGCGTACCAGCAGTTGCGCGGCCAGTCCGCGAGCTTGAAGGTATCCGGCACCCGGCGGATCTCCCCGTCGGCGCGGCCGTTGGTCGTGGGCATGGCAAACCTCCCTCGCACGAACTCCGTCAGAGCTGACGTACCCACCTGGCAGGAGACCACGCACGTGCTGCGAGCATGGCCGCCGTGCTGCGCCGCCTGCTGTAGTGGCGAGACCGAGCTGCGGGTGTTCGTGTCCGCGTGCGCGTGGGCGTCGGATGGGGGCCGCGGGCGCTGTTTGATTCGCGCGGTCGTGTGGCTGGTCGACCAGCGGGTGTTGCTGCCGGGGATCACGGTGCTCGCGCGGCTCGTCGGCGAGGTGCGCGCCCCGAGCACGGGCGGCTGTGGGCCACGCTCGCCGACGCCGTGTCGCCGGAGCTGCGTCGGCGGTTGGAGGGAGTGCTTGAGGTGCCGGCGGGGGGAGGGCACCTCGACGCTGGATCGCTGGCGCAGCTCACCATCGCGTGTCAGCGGCCAGAGCTCGCGCGGGCGCTGCGGCGTGCCGATGAGATCGGGCTTCTCGGCGCGGGTGCGGTCGACGTGGCCGGCGTGCCGGCGGTCAAGCTGATGGCGCTGGCCAGGTACGGGATGACGGCGACGGAACGGCGCCATGACGCGTGGGCCCTCCTCGATCGATTGCGGGTCTCCTCCCGGTCATGCTGGGCGCTCGTCGCGCTCGGACCGGGAGTCGTCCGGCGCGTCCGTCGTCGGGCCCGCGGGTGCGAGCACGAGGTCGAAGTCCATCGTGTAGAAGGGCCGATCCATCACTCGGCCGTCAGGCGCGCGACCGGCCTGATGCCGTGGGTACTGTGCGATGAGCGAGTCCTTGACGCCGAAGACGGCGTCGGAGTCCAGATGCGGGTCACCGTCGACGAACACATGGGTGATCAGCGTCTGAAATCCCGTTGCGGCGACCATGAAGTGCACGTGGGCTGGGCGCATGGGGCTGCGCCCAGCGGCGCTCAGCAGCTCGCCGACCGGTCCGTCGTGCGGAATCGGGTACGCCTCCGGCAAGATCGACCAGAACCAATAGCGGCCGTGGGAGTCCGAGCGCAAACGCCCGCGCCCACGTGGCTCTGAGAGGTCGTCGTACTGCACGTCGTAGAACCCAGCTTCATCGGCCTGCCAGACATCGATGAGCGCATCCGCGACCGGCTCGTTGTTCACCGACAGCACCCGGCCGTGCATGAAGCATGGGACGCCGGGCGCTCCGTTCGCGAGATCGGCGCCGTTGTCCAGGTCCGGTGACCGTTCGGCGAAGAAGGGCCCGAACACGGTGGACGCGGTCGCGCCCGCCGGTGTGCGATGGTTCAAGCCGATCACCAGCATCGAAACGCCGAGCACGTCGGAGAGCAGGACGAACTCTTGCCGCCTGTCGTCGGTGATGTGCCCCGTGCGCGTGAGGAAGTCGATGCCGAGGCGCCACTCTTCCTCGGTCAGCGTCACGTCCTGAATGAACGCGTGGAGATGGTGGACGAGGCGTTCGGCGATGCGTCGAAAGCGCGGCGACTTCGCGCCGACGAAGCTTGCGAGTACGGCAGTCGTCAGCTCGGCGTCGGCCAGGTCGCGCCGCGTCGCGGATTCCGGCGTCTTGTCGAGGGTCATCACGCCTCCGTTGCCCGGGCGCCGGGGTTGGTCGAGGGTGGCGGATCCAGGGTGCTCGCTGCCGCCGACTGCGGAGCCCCGGCGTTCATCGCTTCCAGGATGCTGTGCGCGTCCAGGTCGGGCGGGGCGAGCTCGGCGCACACCTGTCCAGCGTGAAAGACGACGACGAAGTCGCACACACGTGCGAGCTCGCCCGGATCGGTGGAAACCAGCAGCTGGATCTTGCCATCCGTCGCGAGCTCTCGCATGAGACCGTAGATCTCGTGTTTGGCGCCCACGTCGATCCCGCGCGTCGGGTCATCGAGCAGGTACACGGACGGACTCGCCTGCAGCCACTTGGCGAACACGACCTTCTGCTGGTTGCCTCCTGACAGCCATCCGACCTCGTCGTTGACCGATGACGTCTTGATGCCCAGCCGCGTCACATGGTCGTGTGCGCGTGCCCGGAGGCGGCGCGTTCTCAGGATGTGACCGTCGCGACCGAGCGCGCCGGCGTGGACTTGAGCGATGTTGTCCCAGACGGGCTTGTCCGGCATCACGCCGAAACGCACACGATCACCGGAGACGAGGGCGACTCCCTGCCGCACGGCTGCGCGGAAGTTGGATCCCACGTCGGCGCCATCCGGCAACCGCACCCGGCCGGCGCTCGGACGTTCCAGTCCCGCGGCTAACGCGAGCGCGGTGCGGTGGCCAGACCCTGCGAGGCCGGCGACGCCCACGATCGCACCGGCGGGAGCCTCGAAGCTGACCGACTGAAGCGCTCCTGGGACGCTGACCGCCTCGAATCGCAATGCACCCTCGTGTTGCACTCGCCGCTGGGGTGCCTCGCCCGGCGGTGCTGTCATGTCCGTGACCTTGTCGCCGAGCATCGCGCGCACGATGCGGTCCATCGGAAGATCCGACGTCGGCTCCGCGGCCATCACGCAGCGCCCGTCGCGGAGGACCGTGATCTCGTCACATAGGCTCAGCACATCTTCCAGGACGTGCGAGACGTAGACGACCGCGACGCGCCGGGCGCGCAGCTCAGACAGCAGCGCGTGCAGCCGATCCGTCTCGTGCGCCTGCAGCGCCGAGGTCGGCTCGTCGAGGATCAGCACACGGGGGCGCGCGACCAAGGCACGGGCGATCTCGACCAGCTGGCGCTGTTCGAGCGACAGCCGCTCCACCGGCGTGCGCGGTTCGATGTCGAGTCCAAGGCTTCGCAGGATCGGCTGTGCCTGCGCTGCCATCTCACCGCGTGCGACGAGCGCGCCGCGTCGCGGTTCTCGCATGGGAAACACGTTGGCGAGGACGTCGAGGTCCGGGAAGAGGCTGAGCTCCTGCGAGACGACCGCGACGCCCTGTGCTGCGGCGTGTGCCGTGGTCGCGAATTTGACCGCGCGATCGTCGAGACGCAGCTCGCCTTGATCGGGAGCGACGGCTCCGGCGAGGATCTTGACCAGCGTCGACTTGCCGGCGCCGTTCTCGCCCACGAGCGCGTGCACGCTGCCGGCTCGCACGTGGAGGTCGACGTCCGCGAGCGCGACCACGCCGCCGTATTGCTTGTGAACGCCGCGTGCCTCCAGCATCGGTCACCTCGCCCGGTCAAGCGGCTGGATCTGCTTCTGCGGGTCGGCGAACTGGCGCGCGATCGTCGCCTTGAAGCCTTCGAGCTTTGAGGCGTCGTCTCGTTGCCTGGCGATGATCTTCTGCACATTCGACGACGTGACGAGGGCGGCGCCGGGATTCCACCAGCCCTTCGGCAGCGGCTTGTCTGACGTCGCTCGCTCGATCAGCAGTCGCGTCGCGATGTATCCCTTCAGGAAGTGTTGGGGGTCGACCAATGCGAAGTTGACGCGGTCGGCGACGGCGTTGAGCGCTGCCGGGTTGAGGTCGAACGCTCCGGTGAGGTATCGACCGGCGGTCGCGCGCTTGATGCGTGCCAGCGAGACGCTGTCTTGATCGCCGACTCCGAGGAAGGCGACCGCGTCCGGATGCGAGCGCACCAGTGAGTTCCATGCCGCGAAGTTCTCGGTGGGAACGACCTTCGTGTCCAGGGGCCCTTCGAGGGTCAGGCCCTTCCGTTTGCGCTCGAACTCCCGACGAATCCCGTCCGCCCGCGACCGCAGCAGCGGCAGCCCCGGCACGGGATCACCGACGACGACGCTGCCGGCGGCCGCACGAGGCAGGCGCTCGATCGCTGCACGAGCGAGCATGGCCCCGGCAGCCAGATTGTCGTTTCCGACATACGTCTCGACATCGGAGTCCGGCGCTGGCGCGGTGTCGACCGCGATCACCGGAGTCCCCGAGCGGATGGCATTCGCCATCGGCCGGACGAAGAGATTGCCCACCAGTGGCTGCACCGCGATCCCGTCGCGGGCCGTGTGCGTAGCGTCCTGGAAGAGCTTGACCTGCGCCGGCTCATCGGGTGCCGGCGGCGCCAGGATCTTGACGTTCACATCGAGCTCAGCGCCTGCGGCCTTGGCGCCGGCCGCCATCTCCTGCGAGAAGTTTTGGCTGCTGGCGGCCGCCACGAATGCGATCTTTACGTCCTTGGCGTCCTTCTTCGCTCCGCCCGACGCCGAGCGTGACCCGCTGTCCGATCCGCATCCGGCGACTGCCATTGCGAGGATGCCGGCCAGCGCCGTCAGCGACCAGGGCCGGCCGCGGGGTGATTGGACTAGGTGAACTGCCATGTTGATCTTCCTCTCTCGTGCGGGTACGTGAGCGGTTGGGGTGACGCGGTGCGTGTTCACGGCAAGCCGGGTCGCGCGTCCGAGCTGCGCCGACGCCGCAGCAGGCTGTCGAGCGCGACGGCGAGCAGGATCACCGTGCCGGTCGCGAACGAGGTCCAGTTGATCGGCACGTCGAAGTACGTCAGGCCGCTGCTGACGACGCCGAGCAGGATCGCGCCGAGCGCGGCGCCCACGATCGTGGCCTTGCCGCCGCGCAGCGAGGTGCCTCCGATCACCGCAGAGGCTATTGCGAGCAGCTCGTAGCCGGTGCCCAGGCTCGGGTCCGCCGAGCCGAAGTAGCCCAGGCTCAGCACGCCGACCAGCCCTCCCAGCGCACCCATCAACACGAAGGCCTGAAGCCGAATCCTGGCGATGGGCAGCCCGCTGAACTCCGCGGCCTCGGGACTCGATCCGATCGAGCGGACCCGGTAGCCGAACGGCGTGGCGCGCAGCACGACCGTCAGGACGACCACGAGCACGACGAGCACCCAGACGTTGAACGGGACGCCGAGCGGCTGGCTGCCGACGATCTTTGAGAAGGAGTCATCCTGGGGTGCGCCCAGGACCTGCGTGCCGTGGCTGAGCGCGAGGTCGAGCCCGCGGAACATCGACAGGGTGGCCAGCGTCGCCACGATCGACGACAGGTGGAGCAGCTGGATGAGCAGTCCGTTGAACAACCCCAGCGCGGCGCCCATCACGACGGCGCCGAGACTCGCGAGCCACGGATCGGCCCCCTCCCGGATCAGCAGCGCCGCGGCGATCGCCGTGAGGCCGTAGACCGAGCCGACCGAGAGATCCAGTTCACGCATGGCGAGCAGCAGCGCCATGCCACACGCCAGCACCGCGGCGAACGTGGCCTGATTGAGGATCTCCATCAGCTGGCCGAACGCCAGGAAGTCCGGTCGCAGCGCGCCGATCAGAACGACGAGGGCGACGATCGCTGCGAGCACTCCCACGTAGTCCTGCGCGAGCAGCGCGCGCCCAGCGTCGCGGGCTCCGCGCGCGCGGTGGCCGTCTGCGGGCGGCTGGGGCGGGGCTGGCGCGTGTCCGGCGGCGCCCTCCGGCTCGCCATCGGTGGCGGAGTGGCTCATCGAGGAAGCGGTCATCTGCGGGGCTTGGGCCTTCGTGGGGCGCGATCTAGCCATCAGAACGAGTGCGTCGTGGCTGGCGCGCCCACCGTCATCCACTGCGTGTCGGTGAACGCCTCGCAGTTGGCGGCGGCGCCGCCGAATCTCGTGGTGCCCGAGGCACCCACGCCGCCGAGCGGTGCGTGGGCCTCGTCATGGACCGTCTGGTCGTTGATATGCAACAGGCCCGTGTGCACGCGGCTTCCGAGCTCGAGCGCGCGTTCGATGTCGGCGCTGTGAATCCCAGCCGACAACCCGTACTCGGTTGCGTTGGCGAGCGCGACCGCCTCCTCCTCGGTCCGGAAGCTCATGACCGGGGCAACCGGGCCGAAGACCTCGCGCGCCCACGCCGGGGTCTCCGGTTGCAACTTCGTGAGTACGGTGGGGCGGTAGAAGAGCCCTTCGGCCGACCCGCCGGCCACGCACTGTGCGCCTCGATCGATGCTCTCGGAGACGATCCCTTGTACGCGCCGGAGCTGTGCGTCGTTGATCAGCGGTCCGAGCTGCACGTCCTCGCACCCCGGGTCGCCCACGGTCAGTCGGTTCGCCCGCTCGGCCAGCGCCTCCACGTACTCCTTCACGATGCTGTGGTGGACGATGTGGCGCCCGGTGGTCATGCAGATCTGACCCTGGTGCTGGAACGAGCCGAACGCTCCGGATGCAGCCGCTCGCTCGATGTCGGCGTCGGCGAGGACGATCATCGCGTTGTTGCCGCCCAGCTCCAGGAGGGCGCGCTTGATCAGCTTCGCGCAGGCCACGCCGACGGCGCGACCGGCGGCCGTGGAGCCGGTGAACGAGACGAGCCGAACCTGGGGGTCGGCGACGAGCGCCTCGCCGCTGTCCGCCAGCCCCGGCAGTACGTGCAGCACGCCGGGCGGGAGCCCCGCCTCCTCGAAGAGGCGAGCGAATACGACTCCGCCGGACACAGCGCTGTTGGGATCTGGCTTGAGCAGGACCGCATTGCCCAGGGCGAGCGCGGGAGCGACCGAACGCGCGCCTAGGACGAGCGGTGCGTTCCACGGCGTGATCACCCCGACCACCCCGACGGGGACGCGGCGTGTCAGGCTCAGCCGTCCCGGCATCGCCGTGGGGAGCAGGCTCCCGTACGGCTGTGAGCAGAGTGCGGCGGCCTCATGGCATTCCTGCTCGCACAGGTCAAGCTCGAACTCGGCTTTGCCGCGCGTCGAGCCGGTTTCGCGAATCAGCCACCCGCCGATCTCGTCGCGATGGCGTCTGACCAGATCGCCGGCGCGCCGCAGAACCGCCGCGCGCTCGTCGAACCTGATGGCTGCCCACCCTGGCTGGGCAGCGCCGGCCTTCAGCGCGGCATCTGCCACGTCGGCCGGCGCGGCGCGACCCACGACCCCGAGCTGCTCGCCGCTGGCGGGCTCGAGCACCGGCAAGGTGCCACCGGCTGCCGGCTCCCACGCGCCGGTGAAGAGACGGCCGCTCCATCCGGCTTCGTCGAGCAGTTGCGCATGGTCGAGCATGGTCATGCCACCCTCCTCCGTCTGGGTCCAATTCCGCGGAAATAACCTTATGTCTCAGAAGTGTAGCACTATATGATCTCTATGGCATGGCTTCCCGTCACCGCGTCCGGGCGGCGACCGCAATCGCGCGCAGCGCGGCCCCAGTAGCGCAGGGCCGGCTCTCGCGAGCATGAAGCGCACGCTCCGTCGGGCTGGGACTGGCGTTGAACGCGCGCGCTACGCCGGCTGGTTGTCTCGTCGAGACACCGGCGAGCCGTCGAGCGCCGCTCGGGACGGGTTGCTTCGAGTTCCCATGTGCTTCTCGGCCTCGGCCGCCAGCACGACCTGGCGAAGGAGATCCGCCAAGGTCCGGCGCTGTGTCGGGGTGAGCCTGGAGAAGAGCGCTTCGTCTCGAGTGATGTGCGCGGCCCATGCCTCGTCGATGACCACGCGGCCGGCGGCGGTGAGCTCCACGAGCACGCCGCGGCGGTCGTTGGGGTGTGGTCGCCGCCGGACCAGCTTGCGGCGCTCCAGGCGCTCGAGCTGCTGGCTGATCGCACCGGACGTGACGGTCGCGGTGGCATGGAGCTCGCTGGGCGAGCACCGGAACGGCGGGCCGGCACGCCGCAGGGCGACCAGGAGCCAGAACTCGCCGAGGCCGACCCCATACGGGGCCAGCGACCGGGCGGTGGCCGTCTCGACCAGTCGACCCGCGCGAGTCAGGCGCGAAAGCAACTCGACCGTAGTCGCATCGAGATCGGGTCGTTCGCGCCGCGTTTGCGCGACGACGTGATCGACGAGATCCGTCTCGGGCTCAGACATCGTGCGGGAGGTTAGCCAAGCCGCTTGACGGACAGCTGATAGTTCAATATCTTATGTCTCCGAAAACGAAGGAGAGCGACCTGATGAGTTCACCCGTTCAACGGCCACCGCAGCGCCGAAGCGCTCCGGAGCGCTCGGCCGGCGCCCGCGGCGCACCGACGCGGGCAAAGTCGACCGAGGAGAGTGCAAGCGCGCGCGCAGCGCTCAACCTCGACACGCAGGAGATTCGCGACCTCATCGAGGCGTGGTCGATCTGGCGCGACGCGCTGGACTGGGAGCGTTTTGCTTCGGTATGGCACCAGAACGGGCAGATGATGGCCACCTGGTGGCAGGGCCCGTACGAAGAGTTCATCCGCGTCAGCCAGGACGGGTTCGAGCGCGGCGTGCGGATCCTCCACTTCCTCGGCGGCTCGACGGTCGAGGTCGCCGGCGACCGCGCGATCGCGCAGACCAAGATGACGATCTCGCAGCGCGCGCCGGTCGACAGTGTGCTCTGCGACGTGGTCTGCACCGGACGGTTCTACGACCTGTTCGAGCGTCGCGATGACCGCTGGGGGCTCGTCCTGCGCCAGCCGATCTACGAGCAGGACCGGCTCGATCCGGTCGACCCGTCGGCGACGCTGGAGCTCGACCCCGAGCTGCTCGCGCGCTTTCCCGAGGGCTATCGCCACCTCGCATACATGCAGACGCGCATCGGCTACGAGGTGAAGCGCGACATGCCCGGACTCGTCGGGCCGCAGGTGGACGAGCTCTACGGTCGCGGCAAGGCATGGCTCGAGGGATGACATCCGGCCTCGGGCGCACGGCGTGATCATGCCGCAGCGATTTGTCCACGACAGCGTCGGCGCCCGCGTCATCTTCGGCGCGGGGCGCGCCGTCGAGGTGCCAGCGGAGTCGCGGCGCCTCGGTCATCGGCTGCTGTCGATCGCCGACGAGGCGGGCACCGAGGTCGCCGCGCCGATGCTGACCGAGCTCGCCGACGAGCTGGTGGGCACGATCGGCGAAGTCCGTCCACACGTTCCGATCGAGGACGCCGAGCGAGCGCGTGCGCTCGCTCGCTCGGTCGGCGCCGACTGCCTGCTCGCTATCGGAGGCGGATCGACGATGGGACTGGCCAAGGCCATCGCGATGACCGAGCGCCTGCCGATCGTCGCGGTGCCCACGACGTACGCCGGATCGGAGATGACGCCCGTCTGGGGCCTCACCGCTGACGGCGTCAAGCGCACCGGCCGCGACCCGATCGTCGCCCCGCGGACGATCGTCTACGACCCCGAGCTGACGCTCTCGCTGCCACCGGCGCTCACCGCCGCCAGCGGACTTAACGCCGTCGCCCATTGCGTAGACGCGCTCTGGGCGCCGGGTCGCAGCCCACTGACGCAGATCATGGCCGAACGGGGCATCGCAGCGCTCGTCGCGAGCCTGCCGGCTGCGATGCGCGACGGCCGTGACCTGCGCGCGCGCGAGGCGGCCATGGTGGGTGCCTGGCTGGCTGGGGCGACCTTCGCGATCGCCGGCTCCAGCCTGCACCACAAGCTCTGCCACATGCTCGGCGGCAAGCACGACCTCCCGCACGCCGAAACGCACGCGGTCGTGCTGCCGTGGACGACGGGGCTCGCGATACGCCACATGCCCGAAGCAGGGCGGACGGTCGCCCGTGCGCTCGGCACCGACGATCCCGTCGCCGGCCTTCGCGCGCTCGCGGCGGAGCTCGGAGCCCCCACGACGCTGGCAGAGCTGGGCCTCACGCCGGGTCACGCACTCGCGATTGCCGACGAGATCGACACCGACGGGCTCGGCGCGCCCTTCTCGGTGACACGCGAGGAACTGCACGCGGTCTTGGCCGGCGCTGCCGGATGAGCCCGGGCCACTAGTAGTGGATCGTCCCGCAATTTCGTTGTCTTGGGTAGGTGTCCTGGCCGGTGGCCGGAGGTCCTTGTCGTCGTGTTCGGCGAGGATGGGGTCGACGATGGGCATGGTGCGACGGATCGAGCTGTCGGTGCGGGAGCGCGAGGAACTCGAGCGGGTCGTGCGCGCGGGGAGTTCTGAGGCGCGGATGGTCGAGCGTGCGCGGATCGTTTTGTGCGCCGGCGAGGGCCTGAAGGGCGAGGAGATCGCTCGGCGGGTGGGGTGTTCGGAAGCCGACGGTGGTCAAGTGGCGTGGCCGCTACGCGCGCGATGGAATCGACGGGCTGGCAGACGCGCCGCGTCCGGGGCCGCCGCTCACGCACGACCCCGAGACCAGGGCGTTGTTGATTGCCAAGGCGTGCACGCATCCGCCGGCACGCCGGAGGCGCGCGCCAGGAGCGCTGGAGCTATGAGCAACTGGGAGGCCGCTCACGAAACTCGCGCCCACCCTGTGTCATCCGGCTTGACAGGCTCCGGCCGGCGCCGAACGGCTACCTGCCCGTGGTGAGTACCACCCGAAACCGTGCGTCCCCCGGACATATCCGGTCATAGCCGGCGGCGGCGTCCTCAAGCGCGAAGGGCTCGACCTTCGGGGCGACCCTCGTCAGCGCGGAGAAGTCGAGCGTGTCCTCGGAGTCCTTGCTCGTACCGGACGCGTGCCCGAGCACCTGGCGCGAGGCACCGACGAGCTGCGTCGGTCCGACCTGGATCGGCTCGGCGTCGATGCCGGCGACAATCAACTGCCCGCGGGGCCCGAGACCATTGATGGCCACCGTTGATTGGGCCACGTTTGGGCCACCAACCCGAAAGCGCCAGTACACCACCGTCCGGAACCCGCCCGCAAACGGCGCAGAAAGCACCGATCTGCAGGTAAAACAGAAGGTCTCGAGACCCCGGACTCGAACCGGGGGCACCACGATTTCAGTCGTGGAACGAAACCTCTAACTCGTCCGAAATCCCTGGTAAACGGTGGCGTTCTCTCGTCTGTCGCGAGGCGAGCCAATAGTCGCTATTTGCGATCTTTACGCTGAGATGCGTACAGAAGATCCGTTGGCTCGCCGAGCACGCCTTCCCGACCATCCACCTCAGCATCGGGATCGCCCCGCTGTCGGTCGAGTGCGACCGCATCACGGTCATCACCGACCCCGCCGACGCGCCGGACCACGTCGCCGCCGACACGGTCGCGGCGCTGGGCGCCGCCGGCTGGCGCCGACCGTGAGCAGCGGCCCGCCAGCGGCGCCCGTGGACCCGGGAGGACTGCCCCATGCCAACCGAAGGCGGTAATGAAAGCACGACGGGCGCTCGGGTCGCGCGCGCCCAGCGCGTCCGCACCCAAACTAAGTGCAGCACTTGCCTGGCACCAGGTGCAGCACTGCTGCTATCGTTCCCAGCCGAGGAGGCCGCCAGTATGCCCACCCAACACCGCCGCATCTCCATCACCGAGGATCCCGAACTCGCGGCCGCCCTGCGGGCAGTCGCCGCGCTTGACCGTGAGACGCCGAGGCCGGCGCGGCTGGTGCGTGACCTCGCCATCCGCGGCGCCGACGCCGTGCTCGCCGAGCGCCGCGAGCACGAGGCGGCGCTTGAGTACCTGATCGACTGGAGCACGGATCCGGGATCGGGGATGGACCGTGACGTGCTGCTGCACGGCCGCGACGAGGCCTGGGGCGCCGGGCGGTGAGTGCCGCGCCGCTCTGGGGCGGCGCGGTCCTGATCGCCGACCCCTCCGCCTGGGCGCGGGCCGGGCACCCGAACGTCCGTGAGCCGTGGCGCGCAGCGCTGCGCGCCGGACGGATCGCTACCTGCTCGATCGCCACGCTGGAACTGCTGCGCGTCCCGCGAGACCTTGACGAGCTGCTCGCCACCGAAGCCGGCCTCGCGCAGCTGCGCGATATCCCCGTCAGCGCCTCGGTGCAGCGGGCGGCGATCGGGGCGCTTCGTGATCTCGCCGAACTCGGACCCCTGCACCATCGCGTGCCGATCCCCGACCTGCTGATCGCCGCCGCCGCCCAGGACGCGGGACTCGGCGTCCTGCACTACGACCACCACTACGACCGGCTCGCCGAGGTGCTGAGCTTCGACAGCCGCTGGCTCGCGCCGCCCGGCACGCTCGACGCGCCCGTCCACGCCTGACGACACGGGCCGCCACCCCTGGCCCGCCCGGCCCGCCCGGCCCGCCCGGCCCGTCGGCTGAAGTCGGCGGCTCGACCGGTCGCCGCCGAGCGCGGATCCGATCGCGCCCGTGACACCGACGCCGCGCGCTGCCGTCGGCCGAGCAGCCCCTCGGCCGCCCGATCGTCCCCCGGCTCCGACCTCGCATGGCTGACCGCGTCTTCGGCTGGGCGCCCACGCCCGGCCAGCGAAGGCGAACCCACACGCATACAACACCGGCACGCGACGCGAGCCGGAGGAGAGGAACTCACCCCATGCCCGAACGCCAACCCGCCCTACTGCCCTCGCCGGCGCTGTTCGATGTGACCGCCCTTCCCGCCAAGGCGTCGACGGACGCTCGCGCGCCTCGCGCTCGAGCGGCTCGAGCTCGCCGTGAACCCGCGCAAGACGAATCTCGCCGGAAGGCATCGAGCGGCTCGCCGCCATGCTGATGCACACCGGCCAACTGACGCCCTGCCTCGGCTTCCGCCCGGCACCCGACCGGCCGGCGCGCCTCTACGACGGCCAGCGCCGGCTCCTGGCCGCCCGGGCCAGCGAACGGCTCGCCGGCCGCGCCGGCTTCGAAGGCCTCGCGCCGTGCGCAGCCTGATCGTGCTGCTGCTCGTCGACCACGACCCGTCCGGGGAGGAGATCCTGCGCATCCAAGCCCAAGCCAACCGCAGCGAAGAGCTCGCGCTCGTCGACCAACAAGCCCAGTTCGGCGACTGCTGGCAAGCCCGCGCAGGGCTCCCCGAAGCGGACCGGATCGCCGCCGTCTGCGCCGACCTCGGCATCTCGCCCAAGAAGGCCCACAACCTGCGCCGCCAGCTGACGCTGCCCGAGGCGATCCGCGCCCGCGTGGCCGAGCGACCCGCCGGCCACCAGCTGTCGGTCACGCTGGCCAACCGGCTCGCCGACATGCACGACATCGCGCCCGCGCTCACCGCGGCGGTCGCGACACGGATCACCGGCCCGGAGCTGCACGACGGCGCGCTGCATGACCTCGGCGCCTTCGTGCACCGCACGCTGGTCGAGGACGAGCGCGCCTACGCCGTGCGCATCGACGACGGCGCCCTGCTCGACGCCGTCGAGCAGATCGCGCGCGCCCGCGCCCAGCTGACCGCGGCCGACCGGCGGCAGCTGGCCGGGATCCTCGACTGCCCGGCCGACAAGCTCGAGCGAGAGCTCGACGCGCTCGCCGCCCACGCCAGGACGACGGCGGGCAAGCTGCGAGTCGACGGCGCGCTGCGCGAACGCGCCCGCACCGGCCGCTACGCCTACGTCCACGACCGCGGCGCCGACTTCGCCGCCGGCATCTGGGTCATCGACCCCGTGTTCATGCTCGACGCGATCCGCGAACAGCTCGAAGACAGCGACGGCACGATCGCGCGCGAGCAGAGCTACTTCGCCAGCGCGCGGCTCGACGACCAAGAGCTGCGCGCAGCCGGCGAGCAGGACCGCGAGCAGCGCGCCGACGCGCGCGCCCGCCAGATCGACGCGACGCGCTCGAACCTCGGCCTCGGCCACGACCTGCGCGCCGGCCTCATCGACCCCACCGACGCCCAGCTCCAGGCCTTGAAGGCGATCGTCTGCCACCTGCTCGCCCGCCACCAACGCGAGCAGATCGCCTACGGCGCCGGCTGGAGCGACCGCGACCGCCAACAGCCCGTCGGCGACAGCGGCCGCCACGAGCCGCGCCAGGCCGACGCGATCGCCGACGCCGAGCTCCAGCGCGCACTCGCAGACCCCGACCCGCTGCGCGCGATCGCCGGGCTGGTGGCCAGCTGGAGCGCCGCGTTCCTGCTCGACCCCGGCGGCGTCACGCGCACCAAGGCGCTCGGCTCAGAGCGGATGGCGCGCAAGCTGCGCGACGCGCTGCCCGGCGGCCAGCACCCGCTGCGGACCGCCGTCTGGGAGTTCCTGCGGCCGATGCTCTCACCGCGGCTCGCCGAACTGCACCGCGACGCGTTCGTAGTCGACGACGAGCCGCAGAGCACCGTCGACTCCGCGACCCACCGCGGCGAGTCCAGCCTCGAGGATCTCGACATCGGCGACGCGGCGGTCGACGCCGCGTAAGCAGCCACGCGCGGGCGTTGAGTCGCGGTCTGAGAAAAGTGTCCCTGGCCGCGGGGGCGGCCGCCTCTGAGGGTGAGAATCCTGGCGTTGGGCGTTGTCCGGATCGACGCCGGCGCCGCTTGGTGCGATCGAGCCCGGAGAAAAGTGTGGCGCGAGGACTTGTGGTGCCGTTGACTGCTGCTTCGAGCGCGAACCTCAGACTCATCTCGGTAGGTCCCCTCCGGACGACGCGAAGATCCGTGTGGAAGGGAGTGAGCTGATGGATGTGGTTGTTGAGCGGTGCGGGTCTGGACGTGCATCGCGACAACGTCGTGGCGACGGTGCGCATCCCGGGCGACGGTCGGCGGCGGTGGCAGCAGCAGACGCGGACATTTCGCGCGACACTCGCGGGGCTCGCCGCCCTCGGCGAGTGGCTGGCCGCCGCCGGGGTGACGCTGGTGGGGATGGAGGCCACGGGCGTGTATTGGAAGACCGGGTTTTAGGCGCTTGAGGACTGCTTTGAGTGCTGGCTGCTCAACGCGCAGCACTTGCGCAATGTCCCCGGCCGCAAGACGGACGTCAAGGACTCTGAGTGGATCTGCCAGCTGGTGCAGCACGGGCTGGTGCGTCCGAGCTTCGTGCCGCCGCCAGAGATCCGTCGCCTGCGTGACTTCACGCGGCTTCGCAAGGCGAAGATCAATGAGCGCATCCGGGCGATCCAACGGCTGGAGAAGGTGCTTCAAGACGCCGGCATCAAGCTGACCAGCGTGGCGTCGCAGACGTATTCCAAGTCGGCCAGGGCGATGCTGGAGGCGTTGCTGTCGGGGTCTGTCCGTCGCTCCTATGTCAAGGGCGGGGTGCCGAGGGCCGTGTTGCAGTGGATCATGATGTCCCGCGTCAAGATTGTCCGCACACCCGTTAGTTGAGTCCGGGGTGCGGCCGAGGGTCTTGCCGAGCGGCGGTCACGCAGACAGCGAGCGAGCCGTAGGCGAGCGGTGCTGGCTGTGTGAT
>Ga0136617_10002175_pt1 | contig 17530 bp, 22 predicted proteins | sample AntDrymUQ3222106_2_FD_129672 | JGI IMG/M metagenome (GOLD analysis project Ga0136617, IMG submission 129672) | Polar desert sand microbial communities from Dry Valleys, Antarctica - metaG UQ322 (21.06) | ecosystem: Environmental > Terrestrial > Soil > Desert | place: Antarctica: Dry Valley... | reverse complement strand
GCGGAACAGGAGCGGTGTCTGCGGCTGGATGCCCTCGACGGCCGAGACGACGAGCACGGCGCCATCGAGCACGCCCAGGACACGCTCCACCTCTGCGATGAAGTCGGGGTGGCCGGGCGTGTCGACGAGGTTGACGGCAAGGTCACCGACCTGGAACGAGGCGACGGCGGATCGGATGGTGATGCCGCGCTCGCGCTCGAGGTCGAGCGAGTCGGTCTGGGTGGTTCCCGCGTCCACGGTGCCGACGCGATCGATGGCGCCGGCGGTGAAGAGGAGTCGCTCGGTGAGGGTGGTCTTACCGGCGTCGACGTGGGCGAGGATGCCGAGATTGAGCGTACGCATGGAGCCTCATGTCGTGCAAGGAGGTGGTCACCTTCTGGCTGGACATGGCTGCTCCCATCTCGCTCCCTTCTCGTATCTTCGTTGCGGCTGCGCCCCAGAAGCGTCGCATGCCCGTCAAGACACGGCTGCACCAAGTGGCCCGCGCCTCCCCTTCACGGGCCGTTGACGAATGGGAAGATATCTGCCTATAGTGCGTTCATGCCGCGACGCAAATCGGAGACCCTGCTGCCATTGGAGATCGAGATCCTCGATGCGGCGTTGTCGATGCTCCGCTCGGGACAGGCCACCTTCCACGGCTTCGGCCTTGCCCAGACCATCCGGGCCGGAAGCGCGTCCCGTTCCCTGACGGCACACGGGACGCTGTACAAGGCCCTGGGCCGGCTCGAGGAGATGGGTCTGCTCGCCTCCCGCTGGGAAGACGCCACCGGCGCTGAGGGACGACCGCGTCGGCGCCTGTACGAGCTGACCCAGGAGGGCGCCCGTGTGCCCCGGCACACTCCCGCCCGGGAGACCGTCGGACGTTCGCGGCGGATCGCGGCGGAGCCCGCATGACACAGGAGCGCGTGGCTGCCTTGGTCGCTCGGTGGGTGCGGTTCTACACACGAGACGTGCCCGCCGCGATCGCCCGACGTCGGATCGAGGAGATCGATGCCGATCTGCACGATTACATCGCTCATGAACGGACCGGTGGCGCGCGCGATCGGCGCGTGGGCGCCGACGTCTCATGGCGTGACCAGCACACCAAGGCCGTGACCGATCGTCCCACCTCCCCAGGAGGACCCTTGAAGACGCACGACATCATCCCGCCAGCCTCGTCGCCCCAGCGGCCGCTGAGCGTCACGATCCTGGCCATCCCGGCGGCAGTCGGCGGCGTGGGAGCCGTCCTGGGCGTGCTCGCCGGCGCGTTCCTGATCCATGGTCTCGCCAGTCTGGACGCCACCGACGCGATCATCGTCCTTCCGGCGCTGGGCCTGGCCACGCTGTACCTGGCCTTCGCGTATGGGGCGTGGACGCTCAAGTCGGGGTTGGCGGCTGGGCATCGAGGCCGCCGTCGGCTCCGTCGTGTACACATCCGGTCCTCGTTTGGGAGTGGGCCGAACTCATGCGCGATGCCCCACCGCTCGCGCTGTTCGGCGTGCTAGTCGTCGTCATCGCCGCCGTGGGCTTGTTCCTCTGGTTTCCGCCGGACGTGAAGGCGGCGTTCGAGTCGTGAGGCAGCGATGAGCTCGATCGACCAGCAGATCGCCAACCAGCTTGCCAACATCGAGAAGGCCACGGGCCGCAGCCTCGATGAGTGGACGGCGATCATCCAGCGCTCGGGCCTGGAGAAGCACGGCCAGCTGGTGGCGATGCTCAAGGACGAGTACGGCCTCGGGCACGGCAACGCCAACCTGCTGGTCGTCAAGGCACGCGAGTCGGCCGAGGTCGGTCCGCAAGCCGGCGATAATCTCGTCGACAGCCACTACGCGGGCAAGAACGCGCCTCTTCGGCCGCTCTACGACACGGTGGTCGCCAGGGTCCGGCACTTCGGAGACGACGTCGAGCTGGCACCCAAGAGGACCTACGTCAGCCTGCGCCGCCGCAAGCAGTTCGGGCTGGTCGGGCCGGCAGCCGGTCAGCTGGAAGTCGGTGTCAACCTGCCCGGTAAGGAACCCACGGACCGGCTGCGGCCGGCCAGCGGGATGGCCACGCACCGGGTGCGCCTGGGCGACGAGGCCGGCATCGATGACGAGCTGATCGGTTGGCTACGCGAGGCGTACGAGCGGGCCTGAGTCGTCCGAGCACCGCTCTTGGCGCAGCGACGCCCTACACAGTTCACCGGTGAGCTTCAACGTGCCTGCCGACGCCTACGCCGGAGCGCCGCCCGTGCTTCCGATGCCGGCACCAACTGCGCTGACCGCCGGCGCCGCGAGGCGCCAGCACGCCCTCGACGGCGGCGGCGGCGGGCCCACCGGGCCGGGCGAAACCGTCGGCGACCCGCTGCGCGCCGTCCCCCATAGTCATCGCCTCGCGCACGGCCGCACGCAGCCGGTCCGGGGTCAGCTCCGCAGGGTCGACACGCGTCACCGCGCTCGTGGCCATCACCCGCCGTGCGACCTCCGCCTGGTCCCGACCGAACGGCACGACGCAGACCGGCACACCGGCGACCCGTCAGGCCTCGGCGGCGGGCTCCCTCTCAGGCATCGCGGAGAGCGCGCGCCAGGCGGCGGCGAGGCCGCGAGCGCTGCGACCAGGTCGTCGATCGTGATCTGTTCGCCCTCCGCCATCAGCTCCGCGGCACGCTCGACTCCGAACCGTGCCTCAGCGAGCACCGACGGTTCCGGCAGGTGGAGCACATGAACCGGCCCCAGCATCAGGCCCCTCTCCCGGACCAGCCGGTACGTCGCGCCCGCGGCGCGCGCGCCGAGTTCCGACCGACCGCCCGAGAGCAGCATGATCGACGCGAGGCCGAGCGTCCGCGTCAGGCCCGGCGGGTGCTCCAGCGAGTGGAACAGCGACAGGGCGTCGATCAACCGCTGCCATGCGTGTTCGATGTGCCCCGCGCGCCACTCCACGGCGGACAGGAGCGTCGAAGCGCTTGCGACCTGCATCTGCGACCCCGCGCGCCGGAACACGTCGAGGTTCAGCGTCTCGAGTTCACGCGCCCTCGCGTACTCGCCGCCGAGGAACAGGCTCAGCACGAGTGCCTCGCGCGTCAGGACCGCGCCGTCCTCGTGCCCGGCCGCGGTGTACAGCTGGAGCGCGCGCTCCTCGTGCGCGCGGAGCGTCGCGTCGTCCTGCGAGACCATGGCGATGAAGCCGAGGTCGTAGTGCGCGTCCGCGGTGAGGATCTGGTCGCCCGTCTCCTGGGCGAGCGCGAGACGCTCCTCGTACGCAGCCCCGGCGGCGGCGAAGTCGCGCATCCAGTACGCCAGGCCGCCCGCGGCCGCGAGCGCTGCGATCCGGACGCGCGGACCTGAGAGCACCGGTGACTCGAGCAGCCGGCTGAGCGTGGACCGTGCCTCCCGGAGCCGACCCCGACCCTGGAACCAGCGCCACGTCGCGCCCATGATGCGGAGGCCGTGCGTCGGAGCGTCGTGGGCGAGCGTCCAGTCGAGCGCTGCCCGGAGGTTCCGCTCCTCGCGATCGAGCACCGCCATCGCGGCCTCACCGCCGGTCGCGAGCATCACCGCACCCGCGCGCTCGGCGATGCCGACGCACTCCGCGACGAAGCGCTCCTCGACGGCCGAACGCTCGCCGCTCTCGCCGAGGCGCTCCAGAGCGAACTCGCGGAGGAGCGGATGCATGCCGAATCGCGGTCCCGCGTCGGCCGAGGGATCGCCGTCGGCGGCCGGCTCGATGCGGACCAGGCTCTTGTCCGCCAGAGACTCGATCCCCTCGACGATATCGATGCCCAGGTCCATGTCCGGGTCCGCCACGGCGAGGGCCGACTCGAGCGTCCAGCCGCTCGCGAACACGCCGAGCCGGCCGAACAGGCGGCGCTCCGGATCCGGCAGCAACTCATAGCTCCACCCGATCGCACCGCGCAGCGTCCGCTGGCGCTCGGGCAGGTCGCGCGCGCCGCCGCCGAGGTCCAAGCTCCGGCCGAGCCGCTGCAGGATCAGGCGCGGCGTGAGCATCCGGACGCGCGCCGCTGCGAGCTCCAGCGCGAGGGGCAGCCCGCCGAGCCGTTCCGCGATCGCGCGCACCGCGGCGAGCGTGTCCTCGGTGAGCGCGAGGTCCGGTCGGTGCGCCCGCGCTCGGTCGATGAATAGTGCGATCCCCTCGTCAGGGTCGAGCGGCGGCACGTGGTGTGGTCGCTCGCCGGCGATCCGAAGGAGCTCGCGGCTCGTCAGCAGCACGCGCACGTGCGGCGCGGATCGGTCGAGCCCGGCGACGACGTTCGCCGCCGCGGGAAGCAGCTGCTCGAGGTTGTCGAGCACGAGCAGCGCCGTGCGGTCACGGAGGTGAGCGCGGAGGGCCTCGGCCATCGTGCGCTCGGGCGACTCCCGGACACCGACGGCCGTGGCGATCGCGGGCTCCACGAGTCCGACGTCCGCGACCGTCGCGAGGTCCACGAGCCACACCCCGTGCGGGTATCGATCGCGCAGCTCACGCGCGGCGGCGATGGCAAGGCGGGTCTTGCCGCTGCCGCCGGGACCCGTCAGTGTCACGATCCGGGCAGCGTCGAGGTCGCGATGAACGAGCTCGATCTCCGTCTCGCGGCCGACGAGACTCGTGACGTCGCCGGGCAGGTTCGAGGGGACCTCGGTCGTGCGGAGCGATCGGTCGTCGTCGGCGGCGGCTGGGACGACGAGCCGGAAGAGCGGCGCGGGTTCGTCGAAGTCCTTTACCGCACGCAACCCGTCCTCGACCACGCCGGCATCCTCCATGCCCGGCAGTCCGCCGAGCTGGGGCGGCAGCGCGGCGACGAGCGGCGCCGAGAGCACTATCTGTCCCCCGTTCGCTGCCGCCGCGATCCGCGCCGCGTAGTTCACGTCGATCCCGACGTAGTCCTCCGGGTCGCCTGCTGCGAGTCGCGCTCGCAGCCGTCCCTCGCCGAGATGGATCCCCATCCGCACCCGAAGCACCGCGCCGCCAGCCCAGGACTCGATCGCGAGCGATCGCTGGGCGTCGGCCGCTGCCGCGACCGCCTCTGTGGCTCCGGGAAACGCGGCGAAGAACGCGTCGCCCTCCGTCTTGACGACCGACCCGCCGTGCCGCTCGATCGCCCGCCGCATCAGCTCGTCGTGGCGCGCGACGAGCTCCGCCCAGACGGCCGACCCGACGGCGCGCTCGGTGCGCGTCGACCCCTCGATGTCCGTGAACAGGAACGCGACACCGGGACCGATCGGGAGAGCCATCGCCGGCCATCATCTCAGGGGCGGCGCCGCCTGTCAGGGACCGTACCTACGGAAGGAACGCTGCGAGCCGGGAGCGCAGCTCCGCCTGGTACGGCTCCTGCTCGAAGCGGTGGAGCGGGTCCGGCGCGAGCTCGACGTCGGTCGAGACCCGGCCCGCCTGCCGTACGTACAGCGCGGGGTAGATCGCATCCCCGTCGTTCTCCTCGACCGCGATCGCGACGGCGTCCGGACCGGCCTCATCGACGAACGGCTGCAGCGGCTGGATGCCGTCGTCCCGGAGCGCCCCGTCCGCGTCGCGCGTAACGACGCGACACAGGTACGACTTCTGGTTCCAGAGCTCTGGCGCCCGGCTCGCCTCGTCGAGGAGGAATGGCACCAGCCGATTAGGCGTCACCTCCGGACGCAGGCGCTGCTGCCCGAAGTGGCGCTCGGCGATCCGCTCCGCCACGAGCCGCGCGTTGTACCGAGCGCCTTGGACCGCCCCACTGTTGGCCGGGAGCCCCCACTTCCTGAGCCCGGGCGAGGCCTGTCCGATGGTGCCAGCGAAGTAGATCCCCGGCACGGTCGCGCTCTCCCACCAGGGGGTGAGCACCGGCCAACGCTGCTGGCCGTACGTGGCGACGCCCACCTCCGGCAGGTCCTGGAGAGGGCACACGAAGCCGGTCGCAGCGATGACCTCATCCGCGTCGACCTCCATCGTGAGATCGGCGTCGGTGCGGCGGAGGTGGATCCGGTAGCCGTCGGCGGCGCGGTCCACACGCTCGATAGCGGCGTTCAGCGACGTCACGCCACCGCCCACGACGTGGTCCTCCCACGGCTGGACGTACCGCGCGCGGATCCCGTTCAAGGAATGCGCGTTGACCGAGAGGGTCGGCGGTCGGGGCGAGGCGAGGACGATGGAGCGGGCCACGGGCAGCAACCCGGTCGCCAGCTCGAATGCGGAGTTCTGCTTGCCCACGATGAACACCCGCTTGCCGGCGTACGTTTCCGCCGACCGCGTGTCGGCGTAGTGCGGCACCTGGTCGAGGCCCGGGGTGCGCGGCGTGAAGGGCTCCGCGGCTCCGACCGCGAACACCGCGACACGGCACCGGTACTCTCCCTCGGTCGTCTCGAGCACGAACCCGCCGTCGTCCTCGCGCCGTGTGCGCTCCCAGCGCGTCCCGTACCGGATCGGGAGGGCGGCCCGCTCGGCGAACAGCTCCAGGTTGCGCTGCATCTCGGGACGCGACGGGAACGAGGAGGTGCGCTCCATGAGGCCGGGCATGAGCGCCCGGTCGTCGGGTGTGTCGCCGAGGAGGCTGTTCCAGTCGTACCACTCGTAGCCGCGGCTGCCTGGCGGGTACGGCGCGTGCAGCTTCGTCCACGAGAGCAGGCGCTGGAACAACGGGAAGCGGCGGAACATCCCGCCCGGCTCGGCGTCGGCCGAGAGGTGGGCGTAGCGCACGCCGCGCGCGCGGAGCGAGTACGCGACCTGGAGGCCGCCGGGCCCGCTGCCGACGACGACCACCGGGTAGGTGCCGGGCGGGTGTGGGTGCTGTGCCGCCCCCGACGATCCCTCCCGCGCCGCGTGCCCCGGGTCGCTCAGCTCCGCCACCGGTTCGCGTTCCGCAGCCGCCGGGCGAGGGCCTGCAGCATCCGGTACATCACCGTCGGGTGGTCCTGGAGGAATCGCTCCACGTCCGAACCAGGCAGCTGGAGAGAGCGCAGCGGACCGAGCGCGACCACGTCCGCGACCGGTGGCTCACCGAGAAGGATCGACACCTCGCCGAAGAAGTCGCCGCGCCCCAGCCGCGCGCGGTCCTCGCCGTCGACGCGGACGGCCACCTCCCCGTCGAGGATCACGTAGAACCCGGTCCCCTGGAACCCCTGGCGAAGGATCCGCTGCCCTTCCGGGAAGACCGTCTCCTCGAACGTGTGCGCGGCCCGCTCCAGCTGCGGTCGGGACAGATCCGCGAACAGGGTGAGGCGCGCGAGCGAGTCCACGAGATCGAGCGGTGCGTGGGTGGCCATCGTCGCGATTGTACAGCTGCTCGGTGCCGGTGCGATGCCGGGCTCCCGCTCCAGCACGTCGCCGCGACGCGCTCTTCGAGGAGGGAACCGATGCTCACCACACGGTCAGGCGGCGCGGGTGGCGATGGCCTCGCAGCCTGCTGTCCTTGGTGACGAGCGGCCAGCCGTGCTCGATCGCCGTGGCGTAGATCAGCCGATCGGCCGGGTCACCCGGCCCCCTCGATGGCCCGGGCGCAGGACGGCTGAGACGCTCCGGCTCCGCGGACCACCAGTGGACGACGTGGGAGTCCAAGAGCACGTTGGTCACCGCAGTTGCCACTCTGCCCGGGTCGTGAACAGGTCCTCGTCCGCTGCCACCGTGGCGGCGATGCCCGAAGATCGACCCTTGAGCGCATGGGTCCCCTCGCCGGGATGAGCCGCGCCACCATGCGACCGCAGGTGGTCAGGAGGCGGGTGGAGTCTCCTGGACGCGGCCTTGCTCCCAAGCGAAGTCCCAGACATCGATCTCCGGCGGTTCCAGGCCGAGTGTCGTGAGCGCGGTGCAGATCTGGCTGCGATGGTCCGTGCCGTGGTGCAGCACCTGCGCCAGCCGGATACCCCGTGGAGCGTGGAACTCCGAGCCGTCGTCGCGGTGCCTCACCAAGATGGCGTCCGTATCCAGCTCGCCTTCCAACACCGTCGACCAGGCGGCGCCATGGGTCTCCATCACGGCGCGGAGATCGGGGAGGCTCATGCCCTCCTCTTCGATGGGCTGGGTGCGCTCCCCACCCAGCACGAACAGGTACGACGAGTCGCCCCCCACGAGGTGACGCACCGTGTCGAGGATGGAGCCGTAGGTCCCAGGCACGACGGTCGCGAGCTGCTGTTCGCTCAGCGTGAGGCAGGAGTCGACCAGTCGCAGCGTGGCCCACACATGGTGCGCGAATGCGTCTCTCAGCGGTGCTCCGTCCATCGGACAACCGTACCACCTGCCGGATCCCGGATGTCATGGGAGGAACGGCCTACAGGATCCTTGGCACGCCCGACGTGCCAAGGAGCGGAGGACGATCGAGCAGTCCGTTCGGTGCGAGTCGCTGGAGCGTTTTCTCCGCTGAGCGGCACGTGGGGTGTGCCAGAAGAGGGAAGAGAGGCTCGCGCGCGCCCCGGTGACGGATTAATGGCCGGTGGGCGCGTCCTTCCTTCGCTACTTGGCACGTCTGACGCACCAGGCGAGACCTCGGCAGCACAAGACGCTGCGATGCTCACCCGCGCGCTCCAGCGTATCGCCACGACTGTCGCGTGTGGTCAGGCGGCGAGTCGCTTGTAGCGGATCCGATGAGGTTGGTCGGCGGCTGAGCCCAGCTCCTTCCGCCGGAAGGCCTCGTAGTCGCTGACGTTTCCCTCGAACCAGCGGACCTGGCTGTCCCCTTCGAAGGCCAGGATGTGGGTGGCGATCCGGTCCAGGAACCAGCGGTCGTGGCTGATCACGACGGCGCACCCGGGAAAGGTCTCCAGCCCGGCCTCCAACGCGCGCAGCGTGTCGACGTCCAGATCGTTGGTCGGCTCGTCCAGCAGCAGTACGTTGCCGCCCGACTGGAGCAGATTGGCCAGGTGGACGCGGTTGCGCTCCCCTCCCGACAGCGCGCCCACCAGCTTCTGTTGGTCGGTGCCGCGGAAGTTGAAGCTGGAGACATAGGCGCGCGCCGGCAGCTCCCTTGAGCCGACCTTGATGATCTCGGCGCCCTGGCTGATCTCCTGGAACACCGTCTTGTCAGCCGCCAGGGCGTCGCGGCTCTGATCGACGTAGCTGAGGTTTACCGTGTCACCGATCTCGATGCTTCCCTCGTCGGGCGGCTCCTGGCCGACGAGCATCCGGAAGAGCGTCGTCTTGCCGGCCCCGTTGGGCCCGATGATCCCCACGATCCCGGCCCGCGGCAGCGAGAACGTGAGGTCCTCGATCAGCAGCCGCTCGCCGTATCCCTTGCGGAGATCCTTGACCTCGATGACGGTGTCGCCCAGGCGCGGACCGGGCGGGATGGCGATCTCCAGCTCGCGCGCGCTGCCCTTGTCGTCCTGCGCCTCCGCCAGGAGCTTCTCGTATGCCCTCAGGCGAGCCTTGCCCTTGGCCTGCCGGGCCTTCGCGCCCAGGCGCACCCATTCGAGCTCGCGCGCAAGGGTGCGCTGGCGGGCGTCGACGGACTTCGACTCTCGCGACATCCGCTCCAGCTTCTGCTCCAGCCAACTGGAGTAGTTGCCCGAGAAGGGGATGCCCCTCCCCCGGTCCAGCTCCAGGATCCACTGTGCGGCGTTGTCCAGGAAGTAGCGGTCGTGCGTGATCGCGACCACCGTGCCGGCGTACTCCTGTAGGAACCGCTCGAGCCACTCGACCGACTCCGCGTCGAGATGGTTCGTCGGCTCGTCAAGCAAGAGCAGGTCCGGGTGCTGGAGCAGCAGCCGGCAGAGCGCCACGCGGCGCATCTCACCGCCCGAGAGCGTCGAGACGTCCGCTCCGTCCGGCGGGCAGCGCAGCGCGTCCATGGCGATGTCGACGTTGCGCTCAAGGTTCCAGGCATCCGCCGCTGCGATCCGGTCCTCCAGCGCCGACTGCTCCGCGCCGATGGCCTCGTAGTCGGCATCCGGCTCCGACCACCGGGCCATGACGGCGTTGTACTGCTCGATCAGGCCCTGGACCGCGCGCACACCGTCCAGCACATTGCCCTTCACGTCCTTGCTGGGGTCCAGCTGCGGTTCCTGGCTGAGGTACCCGACCGTGAAGCCGGGCGTCAGGCGAGCCTCACCCGTGTACCCGTCATCCAGCCCGGCCATGATCCGCAGGAGGCTCGACTTGCCCGAGCCGTTGGGCCCGATGACGCCGATCTTGGCGCCCGGGTAGAACGAGATGGAGATGTCCTGGAGCACCGTCCGATCGGGCGGGTAGTGGCGGGCGAGCTTGTACGAGGTGTAGATGAATTCGGCAGGCATGATCCGCCAAGAGTAGCGAGAGTCGGGGCAGGCTAGTCCTCGGGAACCAGGCCGCGTACTTCGATGGAGCCGTTCGTCATCGGGACCTGCTGCGCCCAGCTCACGGCCTCGTCCATGCTCGGCGCCTCGATGATCCAAAGTCCGCCGAGCTGCTCCTTGCCGGACCCATAGGGTCCGTCGGTCACGGTCCGCTGGCCGTCGCTGACGCGGACCGTCTTCGCGTTCCATGAGAAGTCGAGCCCCTCGCCGGAGACCCACGCGGCACCGTTGCGGAGCTGGTCGTTGAACCGCTCCATCTCGTCGAGCATCGGCTGCATCTGTTCGGGAGTCAGATCCTGCCAGCTCCTCTCTTCGACGATCATCTGGAGGATGTACTTCAAGGTGGTACCTCTCCTTCATGGCGATGGCGACCGATCGGTCATAGGTGTTTGACCGCAGCGGCGCGCAAAAGTCATCGCAGTGCCGGGCGACGTGGCCCGGCCGACGGCCGTCTAGCCTAGTGATCGGCGTGGCCCAGCTCGGCAAGCCGTCCGGCGACCAGCGTTTCGCCCGCGAGAACGGCGTTCGGGCTCCCCGTCACGGCCTCAAGGAAGATGGATCGTGGAAGGCGGTAGACCTCCAACGCTTCGCGGACGGAGATCGTGGCGGTGCGAGGCCGATCCGAGAGCAGCGCGATCTCGCCGAAGGCGTCGCCCGTGCTCAAGGCAGTGACGCGCTCGCCGTCATGGACCACGTCCGCCGTGCCGTCCGCGATCAAATACCAGCAATCCCCGGGCTCGCCCTGGCTGATCACCTCGGCGCCGACCGCATGCCGTTCGGCGACCAGACCACCGGCAAGCCGCTCGAGAACCGTCAGCGGGAGCGGTGCGAACATCGGCACGCTGCGGAGCAGCTCGAGTTGACGGTGCGGCACGATCGCTCCCGCATCGGCGCGTCCGACGAGTGTCGCGGTGAGCAACGCGAGGACCGGCAGGAGGCCACCGGATACGACGAGCGCCGCCTGGAGCCCGAAGAGTGCCACGAGCACCGGGGCAAGCAGGGACCCGATGCCGAAGGTAAGTGAGGCGGCCGCCTCCAGTCCGCCGAAGACGCGTCCGCGCAGCCGATTCGGAACGCCGCGCTGGATGAGGCTGAACCCGGACACATCCAGGACCGCGTTCGCCACACCAAGGACCGCCATGAAGCCGAAGGCGAGGAACGGCTCTGGGGCAAGGCCGAGCAGGATGATGGGAATCCCCCAGAACGCGAGAGCGAGGCTGAAGGGGGCGGCCAGGCGGGCCCGAAGGACGAGCGTGAACGCCATGAACGCGCCCACGAGGGAACCCGCGCCGATAGCCGCGGTGAGGTAGCCGACGCCCGACGACCCGAGTCGCAGGAGCTCGACCGACACCGCGACAAGCAGAACGGTCAGGACCCCGCGCACCAGGGTCTGAACGCTGAACAGTGCGATGAGGATGCCGGCCGTGGGATACGTCCGCATGGCGGCGAAGCCCGCGAACAGCTCGGCCAGCCGTGAAGGCGCGTCGCCGCCGGTCGTGGCGCTCCGCATGCGAGGGACTGCTTCGATGCCGAGGACGACGGCCGCGGCCAGGGCGAGTCCGGCGGCCGGAACCGCTGTCCCAAGGAGGACACCGCCGCCGGCGAGCAGCGCACCACCGATCGCCGGGCCGACGAGCACTCCGATCGCCTCGCCCGTGCTGGTGGTCGCGTTGGCCGCGATCAGCTCCTCCGGCGAGCGTGCCAGAGCGGGGAGGAGCGCCATGGTCGTCGGGCGGTGGAGCGTCGCGATCAGTCCCTCCAAGGCGACGGCCACGAACACGACCGCGACAGGCAAGCCCGCCGCGATGACGAGCGCCACCAGGCCGACGGCGAGTGAGCCGGGGAGGCAGACGATCCGCCAGCATCGTCGTGAAGGGCGCAGCGAGTGCCGCGGGCAGCATCCGGACCGTGCTTGCGAGGCCGGCCGCAACGACACCACCGACGTCGTAGGCGTAGACCAGCACCGCGACGAGATACGCCCACTGGGCGGCGATGGCGATGAACCACCCGACCTGCGCATGGCGGATGGAACGGTTGGCCAGGACCTTGGCCAGCGCCGCCGCGAGCGCCTTCATCTGGTCAAGGTAGCGGCTGGCTCACATGCCGCTCGTCCCGGCTGGTAGACGCCCGAGACGCTACCACGCGGTGTGCCGCTCATGCGACCTCGAGCGACCCAGGGCGCGGGGCGGTGGGCGGCCGATCCTATGGGATATCCACCCTCAGGGGCGCCTCGGCGTGCGCGATATGCTCGAACTGGCGCCACAGTATCGCGAGCAGCAGTGCAGAGCCGGCAAAGCCGAACCAGAAGGGGGCCGTGATCCCGAAGCTGCCCGCGAGCAGGCCGCCCAGCGGGATTCCGATCACCAGCCCACCGACGATGGCCACGCGGTAGACGCCCGTGACTCGGCCGAGCAGCTCGTCGGGGACTGCGCGCTGCCGGACGACGGTCGAGGTCGTGCCCCACACGAAGGCATGTGCCCCGAAGACGACCATCGTCGTCAGCGCCACCGCGGGCGACGTCGTCAGGGCCAGCGAGAGATGGGTGAGCGTCTCGATGAGCAGCCCGACGCGCATGATGTCGGCCAGGCTGAACCTCCGCTCCAGCCACCCGTAAGAGACGATCCCGACGATGCCACCGACGGCGACGGCGCTGGTCAGAAGTCCGAACCCGACTTCGTCCATGCCCAGCCGCTCCACCGCGTAGAGGACCAGCACCGCCCACGCCGCTCCGTAGGTGACGTTGAACGTCAGGATCGTGAGCGCCAGCGTCCGCATCGGCGGATGCCCGCCGAGCCAGCGGACCCCCTCCACCATGTCCGCCCAGAAGCTGGTCGGCGCCGCCCGCTCGTTCTTCACGCTGCTGGCGACGCGCCCGATGAGCACCGCGCCCAGCGCGAAGGCGGCTGCGTTGGCCGCGAACGGCAAGGCCATGCCGGCCGCGAAGAAGAAGGCGCCGATGGGCGGTGCCACCAACTGGTTCGTGAGCAGGAAGGCACCCTGCAGCCGGGAGTTGGCGATACCCAGATCCTCGCGCGCCACCAGACCGGGCAGCAGGCTGCTGCTGGCGGAGTCGGCGAACGTCTCGGCCGTCCCCAGGATGAACAGCACGAGAAGGACCAACGCGATGTTGACGCGCCCCGTGACGATGGTCGCCACGAGCGCTGCCAGCACGACCGCACGAGCCAGGTTCACGACCACGACCATCCGCCGTCGATCGAAGCGGTCCGCCGCGACGCCACCGATGACACCGAACACCAGCGCGGGGAGGAATTGGCTCAGGAGCGCCATCGACACCAGGAACGGGTCGCGCGTCAGCGACGCCACGAGCAGGGGCCCCGCGGCGATCGCGACGCCGTCGCCCGCATTGTTGATGACCGTCGCCGACAGGAGCCAGCGGAAGCTCGAGCCAAGCCGCCGCGGGGCGACGATGTCGATGATCGGGACGGGCAGGAGTCGCACGCGCGGCAGAGTACCAACGCACGCGTGGAGTCGAACCTCGTTAGGTGCCCGCTCCTGCATCGCGCCGGAGGAGGATCCCGAGGTACGCCTTCCATGGCCCGACGGCGTCGCCTTGGCTGGCCGCAAGCGACGAATAGACCTGCGCCACGTGATCGAGGTCGTGGACGGCCCATGTCGCAAGGAGCTGCCGAAGGGTCACCTCGCCGAGCTCCGGATGACGCCCGCGGCGCTCCAGGTCCGCGCCGTCGCGGACGAGCTCGTGAAGCCGTGAGAGGTTCGCGGAACGCAGCTCAGCGAAGCGTTCGATGAGCGCCGTCAGGGGGACACCGCGGTCTCGGTCGACGTGGGCCAATCGGTCGAAGGGATCGAACGACCGGCTCGGTCCGTCGCGAAGGATGATCTCGGCACGCGGGATCCAGTCGTCGAGCTCGGCCGAGATGAGGTGGCCGACGACGTCGCGCGCCGTCCAGCCGCCGGCGGTGTCCGGCTCGCCGAGCCATCCCTCGGGCAGCTCGGCGAGCAGCTCCCGCACGACACGCGGTGTCCGCGCGAGAAGGGCGACGGTCTCGTCCAGGAACGTCAACGCGCTCACGTTCCGATGATACGGTCGCGAAGCACAAGGAGGCGACATGATGGCCGGACATCCGGGCGCGCCGCGCGACGACCTCGATCGATACGTACACGGCCAGACTGGTGTCTACGACCGCGTCCTCGATGAGCTCCGGGGCGGGCACAAGGAGAGCCACTGGATGTGGTTCGTGTTCCCGCAGATCGTCGGGCTCGGGGACAGCGACATGTCGCGTCGGTACGCGATCCGCTCCCTGGACGAGGCGCGCGCATATCTTCATCACCCCCTGCTCGGCGACCGGTTGCGGGAATGCGTCCAGCTCGTGCTCGCGAGCGTGGCCGGCAGCACGGCGGAGGCTATCTTCGGTTCGACCGATGCGAGGAAGCTGCGATCGTCGATGACGCTCTTCCACCGTGCCGCGCCCGATGAGCCGCTCTTCTCGCAGGCCCTCGACCGCTTCTTCGGCGGAATGGTGGACGAAGCGACCGACGCGCGGCTGGGGCTGCGTCCACCTGACGCGCGCGAAAGCTGACGGCAGGGCGTCAGCTGCGCCCCAGGCACCGATGAGTCGCGCGGCGGATCGCCGTCTAATACGGTGACGAGCGGCGGCCGGCTGCTCCACGTAAAGGAGGACGAGATGATGAAGCCCTATGCGTGCCTGTGGTTCGACGGCAAGGCTGAGGAGGCGGCTGAGTTCTACGTGGGCCTCGTGCCCGATAGCCACATCGACAAGGTCTGGCGCTCCCCTGCCGACACCCCGAGCGGCCCCGCGGGCATGGTCCTGACGGTCGACTTCACGGTCGGCGGCTCGCAGTTCCAGGGCCTCAACGGTGGTCCCGACTTCCAGTTCAACGAGTCGGTCTCGTTCGTCATAGAGTGCGAGGATCAGGACGACGTCGATCGGCTCTGGGACGCGCTGGGAGCGCACGGCGGTCAGCCCGGCCCGTGCGGCTGGATCAAGGACCGCTTCGGCCTGTCGTGGCAGATCGTGCCGCGTGAGCTGAACGAGATGATGGACGATCCAGATCAGGACCGCGCCCGCCGCGCCATGGAGGCGATGCTCCAGATGGGCAAGATCGAAGTCGATGCGCTCCGTCGGGCGGCCGGCGGTGAGCTCAGCCGCACGACAGAGTGAGGGAAGGAGACGAAATGGACTTCAACAGCATCCTCATCGGGTCCGAGGACCCGCAGCGCCTGGTCGACTACTACACGAAGGTGTTCGGGGAGCCAGGCTTTTCCGACGGCGGCTACACCGGCTGGCAGATCGGCAGCGGGTTCGTGACGGTGGGGCCGCACAGTGAGGTCAAGGGCCGAAACGCCCATCCCGGCCGCCTCATCTGGAACATCGAGACGCCGGACGTGAAGGGGGAATTCGAGCGGTTGGTGGCGGCCGGTGCCACCGTCGAGAAGGAGCCGTACGGCTTCGAGGGCATGCCCGGCCAGATCGCGACGCTGGCCGATCCCGACGGCAACCTCTTCCAGCTCATGACCCCGATGGATCCGTCGATGGGATCGAGCGGCACATAGGCACGCAGTCGAACGTGCCCTCGGTGAGGGCATTGCACGGCACGATGCGCCCACGGTAGCATCCGTCGACGATGCCCTCGCGCGAGCCTGAGCCGCTGCTCCGAATCGACTCTTTCGAGGTCCTGATCGGAGATCGGGACCTCGGCTTCGCTGGAGTGAGCCGGCTCACCTCGGTGACGGATCTCGATGGTCTCTCCGACCAGCGCGTACATCGCTTCGCCACCGTAGTGCTCCGTCGCGCCCTCACGGACTCGACAGACCTCTATGACTGGCGCCGGCTCATCGTGGAAGGCAAGGACGATCGTCGCGACGTGACGATCCGCCAGCTCTCGAGCCCTGGCGGGGAGCTCGTCAATTCGTGGCGACTCCTGCGTGCGTGGCCCTGCCGCTGGTCTGGGCCGGCGTTCGACGCTCTGGCAAACGATATCGCCTGGGAGGAGCTCGAGCTGACATTCGACGACCTCGTCTGGCTCGAACCCGATCCAGGGATCACAGGAGGCTGACATGGCCGTTCTTCGCGACCGCCCGTACGCTCGGTTCAACTTCCTGGTCGATCTGGGGACCGGCGAGACCGAGGGGCCGGGGGCCGGCTTCCAGGAGTGCAGCGGGATAGGCACGAGCGTGGACGTCGTCGAGTACAGGAACGGCAATGAAAGGGAGAACAATCCGCGCAAGCTCACCGGTCTGAACAGGGTGAACGACGTCACGCTCAAGCGTGGACTCATCGGCTCTCTCGACCTCTACCAGTGGCTGGACCAGATCCGCAACGGGGACGCAGCCGCCATCCGCACGGTCACGATCAGCTTGATGAGCGAGGACCACAGTGCGAGCGTGATGACCTGGAGGCTCCTCCGCGCTCGCATCGTCAAGCACACGAGCGGACCGTTCAACGCCAAAGGGACCGACGTCGCCATGGAGGAGGTGACCCTCGCGTACGAGCGACTCGAGCTGGAGTAGGTGCGGCCCGAGGCGATCGACGGATGACGAAGCTACAACGACGGTCCCTGACCCGCGCGGACGAGGTCCGGGAGTATCCGCTGGGGCGGGCGGGATTATTCGACTTGGGCGGATTCGTCGTCACGAGGTTCGTGCACGAACCTAGTTGGCGCTGGAGCGAGGCGGTAAGGCGGGTCGCGGGCACCGACCGCTGCCGGGTCCATCACCACGGTTACACGACTTCGGGGCGACTCCACGTCGAGACGGCGGACGGGGTCGAGATGGAAACCGGACCCGACGAGGTGTACGAGATCCCTCCGGGCCACGATGCCTGGGTGGTCGGCGACGAGGACTGGGTGAGCATCGACTGGGGACCCGCCCGTACCTACGGTCGCGAGGTGGGCGTAAGCGCGAGGCGCGCGCTGGCCACGATCCTATTCACCGACATCGTTGATTCGACGGCGATCGCGCGGCGGCTGGGCGACGGTCGGTGGCAGGGCCTCTTGGCCGAGCACAATGACGTCGTCCGGGAACGATCGGCCAGGTTCCGTGGTCGCGAACTAGCCACCACGGGCGACGGCTGCCGAGGCCGCCGTCCGCGCCGGCCTGGCCATCGTTGCCGCTATGCCCGCGCTCGACCTGCGGCTCCGAGCCGGCGTCCACACCGGTGAGGTGGAGCAGGAAGGGTGCCATGTACGTGGGCTGGCGGTCCACGTCGGATCGCGTATCGTCGACCTTGCCGGCCCGGAGAAGTCCTCGTATCGTGGACCACTCAGCACCTGCTGGCGGGTTCCCGGCTCGACTTCGAGCATCGCGGACTGCATGAGCTGAAGGCCTGGCCGAG
>Ga0136617_10002174_pt1 | contig 17531 bp, 13 predicted proteins | sample AntDrymUQ3222106_2_FD_129672 | JGI IMG/M metagenome (GOLD analysis project Ga0136617, IMG submission 129672) | Polar desert sand microbial communities from Dry Valleys, Antarctica - metaG UQ322 (21.06) | ecosystem: Environmental > Terrestrial > Soil > Desert | place: Antarctica: Dry Valley... | reverse complement strand
TTGAAGACACAGAGAGCACAGCAATACAGAGGACAGCACAAACTAAATGCTTAATTCTCTGTGTTCTCTGTGAATCCTCTGTGTCTCTGTGTTATCAACAAACCACTCTACCTACTTCACATCGGCGACGAACTTCCGGGACTGCGCCTCGACCTGTTCGGGCGTCACCGCACCGTCGAAGATTAACACCCGGTGTCGAAAAGTCGTGGACTGTTTCGGTTGCAGCGTAAAGTTCAACTCACGCACCGCCGCCTCTTTCTGGTCGGTGCTGAAAACTTTCTGGCCGAGCGGGTTGGCGGCGAACAGGCCGTAGCCGCGTGCATGCCAGTACGTCGGGTATCCGGGATTCTGCGGGTGGTCGAGCATCGCCACTACGACATCCTCGCCGCTCACTTTTCCTGAGAGCGTGACCCAGCGCCCGCGTGTGCCCCACACATCGTCGCCCATCTTACCCTCGCTGCTGCGGTACACGCCGTTCACGCCTTCGTTGTTCATCACCGGAACATCGGTCGGCTTGCCGCTCGCGTCGGTGAAGACTTGCGGCTCCTTCGACGGCTGTTCGAGCGCGCGCGCGACGCGCAGGCCGAGCACGCCTTCCTTGTTGTCCTTGAAGACCACGGCGCGGTCGAGCGCGGTCAGCTTCGTGATGCGGTCAATGCCGCGCATGTTCGGCCCGGCGTGGAAAACGAAGCGCGTGTTTTCGCGCAAAATAGATTTACCGTCTGGCATCACCCACTCTGTTTCGACTTCGAGTTCGCCGGTCTCCTTGCCGCTTTCCGTGCGCACGATCCTGCGGTGCATCACCGTGCCCATCTTCGCCGATTGTTCGGGCTTGAGGCTCGTCGAGTTGTTCCAAAAGTCGACGCCGTTCACGTCACCGTAATTGAACCACAGCCCGACGTGGTGCGGATGGTCGACGCGCTCACCGGGGCGCGGGTCCAGAGGGTAACCGCGCGTCACCAGTGTTCCCGCTGCAGTGCGCAGAGGGTACAACGTCGGCTTCTTCAACGTGTCCGGCCAGATATATGAGGTGAACGGTTGGCCGTCAACGAGCACGCCGACACGGCGCGCGGCTTCGTTCGGAACCACCGTTACGCCGTTCTTACTCTGCTGCTGCGCCTGTGCCTTGAGGGACGCTGACAGGATGAGAAACGCGGTGGCGAGGCACGCTCCGACAAGCCCCATCGTTAATCGAGGTGATGGCATCTGAGTCTATCCTTATTCTTTAATGCGGTCTTCACAAAACAGGACGGGAATAACACAGAGGCACGGAGGTCACACAGAGGACACAGAGAAAAGCACAACTCTGTGCTCTCTGTGTCTCTGTGTTATTTGTCTTTCTCATCGACTCTTTACACTGACTGTAAGCACTGAAGTGACGGCTATTCTTTCTTACTCGACATCATCGAATCGCCGCCGATGACGACATCCTGCTTGACGTCGTCGAAGGTGATGCGCTGGCCGGTCTGTAAAGCGGCAATCGTCATGCAGAGCGCGACCGAGTGGTTATAACCCGCTCGTACGTCGGCGTTCGGGGTCTTGCGACTACGCACGCACTCCATCCAGTTGCGCATGTTCGCCGACGTTTCGCCGTCGAGGCCGGTGTTGGCTGAGGTCTCGACCTTTGGCGTCGCTTCCGCCAGCGACATCTCCGTCAAAAGGTTCGGCTGCATACTCATCTCGTCGGCCTGTTGCTTCTTCAATCCGCCTTCCGGCGTGATCTTACCGTTATCGAGATTAATCATTCCGGCGTTCGAGTAGTAATACTCCTTCGTGCCGCCCGCCGAGTTGCCCATGCGCGACGAGTAGACCACCTGGAAGCCTTTCGCCCCTTTCGCCATGTCGTTCGCCGCGCCATAATCGAAGACCGCCGTCATCGTGTCGAAGTTCTTGCGCCCGTCGCGCCACTGGTAGATGCCGCCGTTGGCGACGACGCTGCGTGGGCGGTCGAGTCCGGTGAACCAATGCACGGTGTCGATCTGATGCACCATCCATTGATCCGGGATACCGGACGAGTAGGGCCAGAACAAACGGAATTCAAGATACTTGCGCGGGTCCCACGCTTCCTTCTTGCCGTCGGCGCGGCGGTTCATGACGAACCGATCCCAGTCCGTCTCTTCCTGGCGAATCTCTTTGACCAGCGCGGGACGACGCCATCGACCGGGCTGGTTCACGTTCCACGTCATCTCAACCATGTTGATGTCGCCGAACTTGCCCGACTTGATGAATTCATTGGCGCGCATGTACTTCGAACTGCTGCGCCGCTGCGTCCCGATCTGCACGATCTTGCCGGTTTCCTGCACGGCTTTCAGGATCGCCCGCGCGTCTTCCATCGTGTTCGCCATCGGCTTTTCGACGTAGGCGTCGCGGCCCGCTCTGACCGCCTCGACGCCATGCCGCGCGTGCTGAAAGTCGGCGGTCCCGACGATTACCGCATCCACGTTCTTCATGTCGTACAACTCTTCGTTGTTGCGCGCCTTGGCGATGTTGCTCCATGCGAAGCCCTTCTCCGCGGCCTTCGCGCTGATGTGCGCCGCGCCCTCGTCACGGCGGCGATTCCAAATGTCGGAGACGGCGACGATGTCGAAGTTCAATTCCTTCGCGTGCGCCATCAGCGCCGGGATCAGGCTCGACTTGGTGCGGTCGGAGAAACCGACAATCCCGACGCGCACGCGGTCGTTCGAGCCGAGGATGCCGGCGTAGCTGGACGCGCTTGGCGATGTGAACGCCAACCCGGTGGCGCCGATGGCGGCGGTCTTTATAAAGTCGCGCCGCGAATTCTGTTCACCGCTGCTCATAATTTTCCTCCGGTCTTTTGCTGCGAGTGATGTTTCAGTTTGAGAGGGCGTCTAAGTAGATGCCATGCACAGTGCCCCAAAAAGACAGTGGCATCAGAAATTAAGTAAACACCAATAATGCGAATCAGGGGTTGAAAATTACCGACGTTGAAAACAAAAGGCTTACGCTGTCGGTTTTGTGCCCGCAACTAAAATTGCGTCCATAAGTTGTTGATTTTCCAGTCCCGATTTCAACTCTTGATTCGCATCAATAGTTGAGAGGCGAGCCTTCGCCCGCCGAGGCTTGAGACGGCGGGCGAAGGCCCGCCTCTAAAACGATCTCTCATCCTGGTTGTCGCTCTGCTGTTACGAATCGCCTTTGACAACCTTCATCTCTTCGGGATTCCAGTTGTAAACGCGGCTGTTGAAGTAGCTCTCATTCGTCAACAGCGCCGGCCCCGCCGCGCGCAGGCCGAACATGGCGTCTTCGACTACCGGCTTGTTGTTGCGAATCGCAGTGAAGAAATTCTGGAAGTGATCGAGCGAGTCGCGGTAGCCAGTTGGCGCGACGTAGTTCTCCGTGTTGCGCGTGTTCAATTCCGGCGCGCGCTCCGGATATTCGACGCGATACTTCTTCAGGAAATCTTCCTGCACTGTCTTCGGGAAGGTCTCGATGGTGTAGCCCGGCTCACGCTGCTTCGTGCCGCGAATGATCTGGACGCCGCCGCCGCCGATGGTCAGCACGCCATCGCTGCCGACGAAGCGGAAGCTTTCCTCGCCGCCCGCGCCGTCCATGAAGTTCACTCTGAGCGCCAGGTTGAAGGCCGGATGCGTCGCCGTCTGCGGATAGTCGTAGAGACCGAACATCACGTCTGGCACGTCGCGCCCGTCTTTCCAGAAGCGGATGCCCCCGGTCGACATGACGCGCACCGGGCCATTACTCGAAAGCACGAAGTGGATGCCGGAGAAGAGGTGAACGAATAAATCGCCCGCGACGCCCGTCCCGTAGTCGCGATAGTTGCGCCAGCGGAACAAGCGGATCGGCTCGAAGGGTCGCTTCGGCGCGCGGCCCAGGAAGCGGTCCCAATCGATGTTCTCCGGCGTCGCATCGGGCGGAATCGAATACTGCCATGCGCCAAGTGCCGAGTTGCGATTCCAAAACGCCTCGACCGTGTTCATCTGACCGATGGCACCCGCTTCGAGAAGTTCCTTCGCCTTGCGATAGATGATCGAACTGACGCGCTGGCTGCCGATCTGAATGATGCGCCCTGTCTTCTTCTGCGCGTTGACGACATCCATCCCTTCCTTGATCTGCTGCACCATCGGCTTTTCGAGATAGACGTGCTTACCGGCTTCTGCCGCCTCGACGCCCATCTTCGCGTGCCAGTGGTCGGGCGTCGCGATGATCACGGCGTCGACTTCCGGACGCGCCAGCACTTCGCGGTAGTCGCGCGAGGTGAAAACGTCCTTGCCCCAGAGTTCTTTGGCGCGCACTAAGCGCCCGTCGTACACATCCGCCGCCGCGACGATCTCGACGCCGGGGACACGCAAAGCGGTCTGCGTGTCACTCATTCCCTGCCCGCCGGTGCCGATCAGCGCGATCTGGATTTTATCGTTTGGCGAAACGCTTGCGCCGCTCTGCGTCGTCTGGGCGTAAGCGGGTTCGAGCGTGAAAGTTTTTGCCGTGCCGGCGGCGAGCGTCGCCGCGCCCGCCAGCTTGATGAAGTTGCGTCGAGAATTTTTCGTCGAATTGTCCATTGCGGTCTTCCTTACTTTCGAGAGTGAAATATTGGTCGAAATTGTATCAGCGTTTCGGTTTTGGCGCGTACCTTCAGACAGTTTTCAGTTTTGAGCAACCAGCCGGAGGCTGAAGCTGTGAGGCGCGAGCTACCAACTGAAGACCGAAAACAGAATGACCAAAAGAATCTGAAAACTCAAAACTGAAAACTGAAAACTGTTCAGACCTTCATCTTAAGCTTTTCTTCCAAGTAACGCTTGCTAATCATTCCCGCTTCTTTCGGCGTGCGCGTCTTGTCAGGCACGGCGTCCAACTCCACAATCGCCCAGCCGCGAAACTCGATCTCTTTGAGCGCGGCAAAGAACGCGGGCAGATCAACTTTGCCGCGACCGAGTTCGACGAAGCGGTAAGAGAAACGCGGGTCGCCGGTCGCCCCCGCGAGCGGACTTTCGACATCCTTAATGTGCAGAAACAAGAGGCGGTCTTTGTACTGCCGCGCGGCCTTCGCCGGGTCGCCGCCACCCTGAAAATAATGCGCGATGTCGAGTTCGAGTTTGACATAACGTGGATCGGACTCGTTCATCAGACGCTCGACATCTTCGGGCGTCTCGCCGAGATTCTTCATGTGATTGTGGTAGCCGAGCGGGATGCCTATCTCGACGGTGCGCTTTCCGATCTCGGTCATCAGGCGACCGAGCCGTTTGTAGTCGTCGGCGACCGGTGTCGACTTGCGGCGCGCGAAGCCGTCCGTCACCTGCAAATAGCGCCCGCCCACATCACGCACGAATGCTCCGTGGCGCGCGTGCTTCTCGATCTCTTCCCTCTCCCGTTCGGGCGCGAGCTGCACGCCGCCGCTTGAGAGCGCGACCATCTCCAATTGGTGCTGCGCGAGTATGTCACGCAACGCCTTCGGCTTGCTCGCGTACTCCGGCACGATGTTGGAGCGCAACTGGATGCCTTTGAAGCCCATCTCGGCAACGTCCTTGATCGCCTGCATGTCATTCCCGCCCCACGTGATCGCCGCGTAGCCGAACATCACCTGCGCGGGAGCCGGAGTGATCGGCTTCTGGAAGAACCAAAGATCAGTCGCGGGGTGAAGCGGCTTTTGCACAAGGCTATTGGCAAGCGAATCCGTCGGCAGCGTCGAAGCTGCGGCGATTGCGCCTAAGCCGACGACGAACCGGCGGCGAGAGAATGAAGATGACACTTTGATACCCTCTGATTAAATTTCAATTGAGGGGTGGCCGTAACCACCGCCCCCTCAAAATCAAAACGTGAACTTCATCGCCAACTGCACGTTGCGCGGCACGCCGACGCTGGTAAGCCTTCCATAGTTTCCATCGGTGAAGAGTCCCGCGTCGTTAAGGTCCGGGTAGTGCACACAAGGCACGCGCCGGGTAAATACCGGTCAGAGAGCGGTCGGATGCAATTCTCACTATAAGCTCGACAATTAGCTTTCGTAACGGGTTGAGACTGAAGTGATGACCTTCCAAGCAGGCACTAAGACACTGAACACATTAACAAGGATCGCCAGCATACACAGGATGGGAAGAAGCGATGAGTAGAGACAAGAATACTGAATACTGAATAAATATGGGACACCGAAAATACGGTGCGGCTTGTTTCCTTCGGTGTGCTGTATTCTGTGTTCCTGAGCTTCTGCGTTTATCGTTTCTTCCCATGTTGTTGATGCCTGTCCATCCTTGTTACATTCCCTCGTAGTTAGATTTAGCGTCGCGCGCTGGGCAACGCACGAATCTTGATGTTGCGGAAGCAAGCTTCGTCGCCGTGATCCTGCAACAGGATGTGCCCCTTCGCCGTCTCGCCAAAACCGGCGATGTCTTTGAACTTGCTGGCGGCGATGGCCGCCTTCAACTCCGGGCTGCCGCGCTCGTATTCGACGACCTTGATGCCGTTTAGCCAGTGCTCGATGTGGTTGCCTTTAACGATCAGGCGCGCGTGATTGAACTCGCCGGCGGGACGCACCTCCTTCTTATTGCTGGCCGGGATCAAGTCGTACAAACTTCCAGCGGTGCGGTTGCCGTTCATTCCCATCTTCGCGTCCGGGTGGCGTTCGTCATCGAGGACCTGCATCTCGAAACTGACGCCCGACGGCCCGGTCTTCGGCAAATTTTCGGAGACGAGATACTTGACACCGCTGTTGCCGCCCGACGCAAGCCGCCATTCAAGCTGCATCTCGAAGTTGTCGTACTGCTCGGTCGTGATGATGTCGCCGCCGCGCCCGCCGAGTTCGCCTTTGGCGGCGACGTGCTTGATGCAGCCGTCCTTGATCACCCAGCCCGCCGTGGGAAACTTGTCCTGATGAAACCCGCGCCAGCCCGCCGACGTCCTGCCGTCGAAGAGCAGCTTCCATCCCGCCTTCTTCTCCGCATCGGTCAGTTTATTCAATGCGCCGCCTTCGCCGCGCGTCTCTTGCGCCCGGACGGCGACGCCGCTGCTAATCAGGATCAACAGACACAGACTGAGCGTGAAATACCGGGTGAAAGCTTTGGCCGAAGCCGGGTCGAATGCTGGCATAAGTCGCATAAAAACCTCCGAATCAACGAGGATGAATTTGAACGATGAGATACTGGCTTCTTTTTGGGGAGAGCCTGTTCTCAGGTGACGGTTGCGGTGCGTGCAGTAAGCACTTTCACGCGACACGCGGGGCGGCGAATGTCGGCGCGGCAACGAGGGCCGCCGCGCCGCGCAGTCGCGGATAATCGACAAAAGCGGCGAGCAGAATCGGCGTGCGGACGGCCTCTTCGGTGAGCGCGCGCTCAGCCAGTGCCGCGCGCACAGTGCCTTCGATCATGTCCCACGCCGCCGTGATTTCGCCGCCGATGTATATGCGCTGCGGATTGACCGCGTGAATTACGCTCGCCAGTCCAAGCCCCAGATAGCGCGCCGTCGTTTGAATCGCGGTCACAGCTTTGGCGTCCCCGGAACGCGCGCGCGCAACCAAATCCGTGATGCTCAGCCGATTGCGCCCGTCGGCCAGTAGGTCTTTGGGCTCTGTTTTGGACAAGTTATGTCCGAAGTAGCGAGAGAGGGTGGCAATGTTGGAGATGTACGCCTCCCAACATCCGGAAGCACCGCACATGCAGCGCGGGCCTTCAATGCTCAGCGGCAAGTGGCCGAATTCGCCGGCGATGTTATCGTGACCACGCACCAGTTCACCATTCATCACGAGGCCGACGCCGACGCCGTCGGAGACGCTGACGTGCGCGAAACTGTGGGCGCCTGCCGCGTCGCCGTGACCGTGCCACATCTGTGCCAGGGCGCAAGCCTTGGCCGCGTTCTCGATATGCACCGGCAGCCCCGTCTCTTTTGAAAGCGCGTCGCGAATGTCCACGCCGCGCCACCCAAGCGTCGGCGCATTCAGAATCCGCCCCGTGCGGTGATCGACAATGCCCGGCACGACGACTCCGATTCCTTCGCAAAAGGGTCGTGCTTTATGCGCATCGAGCAATTTGGCGATCCGCCGGGCGGCGATTTTAATCAGCTTCGCGGGTGCAAAGACGGTGTCGAATATGTCGAGCGCGAGTTGCCGGCCGCCGAAGTCGCTGAGCGCCAGATAAGTCCGGCTGAACCGCACGTCAACCGACACCACCAGACGATTCTGCGTGCGAACGTGCAGGAACGTCGGCTTGCGCCCCCGCGCCGCTTCGCCGGTCGCACCTTCGTAAATCAGTTCTTCTTGGATCAACTCATTGACGAGGACGCTGACGACGCCGCGCCGCACTTGCATCCTCCGCGCGAGGTCGGCGCGTGACAACGGCTGATGCTCGCGCACCAGGTTGAGGGCGATCTGGCGATTAATGTCGCGCGAAGTCGTGCGTGTAGCGACATTGAAATCATGGGGATTAATTTTACGCATCAGAGGAATGCAGGCGACACTTTGTTCGGAGTTGAAACAATATCTCGAAAAAGCATTCCGGGTCAACTTTTTTTTAGGTCCGATGCATGGCGTCCGCAAAAAGATCATTTACGCAGGGCACCGAGCGGTGGTAATAAACGGCAGGCGATATTGATACGTCGGCTCGCTTCGGTATCCTGGTATGTTCGGCATATATTTAAATCAATGTCTTCGCTTCACAATATATCGGCGATTGTCACCGGCGCGGCGAGCGGCATTGGGCTGGCGACCGCGCGGATGCTTCACGCGCGCGGCGCGTCAGTTGCACTCGTTGACGTCGACGCGGCGCAAGGCGCGTCAGTGTTCGCATCGTTCGATCCGAACACTGACGCGCGTGTGATCTTCATCGACGCAAACCTGATCCGCTCGGAAGATGCCGAAGACGCCGTGGCGCGCACGGTTGGCGCGTTTGGTGGCCTGAACGCACTCGTCAGCAACGCCGGCATCCAGCGTTACGGAACGGCGGAGCAGACGACGCTTGAGTTGTGGCGCGAAGTGCTCGACGTGAACTTGACGGCATCCTTTGCGATGGCGCGCGCCGCGCTTCCGCACTTCAGACGTGCGGGTGGCGGCGCGATTGTCAACGTCGGCTCGGTCCAGTCGCGCACGGCGCAGCGCGGCGCGGTCGCATACGTCACCAGTAAGCACGCGCTACTCGGCCTGACGCGCGCACTCGCCGTTGACCACGCGCACGAACATATCCGCGTCAACTGCGTCTGCCCCGGCACGGTCGACACGCCGATGTTCCGCGCATCGGCGGCGCTCGATGCCGACCCGGCATCGGTGATCGAAGCCTGCGAGCGGATGCATCCGGCGGGGCGCATCGCGCGTCCCGAAGAAGTGGCCGAAGTGATTGTCTTTTTACTAAGTGACGCCGCATCGTTTGTCACCGGCACGGAGATAGACGTTGACGGCGGATTGTTGGCGGTGATCGGCGGCGCTCCAAAAAGATAGATGCCAAAAGATAGATGTCAGATGTTGGATGTCAGATGTTAGAATCAGAGTTCCGAATCAAGCGCATCCTGACATGACTTCGATTCAACTGACATCCAGCATCTGACATCAAACTTCTGCCTTTAACGTCTGGTTTTCATATCATGAGCACTAAAGTCGCACCAACAGTTGTCGGCCACGGCGCGCCGAACTCGGACATGTCGCCGGAAGAGTTGCGCGCCATCGTCGAAGAAGCTCTGATCGGTGTTGCGCCGGGCGCGCGTGTGCTGGCGATCATCCCGGACAAGACGCGCGACGACAACACCGATTTACTACTCCCGTGTGCGGCGGAAATCCTGGCCGCGCGCGGCGTCGCAGAATTCGATGCGCTCGTCGCGCAGGGCACACACACGCCGATGACCGACGCGGAGAAGCGCGCGAAGGTCGGCGCGCGTGCTGAAGAGTCATCTGTGCCGGGCCTCGGCCAAATCTTCGACCACCGTTGGGACGACCCCGCGGAACTTGCGACCATCGGCACCCTCGATGCTGAGCGCGTGCGCGAGTTGACGGGCGGGCTGCTCAACGCAGAAATCCCTTTGACGATCAACCGACGGCTCGCGCCTGGTATCTATGACACGGTGTTGATCTTCGGCGCGACGGTGCCGCACGAAGTGGTCGGGTTCGCTGGCGGCGCGAAGTATTTCTTCCCCGGCGTGGCGGGGCCGGAGTTGACGCACGCGACGCACTGGCTCGGCGCGCTCGCGACCGTCGGAGGCACCATCGGCCGCGTCGAGACTCCGCCGCGCCGTCTGCTCGAAGCCGCCGCGGATTTTGTTTCCGCGCATATCATCTGTTTCACTTCGGTCGTCACACGTAGCGACGACGCGCGCCTCCGCACGCATGCCCTTTTCGCCGGCGACTTCCGCGAAGCCTTCCGCCGCGCGACTGAAGTCAGCTGCCACGTCCACATCAAATACACCCGACGAAAATACCGCCGCGTCGTCGCGCTTCTCGACGAGCACTACGACGACATGTGGGTCGGCGGCAAAGCGAGTTACCGGCTCGGCGCGATTATCGAAGAGGACGGCGAGTTATTGATCTACGCACCGCATTTGCACAGCATCTCTGAGACACACGGGTGGTTGATCGAGAAGTACGGCTACGTACCGCTCGAACGGATGAAAGAGATGGTCGCGGAGTCGCCGGAGTTGCGAGAGAACTTGTGTGTCGCCGCGCACCTGACGCAGGTAGCCTACGCCGGGCGGCGCGACGCGCGCGGCAAGATCGTGATGCGCTATCGGATCACGCTCGCCTCCGGCGTCGACGAAGAGACGTGCCGCCGCGTCAATCTCGGTTGGATGGACTACAAACTATTCAGACGCGCCGATTATGAGAGCGATTCCGACACGCTGATTGTCGAGCGCGCCGGACGCGACCTTTATTTAGTCGAGCCGGCGGTACAAACCAAATGAAGTTGAGTGAGGGGCAGCTCGGTTTTTAACACAGAGCCACAGAGGTCACACAAAGGTCACAGAGAAGAAGTAGGCACCAATGTAAACTTTGTCGGCATCATGGGCGAACAACAGTCAGCGAACAGTTTTTCAGTTTTGAGTTTTGAGCTGAAAACTTAAAACTTAAAACTGTTTACTCAACTCTGACACAAACAGCAGCGACCGGGTTCGTCAGCACACCGAGTCCTTCGACTTCGACCTCCATCACGTCGCCGTCTTTCAGAAACACCGGCGGCTTGCGCGCGAAGCCGACGCCGGGCGGCGTGCCGGTCGCGACTACGTCGCCGGGTTCGAGCGTGATCGTCTCCGAAAGAAACGCGACCAGTTCGGGGATGCCGAAGATCAGTTGATCGGTGTTTGAGTCCTGCATTGTCTGGCCGTTCAGTCGCAGTTTGATCGCGAGGCGGTGCGGGTCGGGGATTTCGTCGGTCGTCACGATGCACTCGCCCATCGGCGCGAATGTGTCGCAGGACTTGCCGCGCTGCCACTGGCCGTCGGCGAACTGAAAATCGCGCGCGGTGACATCATTCAGACAGGTGTAGCCGAGCACGTAGTCCAGCGCCTTCTCCTTCGCCACGTTCTTCGCGCGCCGCCCGATGACAAAGGCGAGTTCGGCTTCGTAATCAACCTTCTCGCTTCGCGCAGGCAGCACGACCGGTTGATTCGGCCCCGTCACGGCGGTGGCGAACTTTGAAAAGACGATTGGCTTTTCCGGGATCGGCATGTTGCTTTCGGCGGCGTGGTCGCGGTAGTTGAGGCCGATGCAGATCAGTTTGCCGGGGCGCGGCATGGGCGCGAGCATCCGCACGTTCGCACGCGGCACGATCAGCCCGCGCTCTTCGGCGCGCGCGAGTTGTTCATCGCCGCGCTTCACGCTTTCATACACCGCGAGCGCCTGCGGCCACCACACTCCATCGAGATCAATCCAGTCCTGCGGCGCGACGGGCGCGTGGTGCATCACTCCGTCAACTGCGGCGTGGAAGTCGAGAATGCGCTCGCCACCATCGAGCAGCGCGCCGACGCGCACACCGTTGCCTCCGACCGACTTATCGTTATTCGTGAAAGTTACTAATCGCATCAGTGCTCCAGAGTGTTGGAATGTAAGAACGCTCGAACCGCACTATCACCTTTTGATTGTGAGCACCCCTTTGACGTAATCGGGCGCACGGTGGCCGCTTGCCAAAGCGACGGGAACTTCCCCGAACGACGTATAGCGGTGCGTGATGAACGGCGCGACCTTGATGTGCCCATCGGCAATCAACGAGAGAGCGCAGCGGCAGACCGACGAGCGACCGTCCGCGTCGAAGCCCCCCGACGCGCCGACCGGCGAGACGAGTGCCGGCTCTAAGAAATTCATGTTGTTGATGACGCTCAGATCAGTACCCGCGTAGCCGTGGCCGTAGAGCAGCACGGTCGCCTGCTTGCGGATCAGGCCCGGAATCTGCGTGAACGAATTGCCCGACCCAGATGCTTCGATCAAGTACTCGACCCTCCGCCCGTTCGTTCTCTCCGCGACGGCCTCCATCAAATCGATGGCGCGCGGATCGATCACCTCGGCGCCGAAGCTTTCGGCCAGAGCGCGCTTGCGCTCGTTCGGCTCGCTCACCAGAAGCCGTCCGTCGAACTTCAAAACGTTGCGCAGATACTGTGTGAAGAGCAGACCTGCCGGCCCCGCGCCGCAGATCAAAACCGCGCGCACCCGACGCTCTTTTTCTTCGGCGTTTATTTTGTAGCGCGCACTGACTGAGCGCGCCGCGACCGCGTCCGACGCATGCACGATGCAGCCGAGCGGTTCGGTCAACGCGGCCTCGGCGTGTTCAATGTCTGATTCAATACGCACGGCGTTGACCGCGGGGACAGCGACGTAATCGGCTAGGCCGCCGGGCAGACCCGTGATGCCGTGCTCACGATAAAATTCACACTGATGCGAATCACCGGTCGCGCAGTATTCGCATACGGGCGTGCGCCGCGTGCTGACACAGTTCAAGCCCTGATCAATCACCACGCGGTCGCCCGCCCGCAGGTCGCGCACTTCGCTCCCCACATCTTCGACGACGCCGCTGATTTCGTGGCCGAGAATCTGCGGGTGTTCGTTGAGCGGGACGGGCCGACCGCGCGCGTCGGTGTGATAGTTGGCGTGGCCGGCGAAGATGTGGATGTCGGTGCCGCACAATCCGACCGCCGCGACCCGCACCAACACATCGCGCGCGCCGGCCTGTGGGCGCGGTACATCACGCAACTCCATCTGTCCGGCGTCACACAACACAAGCGCGCGCATTGACGTAAAAGAGTGAGGCTCGATTGAAGTGTCGCTCATTTTGTTCCTGGAGATGAATAAAACGAACTATGCAACATCGGCGCGGAGGAGATTCACCGCGAGAGCACGAGAGAGCACGCTGAGATAGAACTGTTAAGAGCGCAATCTTGACCGTCTCACTTTACCTCTGCGGTCTCCGCGTGCTCTCTCGGTGAAAGAAATTCGTTACAGCGAAACTGACTGCTCGGCCCAGATTTGAAACTCGCGGTGCTTGTGCTCTTCGGCTTTCGCCAGGACTTCGCCGGATGCGACGCGAGCGAAGTGCTCAAAGACGCGCGCGCCGACTTCATCAATCGATTCGACGCCGTCGATCACTCCGCCCGCCGACAGATCAATGTCGCGTGACATGCGTTCAAATGTCTGCGTGTTGGAGGCGAGTTTGATGACCGGCGCGATGGCGTTGCCGATGGTAGTGCCGCGTCCCGTCGTGAAAACGATGACTGTGCAGCCGGCGGCGACTAAGCCCGGCGTCGACTCTTGATCGTAGCCCGGCCCCTGCATCACGTGCAGGCCGCGCGACTTCGGCGGCTCGGCGTATTCGATGACGCCTTCGACGCGCGTCGTCCCGGCCTTCGCCATCGCGCCCAAACTCTTGATCGTGATGTTAAGCAGCCCGCCGGCGATGTTGCCCGGACTCGGATTCTCCCCCAGCACCGTGCCGAACTTCGACGCATATTGTTTGTACCAGTCAACCACGCGGTAGATGGCGCGCCCGGTCTCGGCGTCCTTCGCGCGATTCGCCAGCAGGTGCTCCGCGCCGCAGAACTCAGGAATCTCGGTGATGACGACCGTCCCGCCGGAGCGTACCAAAGTGTCCGCCGCGCGACCCAGGCTCGGATTCGCCGAAAGGCCGGAGAAGCCATCGGAGCCGCCGCATTTGACGCCGAGCACCAGTTCGCTGATCGGGACTTCTTCGCGCGTCGCCCGGTTCACGTCGGCAAGCATCGCCTCAACCTCGCGCAACCCGCGCGCGACCGCCTCCTGCGTACCGCCGACTTCCTGGATGCCGATCTTCGCGAACGGCTTGTTGAATGACTTCTCGCGTTTCAGGAGATAGCGCTCGACCTGCGAGAGGTTGGTCTTTTCGCAACCGAGGTCAATCAGAACCACGCCGCCGACATTCGGGTGATCGGCGTAGTTGGTCAGCGTCCTCAGCATCACCTCGATGTTCGAGCCGTCCGAGCAACCGCATCCTTTGTTGTGCGGCAACGCGACGATGCCGTCGACGTTCGGGTACTTTTGTTTGTTGAAGAGGGTGAATTCGGCGATGGTGGAAATCTGTTGCGCCTCGTGACTGGCGCACATGCTGGTCGGCACGATCAGGACGAAGTTGCGCGTCCCCGTCCGCCCGTCCGGTCGGCGGTAGCCCATGAACGTCGCGCGCTCGTTTTCAGGAATGTAACGGGGCGGCGGCGTGTGCAGATGCTCCGGCAGGTCGCGCACCACCGGAATATCGTTCGACATGTTGGCGTGCGTCACGGGGTCGCCTTCGCCGATGCCGAGCGAGGTGCCGATGGGCTGTCCGTACTGCGAAACGAACTCGCCCGCCGGGATCGAGCGCGTCGCGAAGCGGTGGCCGGGCGTCACCGTTCCCGTCACCTCCACCACACGGCCATCCAACAAACCAACCTTCAGGCCGGGCGCGATTTCAGTCTTGACCACCGCGACGTTGTCCTTCGGGTCAACGATGATCGCGTATTCACTTACCGGCGCGACAGAGGAAACCATGCTTTCTTCAATCTGCATTTCTTTACCGCTCTCTTTCACAGAATAAAACTATGAGCGACGTTGTCGCTTCAGCCGCGCTCTTCACGCACAGCTTGTTCTCGCTTCTCGCACAAGCGTTGATATGCGGCTCTGTCTCCGGGTCGTGCGCCGTCCCGACCGATTCTTTCCCAGTCGGGATCATCGAGAGTTAATCCCAGCGTCCGAATCGCCTCCGCTTCACACACGAAAAACTGATGTTTATACGGCAAGAGAAAACCACCTTCGCTTTCCAGCGATTTCCGCGCGTCCTCATAGCTTGAGAACCAACGATTTAGAAACACGTCCATGCTGCCGGAGTACCACAACCTACCGGCATCCTTGTCATCCATAACCCAACTCCTCATACATGAAATGTGTACCGTTGAAACAGCGTCAATGAATTTATCATATCGCAGGTTCACGGCAGCCACCCAACCCAAGTTGTACCGCATTTGATTAAAGGCGTGTAAGCTTTTCCGCTGATTAAAGGCGCGTAAGCTTCTCCGCACGAAGCGCGCTAAACCTTCGCGCTCCGCTCGGCGTCGATGTCGCTCGTGTCGAGACGCCCTCCGTCGCGCAGTTCGGTGAACCGTTTGATCGTTTCGCGCACGCCGTCGGCCAGGGGTGTCGACGGCACCGCGCCGACGGTCGCGCGGATGGCCGCGTCGCTCAACCTGAGCGCCATCGGAATCGGCGCGCCGCCGAAGGTGACGAGGCCGCGCTGGTGCGGCGGCAGTGCTTCGTCGATGACACGCACCATCTGCGCGACTTCGGTCGTCTCGCCGTGCAGGTTGAAGACGTGTGCTCCCGCCGGGGCACGGTCAGCGCACGCGAGGAAGGCGGCGGCGGTGTCGGCGACATACTGAAAGTCGGTCGCGCCGCCGAAGCGAATGTGAAAGGGGCGGCTGAGGAGCGCGGACTTCATCGCCTTCGTCGGGTCGCTCGTCAAACCCGTGTCGCGCCCGACGCCGTAGACGGTGTACGGGCGCAACGCCACGCTCGACAAACCGTGGTCGAGAAAATATACGCGCGCGTTGCCTTCGTTGGCTTGCTTAAAGACGCCGTAGTGCGTCGTCGGCGCGTGCGCCGCTGATTCGTCGAGCGGCGCACCGTCGTCGCTCATCCCGAAGACGGCGGCGGAACTGGCATAGATGACGCGCTCTGCGCCCGTCGCGCGGGCCGCCTCGAAGACGTTAAGTGTGCCGACGACATTGACCATCGCACCCGCGACTGGGTCGGCTTTGCATGTCGGGACTTGCACTCCGGCGAGGTGAATCACGCGCCGCGCGCCCGAACTTTCGAGCGCCGCGCCGACTGCCCGTCGGTCAGTAATGTCGCCGGTGACGAAACTAATGCGCGCCAGCGCTTCCCCGTCCATCACCGCGGCGAGGCGGCGCGGGTCGTCGCTGCGGTCAAATACCACCGCCACGTCGCCGCGCTCGAGCAACGCCTTGACGACCCATGAACCGATGAACCCCTGCGCGCCGGTGACAAAATATGTTTCGCTCATGTGGACAACTGGGATTGCGGCAACCGGATTTAATGTCTGGTATTACGAACGGATTGACAAGCGGATTGCTGTTGGAACGCGCGCGAGCATAGACGTGAGCTTTATTTGAAGTCAAGAAAAGCCGTCGTGGCGCCGATTCCAGACGCTTCGCCGAAGTGAAAAGCAAGCGCGACAAGATAGCTCAGCTAGTTCCTTCGCACCGTCGAAGTGTGTCCTGATTAAATGTGAGGCGTCCTCAGTCTGTTGCCTGTTCATCTTCGCCTGTCCCACATCGGGCTTGTTTTATTAATCGGTTTGCGTTACCTATAAACGGTTTTTTCAATTCGATCATAGGCACGTTACATCTGTCTCCGGCGGTTCACGCATATGGAATTCACTCAACTCGATTTTTTCCTGCGGGTCGTCGAAGAAGGCAGTTTCTCGAAAGCGGCGGATCGGGTTTTTCGCACGCAGCCGGCGGTGAGCATTGCCATCCGGCGACTGGAAGAGGAGATCGGCGCGCCGCTCTTCGACCGCTCGCAGAAAACGCCGGCGCTGACCGAGGCCGGAAAGATCGTTTACGATTACGCGCAACGAATCCTCAGCCTGCGCGACCAGGCGCGCGAGGCGGTCGGCGAACTGACCACACTGCAACGCGGCCGCGTCCGCGTCGGCGCCAACGAAAGCACTTCGCTGTACCTTCTGCCGCAGGTCATCATCGCGTTTCGCCAACGTCATCCAAAGGTCAAGGTCGAGATTCAGCGCCACGTTTCTGAGAAACTGCCGCGCGAAGTGCTCGACCGCAACATCGACTTCGCGCTGATGGCTTCGGAGCCTAACGACCGCGACATCGAGTCCTTCCCCGTCCTCGACGACGAGTTGGTGTTGATCGTCTACCCGAAACACCCGCTGGCAGGACACGCCTCGGCGTCGATCAGGGAGTTGGGCAAAGAGTCGTTCCTCGCGCACAACGTCAAGACCGCTTCGCGCGTGAAGGTCATCGAGGCTTTCGAGAAGGCGCACACGCCGCTCAACATCTCACTCGAGTTGGCGACCGTCGAGACCATCAAACGCTTCGTGCAGCAGAAGGTCGGGGTCGCG
>Ga0136617_10002173_pt1 | contig 17533 bp, 18 predicted proteins | sample AntDrymUQ3222106_2_FD_129672 | JGI IMG/M metagenome (GOLD analysis project Ga0136617, IMG submission 129672) | Polar desert sand microbial communities from Dry Valleys, Antarctica - metaG UQ322 (21.06) | ecosystem: Environmental > Terrestrial > Soil > Desert | place: Antarctica: Dry Valley... | reverse complement strand
GTGTCAGGCACCAGAATCCAGAAATCCAGACGCCGTAGGAGCCGGGACACACCAGAGCCTCCAACCAACCCAGTGCGATTCAGACCTCGACGTCACCATCGTCCACATCGACGGCGACGGCCGACTCCTCAGCGTGCACGGCAAGCCTGGACTGGACGACGCAAGGCTGCGTCGCGCCCAGGCCGCCGCCGCGAACAGCGACACCGGAATTCAGATCGTCCACGAGATCCTCGGGGCCAAACTCGACGGTCAAGCCGCAGTCCTCGATCAACTACGCGCCGAGCATGTCGCGCAGACGGTTCGCGACCTCGCTCAAAAGCTACGCGCAACCGACGCCCTCGTCGCCTGCCGCGACCTCGAAGCGCAAGCCTCAAACGCCTACTTCGCCGCCTGGTCGACCACCCTCGCATGTCGATTCGCCAAACGCGACGAGGGCCGCGTACCCGACCACTGGCACCGATTCACCGCCCGATCGAGCCCCCTACACCGCGGCGGACGCTCACCGCGCAACGCCGCCGACCCCATCAACGCACTCCTCAACTACGGCTACGCCCTCGCCGAAGCCGAATGCCGCACAGCTGCGCTAGCGCTCGGACTCGACCCAGGCCTTGGGATCGTCCACACCGACAAGAAGAACCGCGACAGCCTCGCCCTCGACCTCCTCGAATGCCTCCGCCCGCACGTCGAAGAACACGCCATCCGACTCCTGACAGTCCGTCACTTCACCCGACAGGACTTCCACGAAACCCGCCACGGTGTATGCCGCGTCCTAGGGCCCCTCACCCACGAACTAGCCCAGCAGCTGCCCACCTACGCCCGACAAATCGCGCCCCAGGCCGAACAGCTCGCACACACCCTGGCCACCTCCAGCCCCGCGAGCATCGCCATCACAACCCCGCTGAGCCGCAGTAACACCAGTAGGCAGCAACAACGCGGGCGCCGCAACGCGAACCGGCAACCACCGGGCACCGCCACACCCAACCCTTCCTGTCGCACCTGCGGCGCACCACTTACCAACCCCGATCGGCAACTGTGCACGGCGTGCTGGCCCGTCACCCGCGCGAGCCTTGCAACGCGACGAGCGGCCAGTGGCAACGCGGCCCTGGCCGAGATGCGCGCAGAGGGACTCGATCCGACCAACACACCAGCGGCCGCTGCGAAGCGGTCGGCCAATCTCTCCCATCGCAAGCGAGAAGAGCTCGCGTGGACGCCGAGCCCAGACGACGCCGGGTGGACCCTCGACCGATACCAGATCGATGTTCTACCGGGACTCGCTTCAGTCCCGTTGGCCCGGTTGCAAGAGGCGACCGGCCTATCGGTCTCGGCGTGCTCGCGGATACGAAGCGGCAAGCTGATTCCGCACCGACGGCACTGGCTGCAGCTCTGGAAAACGGCGATCAACGAACGGTGAGCCAACCCGTGTGCCGGGCGGCGTGACAGCAGCGACTGGATGGCCCATGTCAGTACAGCGTCGGGCGTCGGGATGCAGCACCTGTTTGGATCGGTGACTACGACGTTTGGACGTGAGGGACTTGCCCGCTGAGTAGGCCATCCGGGTCGGATCGTGACTTCAGACGGCTGCAACGGGCGGTTCGCAAACACCTGGCGGAACCCGCGCGGCAGGTTGTTTGTGCACTCGTCTAGCGCGATGCACCGCCGCGGAGGATAATGCCGACCGAGGGGCGAACAGCGGCAGGTACCGCGGGTTCGCCACGGTTCTCCCTCATGGACCATTCGGAATCTCTTGCGAGGAGCAGGTCATGGCGCGCAAGTTCGAGATCTACAAGGACAAGAGCGGCGGCTTCCGCTTTCGGTTGAAGGCAAGCAATGGCGAAATCGTTGCGTCAGGTGAGTCGTACAAGACCAAGGCCTCTGCGAAGAATGGTGTCGAGGCGGTTCAGCGAGCGGCTGCCGGCGCAACCGTCGAGGACCTCACCGAGTCCTGACGCGTACCAGACTGTCCGAATGTGGTTGTGACCGAAAATCGAGGGATCAGTGGCGCAGCAGAGCTGGCATGAAGCGAGGCTCATCCCGACGTCGGGGATCAGTGGCGCCGAGGAGCAGGAGCGTCGCGCGACCTCGGCGCTTCTGGCGGTGATGAGCGCCGTCAGAGAGTATGGGCGCGGTTTGATAAAGCCCTTGGGCGCTCCCGCAGGTTCACTGCAGACCTTCATCGAGGTCCCGTTCGAACTGAGGGAGAAGCGGCTCTTTCCGGACGGGCTCATCCGCGTTGTTCGAGGCCAGAAGTCCTGGACAGCGTTGGTCGAGGTCAAGACGGGAGCGAACCAGCTCGCCGTCGAGCAGCTCGAGAACTACCTCGACATCGCTCGGGAGCACGGATTCGACGCACTCATCACGATCTCGAATGAGATCCCGGCCGTGCCAGGTCAACATCCGACACAGATAGACAAGCGCAAGCTCAAGAAGGTCGCACTCCATCACTGGTCCTGGACGGAGGTTCTCGCGGCAGCCGTCATGCAGAAGGAGTATCGAGGCGTCGCAGATCCAGACCAAGCCTGGATCCTCGGTGAGCTCATTCGGTACTTGGAGCACCCCCGGTCTGGTGCGATGGAGTTCGATGACATGGGCGAAGCGTGGGTCGGGGTCAGGGACGCTGTCTCCGCCTCGACTCTTAGGCCAACCAGCAAGGGGGTCGATCAGGTCGCCGCACGTTTTGACGCGTTGCTGCGCTTCGCGAGCCTTCGGTTGGGGCGACAACTGGGAACCGAAGTCGCTCCGGTCCTGACCAGAGCCGATCTGTCCGACCCATCGCGACGCACTCAAACGATGGTGACAAGATTGTGCCAGGACGGCCAGTTGACTGGCGCGATCCACGTACCGGAGGCAGCAGCCCCGCTAATAGTGATTGTGGACTTACGCGCGCGACTGGTCAGTTGCCATGTCGACATCGACGCACCCCGCGAGGGTCGGCCGACCACCCGCGTCAAGTGGCTTGTTCGCCAGCTTGTTAACGCACCCGCGGGCCTCCGTGTTGAGGCTTCCGTCGCCCACGCCCGTGGGGCCAACGCGGCCGAACAGCTCGGCGCGGTGCGTGAACGACCTGAACTCCTGGCGAGTCCAGAGGGGAAGGATTTGCGACGTTTTCGGTTGGCACTGTCGGCCCCTATGGGTGTGAAACGCGGCCGCGGACGTGGCTCGTTCATCGACTCGGTCCTCACTTGCGTGGACACCTTCTATAGCGACGTACTGCAGGATCTGAAGGTTTGGTCGGCCGCTCCACCCAAGTTGCGGCAGCCAGATGCAGATGATCTCCCTACAAAGGAGCAACCAACGCGTGCCCCGCTTGTCTCCACCGGGTTCAGTTCGCAGGACGATCCAGTCCACGACACGCCAACGCAAACTGGCTGAGGTCTGCCCCGGTGCACGAGAGCAGCTTAACCGGGCCGTGAAGCCTTGATCGGCCCTAGCGTCGGCGGCGATCTCGTTGCGTTCGCGTAGGTATTTCTTGAGCGCGGTGTATCTGCGGCTGTTCTCGGGCTTTGTCCATCCAGATCACTGATACTTGGACGCAGTCTCCTTAAGCACGCCCTCGATCTCCTCCTTGGGGCCTGATCGAATCTCGTTGGCGAGCAACACAACAGTCGCGTGAGCGTTGCAGGCTCTGCGTACGAACTCCTCGTTCATCCTGTTGTTCGGCGAGCGGGCTGCTCTCCATGTCGAAACGGCCTCTTGTTAGCACTCGGGCCGCTGTTCGTATGCTCGCAGGCGGATTGCGTCATCGCCGCCTGAGCCTGACCGGTCTGGGCTTGCTCAGGTGCCGCGGCGCACCCGGCGCGTGTGAGGCTTTCGCAGCTCCTTGAGGCGACTCCGGATCGGCGATTCGACCATGCCCTTGAGGTTGAGGGGTGGTGGATCGAGCCTTCGCAAGACATCTTCCTCTAGATGGCCGAGGGTGTCGGCATCATCGAATGGCACGGCAACGACCTTGAGGTGGGCATTCATCCAGGCCGTCAGCCCTGCTTCGTCGATTGTCGCTTCCCCGCGACCGTGGGCCAGGATTGATCCGAGGGTTCGCCGAAAGGTCGAGAACTCGTGACGGCCCCCCAGATGCATGCCAGAGATGCGGGACCACAGGGTGTTGGAGGAGGGCCGGCCGCTTGGCCAGCGGGTCGCTCCGGCCAGGCCGGCGTAGATCAGCCCGGCGTTCAGCCGAAGCCCAAGGCCCGTCGTCAGATTGGCGGCTCCGGCCGCGTTGACCCACCAGCTGTACAACCCGGGAACGTTCAGCCCGACGGCGCCCCGGTCGAGAAATTCTCCCGGGGTGAGCGGAGCGTCGGTATCGGTGAGTTGTCGACAGAATTCATCGGTCGAGCCATGGGATGTCCCGCTGCCCGTCGCTGAAGCGCGCTCCTTTCCGTCTGGCGACGCCTGGGCATACCAGGCGAGCCGGTGCCCCATGGTGAGTCCCGCAAGTGGCTCGAAGATGCTCGCCCCCTTCGTCGCGAGGTGGCCGCGGAGGGGGTCGATGTAGGCCGACCCGGCGTGGATCTCGATGACCTGAGTGCCAAGGGGTCCGGCGAGCAGGTCCAGGCGTTCAGCCACCCACATCCCCCATGCCTGACGAAAGGCCGAAGGCGTGTCAGGCAGGTAGCGCTCATAGGGGGCTAGCCATTCGTCCGGAGCGACGAGACCGTGCTCGGCGGACAGGATGAACCACGGCAGGCCGGAACGCTCGGCGTATGTGCGCTCCTTCCTGAACAACGGTGAGAGGTACAAGTCGCGGGCCGCTGCCGGTACGGACAGCTTCGACTTCACGCAAGCGACCAGCAGCAGCGTCGGTGCCTTCACCGCACCGACCTGTGGAGCACCGGCGCCGACGCTGATCGCCGAATCCGTGACAGGCCTTGTGCGGGGTCGAGTGCGGGCGAAGGTGACCTCGCGCCCTGGCACCAGGTTGGCGACGGTGAACCCAGCCAACCGCCATGCACTGACGTGTGACCGGTCTCCCGACCACCAGGCCCGGTGGCTGGTCGCCGACGCCGGCAAGCCTCCCACCAAAGCGTTCCAGCTCATCCCAGGTGTACCGCACAGATTCGTCCACCCGACCCAAAGCGCTCCGCAGCAAGCTCCAGTCAGCCATATCCCGAGTCTCTCCCAACGCACCGACACCTGCGAGAAGCACCCTTGCGCCGACTCTCTCGCAGGTGCAGATCGTCCTGCTCGGGATCGCGATATGAACCCCGCGTCAGTTGCGGCGCAAAGACGCGCAACGCTCTCGGGTTGAAGGCTGGCCTAGGAGACGGCCGATGTCCGGCCCTCTGGGGTCGAGCTGGCCGGTTGAATCGTCATGGGCAGGGCAGTAATGCTCGTTGAAGGGCTCAACTTATCCAGCGGTGGCCGCTTCGAGGGGGTGGGAGGTGCATGGCTAAACGTCAACCTGTCACCCTAGTTCTCATCGCTTCTGCCTTGTGGCAACTGCCGAGGCTCGTCCTCACCCGGCCCTCCCTGAAGTGATCCAAAGACCGCCTCGCCGGCGTCGAAGGTTCCGTGCATAACCCCAATAACCTTCATGACGTCATAAACAGCCTTGCCTAACCTTCGGGCGCGGTCGAGCCATGCTGACTGCTTGGGGGCAGCAACGACGGGTGCAGCTGTGAAGACAGATCCCAAGACGCGATGGCCCCCGTCGACTACACGCGCAGCGCCAAAAAGATCGACATTCTCTATCAGCCAAATCACGTGCTTCAGGTTCAGCAAGAGGTCGATTCGCAGGCTCTGCGGCACATCAGGAACCTGTACGAGGAAGTCCACCCAACCTTCGCAGTCCGAGCGAAGAGCCTCGAGCTTCTCTGACACATTCGGTTCGGGGTCCACCGAAGCAGAAATGATGTCAGCGGCGGCATCCAAGAAGTTGAGGTGGTCTTGGGTGATTATACTTCCGGCTTCATGCGCCTGCCATTGGGTAAGCGGGGCCATCACACCATGCCACCACATGGGGATGTAGGTCGAAAAACGGCCTTGCTGACGCGCATTCAGTTGCTGTATCTGATCAACAGTCGTAGCCAAGAGAGCAACGACCTCACCATGCCGGCGAGCAAATTCGACGGAGTCCCACTTGGCGCCGAGAACTGATTCCCAGGCTGTATTGATCGTTACTCCAGTGCCCTTGACCGCCTCAAGCAGATCATGGAGCGCGCGCGCCTCAGTGTGTGATGCCACCATCGTCCCTTCAATCAGCCTAGCCTTGACACACCCACCAGAGTGGCAGCCTGACCCGCCCGGCAGCGGCGCAGCGACCGGCTCGCAGCCCCCTACGGACGCGGGTACCCTATCCCGTCACCGTAGACGCCCGCAAAGACCGAGGTGACAAGTCCTTTTCAGCGCGCCGACCGACAAGGTACGCCACTGCCCTGTCGCAGCGCATCGCACATCGCCACATCTTTTGACGATTTGCCGGTTAGCCCGCGCAGCGCATCCCGGGTTGCTCGACATGCAACTGCACGGCTCCCCCCCCGACGACCATTTGCGTTACTTTCGCAACCCCTTATCTGTCCTCCCCCTTCGCGCATCATCGTCGGTGAGGTCCGCGCAGCCGAGTGCCTCGACCTGTTGCTGGCGCTCAACGCCGGATTACCCGGCATGGCCAGCATCCACGCCAACTCCGCCCGGCAGGCTCTGGTCAAGATGTGCACCCTGCCGCTGTTGGCCGGCGAGAACATCGGAGCCCGTTTCGTCGTCCCGACCGTTGCCGCGTCCGTGGACCTGATCGTGCACGTGGGCATCGACGCCCGCGGTCGGCGTACCGTACGCGAGATCGCCGCTGTGTCCGGGCGGGTGGAGAACGACAACATCGAGACCGAGATGGTCTTCGCGGTAGCCGAGGGAGTCCTGGTACGCGGGCCCGCTGGAGCCGTGCGTCGTGAGCGGTTCGAGCAGGCCGGCATCGACATCGAGCGCCTTCTGGTGGGACGCGGTTGACGTGGGCGCGCTGCTCGGGTTGCTCCTCGGTGTAGGACTGCTGCTCATGTGGCTGGCGCTGACCGACACCGCCCCGCGCCGCCCGCGGCCGCGCAATCGCCCACCGCCTCTGGTGGCGTTACTGCGCCGTGCAGGCGTGGAGGGGGTGAGCGGCGCCGCGGTGGTCGCCCTGTGCGTGGGCAGCGGCGGAGTCGTCGCGGCGGCGATGTTCGCCGTATCGCGCGCGCTCCCAGTGGCCGCGGTGTTCGCGACGATGGCGGCGTACCTTCCGGTCGCCGTACTGCGGGGACGCGCAGATCGCCGTCACAAGGAGATGGGGGAGTGCTGGCCCGAGGCCGTCGACAACCTCGCCTCAGCGGTACGCGCCGGGCTCTCGCTCCCCGAGGGGCTGGTACAGCTCAGCGAACGCGGACCGGAGCCGTTGCGTGACCCGTTTGCCGGCTTTGCCCGCGACTACCAGGCGAGCGCACGGTTCAACGAATCGCTCGACCGGCTGAAGGAGCGCCTGGCCGATCCCGTCGGTGACCGCGTCGTCGAGGCGTTGCGGATCGCGCGAGACGTCGGCGGTGGCGATCTGGGCCGGATGCTCCGGGCACTGTCGGGTTTCTTGCGCGAGGACGTACGCACCCGCGGCGAGCTCGAGGCCCGTCAAGCATGGACCGTCAACGGCGCACGCCTCGCCGTCGCCGCCCCGTGGGCGGTGCTCGTCATGATGTCCTTCCAGCGAGACGTGATCTCCCGGTTCTCCTCCGGCGTCGGGCTTGTCGTCCTGGTCACCGGTGCAGGCGCCTGTGCCGTGGCATACAGGCTGATGATGCGGCTCGGGCGCCTGCCGACCGAGCGGCGGGTGCTCGCGTGAGCCCGGCGATGATCGGTGCGGTGTGCGGCCTCGGCCTGGCCGGCGGCCTGCTGCTGGTGGCGTCGGCCGTGGCACGTCGACGTCCCCATCTCGCGGACCGGGTCGCTCCGTACCTGCAGGACCTGCCGCACCTGGTGGGAAGTCGCCCTGAGCGCCCGGCCGTGTTGGCACCGGCGACGGTGTGGTGGGCGGTGTTCGGCCCGTCGATCCGCCGCCTCGCCGGCTTCGTGGGGCAGGTGCTCGGGGGCAGTGCCACCGTAAGGCGCCGCCTGGCCCGTGTCGGGTCACGCGACACGGTCGAACAGTTCCGGGTGCAGCAGGTCCTGTGGGGGCTCGCCGCGTTCGCGGGGACGGCCGGCCTGCTGCTGTTGTGGTCCTTGCGGGCGATGGTCGCCCCGTTGCCGGGTCTGATCGTCTGCGTGGTGGCCTTCGCCGCTGGGGTGCTCGCGAGGGACCAGATCCTTTCGCGCGACGTACGGGAACGCGAGCAGCGCATGGTCGAGGAGCTCCCGACCGTCGCGGACCTGATGGCGCTCGCCGTTGCGGCCGGGGAGGGTCCTATGCAAGCGCTCGAGCGTGTCGTCGCCACCAGCCACGGAGCGCTGTCGGTCGAGCTGCGGCGGGTGCTGGGCGCCGTCCGCACCGGCACCGGTATCGCCCAGGCGTTCGACGACCTCGGCGCCCGCACGGCCCTGCCGTCCATCGCCCGATTCTCTGAAGGCCTTGCGATCGCCGTCGAACGCGGCACCCCACTCGTCGACGTTCTGCATGCCCAGGCGGCCGATGCCCGCGAAGCCGGCCGGCGTTCGCTTATCGAGGTCGGTGCGCGCAAGGAGGTCACGATGATGATCCCGGTGGTGTTTCTCATCCTCCCGGTGACCATCGTCTTCGCGTTCTGGCCGGGAGTAGTTGGCCTGAACCTGGTGACGCCATGAGGATGGTTGCGCTAGTCGAGACTGGTCAGAGTGTGCCGACCTCTGACCAGTCTGGCCTCTCGTTGCCCATGATGAATGCGGTGACGTCCTTGGCGACGCGCTGGGGCTGCTCCCAGAGCACGAGATGGCCGGTGCCCTCGTACACCACGATCTGGCTGTCCTCGATCGCGGCCCAGCAGCTCTCCGGCCTGGCTGATCGGCAGGACGTCCTCCTCGCCGCCCCACAGGATCAGCGTGCGAACCCCTATCCTGCCGCGATCGATCGGGGGGACTGCTCGGACCAGACCATCGACACTCGCCAGCCACGAATGTCTGGGGATGCTGAGCGCCGCCCTCATCTGGTCCTCGAAAAAGGAGCCCGGTACCGGACTGTGCAGCGGGAGCGCACCTTGGAGGGCGTCCACGTCTGCTCTTGTCACCGGGTCGTGGAAAGGGGACAGCGACTCACTGAACGCCGGCGGCAAGGGGCCTTGGAGGTTGCTCGGCGAGCCGACCAGCGCCATGCCTCGCACCCGGGCCGGATGTTCAAGAGCGAGATGCTGGGCCAGATACCCACCGCTGGAGGTCCCGATCAACCAACAGGCATCGATCTCCAGAGCGTCGAGCAGCGCGGTCATGTCCGCGGCTCCGTCCAGGAGGGTGTATCCGTCAGCGGGCTTGGAACTTTGCCCCACTCCACGCTGGTCGGGCACAACGAGGTGCATCGTGTCGGGAAGCAGCGGCAGGAGACGGTCGAAGGTCCGATGGGTCTCTCCCCATGCGTGGAGCAGAAGCACAGGCACGCCTTCGCCGTGCTCATGGACGGCCAACTCCACGCCCGTGGCGAGGGCGATGCGTCGCATCCCCCCAGTTTGGGGCTTGCGCACCGGGTCGTCCATGCCCCCACGCGCGGGACACGCGACCCGTTGGCTCGCCGGTCATTCCCCCACACAGACGAATGCGTTCGCCTTCTTCCCCGGATTCATCGGCCTGCACCTGACCAGCCCGTGACCACGAAAAACGCCTTCCAACGTTCGAAAGGAACCCATGATGACGACAACCCACCAGACCACCACGAACCGCTGCCCGGCGGTACGGCGTGAACGCGACGAACGCGGTGACGTGCCCGGCTGGGTGATGATCACAGTGATGAGTGCCGGCATCGTCGCCGCGTTGACCGCCTTCGTGGGGCCAGAGCTGCAGGCGATGCTCAAGTCGGCGCTTGCCAGCGTCACCGGCTGAGCGATGCCGCTGATCCAACGTCGGGACAACGGGTCCGCCGTCGTCGACTTCTGCCTCGTTATGGTCGTCCTGGTGCCGCTCGTGCTCGGCATCATGCAGGTCGCCCTCGTGCTGCACGTCCGAAACACGATGACATCCGCGGCCTCAGAGGGCGCCCGCCACGGCGCCACCCTCGGCGGTGGTTCCGACGCCGGCGCCCAACGCACCCGGCAGCTGATCGCAGCCTCGCTTGCGGACGACTACGCGACGCAGGTCGAGGCGTACCCCTCGCTGGTGGAGGGCTACCCCGGGATGGTCGTACGTGCGCGGGCGAGCGTTCCCGCGCTCGGCCTGTTCGGGCCGGGCGTGGCTGTCGAGGTCGAGGGGCACGCGGTGCAGGAGGTAACGCCGTGACGGTCCGACTGCGACACCAGGAGTCGGGCAGCGCGATCGTTGAGTTCGTCTGGCTCGGGCTGATCCTGCTGGTGCCGCTCGTCTACATCCTGCTCGCGGTCTTCGACACCCAACGTGCCTCGTACGGCGTGAGTGCCGCAAGCCGTGCGGCGGGGCGCGTTTTCGTGCTGGCACCGGACCAGGTCAGCGCGTACGCAAGGGCCGACCGGGCGGCGCGGGTGGCGCTGGCTGACCAGGGGGTCGACGCAGGCAGCGCCGCCGTCACGATCTCGTGCCGGCCGGACCCGGCGCGTTGCCTGAGTCCCGGGGCGGTCGTCACCGTCGTGGTGCGCACCACCCAGCCGCTGCCGATGACACCGAGCCTGATGGGCGCGTCGCGGCCGTCTGTGACCGTCGACAGCACGCACACCGAGCCGTACGGGACCTTCCGCGAGGACCGGTCTTGACGAGCGGGCAGCGCGGTGGCGGCCGTACCGACGCCGGGCAGATCACCGTCATGCTGGTCGGCTTCTTCCTGGTCATCGGCCTGCTGGCGGCTGTCGTCATCGACGCCTCGGCGGCGTACCTGCGGCGTCAGTCGCTGGGCAACCTCGCCGACGGTGCCGCGCTTGCCGCTGCCGACGGCGTCCAAGGCAGCCAGACGTACGCCGGTGGGCTCGATGACAGCGCCGTGATCGACGTCGCGGTCGCGCGCCGGCTCGTCGGCGACTACCTCAGCGGCACGGGTGCCTTGACGGAGAACCCCGGTTTGCGGTGGGAGGTCTCCCGCGCCGGCGACTCGGTTCTCGTGCGTCTCACCGCCCCGATGACGCTGCCACTGCCGCCACCGGGGTGGGATGGCGGGACGCTCGTCGCCGGCGAGGCACAGGTGCTGCTGCGCGTCGACTGAGCGGGGGAGTCTATCCAGGACTTGTCGGGGGCGGGAAGCGGCCGCCGAGCCCGCGTGCGCGACTCACCTCAGCGTTGCCACGCCCTCGCCGGACAGGGAGCCGAAGGCTGCGTCCCGTCCGAGCGCGCCCATGGCCAGCGCGAGGCTCGGCCCCCGTACGACCGGCCCTTCGCCGTGACGCCAGTCCTGGTCCTCGGCCAGCAGCGCGACGCCGCGAAGCCGGTCCGGGGGTACGAGATGTGGGCTCGACCGTGGGTCGGTGAGGAAATCGAGAACGGGTCGCAACCTCGTCGGATCCCCCCAGTCCACCGCACGCTCCTCGAGCGCCCACCGGATGTCCGCGCTGTGGCACGCCACGTCGGTGAGGGGCGCGACCATTGGCATCCGCGGTGGGTGCCACGCCGAACCGGCGTTGGCCTCCAGCACCGAAACGAGCTCGTCGGGACTGTTGTTGTCGGCGATGCGTCGTGCCGCTGCGTCCATGGCCCGGTCGACCCCACGGTGGCGGGCAATGCTGAGCGCGAAGGCCGGGACGCTCACCTCGAAGGGCGTCACCAGGTGCGCGACGACATGCTGTACCGTCCATCCCGCGCACAGGCTCGGACGGTTCCAGTCGCTGGGTGAAAGCTGGCGCAGCCAGTCCACCAACCCCCCAGCCTCTCCCGACGGATCGCCTCCACGGTCATGGCCCATGAATACAGGGTCACACCCGGGCGAGGCAACGATCTCGTCGACTACAGAACGGTGAAACCGGGCGGCAGCGGCCCGCGGCCGGTTGCGGAGAGCAACAGCGCGGTCACCTGCTGGTGGCGGGCGGCGAGCTCGCCGATGAGTGCAGCGGTCTGCGCGGCCGCGATTGGTGGCACGTCGGCGTCCAGACCGAGCGCCGCGCACAGGTCACAGGTGTGCACAGTCAGCTCGAACGTGCGGGCTACCAGGTAGTCGATGAGTCGCATGCTCCCGATCGGCGTTGCGACGAGGGCGTGGTCGGGGGAGGCATCGACTAGATCGGTCACCCGGCGGCGGATGTCATTGACCGCAGCCGAGGGGTCAGCACCGAGCGCCGCCCCGGCGTCGCGGCCACGCTGTGTCACGGCGACCGGATCCGCCAGCGACGACGCTGCGCGGTCGAAGTACTCCGCCGCCGACGCGGCCTCGGGATGACCCTCGACCTCGTCACGAAGGTAGGACTCGATCGTCAGCAGCGAGCGACTTGTGTGCCCGACAAGGTCGCGGACCGTCCACTCACCCAGCCCGTGCTCGTCCCAGCGGCCGTCGACCTCGGCGACCCGTGCGGCGAAGAAGGCGGCGGACGCAGCGAACGCCTCACGGGTCGCGGGCGGGGTGAACACAGAAATGACGCTACCGCCGCGCAAGCCGCTCAGCCCAGGTAGCGCGTCGGCAGGACGTCCTCGACCACGTTGCCTGCGACAAGGCTCACCCGGTACGCATGTGCGGCCGGGCGCGACGCCACGACCTCCGCGAGCACCCCGTCCTCGAAGAACAGCGCCGCGCCGTCGTCGGCCGCGTACCCGCCGGGGAAACCACCCTCGACGGCTTGGCGGTACGCCGGACGCCGGAGCTCCTCGCCGTCATAGTGCGGGCAGGAGCTTCCGGCCAGGAAGCCGAGCCCGTCCGCGAGACCGTCCAGGTCAGTGCCGAACGAGTCGGTCACCGACGCCTCGAACCAGCAGTTCATCCCAGCGCTGATCCCGGCCATCACGACACCGGCGTCGTACGCCTCGCGCAGCGCGACGTCGAGCCCGTGCAACCGCCAGATCGCGAGCAGGTTGGCCGTACTGCCGCCGCCGACGTACACCGCATCCTGGGTGCGGATGAAACCGCGCAGGTCGCCGATCTCGCGACGGAAGAGTGACAGCACGCTGGCATCGGCCCGCTCTGGACCGAACGCGGCGAGGAAGTCCGCGACGTACTCCTCGGACTCACCGCTCGCGGTCGGTAGGAAGCAGATCTTGGGCAGCCGGCCCGGAGGGAGCAGCGAGAGCAGGAAGTCGTCGAGCAGCGGGTTGTCAGGCTCCATCGAGAACCCGCCACCGCCGAGGGCGAGAATGCGTGCTGTCATCTGCGAAGTATCCCAACGCCAGCGTCGACTTCTCACGGCAGAGGCCGACTTGTCGGGACGAACGGCCTGGTCGCTGACGCCGTCGAAACGGTCGTGGTCCTGGAGGTCGACGGTGCCCTGGTCACCGAGATCTACCTGGTCCGCAACCCCGACAAGCTCGGTCACGCGACGCTGTAGCCTCGCAGAGTGGCACCAACGGACTTCGCAGAGCGGATCAAGCAGCTCGACGCGACGATGACGTCGATCGAGAAGGTTCTCGACCTCGACGCGATGCAGGCTGAGGTCGCGGACCTGCAGCAGCAGGTTCTGGCCCCGGACCTGTGGGACGACCAGGCCAACGCCCAGGTGGTGACCGGACGGCTGTCACTGCTGCAGGCCGAGCTAGAGCGAGTCACCGGGCTGCGCCAGCGCATCGACGACCTCGAGATCATGGTCCAGCTCTCGCAGGAGGAGAGCGACGCCGCCTCGCTCGCCGATGCTGACACCGAGCTGGCGAGCATCCACAAGACCCTCGAGGCACTCGAGGTGCGCACCCTGCTGTCTGGTGAGTACGACGTCCGCGAGGCGCTGATGTCTGTACGGTCTGGCGCGGGCGGGGTCGACGCCGCGGACTTCGCCGAGATGCTGATGCGGATGTACACGCGGTGGGCCGAGCGTCACAAGTACCCCGTCGAGGTCTACGACACGTCCTACGCCGAGGAGGCCGGCATCAAGTCGGCGACGTTCGCGATCAAGGCGCCGTACGCGTACGGCACGCTGAGCGTGGAGGCGGGCACCCACCGCCTGGTGCGCATCTCCCCGTTCGACAACCAGGGGCGCCGCCAGACGTCGTTCGCGGCGATCGAGGTCGTGCCGGTGCTCGAGCAGACCGACCAGATGGACATCCCCGAGGAGGAGATCCGGGTCGACGTGTACCGCTCGTCCGGTCCTGGCGGCCAGAGCGTCAACACGACAGACTCCGCGGTGCGCCTGACGCACGTCCCTACCGGCGTGGTGGTCAGCTGCCAGAACGAGAAGAGCCAGCTGCAGAACAAGGCGACCGCGATGGTGATCCTCAAGGCCAAGCTGCTGGCCCTGAAGAAGGCCGAGGAACGCGCCACGCTCGATGAGCTACGTGGTGACGTCCAGGCGTCGTGGGGGGACCAGATGCGCAACTACGTCCTCAACCCCTACCAGATGGTCAAGGACCTGCGGACCGAGTACGAGACCGGCAACACCAGCGCGGTCTTCGACGGCGAGATCGACGACTTCATCGAGGCCGGCATCCGCTGGCGGCGTGGACACGGCGCCGCCGACGCCTGATCCGGCGAGCCGTGGGCGGGTGCTGTGCCCCGCCACGTAGACTCTGTCGTCGGTCGGTCCGCCCCAGGCGGAACCCACAACGTGTCGTCTACCTCCGGCCGCGAGAGCCAGTGATCCGTTTCGAGAACGTCACCAAGTCCTACCCGGGCCAGCAACGCTCAGCACTGGGTTCTGTCACTCTCGAGATCGAGAAGGGCGAGTTCGTGTTCCTCGTCGGCGCCTCCGGGTCCGGCAAGTCGACCTTCCTCCGCCTGGTGCTGCGCGAGGCCCGACCCACCAAGGGCCGGGTCTTCGTCGCCGGCAAGGAGATCAACAAGCTCGCCAGCTGGAAGGTTCCCAAGCTGCGGCGGACGCTGGGCACCGTGTTCCAGGACTTCCGGCTGCTGCCCGACAAGACCGTCACCGAGAACGTCGCCTTCGCGCTGCAGGTGATCGGCAAGTCCAGGTCCGAGATCAACCGGGTCGTGCCCGAGACCCTGGAGCTCGTCGGCCTGGAGGGCAAGGGTCACCGGATGCCCGATGAGCTCTCCGGCGGCGAGCAGCAGCGGGTCGCCATCGCGCGCGCGTTCGTCAACCGCCCGATGATCCTGATTGCCGACGAGCCCACCGGCAACCTCGACCCCACCACCTCGGTCGGCATCATGAAGCTTCTGGACCGCATCAACCGCACCGACACCACCGTCATCATGGCCACGCACGACTCCGGCGTCGTCGACCAGATGCGCAAGCGGGTGGTCGAGCTCGAGGCCGGGCGGGTCGTCCGCGACCAGGCGCGCGGCGTCTACGGCTACCAGAACTGACCTCCACCGAACCCCGATCGAGGACTTCCTTCACTCATGGCCTTCCGCTCTATCCTCTCCGAGGTCGGCACCGGCATCCGACGCAACCTGTCGATGACGGTGTCGCTCGTCGTGACGATGACCGTCTCGCTGCTGCTGGCCTCTCTCGGTCTCCTCATGCAGACCCAGGCCGACCGTACCGAGGCCTACTTCGGAGACCGCCTGCAGCTGCAGGTGAACATGTGCACGCAGAACTCCAAGGCCGGCACCTGCGTGGGTGGCCGCGCAACCAACCAGCAGCAAGGTGCTGTCGAGGAGGCTCTCGACACCAATCCCGAGGTCAAGGCGTACACGATGCGCACGCCCGCGGAGAACTACGAGCAGGCCAAGCAGCTCCTCGGCCAGACCGCGACGGGGCGCAAACAGCTCGAGACGGTCGGTCCGGAGGCGTTCCAGGTCTCGTACTTCGTGACGTTGCAGGACCCCAAGCAGTTCGACGGCGTCGTCAGCCAGGTTGCGGGGCTGGACGGCGTCAACAACGTCAACAGCCTGCGCGACCTCCTCGGCCCGCTGTTCAGCGCCCTGTCGATCCTGCGCTGGGCCTCCCTGGGTACGGCGCTGTTGCTCATCGTCGCGGCGATCCTGCAAGTCTCCAACACGATCCGGATGACCGCGTTCGCCCGGCGCCGTGAGATCGGCATCATGCGCCTCGTCGGCGCGTCGACCTGGCACATCCAGCTGCCGTTCATCTTCGAGTCCCTCGTCGCCGCCGCCGTCTCAGCCGCACTCGCGTGCGGGGGGCTGGCGGCGTTCATGCACTTCGCGGTCTACGGCTACCTGCGGCCCACCCTCGGGCGGATCACCACCTGGGTGCGTTGGCAGGAGGCGTTCACCGTCGGCGCGTCGATCAGCGTCCTCGCCATCCTTCTGGCATTGGTCCCAACACTCGTGATGACCCGCAAATACCTCAAAGTGTGACGTCTGTGGGTTAGTGTCTGTGCGTGGTTCGACACTTCCCCCTTGGTCGTCCACAGTGTGCCGACGGCGAAGCCCTGGCTTCCCCTGGTGGCCCTGTGCACCCAACGGCATCGCGGCGTACGCGCCCTGCCCTCGTGGCCGGCGTGGTCCTCGCGCTGACCACGTCCCTCCTGCTCTCCTCCGCCGCGCCGGGGACGGCCGACGACGAGGAGGATCTCCAGCAGCGGCGGCACCAGGTCCAGGACGAGATCGGCGGCGCGCAGACCGACCTCCACGAGTCGAGCAAGCAGCTGCAGCGTGCCACCGCCGCCCTGACCAGCGCACAGGACAAGCTCGACTCGGCCCGCTCGGCGCTCGCCAAGACTCGCGGTCAGCTGTCGACGGCCCGCGCGCGGGACGAGCAGATGCAGCTCCGCCTGGACGCTGCCGAGGAGGAGCTGGCCAGTGCGCAGGCCGACTTCCGCGCGGGCAAGCTGGCACTGCACGAGGCACGCTCGGACGTCGCCCGCGACACCGTGGAGAACATCCAGAACGGCGACCCCGGGCTCCGGGCCTTCGGCGACCTGCTGCGCGGCGGAGAGCCGTCGACGTTCAGCGACGAGATGAGCCTGCAGGGATCGCTCACCGACGCCCAGACCGCATCGGTCGATGAGTACGACGCGGGGCGTGTGCTGCTCCAGCTCAACCGGGACAGGATCAAGAAGCTGCGCGACGAGGTCGCCAAGCAGCGCAAGGCCGCCGCGGAGAACCTCGCGCTGCGGGTGAAGCTCGAGGCGGCCGCCGAGACGCAGACCGCAGAGGTCGGCGAGCTCGTCGACACGACGGTGGCGGCCCGCGGCGAGGCGGCCAAGGCCAGGAAGTCCGATCTCGCCCAGCTCGAGGCGCTGGAGTCGGAGCGTTCGTCGCTGTCTGAGCGGTTGCGCGCGATCGCCCGTCGACAGGCCGCCCGTCGAGAAGCCGCGCGCCAAGAAGCCGCGCGCCAAGAAGCCGCCCAACAGGCCGCCCGTAGAGAAGCCGCGCGCCAAGAAGCCGCCCAACAGGCCGCCCAAGAGGCGGCCCAGCGAAGGGCCGAACGACGCGCGGCCGCCAACACCGGCAACAACAACGGCGGCGGCGGCAGCAACAACGGCGGCGGCGGCAGCAACGGCGGCGGCG
>Ga0136617_10002172_pt1 | contig 17542 bp, 20 predicted proteins | sample AntDrymUQ3222106_2_FD_129672 | JGI IMG/M metagenome (GOLD analysis project Ga0136617, IMG submission 129672) | Polar desert sand microbial communities from Dry Valleys, Antarctica - metaG UQ322 (21.06) | ecosystem: Environmental > Terrestrial > Soil > Desert | place: Antarctica: Dry Valley... | reverse complement strand
GTCGCCGTCTTCCTGCTCGGCTACGGCGGTGCGCACCTGGTCGCCGGCGTGCTGTTCGGGCGGGGCTGGTTCGACCGTGGCGACGGCTTCGAGGTGTACTCCGCGCTGATCGGCGCCTTGGCCCCGCTCGGCCGCCGCGCCGACCGGCGGCTGGTGGTGCGCAACCCGCTCGACGGCCTGGCTACGGTGCCGCTCGGCCCGGGCCTGGTCGGGGTGATCGTGGCGTTGGTCGGTTCCACCGCCTATGACGGGTTGTCGCGCACCCAGTGGTGGAACGGCGCGGTGCCACCCGGGGTCCTGACGGCGACCGGCGGGCTCGTCGCGTCGTTCGTCCTGATCGGCGTGGTGTTCGGGTTGGGTACGTTCACCGTAACCTCCACAGCCACTACCGCCTCAGCGGGCGCGCGCAGCGGCGTGGGCCCGGTGGCGTTCGCGCCGACGCTGGCGCCCATCGCCGCCGGATACGCGATCGCCCACTACTTCTCGCTGCTGGTGTTCGACGGCCAGCAGACCATCATCCTGGCCAGCGACCCGATGGGCACCGGTGCCGACGTCATCGGCACGGCGGGACGCGCCATCGACTACACCGTCGTCGGCGCGGGGACGATCGCGTTGGTGCAGCTGGGCGCTGTCGTGGCAGGGCATCTCCTCGCCGCGATCAGCGCGCACGACCAGGCTTACCGCCTCTTCCCGCCGCGGGTGGCGCTGCGTACGCAGTACCCGATGCTGGGCGCGATGGTGGCGTTGACGGTGGGCGCGGTCGGCCTGGTGTTCGCGGCCTGATCGTTGCGAGCGCACGTCCCCGCGGCCGCGGCGCGCTCACCAGCTGAGCTCGGCGCACCGCGGGTGCGTGCCCGGCGGCTCGACCTGCACCGTGAAATGGGGCAGGCCGTGACCTTCGGCGAGCAGCTCGCGGGCCGCGGACAGCACCACGGCCGGATCGCCATCCGCGTCGATCGTGAGGTGCGCCGAGCCGACCTCCATGCCCGAGGTGAGCGTCCAGACGTGCACATCGTGTACGTCCAGCACCCCGCGCAGCGAAGCCAACCCAGCCCTGACGGCTGTCACGTCGACATGGTCAGGCGCGGCCTGGACGAGGATCCGCACCGCCTGGCGGGCCAGCGACCATGTCCGGGGCAGCACCCACAGCCCGATCGCGATGGCCACCAGCGGGTCGGCATAGCGCCACCCGAAGGCGATGGTGGCCGCGCCGGCAAGCAACACGCCGACCGATCCCAGCGTATCGGCGAGCACCTCGAGGTAGGCGCCGCGAACGTTGAGACTCTCCTTGGCGCCCTGGCGCAGCAGCGCGAAGACGACGAGGTTGGCGGCGAGTCCGGCCGCGGCGGTGAGCATGAGCGGAAGACCCGGGACCGCGGGCGGGTCGGCGAACCGCGACCCGGCCTCGACGAGCACCCACGCAGCTACCCCGAACAGCAGCACCGCGTTGGCGAGGGCGGCGAGCACCTCGGCGCGGTAGAGCCCGAAGGTGCGCTGGTCGTTGGTGCCGGTCGCCTGGGCGGCGGCGATCGCGGCCAGCGCCATCCCGACGCCGAGCACGTCGGTGAACATGTGTCCGGCGTCGGAGAGCAGGGCCAGCGACGACGTCCACAATCCGACCACGACCTCGAGCCCCAGGAAGGCGATCAGGACGGCCAGCGAGATCCGCAGCCGCCCGACGTGCCGGCCCGACGCACTGGTGCCCGGTGTGTGCCCGTGTCCGTGTCCTGCTCCCACGAGAGCAATGTATGCGAAATTACGCATATGTGCTAGGCGTCTTGGCGGCCGGCCCGGCCGGCGGTTGCCCTGTCATCACCACCATCGTGAACGAGCCGGTGCGTCGACCCGCCGGCGCCGTGCTCCACATCGCTGGGATCGGTAGGCCGGAGTGGGCGTGAGCGCACCCGTTCGTGGCAGGATGGTGTCCCCGATACCGTGTCGGCATGGCCTCGGGGCGCGGCGAGCGCGAGACGTTTGACGTCCTTGCGATCACCTCCTCGGCCGGTGGCATCCAGGCCCTGATGGTGGTACTCAGCGCGCTCCCGGCAGATTTCCCGGTCCCGGTGCTCGTCGTGCAGCATCTGGATCCTCGGCACAAGACCGTGCTCGCCGACCTGTTGGACCGCCGATGCGAGCTCAGCGTCAAGCTCGCCGATGCCGGTGAGTCCGTCGAGGCCGGTTTCGTCTACGTCGCGCCGCCGGGTCGGCATCTGCTCATTTCCGCTGACCGAACACTCGAATTGAGCAGCAGTGGACTGGTGCATTTCGTCCGCCCGTCGGCCGACCTGTTGTTCGAATCAGTCGCCAAGGCGTACGGTCCGCGGGCCATCGTGTGCGTGCTCACGGGCACCGGTCGGGACGGCGCAATGGGTGTCGAGGCGGTGAAGTCACGCGGTGGCACCGTGATCGTGCAGGATCCGGCGACGGCCGATTTCCCAGGAATGCCGGAGGCCGCCCTGGCTGCCGCCCCGGTCGACTTCGTGTCATCGGTCAAGGAGATTGCCACAGTGATCCGCGGTTTGGTCGGACGGGAGCGGCGATGACGGATGCCGGCTCGCCGGGTGGGACCACCGAGGAGCTCACCAAGCTTCTCGAGCTCATTCGTGACGCTCGCGGATTCGATTTCACGGGTTACAAGCACACCTCGTTGAGTCGGCGTATCCGGAAACGGATGAGTGACGTGGGTCTGGCCCAGTACGGCGAGTACCGCGATCTGCTCGAGACCAACGCCGAGGAGTTCCGACACCTGTTCAACACAGTCCTGATCAACGTCACAGGCTTCTTCCGGGATCCCGAGGCGTGGTCCTATCTGGAGCGTGAGCTGTTACCTGAGATGCTCGCCGCCAGCAGGCACGACGAGATCCGGGTATGGAGCGCCGGGTGCTCCACGGGCGAAGAGGCGTACTCGCTCGCCATGGTGTTCGGGGAGCTTCTCGGTGTCGAGGAGTCGGTGCGGCGAGTCAAGATCTATGCAACAGATGTCGACGGGGACGCGCTGCGCGATGCGCGCAGCGGAGCCTACCCGGCGAAGGCGATCGAGCCGATCTCGCAACGGCTCCGGGACAAGTACTTCGAGCAGGACATGGACCACTTCGTCTTCCGCCAGGATCTGCGCCGTCGAGTGATTTTTGGGCGCCACGACCTCACCCGGGACGCTCCGATCTCCCGTCTCGATCTCCTGGTCTGCCGGAACACGCTGATGTACTTCAACTCCGAGACGCAAGCGCAGATCATCGACCGGTTTCGTTTTGCGTTGCGCGACACCGGTCACGTCTTCCTCGGCAAGGCCGAGATGCTGTTGTCCAGCGACGGTCTGTTCGAGGCGGTCAGCGTCCGGCAGCGCGTCTTCCGCCGGGCTGCCGGTGATTCGGGTGCACAACGGCTGCTGGCACCGGCCAGGATCGATATTGCTGGCGACGGGCTGCGTAAACGCATCTACCGCGACATGGTCCTGGACGTCACGCCTAACGCGATCGTGGGTGTTGATCTCGAGCAGAACGTCATTTTGATCAATAGCCAGGCGCGGGCGGTCTTCGGCCTGACCGCCCACGACATCGGTCGGCCGTTTCGCGACCTGGAGATCTCGTTCCGGCCGGTTGAGATGCGCTCGCACATGGAGCAGGCGTTCGCCGAGGGCCACAATGTCCGGCTCGCTGCGGTCGAACGGCGACTCGGTACCCATGACGTCCACTATCTCGACATCCTGATTGCACCGTTGCGGAGTGGCGACGGGGTCGCGGCCGGCGTCGCCGTGGTGTTCACCGACTGCACGCCTGCAATTCGGCTGCAGCACGAGGTCAAACGCAGCCGGGAGAACCTGGAGACCGCTTACGAGGAGCTCCAGTCGACCAACGAGGAGCTGGAAACCACCAACGAGGAACTGCAATCAAGTATCGAGGAGCTGGAGACCACCAACGAGGAGCTCCAGTCGACCAACGAGGAGCTGGAGACCACCAACGAGGAGCTCCAGTCGGGCAACGAGGAGCTGGAGACGATGAACGATGAGATGCGGCTTCGAAGCTCAGAACTGGAAGATGCGCGACGTTTCCTGCAAAATATCCTGACCAGTGTCGAGATCGCCGTCATCGTGCTCGACACCGATGCTCGCGTGATGAGTTGGAACCGGGCCGCCGAATCGCTGTGGGGGTTGAAGGCGTCGGAGGTGCGCAACCAACCGCTGCTGAGGTTGAGTCTCGGCCTGCCGGCCGGACGGCTCAGCGACCTCATTGATCAAGCGATGGTGACCGGCTGTAGTTCCTCGCCGATCAGCGTGGACGTCCGACTCCATACCGGGCGGTCGATCACGTGCAAGATCGCCTGCACAACGCTGGGTGGGCGGGGTACCGGGGTGGTCCTGATGATGGAGGAAGTCCGCACCTGACGGGCGCGCCCGCCCATCGTTTGTATAGTTCGGCACATGGGTCGGCCTGCGGTCCCTCTTGACCCGGTCGAACGTGCTCTGCAACGCGCTGCCGCCGCTCAAGCGCGCGCATCACGAGTTGCCGAGGTTGCCGACCGATTGGAAGGACGAGCCGAGACTGCCGCCCCGGAGCTCGCCTCGATACTGCTCAGCAGCGCCGCGCGCCAACGTGAGTCGGAACGGCGGTTCGAGGCGATGGTCACCCTCCACCAACACCACGCAAGACGGCTGAAGCGGCGGCTTGCAGCCAGCGACGTGGCGAGCGGAGACGATGCGTTCATCGTCGCGATCGCCGACTGCCTGCGCCAACCCAGCGCAGCTCTCACGCTGCTGGGCCACGAACGCGCTGTCCTGGCCACAGCTGCATCGGACGCCACGTCGCGCGTCGCGCAGAATCTGGAGCTTACTCTGGGCGAAGGTCCCGCCCACGATATCGGTGCCGGTCCACCGGTTCACGGAGACACTGACGTGATCGTGGTCCGGGACCTGGTCCATCGCTGGCCGCTCTACGGTTCGGCGGTCGGTCCGCTGGGCGTTCGTGCGGTGATCGCGGCCCCGCTTCGGCTCGCTGACACCTGCGTCGGCGCACTCGTCGCGTTCGGCCCAACCACGACGGTGGCCATGGACGCGGTCCTGCGCCTGCAGGACCTGGCCGCCGGACTCACCCATGCCGCACAGGCGCTCCCAGATACGTTCAACATCATCGAGTCACTCGACCTCATGCCGTTGCTCGACGAGACAGACACGCACCCGGCCATCCATCAGGCCGCCGGCATGCTGTCGGTGCAGCTCGGCACCACCATCACCGATGCCTATGCCGTCCTCCGGGCCCGTGCCTTCGCCGACGATGTGGACATCGACGCCCTCGCAGCCAAGGTGGTCAGACGCGAAATCCGGATCACCTGACCCAGCTCGTCCGACAGGAACCTGATCAGCCACGTGGCCACCACCGCAGCGACCGTGCCGGACGTGGCGATGACCGAGCCGATCCACAACAACCTGCATGCCACGGACCTGCTGCCCGGCGAGCACGTCGTCGACCGACGCGATAAGCATCGATATTTGGATATCCAGGCCTGACCTGGGTACCCACTTTGCATGTCGATGACGAGAATCCTCCCGTGACGGCGCGGACCCGCAAGGACCTTCGGCGCATCGCCGAGGAGACCTTCGGATGGCCCGAGCTGCGCGCCGAGCAGCTCACCGCGATGGAGCACCTCGCGGCCGGGCACGACGTGCTGGCGGTGTTGCCCACGGGCGCCGGGAAGTCCGCGATCTACCAGGTGCCCGCGCTGCTGCGGCCCGGTCCGACCGTGGTCGTCTCCCCGCTGATCGCCCTGCAGCGCGACCAGCGCGAGGGCCTTGCGGGCACCGACGCGCCCGACGCCGTCGCCGTCAACTCCGCCAGTGCGCCGGGGAGACCCGAAACGCCTGGGCGGCGATGTGCGACGGCGACGCGGAGTACGTTTTCCTGTCCCCGGAGCAGGTCAAGAATGCGGCAGCCAGGAGCCATTTGCTCGCCGATGTGCACCACGCATCCTGGATGGTGCTGCCGACGCGGCGAGCGAGGGTTCTCACTGAGGACATGGCGGCCTCACGTCGCTAGTCACTCGATGTCTCGAAAAAACGGCAGCGGCCCTTAGCTTGTCATTTAACCTCCGTCTGCTCGGTCTTGGCGATCACCCGTCTGTGTTCGGCGTGTCGCCGTGACATGAGGCGGCCACCGCTTGATCATTTTCGGGTCCCGATCAAAAGACTCGACGATGGCGGTGGCCGTGACCGACAGTATGGCGCAGACGGTGGTGTCCGGGGTGGAGGCCGACCAGACGCGTCTGGGTGATCTCGAGGTGTTCCGTCGGGAGTTCTCCGGCTGTCTGACCGCGCGGGCGGATGCGTTGTTCGAGCTGACCGATGCGGTGTTGTGCGCCGAGGGCCCGGTCACCACGCTGGTCGGGTTGTCGTTGGCCCCCGAGCACCGGCGCGGTCATGGCAGCCTTTACGACGGTCTCAACCAGGGCCGGATCGACCTCGACCGGTTCCGCAATGTCGTTGTCGGCCTGCCGATCCCCCGCTGCGCGGATGGGCGGATCGTGCTGGGCATCGACGTCAGCAACTGGTTGCGCCCAGATGCACCCACCAGCCCCGAGCGGCTGTTCTGCCACACCTACGGGCGAGGCCGCAACCCAGCCCAGATGATCCCGGGGTGGCCCTACTCCGTCGTCGCGGCCCTACAGCAGGGCCGTAACAGTTGGTGCGCGGTCCTCGACGCCGGGCGGGTGGGCCCCAGCGATGACGAGACCACCGTAGCCGCCGCCGGGCTGCGCGCCGTGGCGGAGAAGATCATCGAGGTCGGCCACTGGGCGCCGGGGGACCCGCAGATCTCCGATCGTGGGTGAGGGCGGGTACCACGGTCCCCGCCTCGCGTTCGGGCTCGCAGATCTACCGGTCCACCTGGTGGTGCGGGTGCGATCGGACCGCGTGAGGTATTTCCCGGTACCGCCGCGGCCCCCCCCGCAAGCACCGGGCGCCCGGCCCGCCACGGCGCCGAGTTCACGTTCACCGATCCCCAGACCTGGCCTGAGCCCGCGCACACCACGACCACCCCGACCACCAGATACCGAACAGCGGTGGCCCACGCGTTCGACCGGCTGCACCCCCGGCTGACCCGCCGCGGCGCCTGGGCCGACCACGACGGGGACCTACCCATCATCGAAGGCACCGTGATCCGGCTGCAGGTCGACCACCTCCTCGGCGACGGCCAGCCGAAACCGCTATGGCTGTGGTGGTCGGCCACCGCGGCCACCATCGTGGACGTGGACCAGGTGTGGCAGATGTGCCTGCGCCGCTTCGATCTTGAGCACATCTTCCGATTCTTCAAGCACACACTGGGCTGGACCCGGGCCAAGACCCGATCCCCCGAGGCCGGCGACCGGTGGACCCAGATCATCATCGCCACCCACACCCAATTGCGGCTCTCCCGTCATCTCACACACGATCTGCGCCGCCCAGGGGAACGCCCGGCCGGGCCAGATCGACTGGCCCCGGCACGCATCCGACGGGGATTTCGGAACATCCGCGGGAAGCTCCCACATCTGGTCAGCGCGCCAAAACCCTCACGACCAGGCCCAGGACGCCCCCCAGGATCACGAAACGCCCAGCGCGCTCCCCGACATGACCCCGGCAAAAAAAGACCACAGCCACTGCACGCGAAGGTGAGAAGAAGCACGCAGGTTAAACGACAAGCTTAGCCTTGCTCCCGCAATGGGGCTTCGACCTGGGCCTTTGTATGGTCGGGGTGACAGGATTTGAACCTGCGACCTCTTCGTCCCGAAGCAATGATGGGAGCGCCCCGACGTGCGCGTATCCGCAGGTCACCGCAGGCTCGGCGTCCATGGGCGTCCCGGGATGGATGCAGCGATCCGGTCCGATTGTCACGCAGTTTGACACGCAGACGACCCGGCGGCCTGACTGCGGGATCGCTCCACCGCCGCCCCACGCCGGGAGCCGAAGCGTCATCTCGTCGACCTGGCGCAGCCCGATCACGCCGTCGCCCGGGGGCAACATGCGAGCGTACCGGCGCCTGGCTAGCCAACATTGCCCCCGGGCGACGGCATGATAGCCCTCAGGGAGGTCGACGAGATGGCGCGCACCCGTACACCTCCCCTGACCGATCACGACCCACGCGGCCCGGCCATCTCGGAGATCTGCCGCCCGGCGAGGGCGATCTCTTCTGTGTCAAAGCGGATGTCCTGGTTCGACCGGTAGCCAGCTGGGCTGTTCCTGCTGGTCGACGTACCGGTCTGTGTCACCCCGTGCGGACGGGTGCCGGGCGCGGTGGTGCCCTTCTGGTGCCTCCGGCCCGGCACTTGATCTTGACCACGCTGGGGCTCGTGTGGCATCCCGTCGACCTGGCAACGCCCGACCGCGCGGCGGCCCGGGGGCAGCCCTCGACGCTACCGGCGGCCGACGTCGTGCAGCTCTGCCCCCGGGACGTCGTGTGGTAGCCCTTCGGGAGGTCGATGGGATGCCGCACCCGGCCATTCCGGAGATCTGCTCGCCCGGCGAGGGCATGCGCTTTCAACGCTGGCGGCGTGTACTAGGAATATGCCTGAATGAACACGTCGAAGACTACCCGAATTAGAAGGAGACATAGTCGGTTCCAATCGATTTCATCTACTCCAATCTCTCTCGTTCCTGGACGGAAGTGGACGACACTGTTTCGAAGCGAATAGACGGCACGTCCGGCCGATGCTTGAACGTCTTTCCCAACCTCAACGCGAAGGCAGTCGCAGATTGCTTCGAGGTCGCTTTCTACTGTGTGTTGAAGAACGACGTTGAGGCTGGCGGACTCCTGTGGATGCCACCCAATCTCGCTTTCGAGAGCGGCCGCCATGTCCTGCCACGAGATGTTCAGTGCCAGCTTGTCGATCAGTCGCCGAGATGACTGGTGTGAGTAAGTGGCTTCAAGGCAGCGATATAGTGCCATAAATAGACTTCGCGGATCAGCATCGAAGATCGATCTACATATGGCCGAGTAGGGCATGGAGGGTATATTGAGATCAGTAAGGGCGACTAACTCGGAAGCTAACTCATGTTCTATCCAAGACCCGCCCTGCTTGCATTCTTCCGCGCAAATCATCAGGCATAAGCGCCATAACGAATCGTCGTCTAATGGCTCAGTTGATTGCAATACCTGAATCGAAGGGAAGAGTGACTCAATCAGCCGCGACTCATGCCCGGAATAGTCTACATCTGCCCTGCTTCCCACTTCAACGATATTTCGCACAGTGGGAGGACTTGCCAATGGGCTAGCTCTACTTTCTACTAAAAGGCACACCGTGAGTCCAGCGTTATTCTCGATAAGAGTCAGATTTGGTGCGCCTGGTTCGAACTCGAAGCCGACGGTGCCAATATAGTGGGAATCGCTGAGGAATAGATGGGTCAAGGATCGGTGGTTGCCGAATCGTATGCATGTCCCGACTTTGAGATCCTTCAGTAATCGCTTTTCCTCGGCGTTAGTGGCTACATATCGGCCACCACCCGCAGATTCGATTGGCTGATCTCTAACGAGGCAGTAGCGCTCAAGCGTCGCAAATAGCTCCTGATTGGCGCCAATCATATTGCGGCTCATTAGTTGGCTCGCCAGCAGGGCTCCAAATTCTGAATTGAGAACTCCTCATCAACAAGCACCTTGAAGGCTTCCGCGAAGACTGCTCGCTCGTAGCGACCGACTTGTCCGACTCGCCGGTCTAGTACCTCTCGAAGAACGTCAAGGCGTAGGTAATCCGCCAGCTCTTCGATCGAGTATTTCTCGAGCCGCTCGATTAAGACAGCTTCTTGCGCGGCCAACGACTCCATGCGACGGCTCCGCTCCGGCGCAGACCGACTTGCGCCGGGCCGTCCGAGTACGGCAGCGCCCACTGCCACAACGAAGCCAATTCGGGCCGGCTGTCCATCAAAAATGTTGCGTCCCTTTGTGAATCGACCAGGCTCACTTTGGTCGTACCTGGCGCAGGCCTTATCAAGGAGGGCCAATAGTGAGAGCGCACCGTAGAACTGTGACTGAAACTCCTCGTCTGCCAGATTCTCCACGAAGTCGAGGCGGGAGAATTCGTCGGAGACAGCCTCTTTCGTGTCTACGGCGGTCTTACGGAGAGAGAATGCGATATACAGCTCAATGATCGCATCGCTCGAATATTGCGCCGCACCAACCCTTCGGCCAGGATTGTCAGGCGACGGCACCTTCTCAAGCTCAGGAACGTTCTTTCGGATCTCCTTAAGAAGTGGAGCGAATACAACCGAAAGCTGGCGGCTCATTGTCCAAGGAACTTGACCTGTATTCAAAACGAGCATTCGGTAAATCATCGCGCGGACAGAAGTGGCAAGCCAGAACTCGATCCGAAGAGACCTTTCGGCGAACTTTGGTTCGTCCGTGGAAGCTTCAAGTATTGCTGCAGTCCGCTGCATTCCATCGATGATGGAAAGGTCGCCCAGGTCTGAATCGCTCAGAACTTCTTCTATGGACGCGACATCGTTTCTTGGAAGGCCATCGAAAATCTCATTGGAGACTACGGCTCCGACCACCACCGGCGGGAGCACCGCGCCCAGCTTGAGATCCGAGACCATCCGGGATCGAATACGCTTAGCGGTCGTTGTAGTCAACACATCACGCTGACCTGAGAGCGCCCCTTGCGTCTGGTGTGCGCGATCTACCAGCTTTAGGTAAGAACGCACAGTCATAGTGGTTTGCAGCGACCAACAACTCGTGCGTGCGTCGAATAGCCAGTCCATGCTGCCTCCTACGGGACGAGTCCGAACTGGAGCCTACCGGTGTAAGTTCTGTAGCCGGATCGGGCTGACGGAGCGGCAACTGTATGGCCCAGCCGCGCGCCGTGCGGGGACCGGCCGGAGGCCGCAGCCCCGGGCGAGCGCTTGCGGCTGCAAGGGACACAGCGCCGCGCGGCGCCCGGCACGGGCGCCGCCTTGATCTCATAGAGGCAAATTCGGCAGCGACACGACGTGACCCGGCTTCGGAGCGGTCCTGGGTGTTGCGGTGGGACGTGTCAGCCGGTGCGGGAGTTGCGGGGGCCTCGGGGGGCGATGGCGGCGGTGATCTCGTGCATGGCGGTGATGATGGCGTCCGGGCTCGTGGCGGTGAGTTGGTCGTACTTGCCGGGTTTGTTGGCGTAGGCGATGGCGGCGACGCGAGCGGCTTGGGCGGCACGGACGTCGGTCTCGGAATCACCGATCAGGGCGCACTCGGCGGGTTGGGCTCGGCGGGCTCGGACGGCCTGTAGGACGAGATGCGGGTCCGGTTTGAGCAGGGCCGGTGAGGGATCGGCTCGGCCAATGACGCCGTCGATGAGCGGGGCGAGTCCGCTCGTGTTGAGGTAGGCCAGAATCGCGCGCACGCCGTTGTTGCTGGTGATCGTGATGGTGCGCCCGGCGTGATGCAGCGCGGTGATGGCCTCACGCGCTCCAGGGGTCTCCGTGGCGCTGGTGACTGCCTCGCGTTCGAGATCGGCGAAGGCGTGTTCGGTCTCGGCGGTGATCTGCGGTCCGAGCGTCGCGGCGTGGCGCAGGATCTCGAACGGGTCCGGGCTGTCGGCCACGTCGGCGGGTAGTTCTCCGAGTCGATCGGCCAGGAGGGCGCGTAGCTCGTCGGCGACGGCGCGGTCGGATGTTCCGCCGAACACGGCGCAGACCGGGCCGTCGAAGTCCAACAGGATGTGTTGGGCTCCGGCCAGCACGCGGGCGAGCGTGCTCACGGGACGAGGGGGCTCGCGACGCTGTTCCAGATGCTGTCAAACCATGCCGTGGACTGGGTGACGTACTGGCTGGCCAGTGACTCGGGGTCGAGGTCGGCGGCGTGGTGGAACAGGACGGCGTCCTTGCCCATGAGGTCCCAGATCGGGGTGCGTTCGCCGTCGAGCTGCACGTCATGCTTCTCTACGGGGTAGTACCCGAAGAACGTTTCGGTGCCGTTGAGGACGTAGAGCTTGAACAGGGGCACGGCGGGATATACCCGGATCTCGGCGTGGGTCTCCTCGATGAGACCCATCTGGCCCAACTCGGCCACGGCGTCGACGATGGCACCGGCGTGACGGCGCATGATCCGATCGGCGCGGGTCCGGAACGCGGGGCTGTCGGTCATGTCGTCGATGCGCACGGGCAGCGTCCACGGGATCGACGGGTCCGGCAGCAACAGCCGGACCCTGATCGACATGGGCCGGATGCGTCCGGCACGGATCTTGTCCAAGGGTTCGCTGATCGCGCCGTACAGCGTCTCGCCGGAGAACCCGGCGAAGTCGACTGACACCTGGGCTTCCTCGAAGGCGCGTTCCAGGTGGGGACGGAGACCGACGGGGCGTTCGGTGCGCTCGCGAACGAAGACGCCACTGCCCTGCCGGGACACGATCAGGCCCTCGTCACGCAGGATGCGAACGGCCTGCTGCACCGTCATCCGGGCCACGCCGTAGGTCTCCGCGAGCTGTGGGCCGGACGGGAGCTTGTCCCCTGGCGCGAACTTGCGCGTGAGGATCGCGGCCCGCAGGGCGTTCGCCACCTGCTGGTACGGGGGCCGGGGGTCGTCGGGGTCTAGCGGCATTCGCGAAGGCTAACGGTATCTGCCCAGCTCAGCTAGCCCTCCTAGCCAAGTACTTGCCTGGCTAGCCATGTTGGGCTACCTTAAAGTTGGCTAGCCACCCTAGAGGGGCGGCGGCGAACCAAGGGGAGCAGATGGCTATCAACGGCAAGTTCAGGGTCACCCACGGCGACGTGTTCCCGCACGGCGCCTACGTAGTGAGTGAGGTGGAACCGGTCCGGGACTTCGACCGGTCCACCCGGGAACGACCGGTGCAGGCGACCGACAAGGAGTCGGGTCTCCCGGTGTGGTCGGTGTCGGTGCTCGACGCCGATCCGGACGCCCGGAAGGACACCAAGACGGTCACGGTGAAGATCAGCGCCGCCGTGCAGCCGGTCCCACCGGAGGCCATGCCGGGACTGCCCTTGCGGCCGGTCGAGTTCGAGGGCATGACGGTCACCCCGTACATCCCGGAGGGGCAGGCGCGGCCGCGGATCACCTACAGCTTCCGCGCGGCGGGGATGCACGCCCCGCAGAACGGGGCGGGGCAGATCGGGGCCGGGCTGGACTCGGGTCGTCCGGCGCCGCGTGCGCAGCGGTCCGGGGATGCGGCGGCGGCCTGACATGGACCTCGTCGAGCACAGGGCGCAGTCGGTGCGGGTCATGCGGATCTCGGCCGCGTTGGCGGAGCTGAACCGGGAGTTCGCGGTGGCAGTGGAGATGCCGCGTGCGGTGTCGACGGAGTGGGCAACACGGGCGGAGCGGCGGGCGCTGATCAGCGCGCGGCGGGCGTCCTGGTGGGCGTTGCTCGGGCGGGCCGCGGTGGATGCCGGGTTGGACGTGGTGTTCCTGCAGGCGGCGATGGTCGCGCAGTGCACCGAGCGGGACAACGCGCGGTTCTGGCGCCAGTGCGCCCGGGACTGGCAGGCGGAAGCATCCGGCTCGGTCGGGGTCGGGTCAGAGCGGCACGAGCTGGGGGTGGCGTGATGCAGGTTCGGTCCCGCTGCGAGGTCTGCCGGCGCTCCATCACGCTGGCGGAGTTCGGTCCGACGCCGCGGGTGTGCTCGCGGTTGCGGTGCCGTCTGCGCTGGCCGTTGCGGTGGCTGCGGCGTCGGTGGGTCCGATGAGCGCCCACGGCACGTCGGGTATCAACCGCGCCTTGACACCGGATCGACACCCGCGGGTGGTGGAGAACGCGGAGTTGACCGCGTTCTCCCGCCGGATCCTGCGCGCGGCCGGACGCCGGATCGCCGCCGGTGACGTCGACGCCCTGCCCGACCTGGCGGCGTTGTCGGCGGAGCTGGATGCCGCGATCGGCGACGCCGTGACCGGGCTACGGGCAGGCGGCTACTCCTGGGCGGAGATCGCCTCCCGCCTGTCGATCACCCGCCAGGCCGCGCATCAGCGGTGGGGCCACGTGCCGCTCGGGCGGGCGTCGTGACCGGGCCCGGCCGGGCCCGGTCGGACCTGTCACCACTGGTGTCCGACTGGTTGGCGTGCGTGACATGCGCCCGGCACTTCCAGCTCACCGGACGCCCCTCGGTCCCGGCCGGGTGGTGCCGCCGCACCGGATGGCAGGTCTTCGTCTGCGCCGGCTCGTGCGCCGACCACGCCCGACCCCACATCCCCGGCCAGCACCAGAACCAGCACCGCACGATCATTGAGAAGGAGGAGCGGCGATGAGCCGCAAGGACTGGACCGCCCCCGCCCCCCTGGAGATCGAACGCCCCCGCCTGCCGTGGTGGGCGATGATCCCCGCCAAGGGCCTGTTCATTCGGGCGCCGTTGATCCTCGCGTGGGCGCTGGTGCGGCTACTCGACTTCACCGCCCGCCGGGTCTACCGCTACCCGCTGGCCCTGCTCGGCACGACCGGGCTCGTCGTGCTCGGCGTGCGGGTCGGCTGGTGGTGGGCCCTCGGGACGCTCCTCGCGGTCGCGGTGGTGATGCTGCTGTGATGGTGGCGCTGGCCCGACACCTTCCACCGAGGCCCCGCCGCACAGGCACGATCGGAGGCCCGGCGCGGCTGGATCTACGCCCGCGTCTGGCGCCGCACGATGCGGTTCTCGGAGCTGACCAAGCACGCCGGGCGCACCCACTACTACCCGCGCATCCGGCGGCTGCGCTCCGACGGCTGGCGCGACCGCGTGTCGGTGACGCTGGTCCGGGGGCAGTCCCCGGTCGAGTTCGCGAAGCGGGCCGATGGGCTGGCGCACGCCTTCGGGGCCACCTCGTGCCGGGTCCGGGTCGACCGCCCTCGCCGGATCTGGCTGGACTTCCTCCACCGCGACCCCCTCTCCGCTCCGGTGGCGGTTCCGGCCCTGCCCGACCCGCTGACCGTGGTGGATCTGCGGAAGGTCGTGGTCGGGATGCTGGAGACCGGTCACCCGTGGACGGTGCGGCTGCAGGGCGGGCACGTGCTGGTGGTCGGGTCGACCGGGGCCGGGAAGTCCTCGGCGGTCTGGGCGCTGCTGTGGCACCTCGCCCCGGCCATCCGCGCCGGACTGGTGCAGGTGTTCGGGATCGACCCCAAGGGCGGCATGGAACTCGGCCGCGCCCCGGGGGTGTTCACCCGGCTGGTCTACGGCAACGGACCCGACGCGGTGGAACTGCTGGAGCACATCGCGACCCTGACCCGGCAACGCGCGGAACGCTTCCGCGACGGCAAGGTCCACGACTGGACCCCGGCATCAGGGGTGCCGTTCGTCCTCCTGGTGGTCGACGAGCTGGCCGACGTCGTGGCCTACCAGACCGACAAGGGCTTGAAGACCCGCGCACAGCTCGCCTTGCAGGTGCTGACCTCGCAGGGCCGCGCGCCGGGGGTGTGCGTGATCGGGGCAGTACAGGACCCCCCGCAAACAGGTGATCGACTTCCGGCACCTGTTCCTCGTCAAGATCGCCATGCGGGTGGATGAGGCCGACCAGGTCGACATGGTCCTGGGCGACGGCGCGAGGGAGCGCGGCGCGGCGGCGCACGAGATCCCCGAGAGCACACCCGGCGTGGCCTGGGTCAAGACCGACGGCCGCCGCGACGTCCAACGTGGGCGGGCGTTCCACCTCGGCCCCGCCGACCTGGACGACCTGTGCAGCTACATCGCCGACGGCACCGCGCCGTCCTCGATGCCAAGACCCTTCGGACCCCGATCGGAGGCAGCATGACCACCGACACCCCCACTATCAACACGCCCGACCCCGGGATCGGCCCGGCGCCGGTCGATCAGGACCAGCTCACCTGGGCGCAACGGGCCATGCTCGCGCTCACCGGGGACGTCGCCAACCGCCTGGCCGAGGAACACGGCGTGTGCGTCCGCCCCCTGGCCATGCGGCGCATCGACACCTCGTTGGGCCGTGTCGACGTCGTGCCGGTGCCGTGCGGGTCCACCCGCGACGACGTGTGCCGCCCGTGCGCGGAGAAGTCACGCAGGTTGCGGATGGTGCAGTGCCGCGAAGGCTGGCACCTCGACACCGAACCCCTCCACCAAACGGCCGAACCGACTGCCCGGCAGAAGGAGGTCATGGCCGCTCGCGCGGACCTGCACACCGCCTACCAGACCGCGCGCGGCGACGGAGACGACGAACTCTGCGCCGAGATCACCGAACTCGTCGAACAGATCGACACCGAACTGCGGGCGCTCGGGGTCCGGGGACGGCTCGAATCCCTCGACCCGCCCGACCGGCCCGCCGTGAAGCGCTCGACACGGCGGCGGCAGGACGCCCCGAACCTGCCCCGTCGCCCGGTGGAGAAGCGCACCGTAGGACAGGTCTACGGCGGGCAGTACCGGCCCTCCACGTTCCTGACGCTGACCCTGGACTCCTACGGCCGGGTGGACGGAGAGGGGGCCGCGCTCGACCCCGACCGTTACGACTACCGCCGCGCCGCCCGCGACGCCATCCACTTCCCCGCCCTGCTCGACCGGTTCTGGCAGAACACGCGCCGGTGCGTCGGGTGGGACGTGCAGTACTTCGGCACCGTTTAACCCCAACGCCGCGGAGCACCCCACTTCCACGCCGCCATCCGGGGCACCATCCCCCGGGCGGAGCTGCGGCTGATCGCGGCGGCCACCTACCACCAAGTGTGGTGGCCCAACCATAACACGCCCGTCTACACCGGCAACCACGTGCCGCGCTGGGACGACCTGACGAAGAGGTTCGTCAACCCCGACACCCGCGAGCCTTTGCCCACCTTCGATGAGGCGTGCGAAGACCTGGAGGCCCCCGCGCACGTGGTCACGTTCGGGACCCAGGTGCACGTCAAGGGCATCCTCGGCGGCACCGAAGAGGCCGGGCGCCATATCGGCTACCTGACCAAGTACCTCACCAAAGACGTGGCGCGCGCCGCCGGGCTCACCGAGGACGCGACCGACCGGCAGCGCCGCCACCATGACCGCCTCGTCGCCGAACTGCGCGTGACGCCGTGCTCGCCCCGCTGCGGGGTGTGGCTGCTCTACGGCGTCCAGCCCAAGGGCGCCCGGCTCGCCACCATCCCCGGCGTCTGCAAGGGCAAGGCGCACAAGCCCGAAACCTCGGCATCGCCGGACGCCGCGTCCTCGTCTCGCGCAAGTGGTCCGGGAAGACGCTCGACGACCACCGGGCCGAACGCGCCACGTTCGTTCGGCAACTCCTGGAGCGCTCCGGGGTCCGGCCCGGCTACGCGGTCGATGACGGCCCGTTCGAATGGGAACGCACGAAAGCCGGTGACCCGGACGTGCCAACTCGGCCCGCGCTGCTGCTCGCGGCGATCTCGCAACGGCAGCGCTGGAAAGCCGACTACGACGCCGCCCAACTCGCAGCACCCGACCTTTCGGCAACTATCCAGGAGGCGGCGTGACCAGCGCGAAGGACCATCTTTCCGTTGTCGGCGCCCACTCCGATGGGGCAGACGCCGAAGAGGCCGTCCCCTCCTGGCGTCTCTACCGCGTCCCCACGGCAACGGCAAGTTCGCCCTAAGTGAGCAGAAGATCGCTATCCGTGACTGCCAGGCAAGCCCCAGTTCGGGCCCAGTTGTTCGGTCGGAGCTGGCAGGGGCTGAGACATGGGGATGG
>Ga0136617_10002171_pt1 | contig 17547 bp, 16 predicted proteins | sample AntDrymUQ3222106_2_FD_129672 | JGI IMG/M metagenome (GOLD analysis project Ga0136617, IMG submission 129672) | Polar desert sand microbial communities from Dry Valleys, Antarctica - metaG UQ322 (21.06) | ecosystem: Environmental > Terrestrial > Soil > Desert | place: Antarctica: Dry Valley... | reverse complement strand
GAAGAGGCCTTCATCCATGCCTGGGCCGGAGAGAGCGAGAGCGACGGCTACAACCGCCTCGTGCTGCGCGCGCGCCTCTCGTGGCGTGACACGGCGATGCTGCGGGCCATCGGGCGTTATTTGCGCCAGGCGGGCACCACCTTCAGCGACCGCTACGTGGAGCAGGCGCTGGCCGCGCATCCTCATGTGGCCGCCCTGCTGGTGGATCTGTTCAAGGCCCGCTTCGATCCCCGGCGCCACGACTCCGGGGCGGCCGACCTGCTGGTGGAGCGAATCGAGGAGGCGGTCGACCGCGTCGAGAGCCTCGATCACGACCGCATCCTGCGCAACTTCCTGGGGGTCATACGGGCCATGCTGCGCACCAACTTCTACGCGCGCGAGCGCGATGGCGAGACCAAGGCCTGCCTGTGCTTCAAGCTCGACCCCGATCGGTTGCCCTGGCTCCCCCAGCCCCGCCCGCGCTTCGAGATCTTCGTCTATTCCCCGCGCGTGGAAGGAGTGCACCTGCGGGGCGGCAAGGTCGCCCGCGGAGGCATCCGCTGGTCGGACCGCCGCGAGGACTTCCGCACCGAGGTGCTGGGCCTGATGAAGGCGCAGATGGTCAAGAACGCGGTAATTGTGCCCGTGGGCGCCAAGGGCGGGTTCGTGGTCAAGCGCCCGCCCGCCGGCGGCGACCGCGCCGAGCTGCAGGCCGAGGTCGTGCGCTGCTACCGCACATTCATCTCGGGCCTGCTCGACGTGACCGACAACATCGTGGACGGCGAGATCGTGCCGCCGGCCGATGTGGTGCGCCATGACGAGGACGATCCTTACCTGGTGGTGGCCGCCGACAAGGGCACGGCCACCTTCTCCGACATCGCCAACGGCATCGCGGCCGACTACGGTTTCTGGCTCGGCGATGCCTTTGCCTCCGGCGGCTCCGCCGGCTACGACCACAAGGGCATGGGCATCACGGCGCGCGGCGCCTGGGAATCGGTCAAGCGCCACTTTCGCGAGCTCGGGCACGATGTGGCAAGCGAGGACTTCAGCGTCGTAGGGGTGGGAGACATGTCGGGCGACGTGTTCGGCAACGGCATGCTGCTCTCGCGCCACATCCGCCTGGTGGGCGCGTTCGACCACCGCCACGTGTTCCTCGATCCCGATCCCGATGCGACGGCCGGCTTCGAGGAGCGCCAGCGGCTGTTTGCGCTGCCGTCGTCCTCGTGGGAGGACTACGACAGCGATCTGATCTCCTCCGGGGGCGGCGTGTTCGCCCGCAGCGCCAAGTCGATCGCGGTCTCGGCGCAGGCTCGCGTGGCGCTTGGCATCGAGGACGAGCGCCTTGCGCCCAACGAGCTGATCCGGGCGATCTTGCGCGCCCCGGTCGACCTGCTCTGGAATGGCGGCATCGGCACCTATGTCAAGGCGGGCTCGGAGACCCACGCGGAGGCCGGGGACAAGGCCAACGATGGCGTGCGTGTCGACGCCTCCGACCTGCGCTGCCGGGTGGTGGGTGAGGGCGGCAATCTCGGCCTGACCCAGCGCGCGCGCATCGAGTTCGCCCTGGCCGGGGGAAAGGTCAACACCGATGCGATCGACAACTCGGGCGGGGTCGACTGCTCCGACCACGAGGTGAATATCAAGATCCTGCTCGACAGCGTCGTGGCCGAGGGCGACCTGACCGTCAAGCAGCGCAACAACCTGTTGGCCGAGATGACCTCCGCGGTTGCCGAGCGGGTGCTCCGCAACGACTACGAGCAGACCGAGACGCTGACCCTCTCCGAGACTCAGGCCTCGGGAATGGTCGACGTGCATGCCCGCTTCCTCGGCGACCTCGAGGCGGCGCGCAAGCTCAACCGGGAGCTGGAGGCGCTGCCCTCCGGCGAAGAGCTGGGCGAGCGCAAGCAGGACGACTCGGGACTCACCCGGCCCGAGCTCGCCGTGATGCTCGCCTACAGCAAAAACGACCTCTACGACGAGCTGCTCGACTCCGACGTACCCGAGGATCCCCATCTCTCCTCCGAGCTCGACCGCTACTTCCCGGCTCCGCTGCCCGAGCGCTTCCGCGAGCAGATGGAGGGCCACCGCCTGCGCCGCGAGATCATCGCCACGCAGGTGGCCAACAACGTTCTGCACGGCGGGGGCACGACCTTCACCTACCGCCTTCACGAGGAGACGGGCGCTTTCGCGTCGGAGATCGCGCGGGCTTACGCCGCGGCGCGCGACATCTTCGAGATGCGGCGGGCGTGGGCCGACATCGAGGCGCTCGACGGCCTGGTGGCCGCCGACGTTCAGATTTCGATGCTGCTCGAGGGGCGCCGCCTGGTGGAGCGGGGCTCACGCTGGCTGTTGCGCAACGTCAGCCGCCCCATCGACATCGGCGCGACCGTAGGCCGCTTCTCCGCCGGTGCGGGGGTGCTCTTGGAAAGCGTCCCACGCCTCCTCGGCGAGAGCGACCTCGAGCCCCTGCTGGCCCGCGCGGAGCGCCTGGAGTCGGCCGGAGTGCCGGCCGATGTGGCCCACCGCGTGGCCATCCTGCCCACCCTGATCGCCGTGTTCGACATCGTCGAGGTGGCGGGCGAGGCCGGCGTCGAGGTGCAGCAGGCGGCCGCCGTGCATTTCCGCCTGGGCGAGCGGCTCGCGCTGCACTGGCTGCGCGACCGCATCGTCGCTCTGCCGCGCGACGACCGCTGGCGGGCGCTGGCCCGCGCTGCGCTGCGAGATGACATCTACGGCCTGCACCGCGGACTGACCGCACAGGTGCTGGGCGGCGAGGGTCCAGAGTCCGACGTCGACGCGCGCGTCGAAAGCTGGATCGACGCCAACGCGGCGGCGGGGCGCACCGAGAAGACACTGGCCGAGATAAGGGTGGGCAAGGTCTTCGACACCACCACCCTCCCGGTGGCCGTGCGCGAGGTGCGCAACCTCCTCCTGGCGAGCTAGCCCCCCGAGCCGAGCTGGGTTGCGCCCAATCGAGGGCGAACTTCGCTCAGATCTTGAGCAGCACGATCACGTTCACCACGAACACGAGGGCGAACGCCACGGTCCAGCGATTCAGGTTGCGCTCCACCAGCGAGCCGCCGCCGAAGGGACCGGCGCCGGTGCCGACGCCAAAGGCGCCGGAAAGGCCGGCGTCCTTGCCCGAGTGCAGCAGGATCAGCACGATCAGGACCACCGCCAACACAACCTGAAGCCCGCTGAGAATCGCTTCCACGGGCGGGAAGGGTAGCGACCGCCGGCGCCGCCGATGACGCTAAGCCAGCCCAGGGCGGAAGCCGGGAGGTTCCCATCCGTTGGTTAGGGCGGTGGGGTTCTCGAAGCTGACAGCCATGGTGGCGGCGGCCGCAACGATCGTGTGCGCCCCTGCCGCGCAGGCCGCCACCTACACCACGGGGGGTTTCGAGGAGCAGACGATCGTGAGCGGTCTTTCACGGCCCACAACCATGGCCTGGGCCCCCGACGGCCGCATGTTCGTGGTCGAGAAGAACGGCATGCTCAAGGTCGTCGCCCCGGGCGCCCAGACCGCGACGGTGGTGGCCGACTACTCGAGCGAGGTCAACCACTATTCCGACCGCGGCCTGCTCGGGCTGGCGGTCGACTCGGGCTTCGCCCAGAACGGTTACCTCTACCTGCTCTACACCTACGACCTCAACCCAATGATGGCCGACAGCGGCTCGCCGATGGTCTCGCAGCTCGCCCGCGTGCGCGTGAACAGCGCCAACCAGGTAACGGAGAGGACGGTCATCCTCGGCACCGACACCAGCGGCCCCTGCCCCACCCCGGCGCCCGCGACCACCGACGCGCCGGACTGCATCCCGGCCGACGGCACCTCGCACTCGATCGGCACGGTGCGCTCAGCTCCCGACGGAACCCTGTGGGTGGGTAACGGTGACGCGTCGGAGTACGGCGGCGTCGACTCCCGTGCCCTGCGCACCTACAACGAGAACAGCATGGCGGGCAAGCTGATGCACATCACCCGCGACGGCCAAGGGCTGCCCGCGCACTCCTTCTGCCCTGGCAACGCCGACCTCGCGGACGTGTGCACCAAGCTCCACGCCAAGGGCTTTCGCAACCCCTTCCGCTTCACCCTTCGTCCGGGCGGCGGCATCGCGCTCGGCGATGTGGGCTGGAACAGCTACGAGGAGATCAACCTCATCGGTGCCGGCGGAGTCAGCTACGGATGGCCGTGCTTCGAGGGCAGCACCCGGACACCCAGCTACCAAGAGCTGTCCGAGTGCCAGGCCCAGTACGCAACCGTCCATCAGGGACCCGATCACGAATATCCCCACGGCGGGGGGCTCGCGGTCATGGCAGGACCGACTTACACCGGCACCGCTTACCCGGCCGGCTACCGCAATTCCATCTTCTTCGGTGACTACGCCGGCGGCTTTATCCGGCGCCTCGTGCCCAACGGCGGCGGTGGCTACAGCTCCGTGGACTTCGCCGGCGACTGGGCGGGAACGGCGATCGAAGCCGACCCCGACGGCAACCTGGCCTACGCCTCGGTCGGGAACTTCGACGACGGTGAAGGCTCGGTGCGGCGAATCGTCTACTCGCCCGGCAACCGCGGCCCAATCGCTCAGCTCAACGCCAACCCGACCTCCGGCACGGCGCCGCTCAGCGTCTCGTTCAACCCGAACGGCTCGAGCGATCCCGACGGCGACCAGCTCAGCTACAACTGGGACTTCGGCGACGGCACTCCCAACAGCGCCGCGCGCGCTCCTTCGCACACTTATTCCGCCAGCGGCATCTACACCGCGCGGCTGACGGTCTCCGACGGCCGCGGCCGAAGCGCCACCGCCACCGAAACGATCAACGCCGGCAACACGGCACCGGTGATCAGCGTGACCGGCGATACCCGCTACCGCGGAGGCGAGATCTTTCGCCTTAGGGCGACGGCGTCCGACGCCCAGGACGGGACGCTGCCCGACACCGCCTTCGACTGGAACGTGCGCCTGATTCACGCCGAGCACACTCACGTCGGCGGGGCGGGCAGCTACTCGAACCGAGCGCAGATCGACATCCAAGCCAACACCGACCACGACTCGGACTCCCACTACGAAGTCGAGGTCACGGCCACCGACGCCGGCGGGGTGAGCACCGATGAGGTGGTGAGAGTCGATCCCGAGACCGCCACCTTGCGCTTGCGAAGCTCGCCCCCGGGCGTGCCCGTGTCCTACGGCGGACTGCAGCTGAGCACACCCCGAGACCTCACCACGGCGGTCGGCTTTCGGACGACTCTGAGCGTTCCGCAGAGCTTCGAGCAGGGCGGCCAGATCTTTGATTTCGGCAGCTGGTCGGACGGCGGCGCCCGCGTGCACGACTTCGCGGTCCCGCCGGGGGGCGGCACCGTCACCGCAACCTTCGGCACGCTCGCCGCGCAGGTGCCCGGCAGCGCGACACCCGAGGCCGGCAACGGTTCGGGCGCCGACAAGGCCGGACCCGCCCTTCGGCTGACCGGCGTCAACGCGCGGCGCGGCAGGCTGCGCGGCTCCGCGCTCGACGCCAGTGGGCTGCGGCTCGTCCAGGTTGCCGTGCGCGGCCCGCGCACCAAGGCCGGTTGTCGCTGGTGGGTGCCCCGCCTCGAGCGCATGAGCGTTGGTCGGCGCAGCTGCCGGCGCCCTCGCTGGCTGGCTGCCGAGCTGACCGCCAAGGGCGGTGGAGTGCGGTGGTTGGCCAAGCTGGGCAGCGCCCTGCCGGTGGGCAGCTACCGAATAGTCGTTCGGGCCTTCGATGTCCGGGGCAACGGGTCGCAACTGGGGTCGGACAAGCGCACACTGGTGCGCGTCAAGCGCTAGAGCGCCTCGCCCGGCGCTCGCCCTTCGAGCGCGTCCAGCTCGCGCAGGATCTCCACCGCCTCCCCACGCAGCTCACCGTCGACCCCACGCCAGTCGCGTTCGGAGAGCTTGCCCATACGGTGATCGAGCTCGGCGTCGCGGATCTCGCGGTACTTGGCCTCCTTGGCGGCCCGCAGCTCTTCCAAGCGGGTTTCCGCGAGCTGCTCGACTCTGGCGCCCCGGCGCAGTGGGACGCTCACGACCAGGGCCACGAGCGCGACCAGCACCAGGAGGGCGACGCCATACTCCACGCGCGCGGGCCTAGGCGCGCGTGAGCTCGCGGCCCAGGCGAGCTTTGTAGAGCGAGCGCACGCGGCGCAGGCGCGCCTCGGGTGAGGGCCAAGCCGCCACCAGCGCCCCCAGCAGCACGATCGCCCCGCCGATCCAGATCCAGGCCACCAGCGGCGAGACGATCACCCGAAAGGCAGCCGGAGGGGGCTCTTGGCGGTACAGCTCGGTGATGGTGTTGATCACGACGGCCTGAACGTCGCCCGGTGAGTCGGCGAACTCGCGGTCCGCGCGGGCGATCGGCTTTTCGAGGGAGACGAGGTCGGGCCGCACCGCCAGCCAGAAGTCGCGGCGCAAACCCCAGCGGACGTCGACCTCGCTGGTGGCCTCGCCTTCGAAGAAACGCGAGATCGCACCCCTCGAGGGGTCGGCGGTGGAGTAGTAGTTGCGCGAAGGCCTAAGGGTGAACGTCTCGTCGCCGTGGGTCACCCGCATGACTGCGCCAAAGGCGATCGGGGCGCCCGTGCCGCCGCGGTCGCCGCCCAGATCGGCGGTCGCGCGCACGTAGTCGATGTCGTAGCCGCCGACCGAGACGCTCTGGCCGGGCGATAGGCGCACGTCGCGCTGTTCGAGAAAGGCCGACGAGGCGGCCACGGCGCCGAAGAGCACGGCGATGCCCACGTGGGCCAGGTAGCCGCCGTAGCGCCGGCGGTTGCGCGCGGTCAGCCGCGCCAGCGCCCGGGGCCAGGCCTCGCCGGTCATGCTCCGGCGGGCGCCCGCCCCGCGCCAGAACTCCTGTGCCACCACCGCGAGCACGAAGGCGACGAAGCAGAACATGACGAGCGACGCCACGTTCTTGGTGGCGTCGCTGAGGGCCAAGAGGGCCACGAGCACCATCGCCGTGAGCGCGAGCGGCACGAGCAGGACCCGCCGCAGCGCTGCCACTGTCACACGTCGCCAGGCCAGCACGGGTCCGATACCGGCGAGCAGCACGAGCACGATGGCCAGCGGGGTGACCAACCGGTTGAACCAGGGCGGCCCAACCGTCTGCTCGGTGCCGGTGATCGCCTCGGAGATCAGCGGGAAGAACGTGCCCCAGAGAATGACCAGCGCGAGCGCCACCAGCACCAGGTTGTTGAGCAGGAAGAACGCCTCGCGCGAGAGCAGCGACTCCAGGCGCGCCTTGCTGCGCAGGTCACCCAGGCGCGAGATCACCAGGCCCGCGGACAGGGCGATCACTGCCCCGATGAAGATGAGGAACTGCACGCCGATCGTCGACGCTCCGAAGGCGTGAATCGAGTCGAGGATTCCGCTGCGCACGAGAAAAGTGCCCAACAGGGCAAGAACGAAGGTCGCGCAGATCAGCGAGACGTTCCACACCTTCAGCATGCCGCGCTTCTCCTGCACCATGATCGAGTGCAGGAACGCCGTGCCCACCAGCCAGGGCATGAGCGAAGCGTTCTCTACCGGGTCCCAGGCCCAGTAGCCGCCCCAGCCGAGCTCGGAGTAGGACCAGAGGGCGCCAAGCAGGATCCCGGTGCCCAGAAAGGTCCACGCCACGAGCGCGAAGCGCCGCGTGGCCCGGATCCAGTCGGCGCCCGTGCGCCGTGTGACCAGCGCGCCGATGGCGAAGGCGAAGGGAATCGAGAAGCCGACGTAGCCGGTGTAGAGCATCGGCGGGTGGATCATCATCGCCGGGTGGCGCAGCAGCGGGTTGAGCCCCGCCCCCTCTTGCGGCGCCACGGCGAGCGTGCTGAATGGGTTCTCCCAGACCACCACCAGCAGCAGGAAGAACGCGGCTACGGTGCCCAGCACGGCCGCGGCATAGGGCGCGAGATCGCGCAGCGAGCGCCTGGTCAGGAACAGCACGGCGCCCGAGAACAGAGCGAGCAGGGTCACCCACAGAAGCAGCGAGCCGTCCTGGGTGGCCCACACCGCCGTGACCTTGTAGAAGGTGGGTGTGGTGGTGGAAGAGCCCTCGGCCACCAACGCGTATGAGAAGTCCGAGCGCAAGAAGGCCGACTCGAGAATTGCGAAAGCGCCGACGCACAGAGCGGCCAGGCAGTACACGGCCCGCCGGCCCGAGTCGACCCACCGGCGTCCTCCGCCGCGTGCGCCGTAGAGCGAGGCTCCCACCGCGTAGAGCGCGGTGAACAGGCCGATCGTCAGGCAGGCAGAGCCGACCCCGGCCACGTTAAGAGTTCTCTGGCTCTTTTGTGAACTTCGACGGGCACTTCGTCACCAGCGAGTCGCGCTCGGCCACGAACGTGCCCCGCTGGAGCGTGCCCGCGAGGATCACCTCGCGGCCCTCGCGGAAAGGGTCGGGCACAACGCCGGCGTAGGTCACCGGCACCGACTGGGTGCCGTCGCGGTCGCGCACGCGAAAACGCAACTCGTCGCCGTCGCGGGCCACGGAGTCGGCCACGACCTTGCCGGTCAGCTTGTAGCTGCGCCCCTCCTCGATCTCAGACGGCTTGGCCGCCTCACTCGAAGCGCTGAAGCTCGTGTACACGAGCGCGGAGGCCAGCAGAACGGCTATGCCCAACGCCACGACGAGCCGAAGCCTGCGCTTGCGAGAAGGATCCATCTCCCTCCAGTCTAGGAGGCTGCGCCTGCTTCGCCGCGCCTACTCGGATGCCCTTCTCCGGGCCACGGTGAAAGCAGCAGAATCAGCCGCGAATCGCCTTTGGCGCGCACCTCGTGGCGCTCGTTGGGCTCGAAGTGCACGAGCAGGCCGGGGCCGCCGGAGACGGTCTCGCCTTCCCCCTCCACCTCGATCTCGCCGGCGGCCACCATCAGCCAGGCGCGTTCGTGCACCTGGTGGTCCTGCAGGGCGTCGCCGGCGGGCAAGTTGATCGTTATCACGCGGGTCTCGTTGTCCGACCGCAGCACCTCCGGCTTCTGGGGCTGGACGTCGAGTGAGGCGGTGTCCCAGTAGTCCATGACCGGAACTATGCCGCAGGAGCGCCTTCGGGCTCCGGCTCGCCCCGGCGGGCCATCCACTCAGCGCCGGGATGGTCGCTGAACCCATGGACGATGATCGACACGACCACGGCGAGCGCGGCGATGCCGGCAATGCGCTCGGCGTTCGGAGCCGCCGAGCCGAGTACGAACAGGGCGAAGGTCATCGTGGCCACGCCCTTGGGGCCGAACCAGGCCATGAACGCCTTGCCCGCGACGTCGACCTGGCGCGTGCCGGCCAGCGACAGGAACACGGCGATCGGCCGCGCCGCGAGCAGGGTGAAGGCGACGATCGCCACCGCCGCCCAGCCGTCCTCGGACAGGAACTCCGAGGTGAGAATCGCGCCGAACACGAGAAAGACACCGAGCTTGACCACTTCGATTACATCTTCGGAGCGGGTCTCGAAGCAATTTCGAATGTCCGGGCGCCAGATCGAAGGCGATCGCGCACACGAAGACCGAGATGAAGCCGTTGCCCTCGGGAGGTAGCACGGCGGTCCCGTAGGCGGCAAGGGCCACTCCCAGCGCATAGAGGGCCTTCTGGTGGGAGCTGATCTCGTGCGCCAGGCCGATCTTGCGGGGCATCAGCCGCGAGGCGATGAACGCCACCACCAGGCCCGACACCAAGCCGACTCCAACGTCCTGGAGCACGAACTCCCACCAGACGAAGCCGTCGCGGTCCTCCGCCGCGGCAGTGAACGCGAGCACGGCGGGGAGGGCCAACCCGTCGTTGAGCCCGGACTCCAGGTTCAGCGAATGGCGAATCACCCGGGGCACCCGCGGGTTGGTGACCACCGTGGAGGAGAGCACCGGATCGGTCGGCGAGAGCAGCGCGCCGAGAAGAAACGACTCGGTCCAGCCCAGGTCGGTGAGAGCGTGGGTGACAAGCGCCACCAGCGCCGCGGTCAGCGGCATCGCGAGCACGAGCTTGCGGGAGGGCAGGTGCCAGGCGGTCTGCAACATCTCCGCCTCCACCTCGAGCCCGTCCCGAAACAGGATCAGGATCAGCGCGATCACGGCGAGGGCCTGCACGAAGTCGCCACCCGGGTCGAGCTCGAGCGCCCCCAGCCCGCCCCGGCCGAGGATGAGGCCGGCCACGACAAAGACGGCGGCCAGCGAGAGCAGGCTACGGCGCGCTATGCCGGCCACGAGGGCTCCGGCTACGAGCAGCAGGCCGAACACGGCGATCGGTGCGTCGAGGAACTCGATGCCGGCGGCTACGGGGGGCACCGCACAAGCGTTTCAGACCCAAGCCATCTCGCGCTCTGGCTACGGTGAGGGAGCGTGAGGAGGGCTCTCGCATTCGCAGCGGTGTTCGCCGCGCTTCCCGGCTCTGCTCTGGCGGCCGCGCCGCCGCGCGCGCAGACGCTCGCCGACGGCTGGGAGGTCAGGGCCCAGCAGGCCGCCCCCGCCCCGCCCCAGCCGCCCGCTCCGCTGGAGGGGCAGCCCGAAGGAGTGCCCAACCCGACCCCGGCCGCCGCCCCGACGCGAGCCGGGATCGCCCAGGCTCCGCTCGGCTGGACTTCGGTGAGCATCCCCAGCGTGTTCAACCCCACCGCGGTGGCCTCGGAATACCCCGGCAGCGTTCGGCGCTACCGAGTGCGTTTCACGGGCCCGCCTACGCCGCGCGGCTTTGGCTGGCTCGTGCGCTTCGAGAGCGTGCGCCGCAGCGCGGCTGTCTACCTCAACGGACGCCGGCTGGGCAAGAACACCGATCCCTACACGCCCTTCACCTTCGAGGCCAAGGGCCTGCGCGCCGGGCGGTCGAACGAGCTGCTCGTGGTGGTCGACAGCCGCAAGGACCCGCGCCTGCCCGAGGGCTGGTGGAACTGGGGCGGGATCGTGCGCCCGGTGAGCCTGATCCCCGCCGGTCGGGCGCACCTGCATGAGCTGGGCACGATGTCGCGCGTCAAGTGCAGCGGGCCGGCCACCGGGTGCCGCGCCGAGCTGCTGGTGGACGCGGAGCTTCGAAAGGGAACTGTCGAGGAGCTGCGTCCCACTGTGGAGGTGAAGCTGCGCTCGCCGAGCGGGCGCCGGATCCGGCGCATCGTCCGCCTTCCGCGCCAGCGGGCCGAGCGAAAGCGCGTGAGGGTCGCCGTCAGAGTTCCGGCGCCGCAGCTGTGGCGCCCCGAGGACCCGCAGCTCTACTCCGCGGTGCTGACGCTGCGTGACCGCGGGGCGGTGCAGCAGGTCGAGCGGCGCCAGGTAGGACTGCGCTCGGTCGAGGTCAAGGGCGGGCGGCTGTGGCTCAACAACCGGGAGATCAAGCTGGCCGGAGCGTCGATCCACGAGGACATGCCGGGCAGCGGCGCGGCGCTCAGCGCGGCCGACATGGACCGGATAGTCGCCGACCTGAAAGAGCTGGGGGCCAACGTCACGCGCTCGCACTACGTGCTCAGCGAGGGGCTCTTGTCGCGCCTCGACCGCGCCGGGATCCTCGTCTGGAACCAGGCGCCGATCTGGCAGCGCGATCGCAAGGACAACATCCTGCGCGAACCGCTCCAGCGCCGGCGCGCCTACGAGACGGTGCGTCGGACGGTGATCGCCGCCCGCAGCCACCCGTCGGTAATAACCCACTCGGTGGCCAACGAGCTGTGGTCGCGCCCCGACGAGCGCCCGGGAGTGACCCGCCGCTATTTGGAGACTGCCGCCCGAGACGCGCGCGATCTCGACCCCACCCTGCCCATCTCGGTCGACATCAACGGCCGGCCCTACCACCCCGAACAGTTCACCTACCACGCCTTCGACATGCTGGGGATCAACCAGTACTTCGGCTGGTACTCGTGGGTCTCGGACTTCAACCTGCTCCCCCTCTTCCTGCAGGAGATGCGCGACCTCTACCCTCGCCACGCGCTCGTGATGACCGAATTCGGGGCCGAAGCGCGACCCGAGCTGGCCGACGCCGCCGCCGACCTCAAGGGCTCCTACGCCTTTCAGAGCTTCCACTTCGATCGCACGCTCGACGTGGCCGACGCCGCGCCCATCTCGGGAGCGATCTACTGGACCGTGCGCGAGTTCGAGATCTATCCGGGCTGGGCCGGCGGCGCGGGGCGAAGGCCCGCGCCCTTCCAGCCCAACACGCGTCACCAGAAGGGCCTGCTCACCTACGAGGGCGAGAAGAAGCCGGCCTGGTTTCGCGCGCGCGAGCGCTTTGGCGCCACGCCGCTGTACCGCTAGCTAAGGGCACGAGCGCGCGGGCCGATATCCGGGACGTGAGCCGTCTTTTCGCCATCGGGGTTCTGATGCTGGTCCTTGCCGCGCCGGCCGCGGCCCACGCGACGGCTCAATCCGCCGACGTTCAGCGCATCGAAAAGGCTGTTCTCGCCCTTGCGGCGGCCAAGCGCGCCGCCACCGGAGAAGTGGCCCAGAACCGTCGCGCGGCCGAAAGGGCCCTGGCCGCCTGCAAGAGCTCGGGACCCGGCTGGAGCAAGATCCGCGCGGTGCGCGTGGCGGCGCAGCGCCGGCTCTACACCCGCGGGGCACGAGTGCTGTTCCAAGAACTAGGCACCCTGGCCGTCGAGCGCGCGGCCTTCGAGGCCTACCGACCCGGCTTCGAGCGCTTCCTCTCCCGCTTCGAGAGCCCGCTCTCGGATCCCGTCCTGCGGGCCGGCGCCGAGGCGTGGAGACGGCGTGTCGCGCTCTATGGCGCTTACACCCCGTTCGGCACCTGCGCCAGCTTCAACCGCCTGGCCGGCCGCGCCCGCCAGTTTTCCGAGACCGTTCGGGCGGACTACCTGGTCGGCGGCGTCTATAACCGGATGGTGCGCTTCGTGGACGCCAAGAAGCGCAAGGCCGCCCGCGCACACTGGGGCTGGCGATACACCTCGGACCTCAACGCCGCGCGCGCCCAGCTCGTGGCCCTCGGCGGCAACGAGGGCTACGCCACCTTTTTCGCCTTCGGGCATTCGCTGCGCGGGCCCTAGAAGAGGCCGACCAGCCCGACGAGCGCCGGAGCGATCACCAGCGCGGGCAGGAAGTTCCCGACCTTGACGTCCTTGAGGTCGAGCAGCTTCAGCGAGATACCGATCACGGTCACTCCGCCGGCGGAGATCAGCACGGCAAGCGCCTCGCCCACCAGAATGTCGTCGAACAGGCCCGCACCCAGGGTGATCGAACCCTGCACCACCAGCACGGTCAGCGCCGCGAGCCCCACGCCCCAGCCCAGCGTTGCCGCCAGCGCAACGGCAGCGAAGCCGTCGAGCACGGCCTTCGTTGCCAGGAGCTGGTAGTCGCCGCTCAGCCCATCCTGGATCGAGCCGATGATGGTCAGCGACCCGACGCAGAACAGCAGCGACGCGGTCACGAAGCCCTCGGACAGCGTCGAGTGATTGCCACTTGAGGCCAGACGGCGCTGCAGGCGGTCGCCCAGCCTTTCGAGGCCCCGCTCGAGGCCGACCGCCTCGCCGACCAGCCCGCCCAGCAGAACGCCCCCGAGCACGTAGAGCGGCGTGGAGGTCGAGGTGTCCGGCCCTCCCCACTCCAGGGCGAGATCCACGCCGAGCACCAGCGTGATGAGCCCTAAGCCGGCGAGCACGCGCTGGCGGACCCGCTCGGACAGGCGCGGACCCACGGCGGTGCCGATCGCCGTGCCGGCGACCACGGTTGCGACGTTGATGAGGGTGCCGACCATCGAGGGCGCAAGACCATCGCACAAGCGCGGGTAGGCTCCCGCGCCGCGTGGCCGACTTCGAACAGGACACAGCCGTGCGCCCACGCGGCGACGGCAGCTACGACTGCGACATCGCCCAGGATTGGTGGGTGGTCGCAGGACCCAACGGCGGCTACCTGGCGGCCATCCTCGCTCGGGCGCTGCAGGCGAGCGCCGGCGGCGATTCGCGGCCCCTGCGGTCGCTGACCGTCCACTATCTGCGCGCGCCCCCGGCCGGCCCGGCTCGGGTCGAGGTCCAGGTGGAGCGTCAGGGACGCACGGTCAGCTTCACGAGCGCGCGACTGGTCCAGGACGAGCGCCCCTGCGCGCTGGCGCTCGCGGTGCTCGCCGACGGGCGGGAGGGCATGGAGCTGGAGCATGCCGGCGCGCCCGAGGTCCCGCCGCCGAATGAGGTCGACGCCATCGGCGACGGCCCGAATCCACCGCCGGTTGCCGACCAGCTCCATTTCCGACCGGCACTCAGCGACCAGGGTGGGCGAGCGCTCACCGGAGGCTGGATGCGGCTGCGCCGTGATGCTCCGCTCGACGCCGCCCTGCTCGTGGCCCTGTGCGACTTCTGGCTGCCCGCGGTCTTCACCGTAACCCGCGAGCCCATCGCCGTGCCCACGCTCGAGCTCACCGTACATGTGCGCGCCCGGGTCCCCATGGAGAGTGACTGGGTGCTGGGGCGCTTCGCCACCCGCACCGCGCGGGACGGGATGCTCGAGGAGGAGGGCGAGCTCTGGTCGCGCGATGGGGTGTTGCTGGCTCAATCCCGGCAGTTGGCGCTGGCCCTATAATCGAACGTGAGTTCGGATGGCGAAGAAATGGGTTCTTGACACGGAGGCGAAGGGCACCGGCGCGCAGATGCTGCCGCTTGAAAAGACCCTTCGCGAGCCGGTCGGAAAGCCGGCCCGCCGTCCCGTTCCCGAGCGCGAGCCCAAGCCCGCGCCCGCCTCGCAGCCCGCCGCGCCGCGCCGCTTCAAGGTGGTCGACGTGATGACCCGCGAAGTGCTGGCCGAGGGCGCCGGGACCCGCGCGACGGTCGACCTACTGAGCGAGCTGCGCAGCATCGTCGACGTGGCGCTCTACGTCTGGAGCGACCGCCTCGACGACTGGCAGCTGCTGAGCTTCGCGGAGAGCAAGATGCTTTGGAACCTACGGGGTTCGTAGTGCACGAGTCGCTCTTGACCGGCGAGATTGTCTGCTTGCTTTATCGGGAGGGTTACCCGGCCCGGCCGTGGGTAAGCGCCGCGGCATGAGCGACGAACTCAAGGGCATGACGATCGCGATCCTCGCCGCCGACGGCGTGGAGCAGGTGGAGCTCGAGCGCCCGCGGCAAGCCGTCGAGGGTGCGGGGGCGCAAACTGAGCTGCTGTCGATCGACTCCGGCGAGATCCAAGCGGTCGAGCACGACATCAACCCCACCGAGAAGGTCGCCGTCGACCGCAAGGTCTCCGAGGCTTCCGCGGAGGACTACGACGGGCTGATCCTCCCCGGAGGCGTGGCCAATCCCGACAACCTGCGCATGGATGAGGGCGCGGTGACCTTCGTGCAGGAGTTCTTCAAGACCGGCAAGCCGGTCGGCGTGATCTGTCACGGACCGTGGATCCTGATCGAGGCCGATGTGGCCCGCGGTCGCACGCTCACCTCCTATCCGAGCATCCGCACCGACCTGCGCAACGCCGGCGCCGAGGTCGTAGACCAGGAGGTCGTCACGGACCAGGGCCTCGTGTCGAGTCGCTCACCGGACGACCTCGAGGCCTTCTGCGCCAAGATCGTCGAGGAGTTCGCTGAAGGCGAGCACGAGGTGCATGACGAAGGCGCAACCGCGCAGAGCGCTCGCTAGCCACGGGACACCCACGGACGAAGTAGGGCCCTCGTTGCGCGCATTGATGCCATGACCGGCGTGCTCGAGGGACTCACCATCGTCGAGGGATCCGCCTACGTCGCCGCGCCCTTGGGGGGAATGACCCTCGCGCAGCTCGGCGCCGACGTCATCCGCTTCGATGACATCGGCGGCGGACTCGACCACACCCGCTGGCCGCTCGCCGAGAACGGGCAGTCGCTGTTCTGGGCGGGCCTCAATAAGGGCAAACGCTCCCTGCGCGTCAACCTGCGCTCCGATGAGGGGCGGGAACTCGTCTCGGAGGTCATCGCAGCAGCCGGCGCGTTCCTGACCAACTTCCCGGCTCGCGGCTGGCTCAGCTACGAAACGCTGCGTACCCGTCGCGAAGACCTGATCATGGTTCACCTCAAGGGCAACCGAGACGGCTCGAGCGAAGTCGATTACACCGTCAACCCCGCAACCGGCTTCCCATGGGCAACCGGGCCGCGCAACCTCACCGAGCCGCTGAATTCTGTCCTGCCGGCCTGGGACATCGCAATGGGCGAGCTCGCCGCCATCGGCCTGCTCGCCGCCGACCGCCACCGCACGCGAACCGGAGAGGGACAACTCGTCGAAACGGCGCTCTCAGACGTCGCCTTCGCCGTCACCGGGCATCTCGGGCGCGTCGCCCAGGCCCAGCTCGAGGCCACCGACTCGCCTCGACGCGACGGCAACTACCTCTACGGCGCCTTCGGTCATGACTTCGTGACCCGCGACGAGCGCCACGTCATGGTCGTCGCCCTCACTGACCGCCAATGGCAATCGCTGCTCGAAGTCACCGGCACCCACGAGCAGATGACGAAGATCAACGAAGCGACCGGGGTCGACCTCGAGACGGAGTCCGGGCGCTTCGAGGACCGAGACCTGATCGCGGCGATCCTGCGTCCATGGTTCGAGTCACGCGAACTCTCCGAGGTCCGTGCAGCGTTCGAGGGCACAGGTGTCTCCTGGGGCATCTACCAGACGTTTCGCCAGCTCGTCGACGACGACCCCCGCATCGCTACGGAGATGTGGGAGGACGTCGAGCATCCCGGTGTCGGCACCTACCGGATGCCCGGCACGCCTCTGGACTTCTCGGCCATCCCCCGGCAGCCCGTCCGCCGCGCGCCGCTCCTCGGCGAGCACACCGAGCAGGTCCTGGACGGGATGCTCGGACTCTCCGGGGCCGAGATCGGCCGGCTCGTGGAGGCCGGCACGATCGCCGTCGAGGACTGACGGGCGTGCGAGGCTACGCGCCATGCTGTGATGCCGTAGCTTCACCCAGACGACCTCAAGGAGGAGGGATGAACTGGCAAAGGACACTTCGCCTGCTCGCGCTGATGGCCACCCTGTCGCTTGCGCTCGCGGCGGTGGCCTGCGGGGATGACGAGGGTGAAGGCGGCGGGGCCTCGGACAGCCAAGCCCTCACGCTGGACGGACAAAAGACGGTCCTCACCCTGAACGAGGGGGTCGTGTCGGTGCTCGAGCAGAACAAGGTGAAGGTGGCCCCGGTCGAGCCGGCGGGGCCGGACGACGCCGGCGTCCAGTTTCCGATCACCGGCGGGGCCGTGGACTCCGAGACCCTGGCCGGCTCGATCGAGCACAGCGGCGGCCTGATTTTCAGCGTGGGCGGCGAGAACCTCGAGGTCACGGACTTCGTGGCCGACACCGAGGTCGGCGTCCTCACCGCAACCGCCGGAGCCGCCGAGCTGCCGATTCTGGCGCTCGATCTCACGCGCGTGAAGAAGTCCACGGAAGGCGGAGCCATCGTGGCCGCCGGGATCACCATCACGCTCACCGGCTACGGCTCCGCGGCAATGAACGCCATCCTTGGGGTGAAGATCTTCAAGGAGGGCCTGGCCCTGGGCGAGCTCACGGTCACCGCCACCGCCGTCTCTTAGCTGGTTTGGGGGTTAGCGGATGTGGATGGGGGTGCCGATGGGCATGTGTTTGGTGAGTTGGGTGATGGCGGGGTTGGGGAGGCGTATGCAGCCGTGGGAGGGTGTGCCGGGGATGAGTTGGGGTTG